>JAEEGL016138936.1_pt1 | contig 45049 bp, 36 predicted proteins | sample 9134231 | NCBI WGS metagenome assembly JAEEGL01 (sample SAMN16246548, study PRJNA631951) | gut metagenome | biome: gut microbiome; feature: rumen; material: fiber-attached | host: Bos | place: Iran: Karaj | collected 2018-10 | reverse complement strand
CGCCAGAACGCGTCGTCTCGAAGCATTGTGGCGTGTTTGGCTCTGTCTCGCTATATGGACAACGAGTGAAGTACATCGTCTTGCCGTCGGAGGTGATCGATGGCGTACCATCATCAATATTATTAGCGAATGGCTCTTCGAGGTGTTCGGGGTCGGTCCATTTGCCTTGACCATCGATTTTAGTCATATATATGCCCGAATTGCCTTGACCTGTGATGCGGTTCATCTTGCGGCGGCGTTTTGCCACGCGCATCGAAGTGATATAAACCACATCGTAGCTATCGCCAACGAAAGCTGGCGAATAGTCGGAATATTTAGAATTGAACTCTTTAGCAAGGTTCACAATGTAGCCACTGTCGGGAATAGCCGATGGATTGAACGACGTGATGGCGTCCCATTGAGCTTCGGTCATCTTGATGGATTGTAAGCCGTTGCGAGCACGAGCATCGTTTTTATGACGTGCTAAGTATGTATCGAACGACTCGCGAGCGCCTTCAAAATCGCCTGTTGCACGCTGACATTCACCTAAGTAGAGTAGTGCAATATCGTCGGAATATTTATAGCGAACAGCTGTTTTGTAATATCCCGAAGCCTTTTTGAACTGACCGCGAAGTCTGTAACACTCGCCGAGATAGAAGGCGTATTCACCCTTCACATCGCGTGGCAGACCAGGTTTGGCGTAGGCTTTTGATAGCTTACTTATTGCTCGGTCGTATTCGCCAATCTCGAAGGCCTTTTTGCCCGCAGGTCCAGCGCCGCGACAACCCGAAAAAAGCAATGTAGCCGTAGCAACGAGTGCTACGACTAACATTATATGTATATTTCTACTTAGCTGCTTAATAATCATACCATTACATACGTTCTGGCATCTCTATGCCAAGAATCCACATTGCACGTTTCAGCACGTTAGATACTACATTGCTGATGAGCAGGCGATTGCCACGTTTTGCAGTGTCTTCTTCGCGGAGCATTGGATAATCGTGATAGAATTGGTTGTATTCGCAAGCGAGGTCGTATACATAATTAGCTATGATAGCTGGGCTGTATACTTTGCCTGCATCGGCCACGATAGCTGGGAATTGGTCGATGATACGTATCAGCTGAAGCTCTTTGTCTTCCAAAAGTTCTGCTTTGAGCGTTGCTGGCAATTCGTAGTTAGAATCGGCAGCCTTACGCATCAGCGAACGAATACGCGCGTATGAATATTGAATGAATGGACCTGTGTTGCCATTGAAATCGATAGACTCCTTAGGGTTGAAGGTCATATTCTTTTTAGGATCGACTTTCAAGATGAAATATTTGAGAGCACCGAGCGCCAAGATGCGGAAAGTGTTTTCTGCCTCTTCGGCGGTGTAGCCTTCGAGTTTGCCGCGCTCTTTGCTCATCTCGCGAGCCGAGTCGATCATGTCGGCAATGAGGTCGTCGGCATCGACAACTGTTCCTTCGCGGCTCTTCATCTTGCCTTCGGGGAGCTCTACCATGCCATAGCTATAGTGCATGAGGTCTTTGCCCCACTTGAAACCAAGACGGTCGAGGAGTATAGAGAGCACTTGGAAGTGGTAGTTCTGCTCGTTACCAACTACATAAATCATCTTGTCGATTTGGTAGTCGTTGAAGCGAGTCTTTGCCGTACCAATATCTTGAGTCATATATACGCTGGTGCCGTCTTTGCGGAGAAGGAGTTTCTCGTCGAGACCATCTTTGGTGAGGTCGGCCCAAACAGAGCCATCGTCGCGGCGATAGAAAGCGCCATTCTTGAGGCCTTCGAGCACTTGCTCTTTACCAATCTTATAAGTGTTCGATTCGTAGTAGATCTTATCGAAATCTACGCCGAGCATCTTGTACGTATCGTCGAAGCCAGCATAAACCCAGTTGTTCATCATTTCCCAGAGGTCGCGCACCTCTTTGTCGCCAGCTTCCCATTTGCGAAGCATCTCGCGAGCCTCAGCCATGATTTCCGATTTAGCTTCGGCAGCAGCTTTGCGCTCCTCTTCGTCGGCAATGGCGCGAACTTCGGCATCGTTCTCCATGATGCTCTTAAGTTCTTTTTTGTATTCTACGTCGAATTTTACGTAGAAATCGCCTACGAGGTGGTCGCCCTTCTTGCCAGCCTGCTCGGGAGTGATATTGTTGCCCCAACGTTTCCAAGCGAGCATACTTTTACAAATATGTATACCGCGGTCGTTGACGATGTTGGTCTTTATCACGCGGTTGCCGTTGGCCTCCACAAGGCGCGATAGAGAATAACCGAGCAAAATATTACGCATGTGGCCAAGGTGCAGCGGTTTGTTGGTGTTGGGCGATGAATATTCAATCATCACTTGAGGCGAAGTTGGCTCTGCTTTGCGGAAACCGTAGTTATCGTCGGCTGCAGCGGCAGCAAGCTTTTCTGCCCAATAATCTTTCGACAAGCAGAGGTTCAAGAATCCTTTTATCACTTCGAATTTGTCGACGGCTTTTACATCAGCCACGATAGCTTCGCCAAGTTCCTTACCAGTAACGTCGGGCGATTTCTTAGAGATACGGAGTAGCGGGAATACCACTACAGTGTAGTCGCCCACTTGATCCTTGCGAGTAACCACTACTTGTATTTTATCAGGTTCGATGCTCTCACCATAGAGCTTTTGCACTGCATTAGCTACAGATTGCGCAATTTGTTGTTCTATCATTATTGTAAGTTATAAGTTCTAAGTTAGTGAGTTGTAAGTTGTTCTAAGTTCAAGGTTCAATTATGAATTTTGAATTTTCAACTTTCAACTTTCAATTCTCAATTTTCAATTCCCCATTTCTCCACGCTTCCGACAGTTCTTCGGTGGAACCGAAAAGTATGTCGGCACCTTCGTTGAGTAGGTAGCTATCTTCGAGGTCGCCCGTATTTACAGCCACCGTAAATATGCCAGCGGCTTTCGACGCACGAATGCCAAGTGGCGCATTTTCTACCACTACGCAGTCGGCAGCGCTCACCTGGGCACGATCCACGGCAATGAGGTATGGTTCTGGGTCGGGTTTGCCACGCTTCACGTCGGCTCCGCTGATGATGTGATCGACATCGAAACCAAAGTCGTGTCCGAGTTTGTTCACAAGCGACGGCTGACGCGAGCCTGTAACTACAAACGTTTGAATATTATTATTGCGAAGCCACGTGATAAGTTCCGCCATGCCTTTCATCTTTGGTGCAGGCGGGAATGTATCTACTATTTGTGTTTTGCGTCCATAGATACGCTTAACATCTTCATCGGTAGCATCGTGACCAACGATGCGATTGTATACCGTATTTATGGTGCTACTTCCCGTGCGTCCTTCGTTGATGTAGGCGTCCTTAGGCTCGAATGAGATGCCCTCGGCTGCAAATGTTGCCACCCACGATTTGGCGTGAATAGGCATACTGTCGTAGAGAACGCCGTCCATATCGAAGAAAACTGCTTTTATTGCCATCGGTCGTTATTAATTGTTTATCGCTATAAAACGGGCGCAAAAATACCGAATGAATTTCTTTTCTTTGCAATCAGTATTAATAATCAATTGTGAAGACGGTTAGAATTTGTTCGATAGCATCGGGAAGTAATGGAAATGCCTACTATATAGAGTATGGCGAAGAGGCAATTTTGGTAGATGCTGGCATTAGTGCAAAACAAATATTGAAGCGCGCCACTCAGCGTAAAATAGATATAAATAGGGTAAAGGCGGTGTTTGTGTCGCACGAGCATTCCGACCATGTGCGTGGTCTTCACGTGCTTTGCGATCGTCTGAACATTCCAGCCTACATGACACGCGGCACTGCCGAAGGTATGCGTACGTACTATATGCCTAAAAATCCACCCATTCGTATCGACGTAAATGGCATCACGTGCATTGGCGATATGAAAGTGCATAGTTTCTCGAAACCCCACGACGTGATAGAGCCTTGTAGCTTCCGTGTGGAGTGTGGCGACATAAATATTGGCGTATTTACAGATATTGGTTGTTCGTGCGAGGGTTTGATGGAGAATCTATCGAAATGCCACGTGGCGTTTCTCGAATCGAACTACGACGAGGAGATGCTTCGCACTGGCAAATATCCTGCACAACTCAAACAGCGCATACTATCCGACAAAGGTCACCTATCGAATGCACAAGCGGCCGACATCGTTCGTGCTGTTGATGCTCCTTGCCTACATACGCTCATACTCTCGCACCTCAGCGCCGACAACAACCGCCCACAAATTGCACTAAAAGCTTTTGCTGAGTTTGCCGACAGAATAAATATCTCTACTGCAAGCCGTTATGAGGCTGGCGAAGTTTTCACCGTTACCACCGAAACCGCCGAAACTCCACAAATAAAAATTGTATTTCCCGAGCGCTTAGACAGAGCCGCGATAAACTGACTTTTTTGTAATCCGTAAATACACACTATAAGGAATAGACTTTGGGTAAACAGACTACAAAAACGTGGACGTTTACAATAATTATTTCACACATAGCCACATTTCGGTGGTATATAGCTAACTGAAAGCACGACGATTTCCGTAACTTTGCAGTTACAACCAAAAGCATACGAGATGCTCGAAAATCTGAAGAAATACCGAATAATATTAGCAAGCAATTCGCCACGACGCCAAGAATTGTTGAGCCTTATGGATGTTAAGTTCGACTCGATAGTGCGCAAAGGAGTTGACGAAGATTACCCTAAAAATCTGAAAACCAAGGATGTGCCAGAGTATCTCGCGCGCAAAAAAGCCGAAGCCTACCGCGACCTCCTTGCCGACCCTAATACGCTGATAATCACTGCCGACACAATAGTTATTCTCGACAAAGAGATTATTGGCAAGCCCAAAGATCAAGAAGCCGCTAAAGAGCTGCTCACTAAGTTGCAAGGTCGCTCACATCGGGTGATTTCGGGCGTGGCTATAACTACGGCCGAGAAGCAAGTTTCGTTTTCGGCCAAGACCAAAGTGCTTATGCGCCCGATGGACGAAGATATCATTAATTACTACGTAAAGCACTATAAGCCAACAGATAAAGCTGGCGCATACGGCATTCAAGAGTGGATTGGCGCAATAGGTATCGGGCATATCGAGGGAAGTTTTCAAAACGTTATGGGATTGCCCACACAGCGCTTGTTTGTTGAACTCAGCAATTTCTAAGCGCCATGAACGATATGCTCAACCACCTTTTCGAGAAATGGTGCGGCAAGGCTGCCGATACTATCGACGCTCTGCCACAATCGGGTTCGAATAGGAAATATTTCCGGCTAAAGAACGCAACAAACTCTGCCATAGGCGTTTATAGTACCGACATGCGCGAAAACGAAGCCTTCTTCAGCTTCTCTCGTTCGCTGCTCGATGGCGGCATTCGCGTGCCAAAACTCTATGCTACCGACACAAACTATAATATTTACTTGCAAGAGGATTTGGGCGACGAGACGCTCTTCTCGCTCCTCACGCGCGAACGTGCCGAAAATGGTGGTCGATTCACGCAGCATCTTGTAAATATTTACAAAAAAATACTCGCCGACCTCGTTGAAATTCAGCACGTTGGACGCGAACGAATCGACTTCGACAAATGCTATCCGCGCGATGCGTTCGACAACCAAAGTATGACGTGGGATTTGAACTATTTCAAGTATTATTTTCTGAAATTGGCCCATATCCCATTCGATGAGCAATATTTGGAAAACGACTTCCGCACGCTCATCGACTTTCTCCTCCAGCCCGACTGTAAGTATTTTCTTTACAGAGATTTCCAGAGCCGTAATATTATGATAGTCAACGATGTGCCATATTACATCGACTATCAAGGCGGACGCCGAGGAGCACTGCAATACGACGTAGCTTCGCTGCTCTACGATGCCAAAGCCGACATTCCTGCCGATGTGCGCAAAGAACTTCTGGCAGAATATGTTAGCCACCTAAGCACAGACGAGCAGAAGGATTTCGAAAAGTATTATTATGCATACGTACTTATAAGAATTATGCAGGCAATGGGCGCGTATGGCTACCGCGGATTTTTCGAGCGCAAGACGCATTTTCTGCGTAGCATTCCGTTCGCTATAAACAACTTGCGCGAGGTACTCCGACAACCCATACCTATTGATATTCCTGAACTTCGCAAGGCTCTCGAAGCCGTTTGCAACAATGAGGATTTGCAAAATATCAGCAAGAGCGGTAGGCTGACGGTGCATGTGTCTTCGTTTTCGTACAAACACGGCATACCTAACGACAACTCGGGCAATGGCGGCGGTTTTGTGTTCGACTGCCGAGCTCTTCCCAACCCTGGTCGCTACGAACAATACAAGCAACTCACGGGTCGCGATGCCGAGGTGAAGGCATTTTTCGATGGCGTGCAAGCTAAGATGAACACGTTCCTCGAGGCTGCATATACGCTTGTTGGTCAGAGCGTTGAGCGATATATGGAACGCGGATTCACGAACCTCTCGGTAAGTTTCGGCTGCACGGGCGGACAACATCGCTCGGTGTGGTGCGCCGACAGAATGGCCGAATGGCTTAAGAAAACTTACGATGTGGACGTTGACCTGCGCCACTGGGAACAAAAACAGTTGAACCAATGAACGCAATGATTTTCGCTGCAGGCCTTGGCACTCGCCTTGCGCCGCTTACCAACACGCGTCCAAAAGCTTTGGTGGAGATAAATGGCAAACCGCTGTTGCAATACGCCATTGAGAATTTCGTCGAAGGCGGTGCTACTCAAATAGTTATAAACGTGCATCACTTTGCCGAGCAAATAATTACGTACGTAAATACGCATAAAAATCTGTGGCGCGGTGTGGATTTCGTCATCTCCGACGAGAGCGAACTTCTGCTCGACACGGGCGGCGGGCTTGCCAACGCACTCCAGTATTTCGCTAATGATGAGCCGATTGCGATTGGCAATGCCGATGTGCTTAGCAATGCACCCATTGGCGAACTCTATGCCGAGCATGTGAAATCTGGCCGCGACGCAACGCTCATCACTCGCACGCGCAACTCCACGCGCCAATTGCTTTTCGACGGCACAAACCGCCTTTGTGGCTGGACCAACAAGACGACTGGCGAGGTGAAAATGCCACGCGAATCGGACTCGCTACACGAATCGGCATTTTGCGGTTTTCATATTATAAATCAAGACGTTATACGCGACATGATGCCAGTACGTCCATTCCCCATAATAGATGCATATCTACAATGCGCGCCGAAATTCAACATTGGCGAAATAGCGCTCGATAGCCAATATTATTGGTTCGATGTGGGCACTGTGGAGAAGTTGCAGACGGCTACCGATTTTATGAATAAACGATGAAACTCCCTTTATCTATATTGCTAATATTCAGCACTGTATGTAGTGCACAAAAATATATATCCCCAATGCCGATACGCTCGGTGCTCAGCGCATCTTTTGCCGAATTGCGCGAAAATCACTTCCATTCGGGCATCGATATACGTACGGACGGCGTTTGCGGCGTGAAGGTCTTCGCCGTGGAAGACGGCTACGTATCGCGCATAAAAATCTCGCCATTTGGCTATGGCAAAGCTATTTACATAGACCATCCCGACGGTCACACCACTGTCTACGCGCACTTGAACGAATTTGCTGCACCGCTCAACAGCATCACACGAGCCGAGCAGTATCGCAAGAAGTCGTTCAGCGTGGATTTTTTTCCAAAGGCGGGCTCAGTGAAGGTGAAGCGTGGTCAACTGATTGCATTTTCGGGCAACACAGGCAGTTCGGGCGGTCCACACTTGCATTTCGAGGTGCGCGACACCAAGAGCGAAGAGCCGCTCAATCCGCTTGCATACATACCTAAAATTGCCGACACCACTGCGCCAACTATCTATGGCATAAAATGTTACGCGCAAAACGACGATGCGTACGTAGATAATAGACTTGCCGAAAAATATTACACAGCCGCCGAGGTTGCACAGCAGACAATTGTGGCGTTTGGCGAGATTGGCATAGGCTTGCACGCTACGGATTTCTTCGATGAAGGCGGGCGTCCGTGCGGCGTGGTGGACGTAAAACTTTTCGATAATGATGTGCTGAAATTTCATTCGCATATCGACCGATTCAACTTCGACGATACGCGCTACATAAATAGTTTCATCGATTTTGCCGAACATCGACAGACAAAGCGCTACGTGCAGAAGAGCTTCGTGGAGGCGAACAACCGTCTGAAAATCTACCGCAAACGCGATGCTATATTCATCGGCGACGGCGAACGACACGCTATGCGCTACGAACTGACCGACTATGCCGGCAATAAGAAAACGCTGTCATTCAACATAATAGGCAAAAAATTCAACAACGCTCGCCGCGCGAAACCACAAGGCGAACTCGTAGATTGGCAAAAGACGTGGACGAAAGATGCGAACGGCGCGAGCGTAATTATTCCGCGCGAGGCTATGTATAGAGATAATTATATATACGTAACCACCTCATATTCTGATATTTACAAGCAGAATATTTACACAATTGGTTCGCCAGACATACCTCTGCAAAAAAAGATGACCATTACACTGCCCATTCCAGAAGCGATGTGCAACGGAAGAAACCTCTTCATAGGTATTGTCGACGATAAGAATGTTATGAAATATGTAGGCGGCACGCGCGATGGTAACACGCTAACCGTCAAGACTTTCGATATGGGACGCTTTGCTGTAGGTACGGACACCATTGCGCCTAAAGTGGTGACCAAAAACACGCGTAATGTGCTCAATAGTCATCACTACTTGATGGTTGGTCTGACCGACGAAATGAGCGGCATAGATACCTACAACTGCTACGTGGACGGACGTTGGGTGCTGCTCGACTACGACTACAAAACGGCTAAGTTGAAGGCGCAAATATCGACTCTCGGCATAGCGAAAGGCGCGCACACGCTCAAAACTGTCGTCAGCGATGCGTGCGGCAACACCAGCACCCTCGAGTGGAACTTTACTTTGCAATAGAAAAGGAGGCAAACGATGAAACGTTTTATAATTATACTGATGCTCGCGGTTGCGTCGCAAATGACTGTGGCGCAGATAAATACGAGCCGCATGATGTCGATTGGTCGCAACGCGCTCTACTTCGAAGATTACGTGCTCTCCATCCAATATTTCAACCGCGTTATAAACGTGAAGCCCTATTTGGCCGACCCGTATTACTATCGCGCTGTGGCGAAATTCTACTTAGACGACCTCAACGGTGCAGCCTCCGACTGCGATGTTGCGCTGAATATCAACCCGTTTCTGATTTCGGCATACAACCTTCGCGGCATAATTAGGCTTCGCAAAGGCGAATCGCGCGAGGCATTGGACGATTTTGAAGCTGGATTGAAAGTAGAGCCTGACAACCTCAACTTACTGATGAACAGCGGCATAGCTAACATCAACTTGAAAGAGTACGATAAATCGGTAGCCGACTTCGACAAGCTTCTTAGCTACGACAAACGCAACGTTGGCGGCATACTCTATCGCGGTATTGCATACGTAGAACGCGGCGATACAACGTTGGCTATCAGCGAGTTTGAACGCGCTACGCAGATAAATAAGTACTCGCCCGATGCATATACATACTTAGCTATGATGCACTACCAAACCAAGCAGTTCGACAAGGCGCTCGAAGACTACAACCACCTCGCCGAACTTCGCCCCAACGATGCATACATATACATAAATAGAGCTATAACAAAGTACAATCTCGATGACTATCGCGGCTGTATGAGCGACATCGACCACGCCATAGAACTCGATCCGAAAAACGTGATGGCATATGCCAACCGCGGTATGCTGCGAGCTGAGTTTGGCGACATCAATAACGCCATCGACGACTTTACTATGGTACTGAGTATCAATCCATCTGATGATATTTCGCTGTTCAATCGCGCCATTTTATACATACAAATAGGTCAGCTCAACAATGCTCTCGGCGACCTCAACATAATTATAGCTAAGCACCCAGAGTTTGGTCCTGCCTACTACCAGCGTGCCATCGTAAAGCGTCAGCAGGGCGATTTGAAGGGCTCGGAGCTCGACTACATGACGGCGTATACATTTGAGCAAGAGCGCATAAAACGCGGTCTCGAAAACGGCGAGAAAGCCGAAACGGAAACGGCGCAAAACACGCCAGACAAGAAAGCTGGCGACAAGAAAAAGAGCAAAAAATCGTCGCGTAGCAAGAACGACAACGACATAAAGAAATACGACCAAATGGTGGTGGTGTCGGATTTCGGCGACAACGACGACAAGCTGCAACAAGACAACAAGGAGACCATCCGCGGCCGCGTGCAAGACCGCGACATAGCCATAGATATGGAACCCGTGTTTGAACTCAGTTTCTTCACCAACGACACAATTCTGCCCAAGGCGCGCTACTACGCTCGCACGGTGGAAGAGTTCAACAACAAGAAGATTTCCGACCGCCCTCTCGTCATCACCAACCGCGAATATGTGTCGAGCAGCAGCAATGCAGCTATAAACTACTTCGGCAAGATTCGCGAAATATCGTCGCAGATTGATGCCGACCCCGACAATACCGACCTCTACATGGAGCGTGGCACTATGTATAATCTTGTACTCAACTACAACAACGCTATCAATGACTTCAGCGTATGTATTTTGAAAAATTCTAAAGATGTAAATGCATACTTCAACCGTGCCAGCACGCGCTACAAGATGGTAGAGATGCTGCGTACGCTCGAGTCGGAAGCGGCTGTAACTTCGAACCAACTTGGGCAACAGCAGCAAATCAAGAACGAGATAACCGTACTCGACTACGATCTGATAATGAGCGACTTGAAACGCGTAACGGAACTTGCGCCTAACTTCGAGTTTGCATACTACAACATCAGCCTCATTCAGTGCATACGTAAGCAATACAACGACGCGCTCGAGTCGCTTACGCAGGCTATCGAGCTCAACGGCGAGTTTGCCGAAGCTTACTTCAACCGCGGCATAATTAAGATTTACCTTGGCGACGAGGAGAATGGCACTGCCGACCTTAGCCGCGCGGGCGAATTGGGCATCTACAAGGCCTACAACGTGATAAAACGCTACACCGACCACAAGAAGAATAATGAGTGATAAGCCGCAAGATATAGAGCTTAATAACGCTGAGTTTCAGAACGTTATGAAACTCATCAACCAAACCAACTCGTCGGTCTACATGACGGGGCGAGCTGGCACGGGCAAATCGACCTTTTTGCGCTACATAGTTAAGAATACGACCAAAAAGACCGTTGTGCTTGCGCCTACGGGCATTGCGGCGGTGAACGCGGGCGGCGTAACGATTCACTCGTTTTTCAAAGTACCTATGCACCCTTTCGCTCTCGACGACATCAACTTCACAGATGACCGCCGACTGCGCGACCGCATGAAGTTCAACAAGGAGAAGATAAAACTCATTCAAGAGCTCGAACTCATTGTTATTGACGAGGTTTCGATGGTCCGTGCCGACTTGCTCGACTTCGTCGATTTGATTCTGCGTACATACTCTGGCCATCGTCACACGCCGTTTGGTGGCAAGCAGTTGCTGCTCGTTGGCGATGCGTTTCAGCTCGAACCCGTCACTCGCCGCGAAGATTGGGACATCTTGCGACGTTTCTACACATCGCCATATTTCTTTGGCGCAGTGGTTTTCAAGAAGATTAAGCTCGTGCAGATTGAGCTTCGCAAGGTCTATCGCCAACACGAACACCAGTTTCTCGCGCTGCTCGACCGCGTACGTATAGGTATGGCCGATAGCAACGACCTGCAACTTATCAATAGCCGCGTAGATAGAAATTTTGCGCCTACGAAGGATGATTTCTACATCACGCTCTGCTCGCGTCGCGCCGCTGCCGATACCATAAACAGCCAACATCTCGACGCCATCGACGACACTCCTCAGACCTTCGAGGGCATCTGCGAAGGCGATTTCCCCGATTCGCTGCTGCCAACTGAGAAAAATCTCACGCTGAAACGCGGCGCTCAGGTGGTATTTATAAAGAACGACCAAGAGCATCGTTGGTTCAACGGAACGATTGCACATATTGTTGATATTGAGGACGATGGCGTATGGATAGAGACCGAAGATCTCGATAAATATTTCGTCACAAAAGAGACGTGGAACAACATCCGATACCGCTACAACGAGGAGAAACACCAAGTGATGGAGGAGGTTTTGGGCAGTTTCACGCAGTTGCCTATAAAACTCGCGTGGGCCATCACCATACATAAGAGCCAAGGCCTCACGTTCGATAGAGCCATCATCGACATCAGCGGTGGCGCATTTGCCTACGGACAGGTCTACGTGGCGCTCAGTCGTTGCCGCACACTTGAAGGCATTGTGCTACGTACGCCCATCACCGCTACCGACATCAAGAGCAATAAATCGGTTATAGAATATTCATATCATGCTAATGATGAGGCGCTTATCGGCCAGCAACTCAACGACGCCAAGGCCTCGAATCTCTACCAAGCCGCGCTGATTGCCCTGAAGCAAGAGGATTTTCGCAGTGCTATTAGCTACGCTGCAGAAGCCTTCGCCCTTCGTCCCGACGACCTTACGAAGCCTGCCGTGCAACGTTTTATATGTAGTAAGTTCAACTTTATCAACGACTTACACGCCGAGATTGAACGGCTAAAAAAACTCGAGAAGAGCCACGTGGCGCAAGACAAGGAGTTCGCGCAAGAGTACTATCTGCTGGCGGTCGAATGTCTGCATCATTATAAAGATAATCGCTCGGCGTTGGGCAACCTCAACAAGGCTATACGTATGTATGCCAAGCATTTAGACGCCCTACTTATGCGCGCCGAGATTCATATTTCTGACGGCGACTACGATGCTGCTCTCGACGATGCTACGAAGGCTAACAAGATAAAGCGTTCTGCCAAGGCGCTTCAGCTCTGCGCCACGGCTCACACCAAGATGCGCAACTTCGGCAATGCATACAACACGCTACTCGAAGCCCTCGATGCCGACGATGGCAACGTGCAGACCTACAAGATGTTAGTAGACATCTGCAAACGCATCGGCGAAGACGATGAAGCCAAACGTTACGCCGCCATTGCACGCCGACTGGAAGAATTCGACGAAGAAGATGACGATGAGGATTTCTAAGCCATACAGCTACTGAAGCAGTTCAACAAACTTAGTGATGCAATGCTCTGGCGTAAAGAGCTTTTTATGGTTAGAAACGTTTGACAGGATCTCGCTACGTAACTCATTATTATCCAATAAATCAATTATAGCGTTGGCCAAAGAATCGACATCGGCAATAGGAACGAGGCGGCCACAATTGCCATTATCGAGAATTTCTGCTGGGCCTGTTGGGCAATCGGTTGCAACTATCACTCTATCAAGCATTAGCGCCTCCACCAAAACGGTTGGTAGACCTTCGAACTTAGAGCTCAGAATAAACATTTTGGCATTAGCAATCCACGGCATAGGATTATTCAGATAGCCAAGGAATTTCACGCGTTCTGCCACACCCTCTTCCTTTGCGAGTTTCTCCAAATAGGTTCTATCTATACCATCGCCAATAATATATAGCGGAGGAATTTGGGCATTCCGTCTACACGCGCAAGCATAGGCCTTTATCAGCGTAGTAAAATCTTTCTGATGCTCTTCGAGACGACCCACAGAGAGTATGTAATCTTCAGCCGACACAACATATTCCAAAGCCTTCTGCCGCTGCTGCCACTCGTCGATAGGATTATAAATGACACTAATTCTATCGTTCAACTCTGGTGCTCGCGAAGCAAACTCTTCAGCCATCTTGTTGCAGATAAGCACAATCTTGTCATAAACAGACATTTTGGTGCAAAGACGCCTCAATTTACGTTCGTCTCCACGATGGTATTTATTTATACTGAAGTGGAAGAAAGCTATCTTCTTGCTCGGCACGCCCTTCAATAGAGAGTAAAACGTGCTGTCGAAATCAACAACCACGTCGCAACTTTTCAAGCTACTGCGCAGTCTGTTTCGCTGCAACACACGGCGAACAGGAGCAAACAACACTGCATCTGCAATCTTCTCTGCTGCAGAGAGTTTATGCGAAAGTTTCTTTTTGGGTAGCGCGGTAAGAATGCTCTCGGGCAAAAGGTATTTTACCTCAACTTCGGCTGGCAATTCAGCCTCGAATGGTTGCAGGCCTTTATATTCGCTACCAATAATCAATCGCAACTTATAACTCTGATTAGCAAGATATTGCAAATATCTTACTATCACCGTATCTATACCGCCATTGAGAAATCTGCTGAGCAGAAATGTTATTTGCATACTATCGCAGTTATTTATGTTTATAGTATATGTCTTGAAGGAAATGCACAAATAGGTATCACGTAGTTTATGTACTTTATAAACTGACTGAAATGATACGGAAACATGCTACGATAGCCCGTGATGCGGTAGAACTCTTGCAAAACCTCTTGAGCCTTTGCTGCATCGCGCTTTTTCAGATGCTTTATGCTTCGCTGATGAATTCCGCACACAATACAATGCTTGAAACCTCTGTTTGATAGCATTCCTGCCTTTATAAAATGCTGCATCGCCATCAGATCCTCGAGAACTGGTACGTTGTGCGAAATGCTACTATTGCTACGACGATAATAATTGAGTTTCTCGTGCAAAATAGCCACTTTACCTTGCATAGCTACATGGAACCAAAAGACCCAATCGCCACAAACTCTATATTGTTTTACGAAATCTGGAATAGCTGTAACTATGCTACGGCGGAACAAGATTCCGGAAGCATTGTACAAAACATTGGTATAGACCATATAATTCTTACAAAAAGCCTTGCCATCGTATACTATAGTTTTCCCGAGATCGCTTTTCCGCCAATGATCCCATGCGCCCCCGTTGAATGGCTCACCATTTTCGTCAATCAAGTTCGCGCCCGCTTGACAGATGACAATCTTTTCGTCTTTTTCTGCCTCGGCAACTGTTCGCTCAAGGAAATGAATATCAGCAGCATCGTCGCTCTCGGCAATCCAGATATAACGGCCCTTAGCAACACTCAATCCTCGCTCCCATTGGTTGAATGTATTGCCGCTATTTTCTTGGTTTACAATTATTGCAGATACATGCTCGTTGGTGCTATACGATTGCAGAATTTCGACGCTATTATCACTACTCTTGTCATCGAGCAGAATCAGTTCAAAATCTTGAAATGTCTGATTTATAATAGAATCTATGCGTTGACGTAAATATTTAGAATGGTTATAGTTGGGCACTATAACACTCACCATTGGGCTACAATTGTTCATATATCAATAATATTCAAATACGTTTTTATTGGTCCTTTCAAAAAAGAACGCAAATTTAGCTACGTTTGTAATTATTCACATGACTATCAACGCTCCCTCTAAGAGATGCAAATGAAAAATTATTACGCACTATTCTTGTTCTTGAGCTGTGTAGTGGCTCAGGCTCAAATACACTACGACTTCAAACATATCACCATGGAAGATGGTCTGTCGAGCAACCAAGTTTCCGATGTGTATAAAGATGTCGACGGATTTGTTTGGTTTTCAACGGCTTGGGGACTAAACAGATACGATGGCTACTCTATGATACATTTCAACCATGCCGCCGACAATGACGCATCGCTGCCAAACAATTATGTGCAATGGGTACGCGATATTTATGGCGACAAGATGCTCGTGAAACACGGCTCTGGCTTTGCCGTCTACGATAAACGCGCGAACCGTTTTGCCACAGCCGACGACTTTTTCCGCAGCATAGGTATAGAAGAACAGATCGACGTTGCGTATGTCGATTCGCACATGAATATGTGGCTGGCGGCTGGCAAACATTGCTATTTCTACCACGACGCAAACGAGGGCTTGAAAACCGTAAACCTTGGTAGCAACGAAGAGAATTGGGGCAACATCTGCACTATTGCGGCTGGCAATGGTCAGACGCTCATCATATATAGAAACGGCGCCATAGCTACAATAAACACCACCAACGATGGGCGCGTAACCACAGTGCCTGCCGAGGTTGACCAAACGCCTATTACGGGTGAAACCTATTCGGCGTTCATCGACAGCGCCAACGACAAATGGGTGTGCGCCTACGACGGTCTTTGGTACTGCAACAGCAAAACGAGCAAATGGACGCTCTGCGGCGAAAATAGCGATGCTATATTTAGTTTACCCAACAACATGGTCAAGAGCGTTGCGGAGGATAAGGAGCACAACATCTGGGTAGGCACCGACCATGGCGGCATACATATAATAGATAAACGCACAGGCAACATAACTACCTTGACGCATCAGATAGGCAACGAGCGTAGTTTGCTGAGCAACAGCGTGAACAGTCTCTGCTTCGACAATCAAGGTGTTATGTGGATTGGATATTACAAGGCTGGAGTGTCGCTCTACGACGAGGCGATGTTCAAGTTTGCCGAAGACCCACTGAAGCAGATCGACGCCAAAGATTTCCGCCCCGACATAAACTGCATAGCCGAAGATACTAACGGCGATATTTGGTTGGGTACCAATGGGTTCGGACTTGTACGTATAAATAGCAAAACGGGCAAATACGACCTCTTCCGCCACAACGATAACGACAAAAACAGTCTTCCTTCCAATGTGATAGTTACGCTCAAAGCGGCTAAAAATGGCGATTTGTGGATAGGCACGTTCCTTGGCGGACTGTCGCGCTTCGATGGCAAGAGGTTTCATAATTACAAAGGGCTGAGCAGCGTTTCGCCCATTATGGCCAACGACAACATTTGGGCTATCGAAGAGGACGAGAATAGCAACATCTGGGTTGGCTCGCTCAACCATGGTCTGACATGCTACTCGCCCGCAACGAATACAGCGCGCAACTATACTGTAGAGAGCGGCGATTTACCCACCGACGCCATAACCTCGCTGACATTGTCGAAGAGTGGCGATATGCTTGTGGGTACGGTGTGCGGCATGACGGTTATAGCTCACGGCACCAACAAATTGAAGACATACAAATTCGATGGCGAAATGAGCATCTTCAACGATGTTATCAACGATGTGTATGAAGATAGCCGCGGTCTGCTGTGGCTCTGCTCGCGCAATGGCATACTTATAATCAACGAACGAACGGGCGTAAATAGCATCATAAATATGCAAAACGGCCTCGGAAACGAAATGGTGAACGGCATTGTGGAGGACGACAATCGCAACATTTGGGTGAGCACAAGTTGCGGTATAAGCAACATCGTCATAAATATCAATCCGCGCAACGACGACTATTCGTTTTCTGTGTATAACTATGGCGAAGAGGACGGACTGCAAGTGGGCGGCTTCAACATACGTAGCATAGTGCAAACCACTAAAGGCGAAGTGCTTGTGGGAGGCACATTCGGCATAAACAGATTCTTTCCACGCGAAATTCGCTTCAACAAAGAACTTCCAGTGGTGCACTTTACCGGTCTCTCCATCTTCGGTAAATCGGTTGGCGTAGGCGAAACGATAGGTGGCCGCACGGTGCTCGACGAAGCATTCATATACAAGAAAAAAATAGTGCTCGACCACAAACTAAATATGTTCTCGGTGGCATTCTCGTCGCTTAGCTACATCTTGCCCGACAAGATGACCTACAGCTACAAACTCGATGGATTCAACGACAATTGGATAACCACCACGCAGCCATCGGCAACCTACACAAACCTCGCTCCGGGCACATATACACTATACGTACGCGCAGCTAACGGCGACGGCTACAGCAGCGAATCGGCATCGGCAATACAAATAGAGATTTTGCCGCCGTGGTGGCGCTCCAAATGGGCTGGCTTTTTATACATATCTATACTTATGATGCTCGTATTCGTCATGCGTAGGCAGATAATGCGCAAGGAGCAGACGAAGTTCAAACTGCAGCAGGTGGAGGCCGAAGCCGCAAGAAAAATCGAAGTCGACAATATGAAGATGAACTTCTTCACAAACATATCGCACGAGCTACGTACGCCGCTAAGCCTCATAATTACACCGCTCGAGAGCATAATAGCCGAAGCCAACAATAGCAGCCAAAAGGATAAATTGCAGATTGTCTATCGCAACGCCAAACAGCTGTTGCAACTTGTCAACCAGCTGCTCGACTTCCGCAAGATTGATGTGGAGAGGCAACAACTGACGCTCTCGAATGGCGACATTGTGGAGTTCATAAAGAGCGCTTGCCACACGTTCAACACGCTGTCGGAACGCAACATACAGATGTCGTTCAGCTCGTCGGAAGACTCAATATTTATGGAGTTCGACCGCGACAAGATTGGCAAAGTGATGACCAACTTGCTCTCCAACGCCTTCAAATACACCAACGAAGATGGCCGCATAGATGTGTGGGTAGGCAAGTCGACCGACAATAAACAGCTGATTATCAAGGTTGCCGACACGGGCATAGGTATTCCCGACGAGAGCAAGGCACACATTTTCGAGCGTTTCTACCAAGTGCAGCGCCCTAATGCAGGTAGTTATGGCGGCAGCGGCATAGGCTTACACATTGTGCATGAGTTTATTACGCTTCACCATGGCACTATCGAGGTTGCCGATAACATCGGACGCGGCACAGTGTTCACCATATCTATACCTATTCTTAGCAATATAAATACGCGCGACGAACAACCTGACATTCAGCTTACTGCCGCCGCCGAATCGGCCGAAGTTGATAGCGAAAACAGGTCTACCGAGAAACCTACGGTGATGGTGGTGGACGATAACCGCGACTTCCGTATGCTGATAACCGACACGCTCAAGGCCGACTACAACATCATTGAGGCACGCGACGGCGCTGAGGCTTTTGCTTTAGCAGTGAAGAACTTGCCCGACCTTATCCTCGCCGATGTCATGATGCCTACGATGGACGGCAACGAACTCTGCCGCCGCATAAAGAACGATGTGCGCACATCGCATATTCCGTTTGTTATGCTGAGCGCCAAATCGGCCGAAGAACACAAGATAGAAGGGCTCACGTCGGGTGCTGACGAATATATGACGAAGCCGTTCAACGACAAGATTCTAAAGCTAAAGATTGCCCGCCTAACCGAACTCTCGCAGAAACGCCACGAGACGTTCAACAAACAGATTGAGCCCGAGCCAAGCCAAATAACCATAACTACGCTCGACGAAAAGCTCATTGCTAAGGCTATAAAATACGTAGAAGACAACATCTCGAATCCCGAACTCTCGGTGGAGGAGATGAGCCACAACCTCGGTATGAGCCGCGTGCATCTATACAAAAAATTGCTATCGATAACCGGCCGTTCGCCCATCGAGTTTATTCGCGTCATACGCCTGAAACGCGCTGCTCAACTTCTCCTCGACCGCCAGCAAAATGTTGCAGATGTGGCCTACGCCGTGGGGTTCAACAATCCTAAGTATTTCAGCCGTTACTTCAAAGAGGAGTTTGGCGTGTTGCCATCTCTATACCAAAACCAGCACGGCGAGGATACTCATGCTAAGTTGTAAGTATTTATATATGAGCAAAAAAAATTGCGCTGCAACCACCCAAATGGCCACAGCGCACAATTACAATTAATAGTTATAAGTAGTGAATAGGGGTATGTATTATTTCGTCTTGAATTCAAGATTTAGACCACCCATAAGTTGTGGAGCAGTCATCACGTATTTCGCGCCATCATTGCTGACAGTAGCAGAAAATTCGCAATAGTAGTTCTTCACTATGCCAGTTTGCTGGCTTGCCATAGCTATAGAGTCGGCACCTTCAACAAGGTAAGCTCCATCAACAAGGCTAACTGTTGCATCTTTGATGTAGAGCGCGCCCCAAGTAGCTGATTTATACTCTACTACAACCACATTTTCTTCTGCAGTAGCGGTGATATTTACAGTATCAACATCTGTTTCGTTAGCACGAAAATCTTTGAAATACGTAGAATTTGCCACTGTGTAGCCAAGTAGTTTTGCAGAAACTTTTTCTACATAGTTACCAGCATTTTCTTTCTCTTCATCGTCATCATCGCACGAAGCGAAACCTGTCATGGCCACTGCAACCATCATGAATGCAGCAAACTTTTTCATATTCATCCGAATCTTTCTTTTTATTGTTGTTTGTTATCTATACAAAAGTAGACCGTAGCCACACGCTCGGCAATACTAAGTTATGACTATTTATGCCATCAAATTTTCACACACGCTTCTCTCGTCCGGCTATCTTGCCCCACGCTGCAAACCGCGCTGCGCTGGGTCGAAAAGACCATTTTTATTCTTGATGGACGAACCAAAATAGTATGTGATGTCGAATAGAGGAACGGCACCCACTTTGTGGCTTGTGGTGGTATAATTTGCGAAACTCAACGAGCCGCCAGCTTTGAGAGAAAATTTAGAAGTAATGAAAAACTCAGCTTCGGCATTTATCTCTGCAGCGCACGGCCGGCGAAACATGCCCCAATGGAACGCAGCACCGCCATGCACGGCCAGCCATCGAGTAGCCATCCAATCGGCCCAAAACTTCACGCGCATACGTACACCACGTTCAACAAGCGTCGCACTGCGGTTGGCAAGGAAATGATATGCCGACTGAATCTGCTCAAAATCACTGAAGTTGTGTCCATAATACAAACCTATGCCGCCCGTAAGTATCAAAAATTCATTACCGCTTGAGCAATTGGGGTCGGAACGAAACGCCTTACTGACAAGCGGTTCTGCGCCAAATTCCACCACAATAGGCACGTCGAGGCTATCGTTTACAATGTGTATATTATGGTGTTTCTTGGCTATGGTCATGCCAGTGTAGGCGTTAGAAACGGAAAACTTGGTGCCGAAATACCAATCATTCTTCTCGAACCACAGACGCTTTGCAGCTATCAGCGGACGTCCAACATCCATAAGCAGAGGCGTAGATAGCTCCCATTTGCCATTCAAACCCACACGCGTGTCGGAGACAATGCTCACATTGCCAGCTTTTTTCGCAACTACATTAGCGCCTTCGCTATGCCAAAGCAAATCCACGCGCACAACGTTCGACTTACCCCAATATGCATCGTGGTCGGGGTTGAATTGCGCTTGCGTTGCTGTGGTTATAAATATTAATAATATACTTACTATCAGCGACTTCACGACAATTATCAGTTAATAATTAATAATGGAAAAGTAAAAGTTTACGCTACTCTCTACTTAGCCACCGTCGCCATGCCTTTGTACCTATCTACGCGGTTTTTAGGTATGTATAGCACAAGTTTCTGACCAACGCGAATGATGTTGCGTCGCATACCGTTCCAATATTTCAGGTCGGCAAGGCGAACGCCAAATTTGTTAGCTATGCCGCCCGGCACGTCGCCCTCTTTCACTATGTATATCATCTTAACGCCATTGCCGCGGCCTTGTACATATTTAGCTTCAGAAACTGGAATTATCTTATTATCAGGGAAATACTTCATGCGATTGCGCGCATACACAGAATCTTCATGCTGCACGAAAGCGAGTGTAACCTGCGCTGGCAAACGCAACGAATAGGTCTTCTCGGGCATTGCCGGAATGACATCGTAGCGATATTGTGGATTGAGGTCGCGAACCATCTCTATTGGCAACCCGAGCACATTAGAAACTTGCTCAAGATGAAGCGGTTGAATTATCTCCACCGTATCGGCAACAACGGGCAGATTGCCAACTATTGGGTAAATCTGATGCTCCGACGCGTATGTCATTACGTATGCAGCAGCTATGAACGCCGGCACGTAGCCACGAGTTTCGCGCGGAAGATGATAGTAGAGTTTCCAAAAACTACGCTCACCGCCCGAACGCGCAATGGCTCTATTCACATTGCCCGGACCACAGTTGTAGGCTGCAATAGCCAACTGCCAATCGCCATAAATAGAGTACAAATCGCCAAGATAGCGAGCCGCCGCCTGCGACGCCTTCACTGGGTCGCGACGCTCGTCGACATACGAAGTGACATCGAGGTTGTAGCGCTTACCGGTGTAGTACATGAATTGCCAAAGACCAGAAGCGCCTACACGCGAGAGCGCACGTGGGTTGAGCGCCGACTCGATAATGGGCAAAAACTTCAGTTCGAGTGGCATATTATTGGCGTCGAGAATCTCCTCGAAGAGCGGGAAATAATATTTGGCATTGCCAAGCATCGTGCGCACCTGGTCGCGACGCTTAACAAGGTAAAACTCAATGAAACGTTTCACTTGGTCGTTGTATGTCAGCGGAATGCGCGACTGCATGGCTTGCAAACGAGCTACATATATCGAATCGGGCAAGCCGCAAATCAGGCTATCCGCCCAAGCCACACTATCGGGCACGAGGTCGTTTATCGGCATCGCTTGGCGCTTATACCACGCAGCAAGCAGGCTGTCGACTTGCGTTTTCATATTGTCATCGAAAGTGACGCTGTCGGGCTCTGCCACAAATTCTTCGGCATTTTCGGTGTATTTTTCGCCATCGTTAACAATTTCTTGTGCGGTTGCTGCAATGGTTAGGTTTGCTATAAATAATGCAGCTAATGTTTTTATATTCATTTGGTAATAATTATCTATTTATTATTTCTCAAAGAAGCGTGTTTGCACGTCATCTTTGTACGATTTCCCCACAGGTATGTATTGCTGCACGCCATCAATCTTGAGCTGATTGCCATAGAGTGCGCGTATTTTATCTATACGTACTATGTACGATTTATGTACGCGGATAAACATATTTGGCGGTAGAGTCTCCTCGAGATTTCTAAGCGATTCGAGCGTGATTATCTTCTCATTCTCACAGAAGATAGTTATGTATTCGCGCAAGCCCTCAATGTAGATAATAGAGTCGTAGCGCACGCGATGAATCTTGTGGTCAGCCTTCACAAGCATGATGTTTGCGTTCGGATCTACCTCTTCTGGTTCAGCAGCAACGGGTTGAGCCGCAACAACAGGCGCTGGAGCAGGCACCTCTTTCACTTGAGCGGTGAGGCGCTGCATAGCCTTGCCTACCGACTGCATGAATCGGTCGAACGAAAATGGCTTGAGCAGATAGTCGAGCACATCGAGCTGATAGCTTTCAATTGCGTATTCCGAATAAGCGGTGGTGAATATCACAAGCGGCTTTACGGTAAGCATCTTCAAAAAATTCGTGCCTGTAATATCGGGCATTTGAATGTCGAGAAACATCAAATCGACATTGCCAGTTTGAATCGTTGGCAAAGCCTCAAGTCCCGATTTATAGCTGCCAACAAGTTCCAGCGTAGGCACTTTTTCTACAAACTCCTTGAGCAATACGCGTGCAGGGAATTCATCATCTACTATTATGCAACGAATGCTATCCATAATTATATGTATATAAATACTTAACTATCAGCCGAATTGGTGTCTATTTCTAGATATACGGAATAGGCACTATTGGTGGTTTGAATATCGAGGGTGAAGCGCTTCGGATAGAGAATCTCCAAGCGTTTGCGCACATTCTCCACGCCTATGCCGCCAACTTCATCTTTATTTATGGCTATTGATGGCAGCGAGTTCTTCACCTTGAATATAAGTACAGGACCCAACGTCTTGATTTCGAGCTGCAACCAGCCGCGCTTAACATTGTCGATATTACCATGCTTGAAACTATTTTCTATGAATGGTATGAGCAACATTGGCTCGATGAGTAGCTCGGTATTGCAGTTGGACGTATCTATTTTGATGTTCGGTTCGCTGTCCATCTTGAGTTTTTGGAACTCGATGAAGTTGTTTATGTAGTCAATCTCCTTGCCTATTTTCACCTTCATGCTCTCGCTTCCGTAGAGTGTAAAACGCAGCATATCCGACAGTTTTAGTATCATATCGGGCGTGCGTTCCGACTTTATAACCGACAGCGCATAGATATTATTGAGCGCATTGAATAGGAAGTGAGGGTTTATCTGCGACTTGAGGAACTTCATTTCGAACTCGATATTCTGATGCGTGAGGTCTATTTCGCGCTTGTGCATCTTGCGGTCGCGCATGAAGTAGCCGTAGAGCGTCGAGGCGAAGAACATACCCAAGATAGGCAGCAGCCAACCCTGCATAGGCATTCCAACTTGCGATTGCATCGGCTGCTTGGGCAAAATCTCGTGCCATGGTGCCAACATAACTATCACACCCATAAGCACGGCTATCGTGGCCAATACGAATATTACATACGTAACATATCTCCCTTTGAATAGAGATTTGGGCATGAATAGGTACACATTCAGATAGAAAACCGTCACACCAATGAGTAATATTTTAGCTATCATCGGCAGAACAATGATATCGTGGTGCGCCAACGAAGGACCGACAAACACAAGGCTAAAGCCTATACATATCAAGAATGTTATCAGTCGCCTTTTCAATGTTTCGTGAGTTTAGTTGTGATTATTTCAATGAAAAAAGGCAACAAATCATTACGGTTTGTTGCCTTTATATCTGTCAAGTTAGCAATAAGCCTTGCGAGGCAACATTGCAGAACTTAGTCTTTGTTTTCGTACTGCTCATGCGGATTGAAGAACCAAACATCGTCATAGTAAAAACCACCTGAACCCGTAGTGGTAATATCAGCAGAACAGCCAGTGGTTACATACGCACGCTGATGTGGATAGTGCGGATTTGACTTCTCTTCGTCGGTCATGATGTCATCGAGGTCGAGCACAAACGATACAGCAAACTTACGATTAGAACCTTCGAAACCAGTCTTCTGAATCCAATAGTCGAAACGAGGATTATACTCCCAAGTTGCATTGCCTGCATAACCTGCACCACCAGTGGTAATATAAGCACGAGGTTCACCATTTACATCGTCAAGAACAAAAGCAGTAGCACCATATGCTGCAAGAGTGTAATCATCATCAAAATCATAGTCGGTACGGTCGGAAATACGTGCAAGTCCCTTCCAAACATTATTCTTATAATCATAACGCTCAAACCAGTCTGAAGCACCATTGTGGTTACCACCGACAACGTATGCATACTCTTGACCATCTTTAGGGTCGGTAAGCACGAATACACTTGCCTGCGATCGCTTATCACCAATGTTAGCCACAGCTTTATTTGTCCAATTCGTGCCATCGTAAGCAAAGAAGTCGTTTTTCTTATCTGAATCAAAGTTTTCACCCGTACCTACGTATGCCGTTGGCTTATATCCATCAGTCTCCTTAGTAGGCAATACGAATGCTATTGCATAGCGAACAGAGTCACCAGGATAATCTTCAATCTGAGTCCAAGTATTTGCTTCTGGATCATACTCCCAGAAATCTTTTAGGTAAGTTGTACCATTGTAACCAGTACCCACATAGCCTTTACCATTCAGTGCGAATGCTACCGCGCCATTACGTTTTGCACTTTCTGGCATTGATCGAACATTGCCATCAACTGGAGATTTATCCCAGTTTGACGACCAAACTAGGCCACCATCATTGTAGCCACCCGAATATTGGCATTTATAGAAATCGCAGAAGCGTTCTTTTTCTTCTGTACGACCCGTGTTAGCACCTGTGCCAACATAAGCTACATTATCTATAACAAAGCAAACTGCGCTACCGCGTTGAACTCCCGGGAATCCGTCTTTCAACTGTACCCAGTTACCTTGTAATTCTTCATTATCTTCGTCTTCGCAACTTACAAACGTAGTTGCAGTAGTCATCATTAGTGCCGCGAGGCAGAAATACGATGTACGTAGTGTCATTTTTATCATTTCGTTATTTGAGCGCAAAAGTAGTTTTTTATATATGTATAGCCATAAAACATTCAACAAAAGTTCACGTTTTTTCGGCATTTATTCGCTGTATTGCAACATACGTATTGAGAGCCTTAGTCGAACTTCGACTTCATAAACCACGTTTCGTGAATATTGAGGGCTATTTTGAAGTTATTGAATTTCTCTTCTACGAGGCCATTGAAAGTTGTACCACGTCTGCGGTATTCATATCCAATGACAATTGAGTTTTGCGAACGTCCCATAGGTATGGTGATGCCGACAGTGCCAGCATACGTACCAAGCGTCACACCACGCATTTTGATGTAGCTCGATTCGTAGTATCCACCCAAACGGAATGTCATGCGTTTGTAGAATGGATCGTCGCGTTTGCCGCAACGCCACTCCAAACCTCCACCTATCGAGTGATTGTCGCGGAAGTTGACCGACTCTCCAAACTTCACGTTGAGCACATCGCTCCATTCGTTGAAGTGATAGTCTGCCGTAACTGTAACCTTGTCGCGCGTGTAGGCAAAACCACCAGAATACATACGCGGAACGGCGAACTCTTCCTTTAGCGGCGTAACATCATCGAAGAAAAGTTCAGACGATATATCGTTCGAGACTATGTGGTCGTATGACGAATGCATGCTTGTGCGATCGGCAAACGTGCCACCAAAGCGGAAATTGTTTTTACCTATATTGAAGTCGAACTGGATACCATACTCAACGTACCAGTTGTTCATGGTGTACTTTTTCAAGTTGTATACCTTCTCACCGCCAAGCAATACGGTAGGGCCAAAGGTTGTTATTTCGACTGCAGAGAAGTCGGCAGTCTCTTTCTTGTTTATTGCCCCCCAAATAGCACCTGCACCAACGCCGAGTGTTATGTGGTTGAAGAACGTAAATGCGTTATTGAAGAATGCCTGCTGCAAACCGCCGCTACCAGTGTAATATATATCATACCAGCTAGTAGTACCGGCTATATTTTTCTTCTCGGACATGTTGTAGCCGACAGTAGAATAGGGAGCATATCCAATACATGCAGCCCACCAACGCGAGCCACGGAAGCCCATGGTGATGCCATCGATATTACCACTGTATACACTCTGCTGGTCGGACGGAGTAGCTTCGTGGGCGTAGAAAGCCTTCATCTGAAAATTGAAGTAGAAGGTCAAGCTGTCGAGTCCGCTCAATGCTGCAGGATTGGCAACGTTGATCCAATCGCTTGGCGCCATTGCAACGCCCGTATGACCCATACCCGCAGCTGCTGCATTCTCTTTGGGCACAAGTATACCCATACCATAGAGCGAATATGGCGACGAGGTGCTATTCTGTGCACTTATCGTTAGCGACAACATCAGCACAACCGATGCTGCTATCGCCTTTAGTTTAGCGGAGTACTCGATCATAGGTATAGTAATAAACTTCAAGTATCGATTTATATTTTGTGGCATAATGACCATTGAACATCATATAATTGTAGTTGATAGGCGACATTGCTGAGCCCCAAGAGATTACAAGCCCATCATCTTCATCAATCTCCTCACCCGAAGCAAGCAGAGTATTTATATAATATGTAATATCGGCGTAATAGAACACTTCGTCCTCATCGAGAGTATTATTAATGAGCGTTGCCGCCACTCGACTAGCTGAGCTATTATATATAGGGTCACCAAACGTATTGTAGCGATTTATCTCAGTGAGATAAAATGTTGTAGGTATCTCGTGTTTGTCGTACGTATCGCGCTCGGGGTATATACGTATCATTGCCTTCACCACGTGCGAGAAGAAGTTTTCGTCAGCAAGTTGCTGGAGCGAAGGGAAGTTTATGCAAGTATAGTAGCCTAAACCTTCAAACATCATTGTGTGGAGATTCGATTCTTTTTCCGTCACACGAGTTGTGCGCTTGGTAAGTTTGTCGAATGGAGACTCCGTATCTTCTGCCCAAATGCGATTAAACTGCATTGAGGTAGATTTCAGCGTGAGTGTACGTTCTATCTTTTTGTCTTCCAAAAGGTTGATGTGCGAGTGAAGAGTAACCTTCATCGAGTCGGCACGGAAGGCAAGAAGAGCTTCTGGCTCGCCCGAATAGGTAATGCGCAATCCGCCCATAATACTCTCGAAACGCTTCGAAGCTACATCGGATGACAATTCATCCGCTTTCCTAACGAATGCCACAAGCTCTTTACCAAAGGAATCGTCAAGACGATAACGAAGGCGCGGGCGCGAGTGTGGACGTGGCACAAACGAGAAGTGACCTATCGAAGTAGAATCTTTGAAGTTACGCACGTTATAGAAGTAGCTCTCGTTTTCGGCAAACTGGAGAGGTTCACCCAAGCGCTGCACATCAATTGTTATAGCCTTCATGGTGTCGCCCTGATAGTCGCCTGTGTGACGGAGCACGATAGTCACCGAGTCGTATCTCTCCTTATCTGCCCATCCATACGATGAAAGATCGGACATGCGTGAGAGCGATTGCGAACAAACGTGACCTAACGATGGTTTCTCGCAACGTCCTACCCAAATAACATTCTGCGCCGATGTCAGCACAGAGTCGAGGCGGAAGGTTGAGAGCTCAATAGGAATTTGATCGGTATACGTAGCCCTCGACTGTGAGTTGACAAAAGTCGACGTCATATTGAAGTCTTCATCGGAGCAAGAAGCGAATATAACCAATGAGACAAGGGCTATTAGCAGTCGGGAAGTATAATTATGTAGCTTATACACTGGGTTGTCTATAAATAATTATTCAAATCGGGCGCAAAGTAAATGAATTGAAACCGAATTGCCCACTGCAAATCAACAAAAGTTTATCGAAGTTCAATGAAGTTTCGTTTTTCTGGTATTTACTAACACCTCGGAAGTTCACTTATATCGTAGGTTCAAGCCATTTTTAGCATTTTCCCAACTCAAGTTATCTAAACTACCCTCTCTTCAACCAAATGTACGTTCCAAGACGCACGTTCGATTTTTCTCTGCGCCACGAGGGCCACTCTGCGCAATGATAGGTACAGACGCCACTGTCATAAATATCGGCAACGCCAACCGACTTCAACTGAGCAATATTTGCCGCACCGAGGTCGAGCGTTGGATTTCCATTAGCGCCAGTGCCACATACATATTCCTGTCCAATGGCATCGACGACTTCATTGCCGACTTCGAAGCATTTGCCACAGATGTGCGGACCAACGGCTGCCACAACGTCCTCGGGGCGAGTGTCAAAGATGGAAACCATTTTGTCAATAGTATGTTCCGCAATGCACTGTGCAGTACCACGCCAGCCAGCATGAACGACGGCAATGACATTCTGTCGTTTGTCGAACAAAGCTACTGGTACGCAGTCGGCAGTGAGAATGAGCAGACAAACGCCGCGCAGATTGGTGATGAGTGCATCGGTAGCGGGAATGCGCGTATTTATATCTAACGCTCCGCAACCTACGTGCTCGCTATCGACGATAGCAATATTGCAACCGTGAACTTGCTCGGCTGATGTCAATTGAGCGACATCGAAACCCTTTCGCAATGCGAGCAATTGGCGATTCTGTGCACCCGCATCGGTAGCCAACGATGCATCGAGCAGCGACGAGAAGGCGCATACGTCATCATTATCGAAATATTGGATTTCCATTATCGCGCGAGATCTCAACTACTTGTTTTCGAGTTTGTCAATCTGGCGAGAGGTGAGAGCAATGCGTTGGTCGAGTTCCTTGGAGAACTCACCGTTGTTGAGCTGACGCGCAGTCTTTACGTACGCCTTGGCAGCATCGAGTTTGTTTTGCTTTATCATCTCATCGGCGGCGTAGATGGCCGAATATGGTCCGAAGTAGCGCTTGTCGTTGGCAGCCCACGAAATCACTTTGTCGTAGTTGGCTATGGCGTGCGATGCGTCTCCCATAAGGTGCTGAGCGCGAGCGTAGCGGAATACGTACTCTATACGGTGACGCTCGGGCATCTTGTAGCCACGCAACGTAGTTAGCGATTCGTAGAAATTGCCATATTCAAACTGCATACGTACGCGCAATAGTGTTTGGTCGGTCTCGGGAACGCGTTCTGCATCTGCCAACGTGCGTTTATCTACGTCGGATTTTGCGGCAAGTGATACGCATTTGGCAGCAAGTTCGTTGGCCTTTTCGCTATTGCCATCGAGTAAATATGCATAAGCTTTTATTAGGTATGCATCGTTAAGACACGATACGCCTCTATAGGTATTTATAAATTTATCGGCAGCCGCAATGGCATCGTGCGTACGTAACCCACGAAGCGCAAACTTGGCCTTCTGATGATAGAAAAGCGGAAAAACGGAATAGAATCTCGATGGCAATGCTGCGATGACCGACTCTGCCTCAGCTCCGTGATATTGACGGCCCATACTCAGCAAGTAGACATACTGAACCACAGGCGATTTCGATGATTTCATCTGTTTGGCGATATCGTCAGAGACAACCTGCTCGTGCGAAAGGAAAATGTTGGCAAACGAAATCAGCAGCGACTCGTCGTATGCTCCTTTCACGCCCTTCATACGCTTGCGGTAGTCGTCGACATTGGCAAAACCTTTAGCCAAATCGCCGCCATCGAAACCGAGGAAACCGGCAATTCCCTTCCACTTCTCGGGAATCTGCGAAAGCAGAATATTGAAAATGCCGCGCAGCATAATCTGACCTTCATAGTCGGCGTAGGCCTTCTCGCCAGCTTTGAACTCGCGATAGGCTTTCCAAAATTGCATTCCGCCAGCCATCAGCGAACCGTTGCTCATCTCCACTAAACAGCGGTGCAACAGCAAGTTACAGCGAAACGTATGTCCATATTTATGCTTATCGACAACATCTAGCGCGGCATCGCTCGCCGCCATATATTTATTGTAATTATCCTTATTGTTGGTAGCGGTGTAGTTCATAACTGCCATATACTCACATAGATAGCGACGAATAATTTCATCGTTCACGAGAGCACTTTTGGCAGCAAACTGCTCATTATCAATATTATACACACACTCAAACGCTTCGCTGACTGTTTTGTCGGCAAATATTGAGCGCTGAGCATGGCTGATGTGCGTAGATATAAGTATGGAAACGGCTATAATGATTTGTCGAAGGCTCACGAAACGAGCCGCTTGGATTGACATGCTGCAAAAAAATGATTATGAGAATAGCTTCTTGAAGAACGACTTTTTTTCGCGTCGGATGTTCATCGTTTGTTGGTCTTGCGGACAGAGTTGCTGGTAGATCTCGCCCCAACTGGGTATGCCGCCGAAATTGCGGTCGTCGATGAAAATGTCGGCAGTAAGTTTACGCACAGCAAGTGACTCATCTTCACCAGGATAGTTGCTATTTATGGCATAAAATTCCACGCCACCTTTTCGGCAAAATTCCACAGCCTCATCGAGCAGATTGCCGGTGCGACAAGTCCACAGAATAAGTATGAAACCTTTGGCTTGCAGTGCTTTGAGCGTACGTAGCGCGAAAGGTCGCTCCTTGCCCATTTGTGGATAGCGGTTTTCTACTATCGTGCCATCAAAATCGACGGCTATTGTGCGCGATTCCTCAATCATTGTCGCGGTTTTGAGCAGTGAAAACGAAACTACGCGTAGGATATGAAAGCAGAATAACTATCGTGACGATAGCGAATAGGTAGCAGCAGCCTTGCTCAAGCGTAACGACGTAGAGCGGACCGCATAGGTATGAAATGACATTGAGAGTAATCAAGCGTATGCGATAGGCGCGATTGTAGGTAGCCACTTGGTCTTGCTCCGAGAGGCCTGCGCACTTATCCACTGCCCTACGCATGATGAACGACGACACTGGCACCGACACGAGCGCCAATATGTATATTACTATAAGTATGTAGTATCGCGTTTGCTCAAGCACAAGCGGCTCGTCGGCAGCGAAATAACACAATGCAAACACTGCCAACGCAGGAGCGGAGAGAAGCATATAGAAGCGCTTCAGTTGTGAGAGTAGGTTTTCCATATACGTATAAGGAATATCTATTGTTGTTTATACTGCTATTGTTTTGTTGAACGGCACGCGGTTGATTATGGAGCGACCGAGCGTCACCTCATCGGCATACTCGAGTTCGTCGCCCACAGCCACGCCACGCGCTATGGTGGTGATATTTACGCCATACTTATCGAGGCGTTTGTACAGATACAAGTTGGTGGTATCGCCTTCGAGCGTGGTGCTGAGCGCAAGAATAACCTCGTCGGCTTCGCCATTGACGAGTCGCTCCTCAAGCGAACTTATGTTGAGATCGTCTGGACCGATGCCATCCATAGGCGAAATGACGCCGCCAAGCACATGATATACACCACGATACTGATGCGTATTCTCGATAGCCATGACGTCGCGAATATTCTCCACCACGCAAATGGTGCGATGGTCGCGCTCTGCATTGGCACAGATGTCGCAAATTTCGTTGTCGGAGATGTTATGGCAGAGCTTGCAATAACAGATGTCGCTGCGTACGGCGCGCACCGCATCGACGAATTGAAGCACATCGTTTTTGTCTTCGCGCAAAAGGTGCAGCACCAAGCGCAAGGCAGTTCGGCGACCGATGCCAGGCAGCGTTGCAAACTGATTTACTGCATTATCGAGCAGACGAGAAGAGTACTGACTTCTTTCCATACGAAGGGCAAAAATAATCTTTTATTTCACTCAAAATTCGTGCGGCGTGGGAATATAAGACGTATGTATAGCGCCAACATTCTATTCGCCGAAATCGAGAGTCAACTGCCTTTCGGTGAGTTGAAAGGTCATGCGGTGGTATTTCGTAGCGCCTATTCGCTCAATGGTTCTTCGATGTTCCACGGTGGGATAGCCTTTGTTTTTAGCCCAATTATAGTCGGGAAATTCGTCGTGGAGGCGTATCATAAGGTCGTCGCGGTAGGTTTTGGCAAGCACCGATGCTGCCGCTATCGACATATATTTACCATCGCCCTTCACAATGGTCTGATGCGGCACATCGTTGTATTTTTTGAATTTGTTGCCATCGACAATCACAAATTGAGGGCGCACCGTAAGTTTGTCGAGCGCACGATGCATAGCCAAAATGGAGGCGTTGAGGATATTTATTTCGTCAATCTCCACATTACTAACCTCGGCCACAGCCCACGCCACAGCCTCTTTCTCGATGATTGGGCGAAGTTTGTATCGCTGACGCTCGGTGAGTTGTTTCGAATCGTTCAGAAGGTCATTATCGAAATCGTGCGGAAGAATCACCGCCGCAGCCACCACCGGACCAGCCAAGCAGCCGCGCCCAGCCTCATCGCAACCAGCTTCGATGAGATCGGCGTTTAGATATGGGAGCAACTTACTCATTTGACGATTTTCAACTTTCAATTCTCAATTTGAATTTTATCGTTCGTTGTATACAACATACAGAACCGTCTCGCCTACAGCTCTAAGCGTCTGACGGTCAATGACGCTCATATTGTCATTATGCGTATGCCAGAACGAGCCAAAGCTGCTACCCGTAGAGCCGTCATACTGAATAATATCTACGCAAGGCACATTAGCATTGGTATTCACATAATAATGGTCGTCGGTGATGTATGCTCCATCCGAATCGGGGAAGTTCGACTTGTGGTCGGTTGCTGCAGCGGCGCGCCACACTTTGTCGACTACATTTTTAGCATACATAACAGAATACTGCTCGCGGCAGAACTGAGCTCCCGTAGCGCCAACCATGTCGAGCAAGATGCCAAAACGCGCTTGGCAATCTCGACCCAAGCTGCTAAGCGACCAATATTGACTTCCCACGCACCACGAGTCATGGCGATACTCCACATTGTTGAGGTGGCTTGGCGTGCCGCCATCTTCGGTATCGAAGAGCACTATATCTACACCAATGTTTGGCGCCTGAAGCTGCAACTGGCGGGCAATCTCAATAAGTACACCCACGCCACTCGCACCATCGCATGCACCATCAATAGGCGAATTGCGCTTAACAGGATCGGAATCTTGGTCGGCAAACGGACGGCTATCCCAATGGGCGCAAAGCAGAATGCGGTTGGCCTTCTGTGGCAAAATGTGCGCAATGATATTATTTATAGGTACGGTAGTGCCATCGTATGCTTCGCCCTCGCCCGTCTGCACCTCCACCGTAGCGCCCAAGCGTGTGAGCGTACTCGTCAGATATGCAAGACAATCCGCGTGGCTCTGAGACTTAGGCACACGCGGACCAAACGCTACTTGCTCGGCTACATATTTATATGCAGAATCGGCATCGAAATTTATCTGTACAGTTGGCGCATCGAACGTCTTTTCGCTCGACACATTGGAATGGCAAGCGCACAAAACAGACGCCGCCAACAACGATGATATAAGTATGTTACGCATAATCTTTCGGAAAGCTTTTGGCGCAAAAATAATTGAATTTACAAATCACATCCGGTAGCAATTGCACGGTCTGAAGCAAAAAAAACACGAAATCGGCCAAAACTATTGACATAAATACCTTTTATGTTGACAAATGGCATAGTGCCTAATCGCTTTTTGTAATTACTTTCTTATATATTTGCGCCACAAAATTGAAACCAATATGAAAAAAACGTTTACCCTGATTTCTTTAGCTCTTGCTGCAATAGCAACGGGTTGTGTGAATAATAACGCTAACAATGCTGGCAACTCTGCTTGCCAGAAATGCGACTCGTCGAAAGCGGCTGTAGCGTATATCAATACTGATACATTCCTACTTAACTATAAGTACGCTCAGAAACTCAGCGACGAGCTTATGAGCCAAAGCGAATCTTCACGTTCGGACTTCAACCAGAAATATCGCGTATTCCAACAGGACGCTATGGAGTTCCAACGCAAGGTTCAGAACAATGGCTTCCTCTCGATGGAGCGCGCTCAGAAAGAGCAAACTCGTCTTCAGAAAGCTGAGCAGGATTTGCAAGAACTCAACGAGCGACTCACCAACGACCTCATGCAAAAGCAAGCTAAGGTTAACGCAGAACTCCGCGACACGCTCGTAAACTTCTTGAACGAATATGCAGCAAGTCGCTACTCGCTCATCCTTAGCAACAATATGGGCGACAACGTACTCTACAGCGCTCCGGGTGTGAACATCACCAACGAAGTTGTAGACGCACTCAACGCTCGCTACAAAGAATAACGACTTAGTTTATATCTTACAACTGGATTTTTTTGATCTACAATAGAGAGGCATCTTTACAGAAAAGATGTCTCTTTTTTATGTAGAAACGCCATAATGCGACGTCTATATAAAACCGACCGCTCAGTCGTATTTTTATACATACGTATAACACTTAATTTTGAAGCGCTTTGCAAATCAGGCGACACAAACAGTAATATATATGCATAATTATATATACTTTTGCGCCAGAAAATAAATAAATATACATATAATGATATATCCATTCATCTCAGCCGAAGAGGCTGCCGAATTTATCAAAAACGATTTTCGTATAGGTATTGGCGGATTCTCATCTGTCGGAACTCCCAAGGCAGTAACCAAAGCTATCGCCGCCAAAGCTGTAGCCGAACATGCCAAAGGCAACGAATTTCAGATTAGCCTCATCACGGGTGGCTCTACGGGCGACCAAGTAGACGGCGAACTCTCGCGCGCCAAAGCAATGAAATTTCGCGCTGGTTTCCAATCGAACAAAGATTTGCGCAATGCCATAAATAACGGCGAGGTACAATACTCCGATATGCACCTATCACACGTAGCTCAGGACGTTCGCTACGGCTTCATGGGTCACATCGACGTGGCTATCATCGAGGCTGCCGACATCACGCCCGAAGGCGAATTGGTGCTGACGACTTCAGTTGGCGTGTCGCCTACGTTTGCTGCCGTTGCCGATAAGATTATCATCGAGCTCAACGCCCATCACCCTGCATTCATCAAGGGTATGCACGATATTTACGAGCCTATCAATCCGCCTTATCGTCGCGAGATACCTATATATAAGCCAAACGACCGCATCGGCTCGGCTACGCTCAAAGTAGACCCCAAGAAGGTGCTCGGCGTGGTGCGCACAGACATGCCCGATAGCATCGCCGCGTTCACTAAACCCGACCCCGTCACCACTAAAATTGGCGAGAATGTAGCCAACTTCCTCATCGACGAACTTCGCAAAGGTCGCATTCCAAAAGAGTTTTTACCGTTACAAAGTGGCGTGGGCAACATTGCCAATGCAGTGCTCGGCGGCTTAGGTTCGTGCCCCGACATCCCAGCCTTCACCATGTTCACCGAGGTTATCCAAAACTCGGTTATCGGCTTGATGAAAGAGGGACGAATCACATTCGCCAGCGGTTCATCGCTGACACTTTCCGATGATGTGCTACAAGATATTTATGCCAACTACGACTTCTTCCGCGACAAGTTGATGCTGCGCCCGCAAGAGATTTCGAACCACCCCGAGGTGTGTCGTCGACTTGGCGTGATAGCTATCAACACCGCTCTCGAGGCCGACATCTTTGGCAATGTCAACTCAACCAACGTGTGCGGTTCGAAGATGATGAACGGCATTGGCGGTTCGGCCGATTTCTCGCGCAATGCATACCTATCGATATTTACCTGTCCGTCGGTTGCCAAAGGCGGCGTAATATCGGCTATTGTGCCAATGGCGAGCCACATCGACTCGTCGGAAAATTCGGTGAAGATTATCGCTACCGAACAGGGCGTTGCCGACCTTCGTGGCAAGAGTCCACTACAGAAGGCACAGACAATCATCGAAAACTGCGTTCACCCCGACTACAAAGAGATGCTGTGGGACTACCTAAAAATGACTGCTGGTCATGCCCACACTCCAATGTCGCTGCGTAATGCTCTGGCTATGCACATAACATTCGAAGAGACTGGCGATATGCGCAACACAAAGTGGAAATAACAGTAAGACAAAAGTTCAGATACGAATTAGGGCTGCCCAATTGGACAGCCCTATGTTTTTGATAGCAATGTAAAATCTTATTTACCCTTCCACCAACCAGCGCGTCGGCGTGCGCGTCTCTTTGTCGAAAGCAACGCCCACCTTCACAACTCGCACGCTTTCAAGTTGATATGGCAGAGCGTAATTCTTAGAATTTATTTGTGCGAGAGCTTCTTCTGCAGTTCCGCCAAGCTTGAGTTCGAATACGTATGTAGTGTCGGGCATCCAAACAACAACGTCAGTGCGGCCACCAGCACATTTCACTTGCGTACGTACGTATACATTGAGCATCGAAAATATCAAATACATAGTGTATTCGTAGAAACCTTCGGCATTAGCTGCCTCTGCGAGCTTCTTTTTGAAACCCTCTACGTATGGTACACCAGCGAGATATGTCTGCATAGCTTGCATAGCAGTTTCTATATCGTGTTTTTTTAGTGCTTTCCAGAAACGTGCTGCAAAACCAGTCTGTACATCAGAGTCGCTCAAACCGACGTATGTAGGCAGCAAGCCTTGCACATACCCAATTCGCACTTCTTGATTAGGTATAGCGAGAGTATACTCATCTGTTTCGCGCTCATAATCCTTTATAGTCAGATAGCCACTCTGATACAACAAAGGCAAAGCGTCGTGCATATTCTCGGTAGGTTGATCAAACGCTGTCGAATTGACTATAAGTTTTTCCATCGACATTATATCTGTCTGGAAATGTTTCATTTGACGTATTAGATACGTAGGCGTACCACTCTCGAACCAATAGTTTCTCAAATCTTGCTGCTGGAACGCTTTCAGTAGGCTGAATGGGTTGTAAACACCATCTTCGCTTCTCGAAAAACGATAACCATTATACTTGATTTTTAGCTTGTTGTGCATCTCCTCGAACGAGCACTCATATTCTTTTGCTAATTCTTCTATGTCGGGTTTTAGCGTAGTGGTCAACTCTTCGTCGGTGATGCCGCAGATGGTAGCAAAACGCGGGTCGAGCGTAACATTGGTGAGATTGTTTATGGTAGAGAAGATGCTGAGTTGCGAAAATTTTGTTATGCCCGTGATGAAGCAAAACTTCACCATAGCCTCGCAAGCCTTCAGCGGTATATAGAATTCTTGCATCACGCGGCGCATACCTTCGAGCACTGTCTCTTCATGTAACACTTCAAGCAGTGGTGCGTCGTATTCGTCGACAATTACAACTGCCTGTTTGCCAGTCTGTTCGTAGGCACAACGAATCAATTCACGGAGCATTGCGCCAGGAGTTTCTTCTCCAACGTCGCCATATTTTTCGACGAATGGTTTCAAGATTGATTTTATGACGCGTTGCAACGCTTCGGGCGATTCTTGCGCTTTGGCTAAACTCATATCTATGCGAAACGTTGGATATTGTTCCCAATTCGTCTCATACTGATTGATTTTGAGCCCAGCAAAGAGTTCTTTTTCGCCTTTGAAATACGATTCAAGTGTCGACGTCAGTAGCGACTTGCCAAATCTGCGTGGACGACTCATAAATATATACTTGGCATAATCCGCCAATTTCCACACGAGGTCGGTTTTGTCTATGTAAGTATACCCTCCCCGAATTACTTCCGAGAATGTCTGTATACCAACTGGATAGCGTCTTTTACTGAACGTATTCATAGCTAGTTATGCTTATGTACGAGCGCAAAAATAGTGATAAATGCCAAAGCCATTCTTAGTATCGCTAAGATTTGAATGAACATCTCTTATCATTGCAACATCCGTTTTGCCGAATCCATCTATTTATCTTTTCATCCCAACTACAGACGCTGTACAACACAGTGTGGAAATAATTACAAATCACAAGTTTAGATACGAATTAGGGCTGCCCAATTGGACAGCCCTTGTTTTTTTCGTGTTATTTACCTTTTTCCTTTTTACTAAGCTTCTTTATCGTTTCAAAGTAAGCTTGCTCAACAGGCGAAAGATTGTGCTCACGCCAAAGGTCGTATTCCATTTTGGCCTTCTCAATAGCCTCCTCGTGGCTAATGCTGCCAGCATCAGACAGTAGTTCTTGTCCCGTTGACGACAGAATGGTATCAAGTTGCGTCACATAATCCGTCATATACATAGGATTATGACGAATGGCCTGAATCTCAGCAAAATCGAAATAACCAGACACGAGATTATTAAGTATTTTGAGCTCTTCGCTCGACAAATAGTTCTTTGCGACTTTTGCATCTTGCAATGTAGGCCATTCGCCTTTGAACGAAGTCATACCCATAAAAGGCTTAGTATTATCAGCACGACCATAGATAATTTCAGCTGCGGTATGTCCGTGCGCTGCGTAGTGAAGTTTATTTTGCACTATTTTGAAGAACAAAACCGATTGCTCGCTACGAGGATCATAGTCGACTGCTGTAGCATAAAGATCCAGCACCTGACGATACATAACACGTTCCGAAGAACGAATGTCACGAATGCGGTCAAGTAGCTCATGCCAATAGTTGCCTCCACCAAGTTGCTTAAGCCGCTCATCATCTAACGCGAAACCCTTTATTATATACTCTTTCAATCGCTCAGTCGCCCAACGTCTGAAGTGCGTAGCTACCACCGAACGAATGCGATAACCAAGCGATATTATCATATCGAGGTTGTAGAATGGTATTTCTCGCGCAACTTGGCGATTACCTTCCTGCTGAACTTGTCGGAATTTCCGACAGGTTGACTCTTCCGTTAATTCGCCTTCTTCGTATATGTGTCGAATATGTTCAACTACATTAGTTCTCGAAGATTGGAATAGCTCAGCCATCTGTTGTTGCGTAAGCCAAACTGTATCTTGCTCAAGGCGCACTTCGATATGAGTCAAGCCATCTTCGCTCTGATATATTATTATATTTCCGTTATCCATACTATTTACGAATTGCTCAAAGATAGTGAGTGCGATATAAATAAGTATGAACCACACCAAAATACAAAGGGCTGCTCGATTGGGCAGCCCTTGTATTTTACGCAAGAATATGTAGGTTTACAAAGTTTCACTTATCAACAATCAATATGTATACTAAAAAACTACTCATCGTTATTGCGCTCTTCGTATGCACTGTGGCGGCAAGGGCGCAATACAACACTGTAAACGACATTCCTTATCGCGCTCAAGATGCCGATAAATATGCTCAGGAACGTTGCAAACTCGATGTTTATTATCCTACCGACCAGAAAGATGTGCCCGTTGTGGTGTGGTTTCATGGCGGTGGCATTGAGGCTGGCAATAAGCATATCGACCCTGAACTGCGCAACGCTGGTTATGCCGTTGTGGCGGTCAACTACCGACTGCTGCCTAAGGCTCATATCGACGACATCCTAGATGATGCCGCTGCCGCTGTGGCGTGGACGTTTAACAACATTGAGAAATACAATGGCAGTAAACGAAAGATATTCCTCGCTGGACATTCGGCGGGTGGATACCTTATAGATATGATAGGATTACAAAAAAAGTGGCTCGAAAAATATGGCATCGATGCCGATTCGATAGCGGCGCTTGTGCCTTTTAGCGGTCAGTGCATCACGCATTACAATGTGCGCAAGCAGCAAGGCATTGGTCCGTTGCAGCCAACACTCGACCAATATGCACCGCTAAGTTTTATCCGTCCCGATGCACCACCTATCATTATCATTTCGGGCGACAGAGAACTTGAGCTTTACGGCCGCTACGAAGAACAAGCCTATTTTTGGCGAATGCTGAAACTTGTTGGGCATAAAGATGTGTCGCTATACGAAATGCAAGGCTACGACCATGGCGCTATGGCTCGCCCAGCATATCACATATTGAAGACTCATATAAAACGATTGACAGAAAAAACGAAATAACAACACCATAACTTATTAATTATGAAAAATTTACTATTAACAGTTTGCCTTCTTGTGTCGAGCATGAGTGTGGTAGCGCAAGACGTGAAGAAACTGCCGGAACCCGACAAAGATGTGAAGATGACTCTTTTTCAATCTCTACAACAACGTAAATCTGTACGCGAGTACAGCGGCAAGGAGATTGACGACATGAAACTTAGTCAGTTGCTTTGGGCGGCTGTCGGCATCAATCGTCCCGATGGTCATCTAACTGCACCAACGGCCATCAACGCACAAGACATCACGGTATACGTATGTAGCAAAGATGGCGCATGGCTCTACGTAGCTAAGGATAACGCGTTGCAAAAAGTGTCTGACAAAGATTTACGCGACGCCGTAGCAAGCCGACAGAAGTTTGCAGCCGAAGCACCTATAAGCCTCGTCATCGTCACCGATAATGCTAAGTTTCGCGGCGGAAGCACCAACGGTCCAACAATTTCTGGCGCTATCGATGCTGGATATGTAAGTCAGAATATCGATTTGGCGTGCGAAGCATTGGGCTTGGCTACTGTGCCTCGTGCCACAATGGATAAAGATGCTCTGAAGACGGAGCTAAAACTTACCGATACGCAAAATGCTATTCTTAATCATCCTATAGGATACCCAAAGAAATAACTTATAATCAGTATAGAAAATGATAGATTTCAAATATTATACTCCTACCGAAGTAGTCTTTGGTAAGGAATCGGAAGAGAAAGTTGCCAAATTGGTGAAACGCTACGGCGGTTCAAAAGTGTTGGTACATTATGGCGGACAGAGTGCCAAACGCTCTGGTTTGCTCGACAAGATTTGCGACCTGCTGAAGGCCGACGGCATCAACTTCGTTTTGCTTGGTGGCGTTGTGCCCAATCCGCGTTTGAGCAAGGTGCACGAGGGCATCGACCTCTGTCGCCGCGAGTGCGTCGATTTTATCCTTGCTGTTGGCGGTGGCAGCGTTATCGACTCTGCCAAAGCCATTGCATACGGCGTGGGCTACGATGGCGAAGTGTGGGATTTCTATTCGGGCAAAGCTAAAGCCACCACGTTTATACCTCTTGGCACCGTGCTAACAATTCCTGCTGCTGGTAGCGAAATGAGCGAATCGAGCGTAATTACAAATGAAGATGGCGACATAAAACGCGGATACAGCAACAACATCAGCCGACCGAAGTTCGCCATAATGAACCCAGAGCGCACATTTACACTCCCACCATATCAAACTGCTGCCGGCGTAACCGACATAATGATGCACATGATGGAGCGCTACTTCTCGCACGATGGCGATATGACCGTCACCGACAACCTGACCGAGAGTCTGCTACGTACGATGAAAGAGTGCGTCTTTGACGTACTGAAAAATCCTAACGACTATCGCAATCGCGCGCAGATAATGTGGGGCGGAAGCCTTGCGCACAACGGTCTGACTGGTTGTGGCCGTGAAGAAGATTGGGCTACGCACGAAATAGAGCACGAGCTTAGCGGTATGTTCGACGTTACACATGGTGCTGGACTTGCTGCCGTGTGGCCAAGTTGGGCTCGCTACGTACTGAAGGAGGACGTGTCGCGCTTCGTGCGTTTTGCGGTGAATGTTATGGACGTTGAGAACGACTTCACCAATCCAGAAGCAACGGCTCTGAAAGGCATCGAAGCTATGGAGCGTTTCTATCATGCCATAGGTATGCCTATAAATATTCACGAACTCATCGGCCGCGAGGTTACCGACGACGAAATAAAGGAGATGGCGCGCAAGTGTACCAATAGCTATACCACTACAGTGGGCGGATTCAAAAAACTTCGCGCAGAAGACATTGAGGCTATATACAAAATGGCAAAATAGCTATGAAAACGTTTCGCGTAGGAATAATAGGAGCTGGCTGGATAGCCCACAAAATGGCTATCTCGTTAGCTCCTCTTGACGGCTACGAAGTGAGCGCTATAGCATCGCGCTCGCTCGAAAAAGCCGAGACGTTTGCTCGTGAACATGGCATTGGTAAGGCCTATGGAAGCTACGAGGAGCTGGTGAGCGATAAGGATATTGACCTTGTGTATATAGCTACGCCGCACTCTCATCATTTCGACCACGCCATGTTGGCCATTAATCACCACAAACATGTGCTTGTAGAGAAGGCTTTTACCGCCAACACTCGTCAGGCCATAATGCTCATCGAGGCAGCTAAGCGCGAGAAGGTGTTTATCACCGAAGCTATCTGGACTCGCTATATGCCACTATCGCTCAAAGTGAAGGAGCTGATGAATAGCGGCGTCATAGGAGAACCGCGCCTGCTCACCGCCACACTCTGCTACATGATGGAGCACAAAGAACGCATCGTGCGTGCCGACCTTTGCGGTGGAGCGTTGCTCGATTTGGGTGTATACGTACTCAACTTTGCGCGTATGTATTTCGGCACCGACATTGTCAAAACGGTCAGCAATGTTCAACTTGGGCCTGAAGGCATGGATATGCAAGAGTGCATCTCGCTCAACTTTGTCGACGGGCGCATGGCCAATCTACAAGCCGGCGCGCTATGTCTGAACGACCGTCAAGGCATAATAAATGGTACGGAAGGCTACATACGTGTCGACAACGTGAACTGCCCCGAACTCATCGAAGTATATCGCAACTATGAACTTGTGGAGCGCATAGCTAAGCCTGCCGATATGATTACGGGCTACGAATACCAAGTGATGGAAAGCAAGCGCTGCATCGACGCCGGACTAAGCGAGTCGCCTCTCATGCCACATACCGAAACCATCAGCATAATGCAGCAAATGGATAGTTTGCGCCGCGAATGGGGCGTCGTCTATCCGTATGATGAGGAATAGTGTATAGCACTATATATATGTATGTATATAGAGACGTAGCGTGTGCTGCGTCTCTTTTTTTCAGCGTCGGAAGTTTTCAACGAGTCGTGAAAACGGATTTTTGCACAGTGCGGAAAATTCATTGTTATGATTAAATGTGAGTTTCTGACGCTCAGCAACCCCCAACTCATCGTGAAAATGCATATCTGACGCTCAGCAAGTCCCAATCAGTCGTAAAAATGAATTTTTGCATGGATATAATTAGAGGAGAGAGTATAGCGTAGTGTAAAATGGTATGGTATCGACACTACTCTATACGCTTTACCCTCTACGCTTTTATTTACTGAATCGCCTTCTGCAACCTCGTTAGTGCTTCGGTGAGGGTTTGCTGCGGACAACCTACGTTGAGACGCATATAGCCAGCACCCTCTTCGCCAAACAGAGCACCGTCGTTGAGAGCCAAACCAGCCTTATCTACGAAGAGCGACACCAGTTGACGATGGCTAAGCTTCAATCCGCGGCAGTCGAGCCAAACGAGGAACGACGCTTGTGGGCGCAAAGCCTTTATTTGCGGAATGTTTTGTGCGCAGAAGTCGACCACGTAATCAATATTACTCTCGATGGCCTTGAGCAACTCCTTGCGCCACGGCTCACCACGACGGAACGCAGCCACCGTAGCTATAGGCGCAAAGATATTGGGCTCGTTGAGTTCCATTGCGCTCATCCATTTGAAGTATTGCTTACGTAGCACTTCGTTAGGCACAATGGCATAGCTACTTACGATGCCGGCAAAGTTGAACGTCTTGGTAGGCGCTTGCAAGGTGATGGAAATCTCCTCAGCCTCGGGCGATACGGTAGCAAATGGCGTATGTTTATATCCACTAAGAACAAGGTCGCAGTGGATTTCGTCGCTAACTACAATTATGTCGTGCGTATAGCAGAAATGCGCAAGGCGTTCGAGCACCTGCGGACTCCAAACCACGCCACCTGGGTTGTGAGGATTGGAAAGAACAAGCAATTTAGCACCATCGGCCACATGCTCGAGATTTTCAAAATCCATCTCGTAGAGCCCATCTTCGTTGCGCTTCAGCGGATTGTTTACAAGCGTACGATTGAGGCCATTCGTTACATGTCTAAAAAGATGATAAACAGGCGGTTGAATTATCACCTTGTCGCCCGGATTTGTAAATACGTTTATGGCAAAACCGATACCCTTCACCACGCCAGGTATATACGTCAACCAATCGCGCTTGAGTTCCCAGCCGTGGTGGCTTTGCACCCAATCCATCACTGCAGGCCAATAGTTGTTGGGGTCGAGTGTATAGCCAAGCACGGGGTGCTCCAAGCGGCGTTTTAGTGCGTCGATGACGAAGTCGGGCGTTTCCCAATCCATGTCGGCTACCCATAATGGCAGCAAATCGGGCTTTTTGAAACGTTGCTCCAAAGCGCGCCACTTAAACGAATCAGAGTTGCTGCGGTCTATTAGTTTGTTGAAATCGTACATACTGTCTCTATTGTAAAGCTTGTTTTATATCGTCGAAAATGTCCTCAACGGCCTCCAGACCAATAGATAAGCGAATTGTGGTTGGCAACACATCCATCGAGCGGCGTTGGTCGTCGGTAAACTGACCAAAAATAGTGCTTGCGGGGTGAATAGCGAGCGTTTTATTGTCGAATAAATTGGTGGCGCGGCGTATAAGTTTCAATCTATCAATGAAACGATAGCAGCTCTGCTCGTCGGCCAAATCGATGGTAATCATTGCGCCATAGGTATCATTGAATTGGCGTTTAGCAATCTCGTGGAATGGGTTGTCGGGCAGACCGTTGTAGTTTACGCGCTTAATTTGTGACAATGTACGTAGGCGTTCGGCAAGTTGCTGCGCATTGCTACTCAGTGCAGCATAACGCGTTTCGAGCAATTCCAAACCGAGGCTCTGCATATAAGCCGCATGTGGTGTCATGT
>JAEEGL014793146.1_pt1 | contig 45057 bp, 41 predicted proteins | sample 9134231 | NCBI WGS metagenome assembly JAEEGL01 (sample SAMN16246548, study PRJNA631951) | gut metagenome | biome: gut microbiome; feature: rumen; material: fiber-attached | host: Bos | place: Iran: Karaj | collected 2018-10 | reverse complement strand
GTTATCATATAGATGCCATTTGCTCCGCGGCAGCTCGCTATCTGCCTTAAACCGTTGACGCACCTTACATAAGTCGTAATGTTGTCCGTGTCGGGAATGAAGCTACTCGGAAGATATCCGCTTTCCAAAATGGTCTCTTTCCAAGTATCTCCGCCCAAGTCATAGGACCCTTCGTCGAACATGTCCGACTCGGAGTTGCCCTGATACTCCTGCATCAGTTTTGCCGCGGCATCGTGCTGCATGGCCATGCGGAAAGCCATTGCGGCGTCTTGCATTTCCTCGGGTTGGTTAAGGTCGCTGCTCGGCAGTCTAAACAGCGTAAACATTGCGATGATTACAAAAAACGGTATTGCGATAAGCCAGAAAAACATCGTCTTCGTCCTTTTTAAAAAAGTTAAAAAAGAACCACATTTTCTTTTGGGAAAAAGTGGCGGACGTTAACAACCGTATGAAATTAGACGGCTCAGCTGATTAGCATGAAGCCTATTCGCTGACATCCGCCATAATCATTTGGCGAAAGGTCAGCCCTTGTGTCGTTTTACGACTATTCCATCAGGGTTGTTAAGCCCTCGGCAATATCTCTACTGCCTATAGGGTATTATAAGATGAATGTTTCTGCTTGCGCAATTCATAAAAGGGAGGGGGAAAGGGAAGGCAAAAAGGGGCAGTTTTGTGCCGTATAGGTGCCTTTGTCCGCTAGGGGGAGCTTAAGGTTTCAAGCAAGGCGGTCATGTCGACCGGCAGCTTTGCCTCAAAGCGAAGGTGCTCGCCCGTTCTCGGGTGAGTAAAGCCAAGGACTCCCGCATGCAGAGCTTGTCTTGGGAAGGCTTCGGCGGCGGCGCGGCGTTGCTCGCCCATAGGCTTTTTGTTGGGGCGGTTCTCGGTGTAGGTTTTATCGCCGATAAGCGGGCAGCCGATAGATGTCATGTGCACTCTTATCTGGTGCGTCCTTCCCGTTTCCAAGCGGCACTCTATCAGCGAGGCGGCACCGTCTGCCAGCGCTTTGATTACTTGGTAGTGCGTGATTGCTTCGCGCCCTCGTCCGCCTTCATGCAAAATCGCCATCTTTTGCCGATTTGTCTTTGAGCGCCCGATTTGCCCCGCCACCGTTCCTTTTAAAGGAGTGGGAATGCCCCAGACTATCGCCGTGTAAATGCGCTCAATGTCGTGCGCTCTGAACATGTTTGCCAGCGCCCTATGTGCGAAATCCGACTTTGCCACTACCAAAACCCCGCTGGTATCCTTATCAATGCGATGCACAATGCCGGGGCGCTCCACCCCACCGATACCGGAAAGACTTCCTTTACAATGCGCCAGCAGAGCGTTTACCATCGTGTGCTCCCAGTTGCCCGCTCCCGGGTGGACTACCATTCCCGCCGGCTTGTTAATGACTATTAAATCCTCGTCCTCAAACAGGATGTTAAGAGGGATTTTCTCGGGCAGAACATTGAGCTCCTTTGGCGGAGGGACGGCAAAGACATACTCCTCGCCCGCCTTTACCCGCACCGAGGAAAAGTTGCACACATGCCCGTCTTTGCTTACTTTGCCCGCGTTGATAAGGTGGGCAATGCGCGTTCGGGATTCACTCGGCACCGCAAGGGAAAGCCACTTGTCCAGCCGCAGACCTTCCTTGTCTTCGGGGACCGGCTCGCAGTAGTATATCTCGTCTTCCGTTATTAAGGTTTCCATTTTAAAATGCTTTAAGCTAAACTGGTGTAAATGTAAAAAGAAAAAGAACTTGAAGGAGGCAAAAATGGATAAGTTAAGGCTGATTAAAGGCGTCGTGGTTTTGCTTACCTCGCTGATTGTGCTGGGCATCGCGGCAGTTATAATCGGGCTTACGAGCAAGGACGATAAGCCTTCCTCTGCGGCGGCGGAGGCGGCAAATAAGGCAGGGGCCTTGACGCCGTATTCTGCTACCGTCACCGCCCAAGCCCCTTCCAGCGTTGCGGAGGCCCTAATCGCCGAGGGAAAAGGCAGCTCCATTGACGGAGTCGTTTCTTGCGGCGACGGAATTTGCCTTGTGATAAAAGGCGGAGGTTTGCCTACTCGCGTCGTCATGCTGAACGCAAAAGGAGCCGTTGTTCGCAAGATAAAACTGGTAGAGGAGTAAAAATAACTTGCCAAGAGAGTCTTTTTCGGATATTTGTTGCACCTTCAAAGTTTTAGGTTCCCATCGTCTAGAGGCCTAGGACATCGGCCTCTCACGCCGGTAACACGGGTTCGACTCCCGTTGGGAACGCCAAAAACCGCGAAGTTATTAGCGACAAAACTAAAAAGTCATCTAGGGGATTTTCTATGACAGGACATTATATTTCACTGGTAGCCGATTACGGCGGACGTTCGGGCAATGCAGATTTGGCTTTTGCCGAGGTGGGGCAGAAGCTATACGAAAAAATTGATGACATTCGTCATTTCGAACAGCTTTCGGTAAATGCATTCAACACGGTTGAGACCGGTTTTGTGGTTGCCGAGCTTGCTCTTAACTCAAAGATTGATAACCATATCGTGTATCATAACACCGCTCCTCGCAAAGATGATATTAACCCTCGCGCCAATAATGCGGGGGAATTTTTGGCATATTGCCATCTTCCCAACGGCGTCAATGTCATCGGCGTTTTCTCGGGATATTGCTTCTCTTTCCTAAAAGGTTATGCGCCGATTTACAAAGTTAAATGCGAGTCTAAGGGTTCGCAATTCCGTTCGCGCGATGTTTTCCCGGATATGGTGGCCTCGCTGGCAAAGCATGACTTCTCTTCCGGCAAAGTGTGGGAGTTCCAGGGTGAAGAATTAACCAATGTTCCCGATATGCCCGAGAACATTTTGCTTTTCACCGACGGTTACGGCAACTTAAAAACCAATATCGTTCTTACGGAAGAACAAGCTAAACAATCAAAGTTGCATGTGAACATTCACGACTACACCACAATAGTGAATCTCGGCGCGGGCATCTTCTCGGTCGCCGACGGTGAATATGTTCTGGCAAAAGGTTCTTCGGGCTGGGTACTTCCGAATGGGGAAAGGAAGTTCGTGTTTGAGATTTCCCGCCGCGGAGGTAATGCTGCCGGACACTTTAACTTCCCTAAACCGGGAGCAAAAATCCATTTACAAACCTTGGCTTAAAAAAGCCTTAGAGTATTAATAAACAGCCTCGGCGGTGAGCAATCGTCGGGGCTTACTTTTTGTTATTCCACACTGATTATGTGAAGGGTGTTGGTGTTGCCGTGATGGGCAAAAGGGACTCCCGCCGTAATAATTAACTTATTGCCTTTTTTTGCAAGCTTCATTTGTTTTGCTGCCTGTTGCGAAGTGGTGCGGACATCGTCAAACAGGCGCAGGGGCGAGTCTGCCTTACGCGTGATAATACCCCAGACCAAAGCGAGCCTGTGGGCGACGGCTTCGTTCGGAGTAATGCTTAAAATCGGCAAGCACGGGCGCTCCTTTGCCGCGAGCAGGCTGGTTGAGCCGGATTCCGTATAGGTCACGATTGCCGCCGCATCTTGCATGTGCTCGGCGGCGAATTTTGCCGAGGAAGTAATCGCGGCGCCTATGGGTAAATTGCACTTTTCCCCTTTGCTGTATAAGTCCAAAAGCTTGCTATACTGTGGAATCTCCTCAACATTCTTGATTACTTGATTCATGGTGTGGACGGCTTCCACGGGATACTTGCCGACTGCCGTCTCGCCCGAAAGCATTACTGCATCCGCACCGTCAAAAACGGCGGTGGCGACATCAGAAGTCTCTGCTCGGGTCGGAGTCGGGTTCGTTATCATGGATTCCAGCATTTGCGTAGCGACGACGACAGGCTTTCCCGCACGGCGGCAGGCAAAGACTATCTTCTTTTGAAGGACGGGAACGGCTTCAACCGGCATCTCTACCCCCAAGTCGCCACGCGCTACCATAACGGCATCGGAAATGGCGATTATCTCGTCCAAATGGTCAATGGCGGCGGGCTTTTCAATCTTTGATATAATCCAAGCTTTGTCGCCGATGATTTTGCGAGCGTCCAAAATATCCTTGGGACGCTGGACGAAAGAAAGCCCTATCCAATCAACTCCCATTTTAAGCGCGGCTTTTAAGTTCGTTAAATCCTTTGGTGTAAGTGAGGATATGGGAAGAGTAACGCCCGGGATATTCACGCCTTTATGATCGGAAATCTCGCCGCCGACGATGACTTTGGTCATGGCGTAGTTCTTCCCGAAGGCGGTAACTTTAAGACGAACTTTGCCATCGTTAAGCAGTAGGTCCATACCTTTATGCATAACGGCGAAAATCTCTTTGTGCGGAAGGGTAACACGGCGGTCGTCGCCCGGTTTATCGTCCATATCAAGGCGGAAGGTTGCACCTTTTTTAAGCATAACCGCGCCTGCGGCAAAAGTGCCGATACGGAGCTTTGGTCCTTGCATATCGGCAAGAATGCCAATGTTCCTGCCCGTCTTTTTGGATATATCCCTGATAATTTTTACATTTGCGGCGTGGGTAGCTATATCGCCGTGGGAAAAATTAAGGCGAAAGACATCAACACCCGCTTTTACCAAAGATGCTATGACTTTTTTTGAGGAGCTTGCCGGACCTAAAGTTGCGACTATTTTAGTGAAACAATCTTTATGACGAGCCTGCGGTTTTATCATAGTTCTTCCACACTGAACTCGACAGTTGCTTCAATAGTCTCACCCGGCCCTATACTCTTGATGCCGGTGCCCATAATTCCGCGCGAGGCGAGATTAAAGGCGTCAATCGCACTGGTTACGGGCTCAAAGCTGAAAATGTTTTTGTTTTCCGAAACGACCAAAATAGAGTGGTTAAACTCTTCATAAGCCTTTATTTTAAGGCGGACATTATTAGAAGGCCAGGTAATCTCGGCATCACCGTCAAAGCCGCCGAAGCAAGTGTCCAGAGTCATCTTGGCAATATCCTTGCCCTCTTCAAAACGCCAATCCGAAGTTACATTGTAAGGCTTATCGCGAAGCGGCGTGCCCAAATGTTCCCAAACATTCTTTGCCTTGAACTTGATATTGACATCTTTGGTTTTGGGAAAGAACGGGTGGACACCCATGGCGCACGGCATCGGCAAAATACCAAGGTTGCGCAGCATAATATGGGTGTTAAAGCCGGAGTCGGTCAAGGTATAAGTAACTTCGGCCTCATAGGAAAAAGGAAAGCCTTTTTTAGGATCACCAACGGTCGTTAACACAACCTTTTTATCGGACTTTTCCTTTACATTCCAAGAAAACTTCCAGCCGTCGCCGTCAAAGGGTTCTTTGTTCGAGGAAACATTAGGCGGCACCTGGCGCTTGATACCCCAATACACAAAAAAACCGTCGTGAATGCGGTTTACATAGGGCAACATGGGATACATTGATGAACCGGCAGCGTCGGAGTCGGTTAAGGCTTTTGCGGTGGCGGGGCGCATAATGTCAACTTCCTTAGCACCAATGTTTGCCTTGAAATAAGCCAGCGATGCCCCGGCTTTCGGCTGAACGGCAATTTTTACATTTGCGTTACCTAATTCTATAAGTCCATCGTTTACCATGCTTTTCGTCCTGTATGTGCCAATAGTTAAAAAACTTCTTTGCTATTATTTTGTCAATTTAACTATACTTCCCGAAAAGTGCAAGAAAAAAGTTGAAAAAGTAATCAAGAGGTTTTACCAATGGTCGCAAAGGATGGACTTTAAAAAATGCTATTTGCTCTCGATGTCGGAAATACTAATGTAAATATGGCTTTGCTTGATGATGACAAGGTTGTCAAAAAGGCAAAAATCAAAAGCAAAGAACTGCCCGCCGATGCCTTAAAAACCGCTTTTTCCCAATTTGCAGAAAATTATAAAATAGACGGAATTGTTTGCGCAAATGTGGTGAAAGAGCTTGGGTCCGTCCTGCAAACCGCTTTGAAAGATTTTGGGAAAGAGCCTTTGTTTATCAATGCTTATATGGACTTAGGCTATAAGATACGAGAGGACAGGAAACCGAGCGTGGGAGCGGATATCATCGCAACGAATGCCGGCGCTTATGCCCTATATGGCGATTGCTTGGTGGTGGATACGGGGACGGCGACTACTTTTCAAGTGGTAAAGGGCGGAGAGTTTAAAGGGTGTGTAATCGCCTCGGGGCTTTATATGGGGGTGCAGGCACTTTACGACTTTACCTCTTTGCTTCCTAAAATAAAGGTGGAAAAGCCGCAGAGTGTTCTCGGGACCGATACCGTGGGGTGCATGCAAAGCGGTGCCTTTTACGGGCACGCGGGAATGATTGAAGGACTTATTAGGCGGATTAAGATAGAAGTCGCGGCACCGCTTACCGTTGTGGCTACGGGCGGCGCGGCGGAAATGATAAACGAGGTATTAGATGAGCCCTTTGACATCATAGACAATGATTTAATTTTCAAAGGATTAAAAATCATTTATGATAAAAACGGTTTAAGGGTTAAGGGTTAAGGTTATGGATAAAGATTTAACTATTGACGAGTTGATGGAGAACTTCTCCTTATTTGAGGACTGGGAGGACAAGTATCGCTATTTGCTTGAGCTTGGCGAAGGGCTTGGTGATATGCCTTTGGCGGACAAAACCGAAGCAAATAAGGTCGAAGGTTGCACCAGTCAGGTTTGGCTTACTTATGAGCTTAAAAAGGGTGATGACGGGCTGGGGCGCCTTTACTTTAAAGCGGACAGTGATGCGCATATCGTAAAGGGACTGATTGCGATTTTACTTACCGTCTACAACGGCAAAATGCCCCAAGACATATTGGCAATAGATATAAGAGAGGTATTCAAAAAGCTGGGATTAGATGAGAACCTTAGCCCTACGCGCCGTAACGGCTTTTTCTCTATGGTGAAAAAAATACATGAGACAGCCGCGGCAGTGGATTGGTAATCTTTTTAAAAGGAGAGGACATGGGCTATACAACTTTTAAGCAATACTTAATTGGTCGCGGGGGTTTCTTTGTCGGAGCCTTGTTTATCCTGACGGTCGGACTTTTTATGGCGCCCGAGGATACGGCGATGAGATTGTTCCCTTTCCTTTTTGGGATAATGCCGCTGGCGGTGCCGGCAGTGCTGCTTTCTTTGTGGCTTGCCGATGAGAAAAAGCACCAGACGGAAATAAGGCAAAGGGTAAAGGCGGCTCTTGGTTTTTGGAGTATGTTGGTTGCGACTACTTTGCTTTTCGCACTTGCCGACATACTTATATACAAGGCCGGAGTCGGAGCGATAGTTTCATCTTACTTGGCGCTTTTGATTATGGGCGCGGCTTTTGTGGGGATATCTGCCTTGGCTTTGGTGATTTTCAAGAATCCTGCGCTTAAAACTTTGGGTGCGGTCATCTTCTGCTTTATCTTTTACCAACTGACCGCAGGAGAGTTTATAGCCATAAGCTCGGGAATGATAGGGCTTACCGATGCCGTGTATCTTTTGTCCTTTGCCTTTGGCGCTATGGTGGCGGCGTTCATTTTGGCAACTCGTAAAGCGTGGACGGTCAAGGTTATGCAGATGATATGCCTTGTCATCATCTTGGTAAGCGGCAACCTTATCGTAAAGCCTTTGGATTCTTCGTTTTACCTTGACTTGTCCATGGGTAAGCAGTTCTCGGTGAAAGAAGAGGTAAAGAATCAATTGCCGGCAATTACCAAACCCGTAACGATTACCCTTTTCCTGCCTAAGCAAGTAATGCTGGAGAATCCTAATACCAAAGCGATGGCTCGGATCTTTAAGCGCTATATGAACGATTTTAGCAAAAATGCCGGCGGTATGATACTTTTCAAAGACTTGACAGGCGTGGCAAAAGACGGCGACTTTGCGGTGATAATTGCCGATAGCGAAGGAAAAGAGGACTATATTTTCCTTCCCGGGACTAATAAAACCGCCGAGTTTGAAAAGGCCCTGTTGCAAAAAGTGTTAAAGGCCGGCGGTGTTCCCGAGATTATTATGCCAAAAGCGGCCGAGGTTAAAAAGCTTGATGTTATGGAGCAGGATAAGGCCGTGCTTTTATGGAATGTCACGACGGGGATTTACTTTGGTTTATTCCTTATATGGGCGGTGGCGTTTGTTCTTTATAAAAGGCGGCAAGGAAAGGCAGGTAAGTAAAAATGGCTCATCATTTGTTTAACAAGACTAATGCGCCGGTATTTTTGGCTTTCTTTATGCTGGTAGCGGCGGCAATTGTTACTTTAATGACTTCGCCCGAGGAAAAGATAAATGGGCAGCTCTTGTTCCCCGATATGCAAAAGATTATGCCCGAAGTAGTGGCGATAAACCTTGATAAAGGTAACGAGCCTTTGACTTTGGTAGAAAACGGCAGAGGTGATTGGTTCATCGGGGAAATGGACGCCTATCCCGCCGATAAGGCGAAGGTTGAGCGGCTTATTCGGCAATTTTCCGAGTTTAGGGTGGAAGATATAGTTACCTCAAGTCCTGCGGCTTTTCCCAAACTTGGCGTAGAGGAGCCAAGCGGAGCAGCAGCAACTTTGCGTGTGTCGTTTGTGGATTTAGGCGGGAAAATGCCCGTCAGCCTTATCATCGGAGCGCGCGCGGGCGAAAACTCTTTTTATGCGCGCAAAGACGGAACGCTACAAGTTTATGTCATAAAAGGAGCTTTTGATTACGAACCGAATCCTGCCTTTTGGGCAGATGCAAAGTTGGTCGGCGTTAATGCTGCCGAGATTGTGAAAATTACTTTGACGGACCTGCAAACAAAGCCTGCCGAGGAATTGGTTTACTTCCGCGCCAAAGGGGGCGAGCCTTTTTCAGATAAAGCTAACTTTAAGACCAAGGAGCCGATTTTAATTTCCGATGCCGAGCGGATTGCGGGCGGATTTGGAAATATATCTTTTTTAAAGGCGCGCCTTTTGGAAACGCTTAACGAAAATGATATAAAAACCGTATTTAAAACCGAGGCGGAAACGGCAAACGGTGATATCTATACCGTTAATTTTGTTAAGGTGGGTAAAGATGATTTGTGGGTAGAGGTGCTTTCTTCAGTCGCCGAGGTAAACAAAAAGACCGAAGGCTGGCTCTATCAATTACCGCTTAAGCAAATATTAGCGCTTTTGCCGCCGCCGGAAATGGCAACGGAATAGCTAAAAGTCGCAAAAATACCCTTGACGAGGCACTTAATGCGTTATATAAAGGCAATCCCTTTTGGGAAGCAGGGCGGGCCGAATGGCAGAATGGCTTATGCAGAGGACTGCAAATCCTTTTATGTCGGTTCAATTCCGGCTTCGGCCTCCAACCTTTAAGGAGTATTAGGTTTTTCCGGCGTAGCTCAGTGGTAGAGCAATCGGCTGTTAACCGATCGGTCGTAGGTTCGAGCCCTACCGCCGGAGCCATTTAAATTAAAATAGACCGCCTTTTTGGGGCGGTTTTTTTAATGCAAAACATAGTCGTGAACGGGCGGCTATTTTTTATTTAGCGCTTCCCTATACTTTGCCAAGCGAATAACGCGGAAAAAGGCATAAATCACCGAAACCAAAAAGCCATAGTAGCCGTTGAAAATATACCTCTTTAAGAAATAATACTTTAAGAATTGGGTCGGGAACTCGATATATATGCGGAGCGGACAATACTTTTTGTCTTTCTTCAGCATGTTGGCGACAATCATATTCGTAAAGCCGTTCATCTTGTTAATCAGGCCGGACAGGCTTTGGAAAGAGTAGTGCTTCACCACGCCTTTGAATTGATGAATTGACGGGTTGGGAATGGTAAACTCGGGACGGTCGGCGGTTAAATTGTCCGCCATTTGCGCTTTAGTCCTATCATACATGCGAGTAATGTTATAGGTCCTGCCCCACTTGCGCGGCTTTGTGTAACCGGGGAACATGTCGCCGATTTTTAAATTACAAGCATCAGCGACGGGATTTTGCATAAAGCCTTTTATCTCCTCGGCCAGTTCGGGAGAAAGGACTTCGTCATCGTCAAGATTCAAAAGCCATTTGTTGGTGCATTTGCCCTCGGCAAAGCGTTTTTGCGAGCAATAGTCCTTGAACGGGTGCAGGAATATCTTTGCCCGCTTATGAACGGAGCTAATCGGGGCGGAGGCGACAACAACGACTTCGTCAGCTATGCCTTTTAAAGAGTCTATTACCTCTTTTAAGTGAGATTTTCCCTCTTTGGTGATGATATACACCGATAACTTTTCCATCTTATTTTCCTTTTTTAAAGCAAGTCCAAGTCCAGCTTGGCCTGGTCACTTATCATGGCAAAATCCCAAGGGGGATTCCACACGAGTTTTATGGTTACTTCGCCAACGCCTTTTGCCATGGCCAGCGCGTCAGCGGCAGATTGCAGCATCGTATCGGCAAAGGGGCAACCGGGGGCTGTTACGGTCATTTCGCCCGTAACATTGCCTTTGTTATCAACTTCAAGCGCGTATATAAGCCCCAAGTCGTTTACATCAAGCCCTATTTCCGGGTCAGTCACCTGTCCCAAATAGGGAATAATATCACTGCGCACGGCGGGGGTTTCGCCTTTTTTAAGCGGCTTTCCCGCCTTTGCTATGTATTCGGGCAAAAACGGCTCGGGCGCGGGAACAACCGGCGGAATCTCCGTATCGGGTAAGGCGGCGGTATTGTTTAAAGTCGGGAAATGGTCACTCATTTAAGCATATCCCTCACCTTTATAAGTCCGGCAATAAGTGCATCTACATCATCGGTGCCGTTATACATGCCAAGGCTTGCCCTTGCCGTAGCGGTAAGTCCGAAGCGTTCCACAATCGGCTGAGCGCAATGGTGGCCGACGCGGATACAAATGCCAAGCTCGGCAAGTATCATCGCCATGTCTTGCGGGTTAATATCGTCAATCACAAAAGAAACGAGTGCGCCTTTTTCTTTGGCTTTACCCAAGATTCTGGCGCCTTCAAAATCCTCAATCTTATCAAAAAGATAGTTAAAAACCTTTGCTTCCCGATTCAAGATGTTTTGCATGCCGATTGAAGTTAAATAATCAATCGCCGCGCCTAAACCTATTGCCTCAACAAACGGCGGAGTGCCGGCTTCAAAACGGACGGGCGGAGTGGTCCAGGTGCTGCCCTTAAAGCTTGCGGATTTTATCATATCTCCTCCGCCTTGCCACGGCTCAAGGTTTTCCAAAATGTGCTTTTTGCCGTAAAGGACGCCTATGCCCGTGGGGCCGTAAAGTTTATGTCCCGAAAAGGCGTAAAAGTCGCAATCAATGTCGGTTACATCGGTAAGGTTATGGGCAACGCCCTGCGCCCCGTCAACTAAAACGGTTGCGCCTGCCGCGTGCGCTTTTTTCGCTATGTCCTTTATCGGCATAATCGTGCCAAGGACATTTGACATTTGCGTAACGGCTACCAGCTTTGTCTTTTCCGACAGTAAAGCGTCAAAGCTGTCCATATCCAGCTCGCCCGTATCGGTTACTTTCGCGACTTTTATGGTAAAGCCGATATGCTCTGCCAGCAGCTGCCATGGAATAAGGTTGGCGTGGTGTTCGGCCTCGGTTATCAACACTTCATCAGCGGCAGTAAGGTTTTGTCTGCCCCAAGTGTTGGCGGCAAGATTTATTGCTTCGGTTGCGCCTTTGGTGAAGATAATTTCACTGCTATCCTTTGCGCCGATAAAGTCCTTTACCTTTGCCCTTGCTTGTTCCATAAAGGCGGTTTCGTGCTCGCTTAAGGGGTATAGGCCCCTATGCACATTGGCGTATTCGTGGCTGTAATTGTAGGCAATCCTATCAATGACGCTTTGCGGCTTTTGCGCCGAAGCGGAAGTGTCCAGATAAGTGAGCGGCCTGCCGTTTACCTTCACATTCTTGAATATGGGAAAGTCGGAAAGCCAAGGGCTTTTCTTGATGTCTATATGTTCTTTGTCAGCCATTTTTCCATCTCTGCCGTAAAGTCGTTTTTGGTTTTTTCGTGGGCAATTTTGTTTAGTATTTCTAGCACAAATGCTTTGAGAAGCAAGGCTTTTGCCTCTGGTCCGGGGATGCCCCTTGACTCCATGTAGAAAAGCGCGCTTTCGTCCAGCATGCCGATGCTTGAGCCGTGGGTGCACTTCACATCTTCGGACGCAATCGCCAGCTCGGGGGCGCACTTCACCTTTGCCGTATCGGATAAAAGAATTGCTTCGTGCAGTTGGTCACCGGATATTTTGGCGACGCCTTCTTTGATGTCTATCAGCCCTTGGAAGTCCATTGAGGCCGAGTCTTTCATTATCCCTTTTGCCTTTTGTAGCGAAACGGTATCAGGGGCTTCGTGATTGGCGATAAGAGCAAGATTATACTTTTGTTTGCCCGAGCCAAGGTAAATCGCGTCGCTGTCGCAGGTTGCACCTTTGCCTTTTAAGTTTATTTGCACCTTAAGGCGAGCGGGCGCGTCATCAAGCAGGACAAGGCAGCCGACATACTTTCCGCCTTCGGCAACATCTACTATCAATTCCGAATTGCGGTCGTCCTCGGGATTGAACTTGCCCATGCGGTAATGGTAAAGCGTGGCGCCCTCTTCCACCTTTATGTGGTAGTTGCGAGGGGCAAATTCGGTAATGGTTTTGGTTAGCCCCCTATCTATGCGGATTTCTTCAGCCATTTATAATTCCCTGATAGCCCTTCGCTTCCAATTCCTTAGCCAGGTTCGCGTCACCGGTCTTTACAATTTTACCGCCGTTCATAATATGCACGAAGTCCGGCTTTATCAGCGTTAAAAGGCGGTCGTAGTGGGTGATAAGAAGAAAGGCGCGCGACTTGTCCTTCGCAAGCACATTTACGCCGTCGGACACGACTTTTAAGGCATCAATATCAAGGCCGGAGTCCATTTCGTCCAAGATACAAAAGTCCGGCTCAAGCACCGCCATTTGCAGGGTCTCTATGCGCTTCTTTTCCCCGCCGGAAAAGCCGACATTTAGAGGGCGTTTCAGCATTTCATCAGATATCCCCAGAGCAGCGGCGCGCACTTTTATCATCTTTAAAAAGTCGGGCGCGGAGATTTTGTCCTTGCCTTCCGACTTACGCTTGGCATTTACGGCGTATTTCAAAAAGGTGATAACGGATATGCCTTCAATCTCCACGGGATTTTGAAAGCCTAGAAAAAGGCCGAGATGAGCGCGCTCGTCCACGGAAAGAGTGCTTATATCCTTGTCCTTAAATATGATTTTGCCTTTGGTAATTTTGTATTTGGGATTGCCGCAAATAATGTTGGCAAGGGTGCTTTTGCCGGTGCCGTTAGGTCCCATTATGGCGTGGACTTCGCCTTTGTTTATGGAAAGGTTAAAACCGTTCAAAATGGTTTTATCCTCGGTTCCCGCCACTAAATCCTTTATTTCAAAAAAGCTCATTTTCCCTTTGTCCTTATCCTTTTTATTTTATCCTTTGGCTATCCTATGCTTACGCCTTCAAGGCTTACTTGAATCAGCTTGGTGGCTTCCATAGCGAACTCCATGGGCAATTTTTGCATAACTTCTTTGCAAAAGCCATTAACTATTAAAGATATAGCTTCTTCTTCCGACAAGCCCCTTTGGCGGCAGAAAAATAACTGTTCATCCGATATTTTTGAAGTCGTGGCCTCGTGTCCGATTTTCGCCGAAGAATTCGCACTTTCCATTACGGGAATGGTGTAGGTCTTGGACTTGCTTCCTATGATTAAGTTATCGCAGCGGGAAAAGTTGTTGCCCGCGGCAGCGGTCTTTGCCATTTTTACCAGCCCACGATAGGTGCTTGATGAATTACCCGCGGCTATGGATTTGGCGATGATGGTGGAGCGGGTGTTTTTGCCAAGGTGTATCATCTTGGTGCCTGTGTCCGCCTGTTGATAATGGCTGGTTAGAGCGACCGAGTTAAACTCACCCACCGAGCCATCGCCTTTTAATATGCAGGAAGGGTATTTCCAAGTGATTGCCGAACCTGTTTCTACCTGTGTCCAGCTTAACTTGGCATTTGCACCTGCGCAAAGCCCCCTTTTCGTAACAAAGTTATAGATACCGCCTTTGCCGAATTCGTCCCCCGGAAACCAGTTTTGAACGGTGGAATATTTGACCTCGGCGTCTTTTAAAACGACAATTTCCACAACGGCCGCGTGAAGTTGGTTTTCGTCCCTTTGCGGAGCGGTGCAACCTTCCAGATAAGAGACATAGGCGCCCTCGTCCGCTACGATTAAAGTCCTTTCAAACTGCCCTGTCTTGGCGGCGTTTATGCGAAAGTAGGTGGAAAGTTCTATCGGGCAGCGCACGCCTTTCGGTATGAATACGAACGAGCCGTCCGAAAATACCGCCGAATTAAGCGCGGCAAAAAAGTTATCGGTGTAAGGAACAACCGAGCCGAGATACTTTTTTACCAAGTCGGGGTGATTTTTTACCGCCTCGGAAAATGAAGAAAAGATAATGCCCTCTGCCTCAAGTTTCGCTTTATAAGTGGTCGTTATGGAGACGCTGTCCATCACAGCATCAACGGCAACCACGCCTGCCAGCGCCTCCCTTTCCTTTAGCGGAACGCCGAGCTTGTCGTAAATCGCGAGCAGTTTGGGATCAACCTCGTCCAGCGACTTCGGCGCATTTTTGTTTTTAAGCTTCGGCGAGGCGTAGTAGTAAATGCTTTGATAATCTATCCTGGGATAATGCACCTTTGCCCAAGTCGGCTCTTTCATCTTTTGCCAATAGCGAAAGGCTTTAAGGCGAAAATCCAAAAGCCAGCTCGGCTCGGCTTTCTTTTTGGAAATAAGGCGGATTATGTCTTCGTTTAAGCCTATGGGAAAATCCTCGGAATCTATGCCCGAGGTGAAGCCGTATTTATACTTTGTATCGGCAAGCTTGCTAAGGCTATTTTTCTTATCTTTTTCCATGCCTTTTATATAATACCGCAAGGGGTAAAGTGCAAGTATACCTTTTCATGCCTTGCCTTATGGAGCATAAGGTTTTAAAAGGTTAGGGCTGTAGATTTAAACATAAGGAAAAAACATGCAACTTACCGTTATAAAAGAAGAAAGCGACAGTCGTGTGGCGATGATACCGGCGGCGGCTAAAAAATATATTGAGCTCGGGCTTGAGGTCGTGGTGCAAAAAGGCGCGGGCGAAGCGGCGGGATTTACTGACGAGGAATATCAATCCGCCGGAGCAAAAATTGCCAAAGACTTAGAAAGTGCCGTTAAAGCTGCCGACATTATTATAAAAGTGCGAGCGCCATCTAAAAAAGAAATAAGTAAGTTCGCACCGCAAGCAATACTGATTACCAACTTGGCAGATGCCGACACAGATGCTCTTGCCATCTTAAAGGAACGCCGGATTATGACCTTTGCTTTGGAAAAAATGCCCAGAATATCTCGCGCGCAAAGTATGGATATTCTATCATCGCAAAGCAATATCGCCGGATATCGCGCGGTGGTTGATGCTTTTTATGAATATAACAAAGTGGTGCCGATGATGATGACAGCGGCGGGGACCATACCTGCGGCTAAAGTGCTGGTGCTAGGCGTCGGAGTGGCTGGGCTTCAGGCCATTGCCACGGCAAAACGCATGGGAGCGATTGTGTTTGCTTCGGACATTCGCCCCGAAACTAAAGAACAGGTTGAGTCCTTGGGTGCAAAGTTTACACCTTCGGAAGATGTGGCGAAGCAGCTTACACTTTCCGACATTGTTATAACCTCGGCGATAGTGGCAGGGAAAAAAGCACCCGTACTTATAAGTGATTCTGATATTGAAGCCATGAAAGCGGGCGCAGTTATTGTGGATATGGCGGCGGCAAGCGGTGGTAATGTCCAAGGGACAAAGGCGGGAGATACTGCTTTAATACATGGAGTCAAAGTGCTGGGAAAGGCAGATTTGGCAGGCGAGCTTGCGCCCGATGCCTCTATGCTCCTTTCCAAAAACTATCTTAACTTTATCACGCCCATGATAAAAGGCGGAAAGCTCGGCATTGACTTTAACGACGATATTTACAAAGTAACTTGTGTGTATAGGTAAGTAAGTAGGGAGGTAAAAGATGACAGGTGAAAGCTTTGTGATACTTTTAACAATTTTTGTGCTGGCGGGGTTTGTCGGATATTATGTGATATGGAAGGTTACGCCTGCCCTGCACTCGCCATTAATGGCGGTTACGAATGCCATATCATCGGTAATTGTGGTGGGAGCGATTATCGCGCTTTTAAAGGCGGAATCCGCTTGGATTGAAGCGGTTGCCTTTGTTGCCATACTAATCGCTTCAATTAACATTTTCGGCGGGTTTATCGTAACAAATCGTATGCTGGCAATGTTTAAGAAAAAGGAGAAAAAGCTATGATTTCATCGTGGTTTTTGTTCTTTTATCTGGTATCGGGCGTGTGCTTTATCCTTGCGCTTAAGGGGCTTTCCTCGCCCTTAACTGCGGCAAAAGGCAATGTGTTCGGAATTGCGGGCATGGCGCTTGCCATAGCGACTACTTTATTGATTCCCGAAGGAAGCGTCTTTTTAAGATATGCGTTTGTTTTGCTGGCGATTATGGGTGGCGGGCTTATCGGTGCCAAAATTGCTCGCGATATACCTATGACGGCGCTTCCGCAACTGGTCGCAGGCTTTCACTCGCTGGTGGGTATGGCGGCGGTATTGGTTGCTATTACTTCGCTGATAGAACCGCAGATTTTCGGTATCGGCGTGGTCGGCGGAATTAATACTTCCAGCTTGTTTGAAATGGCTTTCGGAGCGGTTATCGGAGCGATTACTTTTTCGGGCTCGCTTATCGCTTTCGGTAAGCTTCAAGGACTTATCACGGGCAAGCCTCTTCGCTTTACTTTGCAGCACAAGCTGAATGCGACTTTGGCGGCTCTGATATTGGCGCTTATTTGCTTTTTCGTGATTTTTGAGTCTTATACGGCTTTCTTTATCTTTGTGATACTGGCGTTTGCGCTTGGCTTTTTACTTATCCTGCCGATTGGCGGGGCGGATATGCCCGTGGTTATATCCATGCTTAACTCATACTCGGGATTTGCCGCCGTAGGTATAGGGTTCACGCTCGGCAATACCTTGCTAATCATAACCGGTGCGCTGGTCGGTGTTTCGGGTGCGATACTGTCGTATATTATGTGTAAGGCCATGAACCGCTCTATCTTTAATGTGATATTGGGCGGGGTGAACATCGGCGGCGCAAATGCTTCGAAAGATAAGAAAGATGATGATAAAGCGGTGAAAATCGGCTCGCCAGAAGATGCCGCCTTTATCATGGAAAACGCGGAAAAGGTCATCATCGTTCCTGGGTATGGTATGGCGGTTGCCGGCGCTCAGCACGCTCTTTTTGATATGGCAAATGCGCTTAAAGCCAAAGGGGTTCAAGTGAAATACGCCATACACCCCGTAGCAGGTAGAATGCCCGGGCATATGAATGTTTTGCTGGCGGAAGCCAATATCCCTTATGAAGATGTGTTTGAGCTTGAAGCTATCAACGGCGAGTTTGCGACCGCTGATGTTGCCTATGTCATAGGGGCGAACGATGTCACTAATCCTTTGGCAAAGACCGATGAGAAAAGTCCTATATTCGGTATGCCGATTTTGGAGGTTGGAAAAGCAAAGACCGTGTTCTTTGTAAAGCGTTCCATGGCGACAGGATATTCGGGCGTCGAGAATCCTTTATTCTTTGCGGATAACACCATTATGCTTTTCGGCGATGCCAAGAAAGTTACCGAGGAAATAGTCAAGGATATGGAAAACAGTTAGCTATTGTTTTTACTTTGCAATCGTTATATTCTTGCGCCCAAAAACAAACAAAGGAAAAACAAAATGGCGAAACAAGTAAGAACAAGATTTGCCCCCTCGCCCACGGGGTCTTTGCATTTGGGCGGAGTAAGAACGGCATTTTTTAATTGGCTTTACGCAAGGCAAAACGGGGGCGTATTCGTCCTGCGCATAGAGGATACGGATGCCGAGCGCTCTACCGAAGAGTCTTCCAAAGGCATTATTGAGTCTATGAAATGGCTCGGACTTGATTGGGACGAAGGACCTTTCTATCAATCCCAGCGGCTTGATATCTACTTTGAGCATCTTAAAAAGTTGGCGGATAAAGGTGCGATTTATCCTGCTTTTGATACGCCCGAGGAGCTTGAAGCCATGCGTGAGGAAGCCAGACGGGCCAAGAAAAACCCCATATACGACCGCCGCGCTTTACGGCTTTCCAAAGATGAAGTGCAACATCGCATTGACAGCGGAGAAGAATTCGTGTGGCGATTCAAGGTGCCTGATGAAGGCTACACCGAAATACCCGAGCTTTTAATGGGAACTCAAGACGAGCATAAGATACTTAACTCTACCATAGGCGACTTTATCATCACTCGTCCGGGGACAAAGGATAAGCCCGGTATGCCGCTTTATAACTTTGCTTGTGTGGTTGATGATGCGCTTATGAAAATCACACATGTGTTCCGCGGAATGGAGCATTTGCCCAACACTCCCAAGCAGGTCTTGATGTATAATGCTTTCGGCTATGAAGTGCCGCAATTCATTCATATGCCTATCATTATGAAAAACAACAAGAAAATGAGCAAACGCGATCCCGATTATGATCCGAGGTTCCCCGTTTCCATTTTAGAGCGCAGGGATTTGGGATACTTGCCCGAGGCGACGCTTAACTTCCTTGCGCTTTTGGGCTGGTCGCACCCCGAAAGTCAGGAGTTGCTTACGACCGAAGAAATCCTTAAGACCTTCTCGGTTGATCGTCTTAATAAGGCGAATCCCAACTTTGACGAGGATAAGTATATGCACACCAACGCTTGGCACTTAAAGAACAAATCGGATGCCGAGCTGGTTGCGCTCACAAAGCCCTTTATGGAGAAAGCGGGGCTTGACCTGTCAATGTATGACGAGAAAAACTTAGAGCGAATGATGGCTATGGAAAAAGAGCGTTGTCATACTTTGGCACAGTTCCCCGAGGCTCTTTCATACTTTTTTGTTGCTCCTTCGACTTATGAGGAAAAAGGCGTGGAGAAGTCCTTTAAAAATGAAAATGCCGATAAGATTTTGGAAAGTGCGGCAAGTATGATTTTAGGGCTTGCCGACAGTGATATGGTAAAGGAAACCATTGATGCCAAGCTCGCCGCCTTTGTGGAGGCCAGCGGAATTAAGTATGGCATTGTCGGACCTATTCTCCGCCTTGCGCTTACGGGGCGGACGCGCTCGCCCGGGCTGCACGAGGTGATAGAGGTGCTTGGCAAAGCCGAGACCGCCGCTCGCCTGCAATCCGCCCGCAAGTTTATCGGCAGTTTGGCTTAATCGCATTTAAAAATCGCTTTCGGAGCCTTGCATTTGCTGGGCGGTCAGAAGGACCTTGGCATTGTTCTTTATGGTGGCAAAGTTGGGAGAGAAAGTTTTGCCTACTTCGCTTTTTATTCTTACCGAGTTTTCGTGAAAACCTACAAGATTGCTGAGGGCTCTTTCTTCCGCTTTTACGCTGACACCGCCGGATATCTCGGAAGCAAGGTTAAGGCTTTGCTCCCAGCAGCAAGAGAAATTGTAAGCAATAGATGAGAAAATGTCCGCATCGCAAAGCATCGCTGCCAGCTCGGTGAGCTTTTTTGAAGAGGCAAGCGGCAGTAATTCGGCAGGAATGCCCGTGGTATCGGGAAGAAAATCTTCCTCGCCGTGATAGTATGCCAGGGTCTCGGTGAAAAAATCTTGATATGAACCGATGTCGGTTGCACAAACAAGCGTCTCAAAATCGGCGGAGAACTTCTTTACTTCGTCCTCGTTCATATATTTCATCGCAAAAGGCAAAGTGTAGGCAACGGAAAGCTTTTCCATGCGGAAAGGTATTATTTTTTCTCCTTCGCGATTGGTTTTGCCGTCGTGCCCTAAATCATGGGAAAGAGCGGTAAAAAGCAACAGTGCTTTGTCTTCAAGGTCAAGTTTTATGCTGATTTCCGCTTGTCTTGCATCATAAACCGCCAGCAAAAACATTGCGTTCAGCACCACTTCCTGCATGTGACGAGCGTTATGGTAGCCGTTGGCTTTGCCCGAGTAGGTTGCGCCGTCGGTGCCCACGGGAGCGGCAGAATCTATCAAATCGGCAATATCCTTCGCCATTAAGAAAAGAGGGTGGGAAGCGGGAATCTTGCAAGCTTCAAAGCAAGCCTTGGTTATAATCCAGGTTTTGTGCTCAACCTCTTTCTTGGCGAGAGACTGCAGGAAAATGCCCATCTCGTTACCTTGTTTCTGCACCCCTTCATCGGGATTGTAGACAAAGGGAACTTTCGCAAGATTAAGCAAATGCGCCGTTTGATCGTTTTTATTTTTTAAATCACTTCCTGTCATGGGATTTAAGCTAACACTCATAAAATACTTTGTCTTTAAAAAAATTACTTCATAAGCCCGCTTAAGATTTCACCGGCATTGTGGGACGAGCGGGTAAGAGGTGAGGACGAGACCGCCTTAAACCCCATATCAAGCGCAAGTTCTTTGTATGCGGCGAACTCGGCAGGGGGGACATAGCGCACCACCTCGTGATGTTTCAGGCCGGGGCGAAGATATTGCCCTATGGTAAGGATTTCCACTTTGGCGCGGCGCAAATCCCGCATAAGAGCCAGAACTTCGGCTTTTTCTTCGCCGAGGCCCAACATAAAGCCGGACTTTGTGTAAATGAAAGGGGCAAGGTCTTTGGCTTTTGCCAAAACGGATAAGGAAAAATCATAGTCAGCGCCTTTTCTTACTTCGGGATAAAGACGCTTTACGGTTTCAATGTTGTGGTTAAAGACGGTGGGACGAGCGGCAAGCACTTCTTCCAGCGCGCCAACTTTGTTTTTAAAATCAGGAGTAAGCACCTCAATACTGATATTCTGATTCAAGTTTCTTATTTCTTTTATGCACCGAGCAAATTGCCCTGCTCCGCCGTCGGGCAAGTCGTCACGAGTAACCGAAGTAATGACTACATGGGAAAGGTTAAGCTCCATCACCGTATTTGCTAAATCCTTCGGCTCTTTGGGATTGGGCGGCGGCAAGGGGAGCTTGCCCTTTGTGACATTGCAAAAAGTGCAACCTCGGGTGCAAACATCGCCTAGAATCAAAAAGGCCGCCGAGCGCTTTTTAAAGCACTCGCCTATGTTCGGACAAGCCGCGGATTCGCATACCGTATGAAGGGAGGCTTTGCGCATAAGCTTTTTTACGACGGTGGCGCTTTCGCTAAAGTAGCTTGGAACGGTCAGCCATTCGGGCTTTTTGGCGTTAAACTCTACCATCATATGTTGAGCGCGCTACCCAGCGTTGCGGCAAGATATGCTTCGGGAATAATCTCGGAAAGTGTGGGGTGCGGGAAAATCTTATCTTTGAGGCTTTCGGGAATGACCGCGTTTATAAGCTCGGTGACATTATCGCCGAAAAGCCAAGCACCGAGTATCTCGCCTTTTTGCTTGTCTGTGATTAGTTTAATTATACCCTCGGTATGCCCCGAGGTTATGGCTTTGGAATTGGCCATAAGCGGGAACTTGCCGATGCTTATATCAAGGCCCTGTTCCTTTGCCTTTACCTCTGTCAGACCAAAGCCGGCAATTTGCGGGTGGGAATATATACAAAAAGGAATGTGCAAAGGATTTATGGGGGAGATGTCCTTTTCCCCCTTGATGGCGCGAGCGGCGATTACGCCTTCTGCCATGGCTTTATGCCCGAGCCAAGGGGCGGCGGTAATATCACCGATGGCGTAAACGCCCTTTGCTCCCGTTCGCATAAGTCCGTCTGTTACTATGTGGCCTTTTTCCAGCTTTACATCAGACAAGTTTTCCAGCCCGATGTTGTGAATGTTCGGAGTAACTCCGACGGCAACGATGACTTTGGCGAATTCGGCTTTGGTTTCTTTGCCGTCCTTGTCCAAAAGGGTAACGAGCACTTTATCCTTTTCCTTCTTTACCAAAGTGGCTTTGGTTGAAGTAAGTATGGTTATGCCCTGCTTTCTAAACGACGCTTCGGCAAGGGTGGCGATTTCCTCGTCCGCGGCGGGGATTATGCGCGGAGCAAACTCTGCCAGCGTGACCGATGTTCCGAAAGCATTATAAAAGTCCGCAAACTCCAGCCCGACAGCACCTCCGCCGATGATAAGCACCGAGCTTGGCAAGGTATCGGATAAAAGCGCATGGCGCGAATTCATTATCAAGTCGCCGTCCGTTTCTATGCCCTCTATCTCGGCGGGAGCAGAGCCGGTGGCGATGATGATATTGTTTGTTTTAAGGATAGATATGCCGCCTTCCTTATCCGTAAGCTCGATAGTGCGATTATCCTTTATAAAGGCACGGGCCTCAATAAAATCAACATTATTCTTCTTGAACAGATACTTTATGCCCATGCGCATCTTGGCAATGATTTTGCGCGAGCGGGCAAAAATAAAGGGGAAGTCATAGGACACGCCTTCGACCTTTATGCCAAAGGCGGCGGCGGATTTTACCTGTCGCAGCATATCGCTGCCGGCGAGCAGGGACTTTGTTGCTATGCACCCCCAGTTAAGGCAAGTGCCCCCTATTTCCTCGGCTTCAATAACGGCGGTTTTAAGTCCCAGCTGCCCCGCCTTTATCCCTGCAATATAGCCGCCGGGACCCGAGCCGATTATGGCGACATCGTATAAATCCTGCATGACTCGTCTTCCCCCCTTCTTTTTTGCTTTGTTAAAGCTTACTTGCTTTTTTCGACTACAATCCTGTCGGCAGGTTCTCCCATATTAAGTAGCTCGCGCGAAGATTCGTCAAGCCTATCCAAATCCAGCGAGTTTGAGGACAGGGGCTTTACTTTCTTTTGCCAAAAGTCCTTTTCGGCAGCGGTTTTTGCCTCCATTTCCTTGGCAAGGTTAAGCTCCCTTTTCACCTCAAAAAAGCGCATAATGCCCCGCTCGCCGGTAAATGCATGATAGCCAAAATAAAGGCATATCAAAAGCCCTAAAAGTATCGGCCAAAGGGACTTTATGCGATATTTGAGGTCAAAGAGAATGCTCAAAGCTTAAAGTCCCGTAAGTCTTTTGTATTCGTCAAGCAGGAATTCATTTTCCTCGCGTTCCGAGGGATCCATTTTGCGAAGGCGGATGACTTGGCGAATAATCTTGGCGTCATAGTTAGCGCCCTTTGCCTCGGCGTAAACTTCCCTGATATCACCGGCAAGCTCCTTTTTCTCCTCTTCCAAGCGTTCAATCCGCTCAATAAAGGAGATTAAACGTTCGTCTTTGGCGGCTTCATTTGTGCCGTTTTGTTGTTCTGTCATGGTAATTTTCCTTTTCTTCTTTTTATTAACTTAACGATTAGGCGATAGTGGCGGATTCGTATTCGCTCGCCTTGATAGCGTCAGGGTTCTTTTTGTAAGCAAGGACGACGGCCTTTTCCAAGTTCGCCTCGGTGCAAAGTCCCAAAGTTACGGGATTTCTGGGGCGAATGGCGGCAATGTTCTTGTGAGTCTTTTCCCTTATGGCGACAACCGAGGGCTTGGTCGTGCCGATAAGTTTGCAAATCTGTGCGTCCGAAAGCTCGGGGTGGTTTTTAACCAGCCACATAATCGCGTCGGGCTTATCGCCGCGGCGAGACATGGGAGTATACTTGGCACCGGCTTTACGCATAATCTTGGCAGCGTCGCTTTCAATCAGGGTAAGAGAGGCCTTTTCGTCTTTTTCGCAGCGCTCAATTTCCTCTTTGGTAAGCTGGCCGTTTAAAATGGGGTCAAAGCCGACAATGCTGCCGGAAACATCGCCGTCTGCCATGGCTTGGATTTCCAGCATGTGAATGCCGGTAAAGTCAGCTATCTGTTCAAAAGTGAGAGCCGTGTTGTCAATAAGCCATACGGCAGTTGCTTTGGGCATTAAAGGTTGAGTCATAATTTTTCCCTTTCTAAAGTTTACAAAAAATAAAACATACGAAGCGCCAAGCAGAAAGGGTTCCCCCTCGTCTGCCCGCCAAGATTCTCTTTTTTAAAAGGGTAATAAAGGCGGATGAGCATTCTTGCGTGTGATGCTATCCGCCTTTTACCCAAAAGGCAAGAGAAGATTAAAGAAAAGAAAACTCAGCGCGTTCTGCCGCTGTTGTTATAAAAATTGCAACAATAGGTATAATCCGATTTATGCCAACTATTGGTGGGGCATTCGGGCTTTTGGGGCTTTTTAGGCTCCTTTACAGCTTCGGATTTTCCATATTTTTCACAATATTCTTTATATTTTCCATATTCTTCCAAGTATTTTTCATGCTCTTCGGAATATTTGCGATAGCTTATACTATAATCAATCCAATCAGTCCAAGTTTCAATTTTACTCATTTTTTCCTCTTACCATATTTTTTATATTATTAGTTATTACGCAAAGTGCGGCAGTCGCAGCTTTGCGCTAAAAAGCGATTGGTATGAGGTCATAGTAGATAGGTAGCGGTGAAGACGGCCTTGCTTTTGGCAAAGCCCGAAAAGTATTCGGCAAATGTTTCTTTTCTATTTGAGTTAATTGACATTTGTTCACCTGCTTTTGTTTTAGATTGATCATACTAGCACTTCTTTACCCAAAAAGCAATGGGGTTAGAGAAGAATGAGCTAGCGGGCGTTAGCGCATTGGCACCTGCCGGCAAAGAAAGAGGTAAGCTTACTTGCGGCCTCAGCTATACCATAACTAACTTTGCACTTGGCAATGCGGGCCAAAGACATGCCCTTTATTGCTCTGTCGGAGATATAACCGGGAATATACTTAATGTTAAAGCTGCCCGTGCAATCAAGCTTTTTTAATAATCCCGAACAACCTTTAAGCGAGATTAAGGAAGGGCAATACCTACAATAAAGTTCCTTTAGCTTTTTGGGGCAGCCTTCAAGTGAAGACAAGAGATTACAGAAGCTGCAATCAAGTATCTCCAAGCCTTCGGGACAGCCTTTAAGTGAAGGCAAAGAGGTGCAATCGGTGCAATAAAGCTCTCTTAATCTTTTCGAGCAGCCTTCAAGCGAAGCCAAAATGCTACAGAAGCTGCAATCAAGTATCTCTAAGCCTTCGGGACAGCCATTAAGTGAAACCAAAGAAGTGCAATGTCTACAATAAAGTTCCTTTAATTTCTTGGAGCAGCCTTTGAGCGAAGTTAAAGAAATACAGCGGTTACAATGAATTTTTTCCAGCGCCTCGGGGCAACCTTCAAGTGAGGGCAAGGAATAACAGTAGTTACAATAAAGTTCCTTTAGCCCTTTTGAACAGCCCTTAAGCGAGGATAAGAAAATACAACCGGAGCAGTAAAGTATTTCCAAGCTGTCGGGGCAACCTTCAAGAGAGCGCAGGGAAAGGCATTTACTGCAATCGAGCAGTTTAACGCCTTCGACAAGGCCTTTAAGCGAGAACAAAGAAGCGCACTCGTGGCAATAAAGCTCCTTTAATCCTTTCGGGCAACCTTCAAGCGAGGTTAAGGAAGAGCAGCCCGAGCAACGGAGTATTTCCACACTGTCGGAGCAACCTTCAAGCGAGGGTAAAGAAGTGCATTTACTGCAATCAACTATTCTAACGCCGTCGGGAAGGCCTTTAAGTGAAACCAAAGCCGTGCAATCGTGGCAATAAATCTCCTTTAATCCTTTCGGGCAACCTTCAAGTGAGAGCAAGGAAGTGCAGCCGGAACAGTGAAGTATTTCCACGCTGTCGGGGCAGCCTTCAAGAGTGCGCAAGGAAGTGCAATTACTGCAATCAAGCTCTTTAATACCTTCGGGAAGCCCTTTAAGTGTAGTTAAAGAAACACCGTTAGAGCAATCAACTTTTTCCACACTGTCGGGAATGCCTTCAAGCGAAGTTAAAGAATAACAATGGCGGCACTTAATCTCCTTGATACCTTTGGGAAGATTTTTAAATGAAGTTAAGGCGGTGCAATTGTCGCAACTAAAGCACCCCTTTACCGTGCAGGTTGATAATACCTCGGGAAGTTCGGTAAAGCGTATATTTGATAAATCAAGATCTTCAAACACCGTCCCCGCGGGAATCTTATGAACATCATAGATAACTCCGTTGATGTCTTTACAAAGCCCCCTCTTTTTGAGGTCCTTGGCAGAATTAAGGTTTTGCGCAATTGCGCTGTTATTTTTAGAATTAACAGACATTTGTTCCTCCCCTAATTTGTCTTTTTTGTCTTTTTATCCGGCACGCGCCATACCGTACCATAAAAATCTAAAAAAATCAAATAGTAAGGAAAAATGCTTGAAACTAAATGTCCTCAACGAATTGCTTAATGTAAAGCATTACTTCTTTTTTGGAGAATGGGGGGTCGAAGCGTTCAAAAATGCGCTCGATTGCCAAATCAAGTTCGCGTTCGGTAGCGTTTTCGTAAAGAGCCATAACTTCTTTCTTAAAGGATTCCTTGTCCGACTCGGTGGCGAGGAAAAGTTCGTCAGATGATGACGCTTCCTTGTTTTTCACAATCGCTTTTGCCTCATCAAGCCAAGACATTTTAGTTGTCCCCTTTCTTTTTCTTATCGGTTTTTGAAGGTGCCGGAGCACAGTTCGTTTCGGTAGGTGTATCCTTTACTCTAAACGGCTCGATAACCCTTTCCAAAACGCCCTTTACTTTGGATATAACCAGCCCGTAGTTGGTAATAGGGACGCAGCGGCGTTCGCATTCGGTGACGCGGCGCAGGACTTCCTTTGCTCCGAGCATGCACGCGCCGCATTGAATGATTAGCCTGTATTCTTCCAAATTGTCGGGGAAGTCGTGTCCGGTGCAAAAGTCGAAAATAAGTTTCTTGCCCGTAAACTCGGTCAGCATTTTGGGGATTTTAACCCTGCCGATGTCGTCGTCTTGGAAATTGTGCGAGCAGGCCTCGGCAATCATAATTTTGTCGCCGTCTTTAAGCTTATCAATGGCTGCCAAGCTTTTAATAAAGGTGTTTAAGTTGCCCTTTGCCCTTGCGTATAAAATGGAAAAGGTCGTAAGAGGGATATTTTCGGGCACTGCCGCTGCGACTTGTTCAACCACTTGAGAGTCGGTGATAACTACCTTTGGCGACTTGGAAAGGATATTTTCGGTTATGCCTTGGGTAACAATGGAAAAAGCGCCGACATCTAAAATCTCCCTTAACACCTGCATTTGGGGAAGTATCATGCGCCCTTTCGGGGCCGAGGAATCAATCGGCGTTACCAGCGTGACAATGTCACCTTTGCCGAAAAGTCCGGTGGTGATTTTCTTTTCTTTTTTGAAGTCCTTCGGTATGCGGGACACAATCAGCGATTTTAAATCATAGATGCCGTTTTTCTGGCGGGCAGAGACATAAATGTCCGCGCCCCGAGGGCGTCCTTCGTCGCATTTGTTGCCGATGATAAGGTAGGGTATGTTAAGATTTTTAAGCAGTCTTAAAATATCCCTTTCCTCAGCGCCTATGCCGCTGTCGTCCAGCACCAGCAAAGCCATATCGGCGCGGTAAAGCACTTTCATCGTGGCGGCGATGCGCTTTGCCGAAAGCCGGTCGTCCGTGTCGTCGTCCAGCCCCGCGGTATCATAAAAAGTCACGGGACCGAAGGGAGTGAGCTCATAATGCTTGACCACAGTGTCAGTGGTAGTGCCCGGTTTTTCCGATGTGATAGAAACCCTTTCGCCGACAAGCGCGTTTAAAAGCGTTGACTTACCTACATTCGTCCTGCCCACAATGGCTATTAAAAAACGGGAGCCTCTGGGGGCAGAGTTTTCTTGGACCATACAAGGCATTTCGTCCCTCCTTTGCCCCCTTTAAGCCTTGATTTCGGTAATGCCGCCCATGTAGGGAATTAAGACCTCGGGGATTTTGATGGAGCCGTCTTTTTGCTGGTAGTTTTCCATAACGGCAACCAGAGCGCGCCCTACGGCAACGCCGGAACCGTTAAGGGTATGGACAAGGCGAGTGCCCTTCTCCCCGTTCTTTTTGTAGCGGGCGTTCATGCGGCGAGCCTGATAATCCCAGCAGTTGGAGCAGCTGGAAATCTCGCGATAGCGGTTTTGCGAAGGCAGCCATACTTCCAAATCGTAAGTGTGGCGAGAAGTTACGCTCATATCTTGGGAGCCGAGCGAAATGACGCGGTAAGGCAGCTTTAAGAGCTTTAGCACATCTTCGGCACAATTTGTCATGCGCTCTAATTCCTCGCGCGAGGATTCCTCGTCCGTAATACTTACCAGCTCGTCCTTGTAGAATTGGTGCTGGCGTATCATGCCTTTTGTGTCTTGTCCCGCGGCACCGGCTTCCGAGCGGAAGCAAGCGGTAAGAGCAGTAATTCTTATGGGAAGTTCGTCCTCGGAAAGAATCTTGCCCGCGACCGTGTTGGTAAGAGATACCTCGGCCGTGGGGATAAGCCACAAGCCCTGGTCGGTGATGTAGCCGTTGTCAAACTTCGGCAGCTGCCCCGTGCCGTATAAAGCCTCGGGCTTTACCATCAAAGGCACATGCATTTCCGTATAGCCGTGTTTTTCGGTGTGCAAGTCAATCATAAATTGACCCAAGGCGCGCTTTAACCTGGCCAGTTTGCCTTTAAGCAAGACGAACCTTGCACCGGACATGACGGCGGCTTGCTCAAAATCCATAAGCCCCAGCTTCTCGCCCAGTTCATCATGGGAAAGCGGAGTGAAGTCAAACTTTGTCGGCTCGCCCCAAACGCGTTCTTCGCGAGCGGCGTCCTCACCTCCTACGGGCACATCGTCCTCGGGAATGTTGGGCAAAATGTCCAAGATGTCCTTCATCTCGGCGCCGAGTTTAGCAGTTTTTTCGTCGATAGAAGCCATTTTATCCTTGATAGCGCTTACTTTTTCAAGCAAGGCGTCCGCATTTTCGCCGGAGCGTTTAAGGCGCCCGACCTGCTCGGATATGTCGTTACGCTCTTTTTGCAAGGCTTGCAGTTCGGTTTGCGCGGCGCGATAGTCTTTATCCAAGTCCAAAATCTTGGCGGCGTCTATTTTAACGGCACGCCTTCTCATGCCTTCCAAGAATGCGTCTTGGTTTTCTCTAATCCATTTAATGTCTAACATTTCTTTTCCTTTGTTATTTTATTTTTATTTAGTAGCAATAATGCAATCTTGTCCGCCAGCCTTTAAAGCCGAGCAGAGCTTGCTTGCGTCATCACGAGTAGCGAAGCTTTTCACGCGAAGGCGGTAGTATGTGCCTTTGCCGGGGATTGCCGCTTCGATAATCTCGTAGTCGTAGTCGGCAAGCAGAGCTTTGTTCTTTTTCAAAGCATCAGCCCAAGCCTTTAAAGCGGCATCGCGGCTTTTAAGTGATACCAGTTGCACCCTGAAATCACCCGTCGAGGAAGTCGACGAAACAGAAGTTGAAGGAGGAACATACGCCTTAGGAGCAGGTGTCGGCGCGGCTTTAGCTACGGGAGCAGAAGGCGCGGCGGCAGGAGCAGAAGGCGCGGCGGCGGCATTAGCGGCTTGTGCGGGAGCGGGAGCAGGCGCAGGTGCAGGTGCGGGTGCGGGCGCGGGCGCAGCCACACGAGGAGGAACGGCGGGCTTCTCTGCATCGGGCAGGACATTTTCGTATCCTTCACCGGCGGCCTCGTCCTCGGCAATGCGACCATAGACGGTCTTGTCCATATCGCGAATGTTCATGCCGCCGGGTTCGGCGGGACGAACTTTTATAGGATCATGATTTGCCTTTAAGACGGGAATCTCTGTCGCTTTGGAATTGTCGTTTATGTAGGAAGAATAAAGGTTCCAGCAAATGCCGGCACAAACGGCCAGCACTATCAGCACGGCGATAACGATGCCTTGCCTGCGGGAAGCAGTGGTCTTTACATGGCGAACGGAGTCTGAAAGCGGGTCAACCGCCATTCTTTCCTTGAACTCGTTTAAAAAGCTTTCGCTCATTTCGTCGTTAATGTTGCGGTTATCAAAAGGCATGTCGTTTCTCCTTTAAAAAACAGTTATCTCGGCTTTGAATATAATGCTTTTGAGCCAAGTTACAAGTGGGAAATAAAAACTCCCCCGCGAAAGGGCGAGGGAGTTCTTTTTTATGAAAAAAGTTCTTTTTCAGTTTTCGGACTAGAAGTTGTATTTAGCTTCCAGAATACCGGTGTTGTCGGTATAGTCGTTTCTGAACTTGCCTTCATACTTGGCGGTAAGTTCAAAAGCGCCCCAATCGGCAGTCAAGCCTGCACCGACCTCAAAACCGAAGCGAGAAAGGTTTTTACCTTTAACCTCATAGTTAGTGCCAAACACGCCAACCGTGGTGACATCTTCACCTTGTTTAAGGTCATAGGTAGCGGCAAGTCTTGCCTCGGGGATTAACTTCATGCTGTCCACTTTGAACTCTTTAGAAGCCTTTGCACCGATGACAGCGGTCCAGATGTTAGATGTGCTCTTGCCAATCTTCTGACCGATGCTGTCGGTGTAGCTGTCTTGGTTAACATGGAAGTAACGAAGCCCTGCTTCCGGAGTAATCCAGTCAAAGCTGTAACCACCCATTAACTGCGCACCGAAGGTGTTAACATCATACTCACCGGTAACGGTTCCGCTTTTGGGTTTGTATTCACCGAAGCTGTAAGACAGAATGCCGTTCACATACCAAGTCTTGCCAGGCTTATATTCGCCATAAGCAAAGATTGTGTGTGTCTTGGCAGGAGTCTTTGAGGAGTCGGTTTTGATGTCGGCATCAGTGTAGGAGTAACCTGCACCAAGTTTGAAGCCACCGTCAAAGGTGTGATCAGCACCGGCGGCAAAGCCCCAAGTCTCTGCATCCCAGTCATAGCCGGTCTTGTTGAACTCGGCCTTGTTGTAAAGACCTTGAGCCCAAACAGCATTTTTAAGTTTCGGATCGCCCGAGGATTTACCCGTGGGAGCAGCACCTGCGAAAGCGTTAGCACCGATAACACCCATGGTGTTGGTGACACCGCTTACCGCAGCACCGGCAACTACCGTAGGAGATTCGGGAGTGATTTCTTTCAAAATGCCAACTAATTGAGCAGCATCACCGGAAGCCTCTGCTATTGCTTGTTGCAAGGCTTGGATAGCATCGGGAGCGCTGGTTAAATCAGCCTTATCCCAAGCATCAAATGCACTGACGTTGTTTCCGTTTCCGCCAACAGCCTTTAAGGTCTCGGTCTTTTCCTCTGTGGTTTTGTTGGTAACAACAAGAGTTCCCTCGGTATCACCGAAGGCTACATTATACATACCGTCTTTCAAAACAATGCCGTCGGCTATGCTATTCGCAAAATCTAACTCAAGTCCTTCGTCCGGAATAACTACACCCTTGGCGACACTGACTTCAATGTTAGCCGTTTCTGCGCCGCTAGCAAGAGCCAAATCGCCGGTCATATAGCCATATACTTCCGCAAGTGGAGTGGTATCGGTAATTAAACTTTTAACTGTTGAACCGGCGGAGGCGGTTACATCACCGTCCAATTCATTGCCTTGTAAGTCAATGATTCCGCGGTTGTTAATATCACCAACTGCACTGCTTGCCAGTGTAAGTGTGCCGAGGTTATTAAAAAGGCCGGTAAAAGTTGCGTCGTTATTTACGACAATCTCGCCAATATTTGCAAAATCTGCATTAAATGTTACCGGACTGTTCAAGGCAAGTTTACCCACGTTAAGGATTCGTCCATGACCACCTTCTCCACCACCTACAGCAATCGTTAAAGTTGAATCGGTAACGTTACTTTTAATGTAGTTATCACCTGCAAAGGCGAGGTAATTATGTTCGCTAGTTGCTGTAGTGTCAGCTATGGTCAAAGTCTTGTCGCCGGAACCTAACAAGAATATACCCGTGCCTTCTGCCATACCGAGGTTACCGACGGTCAAAGAGTTACCAAGAACAAGCTCGCCTTCACCGTTTACGCGTTCTCCGCCTTTACTAATGACGACATTAACGCCGGAAAGGTTCGAGCCAGTGGCTGTTTGCGTTAAATAACCGTTTACGACCAATGTGCTATCAGAATCACCGGTAATGTTCACCGCATCGTGAAGTGTAAGCTGGTCAGCAAATTCTGCGTCATCAGTCAAGGTCAACGATGAAGTTTCAACGGAAAATATATCTTTTGGATTACCGGATACATCTGTAGTAGTGCGATCATAAGTTCCGGCGATCTCTCCACCTGAAAGGAAACGGCAAACTACACCGTAGCCATCCCCTGCATCCGCACAAACGGGCTCAGCTTCCGCTGCCATTGCGCTTCCGGCATAGGCAAATACTGCCAATGATGTAGAAGCTAATAATAGTTTTTTCATAAAAAATCTCCTAAAGTTAAATCCTTTAAAAACCTCTCTCTGCGCCGATAATAAGCCACAGATAGGCTTTTTTTTATTTTATCTTTGCGGGCGAGTCAACAACAATTTTTATGTTTTCGGGCCTAAATACAAATATTTTTTGTTAAATTATTAAAAATACTTACAAAAATGATAGTCTGATTTGGTGGAAAAGTAAATCCAAAAAATGTAAGGATTTCGCCATGAAACAGGAAAAAGTCATAAAAACAATTGGACACAACATTTCGACGATTCGCAAAATTCGCGGGATTAGTCAGGAAGAGCTGGCTTTTATCATTGGCAAGACTACAAATACCATTTCAAATATAGAGCGTGGAGTGAATGCCGGCAAACTTGAGACTCTGCTTGACATTGCGAGGGCTTTGGATGTGGAATTTGTTGAATTTTTGAATGACGCCTATTCCGAGCGCATGAACTTAAAGGATCGCAAGAAAATAAATGAGATTGTGCGCATGCTTTCGCCCAGGAGTTCCGCCTTTATCGCGAAGATTGCCGACCACATTTCCTTTATTATAAAACTCGCGGATAAAAAATAGCGAAAAAAAGCCCCCTAAAAAATATTTTCAAAGGCTATCCTAAAGTATATATCGGTTCGGTAAATTTTACCTGCGGCACAGGGGGGTTGCTTTTTTTCTTCGCAAAGTGTAGGTTCGGCAAGAAAAAGAAATCCGGTAAAGGTCAAAAATGACTGTTAAAGAAAGCGAAAATAACGAAAAAACCAAGCCCGCGGACGAGCCTATAGAAGGTGAGGCTTTGCCAAACAATGAGCAAAAGATACTTGAGGCGAAGCTGGGTGAGGCTTTGCCCGAGCGGTATCTTGCCTATGCCATGAGCACTATCGTTTCTCGCTCGCTGCCTGATGTGCGGGACGGGTTAAAGCCTGTGCATAGGCGGCTTTTGTATGCCATGCGCGAGCTGGGACTTGATGCGACTTCCGGCTTTAAAAAATGCGCCCGTGTGGTCGGTGATGTTATCGGTAAGTATCACCCTCATGGCGATGTTGCCGTGTATGATACCATGGTGCGCTTGGCGCAAAGTTTTGCAGTGCGCTATCCTCTTGTTGAGGGGCAGGGGAACTTTGGCAATGTTGACGGCGACAGGGCCGCTGCCATGCGCTATACCGAAGCAAGGCTTACCGCCGCCGCCGAAGCGCTTATGGAAGGGCTGGACGACGATGCCGTGGACTTTCGCCCTACCTATTCCGGAGATGACATTGAGCCTGTGGTTATGCCTGCCGCATTTCCTAATTTGCTTGCCAACGGTTCGTCGGGAATCGCCGTCGGTATGGCGACAAACATTCCTCCGCATAACTTGGGCGAGCTGTGCGACGGCTTGCAATACCTTATAAAGCACCCCGATTGCTCGGTCGCCGACTTGATGAAGTATATACCCGCGCCCGATTTTCCCACGGGCGGGGTGATTGTCGAGTCGAAGGAGAACCTTTTAAAAGCTTATGAGACGGGGCGCGGGGCAATTAAACTTCGGGCAAAGTGGGAAAAAGAGGAGCAGGCGCGCGGAGTTTATGACATCGTCATAACCGAGATTCCTTATGGTGTCGCCAAGTCCGACTTGATTGCCAAGATAGCTAAACTTCTGCTGGATAAGAAGCTGCCTCTTATCAATGATGTTCGCGATGAGTCTGCCGAGGAAATCCGCATCGTCATTGAGCCTAAAAGTCGGACGGTGGACGCCGAGCAGTTAATGGAGCACTTGTTCCGCCAATCGGACCTGCAAATTAACTTTAACCTTAATATGAATGTGCTGGACGCCGGCCAAGTGCCGAAAGTTATGAACTTAAAGGAGGTTCTGGCGGCTTTCCTTGCTCACAGGCAAAATGTGCTGGTGCGCCGTGCGACTTTCCGCAAAGGCAAGATTGAGCACCGTATGGAAGTGCTGGAAGGCTTTTTAATCGCCTATCTTAACCTTGACCGCGTAATTCAGATTATCAGGACCGAGGACGAGCCTAAGCCTATCATGATGGCAGAGTTCAAAATTACCGATGTGCAGGCGGAAGCTATCCTTAATATGAAACTGCGCTCTTTGCGTAAGCTGGAAGAAGCGCAGATAAATGACGAGCATGCGAAGCTGGCCGAGGAGCTTGCGGGGCTGGTGGATTTGCTCGCTAATGAGGATATTCGTTGGAAAGCCATAGCTGGCGAGCTTGCCGAGATAAAGAAAAAATTCGGGCAGGCGACCGTCGTCGGCAAGCGGCGCAGTCTTATTGCTGATGCTCCGGTGGTGGTGGAAGTGCCTATCGATGTTATGGTGGAGAAAGAGCCTATCACCGTTTTGCTTTCCAAGCAGGGCTGGATAAGGGCGATAAAAGGCTATGACGCGAGCCTTGAGGATTTGAAGTTTAAAGACGGCGACAGCTTTAGTTTAGAGCTTAAGACCTATACGACCGACCGCGTGGTGTTCTTTGCCGACAACGGCAGGTTCTATACCGTTACGGGGGACAAGTTCCCCAGAGGGCGCGGCTTCGGCGAGCCGGTGCGGTTGTTCTTTGACTTGCCCGAGGACGCAAAGATTATAAAGATGTTCGTCTTTAAGTCCGATATGAAGCTTTTGGTGGCGTCGCTTTCGGGCAAGGGCTTCATCGTCCCCGCAAGCGATGTCTTTGCGCAGACGCGAGCGGGCAAAACCGTGCTTAACCTTAACGACAAGGACAAGGCGGCGTTTTGTATCCCCGTGCCCGAAGGTGCGGATACGGTTGCCATTATCGGGCAAAACCGCCGTATGCTTATGTTCAAACTTGCCGAGATTCCCGAAATGCTTAAGGGCAAGGGTGTTATCTTGCAAAAATACAAAGGTGGCAAGGTCTCCGATATAAAACTGTTCAAAGCCGAGGACGGGCTTGCCTATCCTGCTTCGGGTGGGACAAGGATTGAGCGCAACCTTATCGGCTGGATGGGTAAGCGCGCCGGCGTAGGCAAGCTGCCTCCCGTGGGGTTCCCTCGCACTAACAAGTTTGAAAAGTAGTTTAGCCTAGTGTGCTTCGTTCCAGTTTTTGCCTATGCCTGCTTCGGCGGGCAAGGGGACGGGGAAGGGAATTATCGTTTCCATGGTATCCTTTACCAGCTTTGCGGTAGCTTCCGCCTCGGACTCGTCGGCCTCAAAAAGTAATTCATCATGGACTTGCAGAAGCATTTTTGCGGACAGCCCCGCGGCTTTTAATTTGCTTGGAAGTTCCAGCATGACCTTTTTTATAATGTCGGCGGCGGAGCCTTGGATAGGCGCGTTTATGGCCGCGCGCTCCGCGAAGCCTTTGCGGTTGGGGTTCTTGTCGTTTATGCCGTAGGTGTAGCACTTGCGCCCCATAAGCGTGGTTACATAGCCTTTTGTTCTCGCCTTTTTTATGGTTTCGTCCATATAAAGTTTGATTTCGGGATACTTGGCAAAATAGGCTTCTATATACTTTGCCGCTTCGGTTCTTGATACGCCGATTTGGCGGGCAAGTCCGAAAGCCGATATGCCATAGATTATGCCGAAGTTTATCGCCTTTGCCTGACGGCGCAAATCGGGCGTCATTTTATCCATAGGCACGCCAAAGACAGCGCTGGCGGTCGTCGCGTGAATATCCTGCCCGTTTTGAAAATCTTCTTTAAGGCGTTTGACATTGGCAATGCCCGCCATAAGGCGCAGTTCGACTTGGGAATAATCGGCGGCGATAAGGACTTTGCCTTTGGGCGCGATAAAGGCGGCGCGGATAAGCTTACCTTCATCATTTCTTATGGGAATGTTTTGTAGGTTGGGGTCGGTTGAAGAAAGCCTGCCCGTGGAAGTCACCGTTTGCGAAAAGGTGGTGTGGACTCTGCCGTCTCTTGGGCTTATCTGCTGGGGCAGCGCATCGGTATAGGTGCTTTTGAGCTTGGCCAGCGTGCGGAATTGCAAAACCAGCTCGGCAAGTTTTACGCCGGCGGCGGCAAGTCCTTCCAGCACTTCGGAGTCCGTGGAATAGTAGCCGTTAGCGCCCTTTTGTCCCCCCGCTATGCCCATTTTATCAAACAGAATTGTGCCAAGCTGGGCGGGAGAGTTTATGTTAAATTCCTCGCCCGCCTCGGCGAATATGATTTCGGACAGATCGCCCATTTTCTTGGTAAAAGTTTGGCTTAGCTCACCAAGAGCTTTGCTGTCAATCTCAACCCCATCCTCCTCCATATCATACAAAACGCTGATAAGCGGGCGGTCCAAGTTCTCGTAAACTTTACAATCGCTGTCCTTTATCACTTGCGCGAAAAGGGAGTGAAGGCGAAGGGTAATGTCTGCGTCCTCGGCGGCGTAATCAAGCGCCTTTTCAAGCGGCACTTCGGCAAAGGTGATTTTGTCCTTGCCCTCGCCCGTCACATCTTTGAAAGATATGGTTTGGTAGTCGAGATAAAGCTTTGCCAGCTCGTCCATACCGTGTCCGTGCTGGGTCCCGTATAAGTCGTAAGACATAACCATGCTGTCGCTTACGGGAGCGAAGGTAAAGTTAAGTCCGCTTTCGGCAAAAGCCTTCTTCAGCACATGCATATCAAACTTTATGTTATGCCCGATTTTTAAGATGTTTTCGTCGGCAAACAAGGGAGCGAGCGCGGCAAGGGCGTCTTTTATAGCCAGTTGTTTGGGAGCGTCCGCGTCCTTTTGATTAAGGAAGTTGCCGAACAAGTCAGCCTGCGCCGGCTTTGTCCCGTGTGCCAGCGGAATATAGCAGGCCTTGCCCGCATCCGTAGCGAGAGAGATGCCCACGATATCTGCCTTAAAAGGATTAAGCCCCGTGGTTTCCGTGTCTATGGCAAAGGCGCCTTTTTTCTTTGCCTCGTCCACCCATTTTTTAAGGGCTTTAATATCGGTTACGAGCTCGTATTCCTTTTCTATTTCGGGCTTGGGAATGTTGTTTTTTCTTTCGTTGCACCAGGCCTCAATACTCGGAAGCAGGCTGTTAAAGCCGTTCTTGCGGGCAAAGGTGATAATCGTGTCGCAATCGGGCTTCTTTATGGCAAGCGCGGAAAGCGGCGTGGGAAGCGGAGCGTTTTCTTCCAGAGTGATAAGCCTTTTTGACAACAGCGCCATGTCCTTTTCGGCGATAAGGGTTTGGCGGCGCTTTTCCTGTTTTATAAGGCTTGTTGATTGCAAAAGGTTTTCCAAAGTGCCAAAGGCGGTAATGAGCTCGGCGGCAGTTTTCGGACCAAAACCCGACACGCCGGGGACATTGTCCGAGGCGTCGCCGATAAGTGCCATAACATCCAGCAGCTTCTCGGAAGTGACGCCGAACTTCGCCTTTACTTCATCCTCGGAAATGATTTTATCCTTCATTGAGTCGTAAAGAGTTACGCCCCTATGCACCAATTGCATCATGTCCTTATCCGAGGAGACGACCTTTACCTCAAGCCCCTTCTCCAGCCCCAGTTTGGCATAGGTAGCGATTAAGTCGTCCGCCTCGTAGCCTTCCTGCTCTACCGATACTATGTTAAACGCCTTTACCGCCTCGCGTATCAAGGGGAATTGCGGGATAAGCTCGGGCGGAGTTTCTTTTCGTGTGCCTTTATAGGCGGGGTAAATGTCGTTTCTGAAGTTCTTGCGAGCGGCGTCAAAGACTACTGCAAAGTAGGAGGCGTTGCTGGTTTTCATCAGCTTCATCAGCATTTTGGTAAAGCCGTAAACCGCGTTTACGGGAGTGCCGTCGGCGCGGGTCATCGGCGGCAGAGCATAGAATGCTCTGAAGATATAACCGGACCCGTCAACCAGCACTAGCTTTTGCACACGATTAACTCCTTTAGCTTCTTAAAGTTGCGCCCTCGGCAGTGGCGGCTTTGATAATCCTTTGCGAAAGGTTATCAAGCTCGGCGTCGGTAAGCGTCTTTTCCATAGGCTCAATCACGACTTCCAAAGCAATAGACTTCTTACCTTCAAGGTTCTTTCCCTCGTAAACATCAAACACATTTACGGTGGAGATAAGGTCCTTGTCCACGCCTTTTACGGCACGCACCAGTTTGCCCGCTTCCAATTCCTTGTCCGCAATAAAGGCAAAGTCGCGGTGCACGGGTTGGAAAGGTGAAAGGGTGAGCTTCTTTTGCGTTTTGGTCTTTAGGACTTTGTTTGGCACCTTATCAAGGAAAACCTCGGCGGCAACCGCCCTACCCTCAAGCCCCATTTTGCCAAGGATAGCAGGGTGGACTTCGCCAAAATATGCCAGCACATCCTTGCCAAGGCACAAAGCGCCCGAGCGCGAGGGGTGATAGTAGCCGGGCGCGGTTCTATAGACTTGCAGGTTAGCAATCGGCGCACCGGCAGCGGCAAGCGTTGCCAGCGCATCGGCCTTGGCGTCAAAAGCGTCCCAATCTCTGGGAGTGTCTATCCAACTTTTGGCATGAGTAAGGCCGGCGCGGAGCATAGCGGCGACTTCGGCTTGCTCGTTCGGCTTTCTGCCTAAAAAGACGGGGCCTACTTCAAACAAAGACACATTCGGATAGCCGCGGTCGGCGTTTCTTTGCGCGGCGGCGATAAGGTTCGGCACGAGGCTCGGGCGCAATTCGTCCAAGTTCGAGGCGATGGGATTTTCAAGTAAAATACCCCTTGAGCCGAAGTCCTTTGCTATTTTGCTGTCCATGAAAGACCAGCTGATAATCTGATTGCCGCCGCGGTTTGCCATAGCGCGTTTTGCCGCCGCGGATTTTCTTTGCGAGGGTGTGCTTAATACCTTCGGCATAGAGCCGGAAATGCACGAAAGCGCAGGCAATTTGTCATAGCCGTAAATGCGCATGATTTCCTCTACTATGTCGGGTTCGCCTTCAATATCGGGGCGCCACGAAGGCGGGGAGACTTTGTCCCCTTCCACCTTGAAGCCGAGGTCCGTCAGGATTTTTTCGCACTCGTCCTTTGCAACATCAACGCCGCAAAGGCGCTTTACGCAAGCGGGGCTGAAAGTAATTGTCCTTTGCCAAGCGGGGTTCTCGCCCGCGATAACCGGCTCGGAAGGTTCGCCGCCGCAAATATCCATTATCATCTTTGCCGCTATCATTAAGTCGGGAGTGCTGGAAGCCGCGTCAACGCCGCGCTCAAAGCGAGTGCGAGAGTCGGATTCAATCCCAAGAGCCCTGCCCGTCTTGGCGATATTAAGCGGCTCAAACCATGCGGATTCAAGGAATACATTAGTCGTATTTTCGGATACTCCCGTATTTATGCCGCCCATAATACCGGCAACGGAAAGCGCGCCGCTGTCGTCCGAGATGACGGTCATATCAGCGGCAAGAGTGTGCTCTTTCTCGTCAAGCGTGGTTATCTTTTCGCCTTCGGCAGCGTAGCGGACATTGATATTGCCCTTTAGCTTGTCGGCATCAAAAACATGAAGCGGGCGACAACGGTCGATGTTCAAATAGTTGGTGACATCAACCAGTGCGGAAATGGGGCGAAGTCCTACGGCGGTAAGCCTTTCCTGCATCCACTTGGGGCTTTGCCCGTTCTTTACGCCGCGGATATACATGCCGCTGAAAATCTTACAGCCCGAGGGAGAAAGTTTCACATCTATGGGGCTTTTGAATTTGCCCTTTATCTCGGGGACAGGCTCGGATTTAAATTTACCCATGCCCGCGGCGGCAAGATCCCTTGCCACACCGATTACACCGAAGCAATCGGGGCGGTTCGCCAGCACATTTAAGTCTATTACGGGGTCGCTTCCCAAAACCTCGGCGAAGGAAGTGCCGTTTGCCGCTTTCGTGTCCAAATCCAAAATGCCGTTATGGTCTTCGGAAAGGCCGAGCTCGCGGCCCGAGCACATCATGCCGAAGCTCTCTATCCCGCGGATTTTGCCGATTTTAAGAGTTTCTCCGTTAACAGGGATTACGCAGCCCGGCCTTGCCAGCACGCCCTTTAAGCCCACGCGGACATTGGGAGCGCCGCACACGATTTGCAAAGTTTCCTTACCCGTGTCCACCGCCAAAATATGCAAGTGGTCGGAATCGGGGTGGTCTTTTACATCTTTAATCTCGGCGATGATAAAGTCCTTTAACGCCTCGGCGGGGTTGGTAAGTTCTTCAAGTTCCAGCCCGATAGCCGTCAGCTTATCGGTCAATTCCTTTACATCTTTGTCTGTTTCCAAATGGCTTTTAAGCCAGCTTAAAGTAAGTTTCATAATTTCAGCCCTCCGTTAAGGCTAAGTCCCGTGGTAAGAGAAGGTTCGTCAAGCGGAATAAAGCCGTAATGCCTCATCCAGCGAATATCGCCTTCAAAAAAAGTTCTTAAATCAGGTATGCCGTATTTCAGCATTGCCATGCGGTCTATGCCGAAGCCGAAGGCAAAGCCTTGATACTCGGCAGGGTCAATGCCGCAATTTTTCAGCACATTGGGGTGGACCATACCGCAACCTAAAATCTCCATCCAGCCCTTATCCTTGGCGATTTTGAACTCGCCGTTTTCGCGCGAGCAACCTATATCCATTTCTGCGGAAGGCTCGGTAAAGGGGAAGTAAGAAGGGCGGAATCTTACCGGCACATCGTCCACTTCGAAAAAGGTCTTCATCACATCAACAAGGCAACCTTTTAAATGTCCCATCGTGGTGGTTTTATCGACTACCAAGCCTTCTATCTGGTGGAACATCGGAGTGTGCGTCATGTCATAATCGCAGCGGTAAGTTCTGCCCGGGCAAACAATCCGAAGGGGTGGCTTTTTGTTATCCATGGTGCGGATTTGCACCGCCGAAGTTTGCGTCCTTAAAATGTCGCCACCGCCGTCTTTCATGTAGAAAGTATCCTGCATCTGGCGAGCGGGGTGAGACTTCGGGATATTAAGCGCCTCAAAGCAATGCCAATCGTCCTCAATATCGGGGCCTTCGGCGAGCTCAAAGCCCATTTGCGCAAATATGGCAAGCAGCTCTTCGGTCACTTGGGTGACGGGGTGAATGCGCCCTTGCTCCGTGTCGGGGCGAGGCGGCAAAGTCACATCTATCGCCTCGGCTTTAAGGCGCAGGTTAAGGGCTTCTGCTTCCAGCTTTTCCTTTTTCTCGGCGATAAGCGCCTGTATCTCGTCCTTTGCCTTATTTACGGCGGCGCCAAAGGTTTTTCTTTGCTCGGCGTCCATAGAGCCCAAAGTCTTCATTATTTCGGTGATTTTGCCCTTTTTACCCAAGAAGGCAACGCGCAAATCATCAAGCTTTTCGGGACTCTCCGCCTTTGCCAGCAAAGAAAGCGCCTCTGCTTTAAGATCTTCCAAATCTGTCATTATTTTAATCCTTATAAAAAATGTGTGGCTTCATGATATCTTTCTTTTAGTTTTTTTCAAGCGTCCGTTAATAAAATAGTCACTTTTCCGCTTTATCATCGCACCATAAGTGAGAAATGCCCTTTATTGGTGAGGAAAAATGAAAAAGTTTACGGATAAGGTTTTACAAGGTGACTGCATTGAAATTATGAACAGTATGCCGGAGAAGTCCGTAGATATGGTGTTTGCCGACCCTCCCTACTTTATGCAAATAGGTGAAGGGCTTTGCCGTCCGGACAACTCTCCCGTTGAGGGTGTGATTGACGATTGGGACCACTTTAACGACTTTGAAGCTTACGACAAATTCACCAAAGATTGGCTTGCCGCCGCAAGGCGAGTGCTTAAGGACAACGGCACGATATGGGTTATCGGTTCGTATCACAACATTTTCCGCGTGGGAGCGACTATACAGAACCTTGGCTTTTGGATACTTAACGATGTGATTTGGACGAAGTCTAATCCTATGCCGAACTTTCGCGGGACGCGCTTTACCAACGCTCATGAAACGATGATTTGGGCGAGCAAGACGCCTAAGAACAAATACACCTTTAACTACGATGCACTTAAGTCCCTTAACGACGATTTGCAAATGCGGTCGGATTGGTTCCTGCCGATTTGCACGGGGCCCGAGAGGCTTAAAGGCAAAGACGGCAAGAAACTTCATTCCACGCAGAAGCCCGAGGCTCTTTTGTATCGCGTGCTTATTTCATCTACCAACCCGGGGGATACGGTGCTTGATCCTTTCTTCGGGACGGGAACGACGGGCGCGGTGGCGAAAAAGACGGGGCGGCACTTTGTCGGCATTGAAAAGGATGCTACCTACATTGAGCCGGCAAGAGAACGCATAGCCAAGATTAAGTGTGCGGATTTGGCCGCCTTTGAAAGCGCGGTGAAAAAGCCCGAGCCAAGGATACCTTTCGGTGCAGTGATAGAGCATGGACTTCTTACACCCGGTGATGTGCTGTTTGATTCAAGGCATAAGTTTGAGGCGGTGGTCAGAGCGGATGGCTCGATTGCTTCCAAAGATATAGAAGGCTCAATTCATCAAGTCGGAGCGACGCTGCAAGGGCTTCCTTCGTGCAACGGGTGGAAGTTCTGGCACTTTAAGCAACGCAAGAACACCGAGGTCCTGGACACTCTGCGCCAAAAACTCCGCGAGGAAATGATTAGCGCGTGATGGTAAGGGGGCGGTGCCCCCTAGTTTAAGGTTTAAGGGTTAAGGGTTAAGGTTGGCTTATAAGCTTATAAGGTGATGAGTTAAAAAAAACATCTTCTCACACGGGGACGACGGAGAGTTTGAACCCCAAAGCTTTAATCGCTTTGCAAACGGTTTTGAAATGGGGATTTTTGTTTTTAGAAAAGCTTTTATAAAGGCTTTCCCTTCCCACATTCATTTCCTTTGCCATTTGGTTAATTCCCCTTGCTCTGGCCACATCGCCGAGGGCAGTTATAAAGAAGTCGGGATCGCCTTCGTCGGCGGCGGCCTCAAGATACGCCGCTATAGCCTCGTTGGAATCAAGGCAATCCGCAACATCCCACTCAGAGACTTTAATATTATCCTTTAGCATCTAAAACTCCTATTTTATAAGGCTTTTTGCCCTTTCTATATCGCGTTTTTGAGACCCTTTATCTCCACCACAAAGCAGAATCACCACTTTTTCACCGTCATTTGTAAAGTACACCCGATAGCCGGCTCCGCAATTTATTCTAAGCTCAAAAACCTCATCTCCTATAGACTTGCAATCCCCGAAAAAATTATCCTTTTCGATTCTGCGTATACGAACGGCAATATGAGTTTTTGCCTTTATATCTCGCAGTTTTGCGAACCACTTCGCAAAGATTTCGGTCTGTTTAACAATCATGCTTTTTTCTTCTCATAAATCCTATTGTATCCACAAGGATACAAAAGTCAAGGAAAAATTATTGAGTAGGACCACAGAGAAAATAAAGACTACGATCTAAAGCGCTACGATTACTAGTGCTCACTCTACCATCTACTAGAAGCACGACCTTTGCACTGCAGGAATTTCCTCCATCTTGTTTTGTAGAAATCCAGTGTGGGGAGCTTGTAGTATTACCCGTAGAACTGTTCCATGCATAAGAATTAGTAATACCGCTTACTGCCGTCAATGTCTGCCCAGTACCTACAGCCGTTGCATTTTTTATAAGGCTCCACCTTGCCCCCTCGGTGCAACCACCTGTTAACACATCGGTATTTGCAGGCAAAGTTTTGCCCAGTTTAGCGCACAGTTCCTGTGCTTCCCACCAATTGATAAACGGACCTATTAAATCCCATTCCTCATTTTTGCCGTTGCAAGTAATGTTTACCTGCCTGTGCCACATATTGGCATTACTTATTGTGCTATATGAATTACCATAATAAACCCCCGTCGGCATAGTGGTATAGCTGTTAAGTGCTGGGATATTGATGCAACCTGCATCGGAAGTAATAGGATAAGCGCAATTTTGTCCGGCATCCCACCACGACTGATAGTGCTTAAACGTTCCCGCCGGGCAAGATGTGCAGTTCGCCCAGCCTGCCACCCAAGTATCCGTCGGCATATAGGAAGTCGAGTCGCAGGTAAGAATCTGCGTCGCACTGCACTCGCCGTTGTTGCAATAAGGTTTGTTGCTCGGGCAATCGTTTGCGATAAGGCAGGTTTTTGTCGTATCACACGGATATGTAGAACAAAAGCTCTCCGCATCCGGCCCGCAATAGGCTATGGAGGCGTAGCCATAGGCAGGTGAACTTGCAGACCAATTACCGTGGGTCTCTGCTGAGTAGTTTGCCGCGTCGTTGGTAGTATTTCCCCCTGTAATTGTAGTACATGTATAGCCACTCGGGCAAGGATAGCCACTTGATCCCGTTCCCGTCCCTCCATATGCATAAGAACCAGACGCGCTTCCATAACGGGAGCGCCCCCCTGTTGCTCCTATGTTGCAATCAGCTGAAGAACAATAAGTTGTATTAGTACCTGTTGTTCCATCCCAACTATATCCTTTGTATCCCGAATAACTCCCTACAGCTGAACCTCCAACATATCCACCAGCACCCCAAAGCGCCCCACCACCTGCTACAAGTGTCGGAGTTCCCGTAGTATTTATCGTATCCCATAAAGCCACACCCGCTCCGCCTTCCTCAACCCAAGAGGATGTTATGTTTTCCTTACCTCTTATACCTTTTAGGGTTATTAAAGCATTAGCGTCGTAGTAAGTATTAGCGGTTAAAACACCGCCAGACGCCCAAGAACGAAATACACCGGAATAAATCCCCCATCCCATCTCCCCCATCAATTTAATCTGATAATTTCCCGCCACGGGGATAGTGTAAGAACCCACTTCTTGAACGGTGGAGGAAAGAGTGCCTGTGCTGATATTTTTAGCCTCATACACCGTAACGCAAGGGTCGGGCTGCTTAAAGCTCGCGGTAAGAATCACCGCCTCGCCGTTGAAATCCAACGAGTCGCTGCCCTCGCCACCGACAGGTAAGTCCGTCGGCATAAGCTCCGAGTCGAAGTGAACCTCGCCCTCAATCACCTTCATTCTGGTCAAAATAACCCGCGACTCGGCGGATTCGTCGTTAAAAGGATAGGCCCTCACCTCTCCCACCACCGTGTTCGGACGGGGAAGTTTATTGCCAAAATCGTAATAGTTCCGCTTCAAAAGCTTATATTGTGCCTTGGTTTCCTTATAGGCGTTAAGGCGAATCGCAAAATCCTCGTCCGATTCGTCTTCCTCTTTCCTTGGCTTT
>JAEEGL015302018.1_pt1 | contig 45059 bp, 37 predicted proteins | sample 9134231 | NCBI WGS metagenome assembly JAEEGL01 (sample SAMN16246548, study PRJNA631951) | gut metagenome | biome: gut microbiome; feature: rumen; material: fiber-attached | host: Bos | place: Iran: Karaj | collected 2018-10 | reverse complement strand
TTCCGAACGGAAAGAAGTTCAAGGCGGCTCAGACCGGCGGTCCTTCCGGCGGATGCATCCCGATGTCCCTCATCGACACTCCGGTCGACTACGACAACCTCACGGCGATCGGCTGCATGATGGGTTCCGGCGGACTCATCGTTATCGACGAGGACAACTTCATGGTCGACATGGCGAAGTCCTTCCTGACTTTCACCGTCGACGAGTCCTGCGGCAAGTGCACTCCCTGCCGTGTCGGCACGAAGCGTATGATGGAGATCCTCGAGAAGATCACGTCCGGCAAGGGCGAACTCGAAGACCTCGACAAACTCGAGCAGCTCGCAATGTACATCAAGCAGAATTCGCTTTGCGGCCTCGGCCAGACGGCTCCGAACCCGGTGCTTGCAACGCTGAAGTTCTTCCGCGACGAGTACGAAGCGCACGTCGTTGAGAAGCGCTGCCCGGCGGGCGTCTGCAAAGACCTGCTGTCCTACACGATCGACAGAGAGAAGTGCATCGGCTGCGGCCTCTGCGCGAGAAACTGCCCGGCGAACGCGATCACGAAGACCGATTACGTCGCTCCGGGACACAAACTTCCGTCTTATGCGATTGACCCGAAGGCCTGCATCAAGTGCGGCGCCTGCATGGCCAACTGCAAGATGAAAGCGATCACGAAAAAGTAAGAAGGGGGCCTGATACTATGGATATGTTAAACGTCAAAATCAACGGCATCGAGGTTTCCGTGCCGAAGGGCTCCACGATCTTAGAGGCAGCCCGGATCGCAGGGGTGGAGATCCCCACGCTCTGCTTCATGAAGAACAAGAACGAGATCGGCGCCTGCCGTATCTGCGTGGTCGAGGCCAATGAAGGCCGCGGCTTCCGGATCGTGACGAGCTGCGTCTACCCCTGCTCGGAAGGCATGGAAGTCCTGACGAACTCCCAGAAGGTCCAGAAGGCGAGAAAGACGACGCTCGAACTCATGCTTTCCACGCATAAGAAGGAGTGCCTGTCCTGCGTACGTTCCACGAACTGCGAACTGCAGAAACTCTGCCGTGAGTACGGCACCGACGAGCACGCGTTCGACGGCTTCCGTCCGGAGTACGAGATCGACTATTCCACGGCGCACCTGACGAGAGACAACAACAAGTGCATCCTTTGCCGTCGCTGCGTAGCGGCCTGCAATGAGCAGTTTGTCGCCGTCATCGGCGCGAACGACCGCGGTATCGATACGAACATCGGCACCCCGTTCGATCTTCCTCTGAACAACGTTCCGTGCATCTCCTGCGGACAGTGCACCGTCGTTTGCCCGACCGGCGCATTGACGGAGAGAGACGACACCGGAAAAGTCTGGGATGCATTGGCGGATCCGACGAAGAAAGTCATCGTTCAGACCGCTCCGGCGATCCGCGCGACCCTCGGCGAGTGCTTCGGCATGCCGATCGGCACGAACGTCGAAGGCAAGATGGCCGCTGCGCTTCACCGCCTCGGCTTCTACAGAGCGTTTGATACCGACTTCGCGGCCGACTTAACGATCGTCGAAGAAGCGAACGAACTCATCGAGCGCGTGACGAAGGGCACCGGCGTTCTGCCGATGATCACTTCCTGCTCGCCGGGCTGGATCAAGTTCTGTGAATTCTATTATCCGGAACTGACCCCGCACCTTTCGACCTGCAAGTCCCCGCACCAGATGCTCGGCGCGGTCATCAAGACCTACTGGGCAGAGAAGAACGGCGTGGATCCGAAGGACATCGTGGTCGTTTCCGTCATGCCCTGCACGGCGAAGAAGTTCGAGATCGGCAGAGCAGACGAATCCGCTTCGGGTTATCCGGACGTCGACATTGCCATCACGACGAGAGAACTCGGCCGCATGATCGAGAAGGCGGGCATCCGCTTCACCGAACTTCCGGACGAAGTCTTTGACAATCCGCTTGCGGAGCAGACCGGCGCGGCCGTCATCTTCGGCGCAACGGGCGGCGTTATGGAAGCGGCGCTTCGTACGGCGAACGACTGGGTCTCCGGCGAGAGCAACACCGAGATCGACTTCACGGGCGTTCGCGGAACGGCCGGTTTGAAGCAGGCCAGCGTTAACATCAAGAACCTCGGCGAAGTCAAGGTCGCGGTCGCGAGCGGCGCTGCTGCGGCGAAGGTCGTCATGGACAAGCTGAAGGCCGGAAATCCCGACGGCTGGACCTTCATCGAGATCATGGGCTGCCCGGGCGGCTGCGTGAACGGCGGCGGTCAGCCGTATCAGGAACAGTGCGTACGCGATACCGTCGATCTGAAGGCGGTTCGCGCGAAGGCGCTGTACGATGCGGACAAGGCCATGGTCAAGAGAAAGTCCCACGAGTCCGAAGGCGTGCTTGCTCTTTACAAAGAGTGGTACACCGACGGCTTCGGAAAGGGCAGAGCGCATCACGACCTCCACACGAGCTATGTGAAGCGCGACAAGTACAATTACGACAAGTAAGGTTGACCGTTCAGGTTTGAAACCTGCTTGACAATGAAAAGGTGCCGCCGCATGGGCCGTAACGCCCTGCGGCGGTGCTTTTTTGCAATGAAAACGGCATTGGATCCGGCCTGTCTTTCCGGGATGGCGCAGGAAGTATGATTTCTGGCGCGAAGTGATTGAAAAAAACGGCGTTTTTGGTATAATGTAATTTGTATCACTATCTTTATAAGGACAGCCATGGAAAACTACATCTGGTACATCATCATCGGGGGCATTGCGCTCATCGGTATCATCATCTTCATTGCGACCTCCGGAAAACGCCGGAGGAATAAGGCGTATGCCATGATCCAGTCGGATTACGGCAGGGTTCCGGACCGCGAATATACGGAAGAGGAACTGCTGAAGATCCGCTCCTATTTTGATCTCGTGCATTCCGAAGACCGTTTTGCCGTCGACGACATTACGTGGCACGATCTTCATATGGACGAGATCTACGTCACGATGAATGCCACCTATTCTTCGGTCGGGGAAGAAGAGTTGTACCGGATCCTCCGGGAGCCCTCGTTCGATGCGGCGGAGCTTTCCGAACGGGATCGCGTGATCCGATATTTCCAGGATCATCCGGCTGAGCGGACGGCGCTGCAGTACGAGTACGCACGCATCGGCCGGACGAGAAAGGTCTCTCTGGCGGAATACCTGAACCGCTTCCGGAATCTCAATCTCAAAAGCGACTGGTATCACCTGCTTCCGATCCTTCTCATCGTGTTGAGCGTCGCGCTTTGCTTTTTCAACGTGATGTTCGGCATTCTGGCCGTGCTCGTCACGATCATTGCCAACCTGTACTCGTACTATAAGATCAAGGCCCAGGTCGAACCCTGGTACGTCTCCCTGTCCGCGATGGCTTATCTCGTCAATGCGGCGTACAAGATCTCCCGGGAGAGCGTCCCGGAACTGGAACAGTATTATGAGAAGCTGCGGAAGGAGACGAAACCGGTGATGTCTCTCCGCCGCGATCTGAAGTGGCTCGGCGAAGGCGGAAAGGGCGTTCTCTCGATGACCATCACGGAGATCCTGATGGATTATTTCCGGATGATGACGCATTTCGACTTCATCAAGTTCAATCACATGGTGCGTTCCGTCCAGAAAAACGAGGAACACATTCTGGAGATCATGCATACGCTTGGCTTCTTGGAAGCCATGATCTCCGTGGCGTCGTTCCGGGAACTCCTGCCGTTTTACACCGTCGGAGAGTTCGATCATGAAAAAGCGCATCTGGAACTGCACGACGGATATCATACGATGGTCAGAAACCCCGTGGCGAACAGCATTACCGTTTCGAGACCGGTGCTGCTGACCGGCTCCAATGCCTCGGGAAAATCCACGTTCCTACGGATGACGGCACTTGCCGTATTGCTCGGGGAGACCGTCTCGACGGTGCCTGCGCATTCTCTCAAGGCCTCGTTCTTCCGCGTCTTTTCTTCGATGGCGCTCTCGGACGATCTGCAAAAGGGAGAAAGTTATTTCGTCGTGGAGATCAAATCGCTGAAGCGCATCATGGACGCGCTTCCCGGCGACGTTCCGGTACTTTCCTTCGTGGATGAAGTGCTCCGCGGCACGAATACGGTGGAGCGGATCTCCGCATCGAGCGAGATCCTGAGAAAATTTGCAGAAACGGGGTCGCTGATCTTTGCCGCGACGCACGACATCGAACTGACCGGACTTCTGGAGCCGTGGTATGAGAATTACCATTTCGAAGAACAGGTCGATGGCAATGAAGTGAAGTTCGACTACGTCCTCCGTCCGGGCAAGGCGACGACGAGGAACGCCATCAAACTGCTCGGCATGATGGGCTATGAGGAAGGCGTGATCCAGAAGGCGGAGGAAACGGCAGAGCGGTTTGTCAGGGAGGGAAAATGGACACTCTCATGAAAGTGAAATTGTACACGGACGGCGCCTGTTCGGGAAATCCCGGGCCGGGCGGCTACGGCTTCGTTTTGCAATACGTGGATCCGAAGGGCGTGCTCCACGAGCGGGAAGAGAGCGACGGCTTCGAGGAAACGACGAACAACCGCATGGAACTGACCGCAGTCATCGAAGGGCTGAAACGTCTGAACCGTCCCTGTCACGTGACGGTGTATTCTGACTCGCAGTACCTGGTCAAGGCCATCAATGAAAAATGGCTTGCCGGTTGGCTGCAGAAGGATTTCCGGCGCGGAAGGTCCGGAGAGATCAAAAACATCGACCTCTGGGAAGAACTCATTGCCGTAATGAAAAAGCACACCGTGGAGTTCGTCTGGGTGAAAGGCCACGCGGAAAACGAAGTCAACAACCGCTGCGACAAGCTTGCCGTGGCGGCGTACAAGAAGTTCCTCGAGAAAGACGAACCGGAAGAGACGAACACGAACACGGTCGTGGTGGGATAGAACTGAAAGAAAGTGACGGAAAATGCGTCGATTCACACTTCAAAAAACAAAACAAGGCTTCGGCGGGAAGATGAAGGCGAAGGCGGTCGATCAAGAGACTGTTACGCTGCCGGAAGAGAGTACTGTTGACGAAACTCCTGCTGCTCCTGAGGAAGAAAAACCGGTTGAGGAAACTCCCGTAACGCCGCAGGAAGAGGAGATGAAAAAGAAAGCGCCTGGCCCGTTGAAACTCATTCTCTTCGCCGTCTGCGCCGTGATCTTCATCGCCGTCGGGGTCATAGCAGGGATCCTGATCGGCAGAGCGCAGAACGAAGCACCGGCGACGTTCACGCACGAGGGCATGAGCATTACCCTGACGAAGCGCTTCCGGGAAAGCGGGAAGGAACCGTTTTACTATTATGCGCCCCCGGACGTTACGGTCCTTCCTGTCAAAATGGCCTTTTCTGCTTATGAGTCTCTCAGCGACTGCACGGAGGAAGAGTTTGCGGAACAGATCATCCGCTCAGAAGGGATCGAAGACGCGGTCGTGAATAGGGAGGAAGGACTCGTCTGGTATCGCTTTTTGTCGGACTACTCGGGTAATTACTGTTACCGGTTCGTTTACAAAACCTCTGACGCCTTCCGGATCGTGCAGTTCTCGATACCGGTGACGAAAGAGAAGGAAATGAAGGGCGACGTCATGAACTGGGCGCGGTCCGTCACGTTTGAAAACTGAGCCCGGCTCCGGCTTCAAACGGACAAAAAAACATTGAAACCAAGATGTATGTATGGTAATATAATTTTACCACTATAACTGGAGGTGTCCATGAAAGGGATTATTTTAGCGGGTGGAAGCGGAACGAGACTGTATCCGCTGACGAGAGTAACTTCCAAGCAGCTTTTACCGATTTACGACAAACCGATGATCTATTATCCCTTATCCGTGCTGATGGAGGCAGGGATCAGGGAGATCCTCATCATTTCCACGCCGGAGGATACGCCGAGATTCCGTGAACTCTTAGGCGACGGTTCCCAGTTCGGAATCTCATTGTCCTATGAGGTGCAGCCTTCGCCGGACGGACTCGCGCAGGCGTTCATCATCGGTGAGAAATTCATCGGCAGCGACTCCGTCGCCATGGTGCTCGGCGATAACATTTTCCACGGACACGGTCTCCGTGAGCGGCTCGTCACCGCGGCGAACCGGAAAACGGGAGCGACGGTGTTCGGTTATTACGTGGAAGACCCCTGGCGCTTCGGCATCGTCGAATTCGATGCGGCCGGCAAGGCCATCTCGATCGAGGAGAAACCCGAAAAACCGAAGTCGAATTATTGCGTGACCGGCCTTTATTTCTATGACAACCGCGTCGTGAATTACGCGAAGAATCTGAAACCGTCGAAGCGGGGCGAACTCGAGATCACGGACCTGAACCGGATCTATCTCGAAAACGGCGAGCTTTCCGTGGAACTTTTAGGACAGGGATTCACATGGCTGGATACCGGAACGCACGAGTCTCTCGTCGACGCCACGAATTTCGTAAAGACCGTGGAAACGCACCAGCATCGGAAGATCGCCTGCATTGAAGAGATCGCCTACAAGAACGGCTGGATGACGAGGGAGATGCTGGAGCATGCGTACGAGTTCTACAAGAAGAATCAGTACGGCGCATACATCAAGGACATTCTGGACGGCAAGTACATTGACCGCTGATGCGGGATTCCGGCCATAAGGAGGAAGCATATATGAAAATACTGGTAACGGGCGGCGCAGGGTTCATCGGAGGAAACTTCATCCATTATATGGTGAACAAGTATCCGGAAGACGAGATCGTGAATCTCGACCTTCTGACCTACTGCGGTAATCTCGAGACGCTGAAGCCCGTGGAAGGGAAAAAGAATTACCGGTTCATCCGCGGCGACATTGCGGACCGGCCGTTTATCTTTGACCTGTTTGAAAAGGAAAAGTTCGACGTCGTGATCAACTTCGCGGCGGAGTCACACGTGGACCGCTCGATCGAGGACCCGGCGATCTTCGTGAAGACGAACGTGCTCGGTACGACGACGCTGCTTGACGCGGCCAATGCCTACGGCGTGAAGCGCTTCCATCAGGTCTCGACGGACGAAGTCTACGGCGATCTGCCGTTAGACCGCCCGGACCTTTTCTTCACGGAAGATACGCCGATCCATACGTCCAGCCCCTACAGCTCTGCGAAGGCCTCGGCGGACCTCTTTACGCTGGCATATTTCCGCACGTTCGGAACGCCGGTCACGGTTTCCCGCTGCTCGAACAACTACGGCCCCTATCAGTTCCCGGAGAAGCTGATCCCGCTGATGATCAGCCGCGCATTGGCCGACCAGAAACTGCCGGTCTACGGCGAAGGTCTGAACGTTCGCGACTGGCTGCACGTATACGATCATTGCACCGCGATCGATCTTATCGTCCGGGAAGGCAAGGTCGGCGAAGTCTATAACATCGGCGGGCACAATGAACGGACGAACATGGAGGTCGTGAAGACGATCCTGAACGCACTCGGGAAGCCGGAGAGTCTCATCGAGCACGTGACCGACCGGAAGGGACACGACCGCCGCTATGCGATCGATCCGACGAAGATCGAGAAAGAGCTTGGATGGAAGCCGGTCTACACGTTTGAAACGGGCATTCCGGGGACGATCCGGTGGTACGTCGACAATCAGGACTGGTGGAAGCACATCTTAAGCGGCGAGTACAAAGACTACTTTAAAAAGATGTACGGCAACCGGCTGAAGTGACCGGAGAACGGTTCTTTCAGATACCGCGGAAAAGCGGGAGAGGATTCGATGAAAGTTTTGGTGACGGGTGTCGCGGGTCAGCTCGGGCACGACGTGGTAAATGAACTCATAAAGCGCGGGATCGACGCCGCGGGAACGGACATGAAGCCGGAGTATTCCGGAATTCAGGACGGTTCTGCGGTGACGAAGACGCCGTATTTCGGCATGGACATCACCTCGGAAGACTCCGTGAACAAGGTTCTGGATGAGGTCCGTCCCGATGCAGTGATCCATTGCGCCGCGTGGACGGCGGTCGATGCCGCGGAAGACGTCGAAAACCACGAAAAGGTCTATCAGATCAACGTGTGCGGCACGCGTTTTCTCGCGGAAAAGACGGCAATGCTCGGCGGAAAGTTCCTGTACATCTCAACGGACTACGTGTTCGACGGGCAGGGCGAGCGTCCCTGGGAGCCGGACGACAAGAATTACGCCCCGAAGAATTTCTACGGGGAAACGAAACTCCTCGGCGAACTTGCGGCCGCGTCCGCCTCGCCCCGGTTTTTCATCGTCCGGATCGCGTGGGTGTTCGGCCTCAACGGAAAGAACTTCATCAAGACGATGCTGAACGTCGGAAAGACGCACGACACGGTCCGCGTCGTGAACGACCAGATCGGAACGCCGACCTATACGCTTGACCTTGCGAGACTTCTCGTCGACATGGTCCTGACGGAAAAGTACGGGTATTATCATGCGACGAACGAGGGCGGATACATTTCCTGGTATGATTTCACGAAGGAGATCTACCGGATCGCAGGCATGAAAACGGAGGTTTTGCCGGTGACGACGGCCGAATACGGACTCTCGAAAGCGAAGAGACCCTTTAACTCGCGTCTGAACAAGGAAAAACTGGCCGAAAACGGCTTTGAACCGCTTCCTGAATGGAAATCCGCAGTGGAACGGTATCTCCGGGAAATCGGCGAAATATGAAGCGACAGAGGGTGTTCCAAATCGCGCTGATCGTCCTGACGGTCGGCTGGATGGCGTTCATCTTCGTTCTTTCGAACGAAGGGGGAAGTCAGTCCTCGAGTTTAAGCAACGGCGTCACGAAAACCGTCCAGAAGACGTTCTTTAAGGAATGGGACAGCCTGCCCGGCTCGGAATACCGGGACCATATGGCCGGCCTTCATTTCTTCATCCGGAAGGCGGCTCATTTTTCCGAGTTTCTGGTGCTCGGCGCACTCATTGCCGGACTGCTGCTTTCTTTCAGAATGTCCCTGCTGCCTTCCGCGGTCATTGCGTTTGCCGCAGGGGTGCTGTATGCCGGCTCGGATGAATTGCACCAGCATTTCGTTTCCGGGAGGAGCCCTTCGGCGTTCGACTTACTGATCGACGCGGCCGGCGTTCTTTTCGGGATCGCGGTTCTCTATGCCGTTCTTTATCTTATCCGGACGGCGAAAAAACGGATCAAGGCGGATGTACCGCTTGAATCATAAATCAAAAAGGAGTGATCACTATGGCAAAATACGTTTGCGCAGTCTGCGGTTACGTTCATGAAGGCGACACGCCCCCGGCGGAATGCCCGGTCTGTCATGCGCCTGCAGCGAAATTCAACAAGATGGAAGAGGGCCTGAACTGGGCCAGCGAGCACGTCGTCGGCATCGGCAATGAAGCGAACGTTCCGGAAGACATCAAAAAGGACCTTCGCGCCAACTTCAACGGCGAATGTTCGGAAGTCGGCATGTACCTTGCCATGAGCCGTGTCGCTTTCCGCGAGGGCTATCCGGAGATCGGACTTTATTGGGAAAAAGCCGCCTATGAAGAGGCAGAGCATGCCGCAAAGTTTGCAGAACTTCTCGGAGAGGTCGTGACCGACTCCACGAAGAAGAATCTGCAGATGAGAGTCGAAGCGGAGAACGGCGCGACCGCCGGAAAGACCGACCTTGCGAAGAGAGCGAAAGCCCTGAATCTGGATGCGATCCACGATACCGTGCACGAGATGGCGAGAGACGAGGCGAGACACGGCAAGGCGTTCAAGGGCCTTCTGGACCGCTATTTCGGCTGAAAACGGAGGAAAGATCATGGCAAAGTACGTTTGTGACGTTTGCGGTTATGTGTATGACACTGAACTCGGCGATCCCGATAACGGCATCGAACCAGGCACGGCGTGGGAAGACGTTCCGGAAGACTATGTCTGCCCGCTTTGCGGCGCCGGCAAGGATTCCTTCAGCGAGGAATAAACTGAAAACCTTATAAAAAGGGCCGTCCGCGGAAGCGGGCGGCTCTTTTTCGTTTGATACAGCGGTCAGTCCCGCTTTTTCCGGAACTTTGCGGGCGTGATGCCGTACATCTTTTTGAAGTTTTCAATGAAGTAGCTCACGCTGTTGAACCCGCATTCCAAAGCGACTTCCGTCACGCTCATGTCAGTCGATGTCAGGGCGTAATGCGCCTTGGACAGACGGTAGTTCATGAGGTATTCAAAGGGTGTGAGACCGGTGACCTCCTTGAAAGAACGCGAGAAGTGACCTTCGCTCATTCCGGCTTCCGAGGCGATCTCCTTTAAGTGGAGGTCGGCGGTGTATTCCTTTTCCATATAGGCGATCGCGGTTTTCATCTTTCCTGAAAGGTTCCGGAAGAGTTTTCCGCCGGATTCGGACGGATCGTATTTATGTTCCTGCAGGATCCTTCCGAAAAACTCAAAGAGATAGCCTTTGACGAGAAACGGATAAGAATCCGATTCCGCAGCGTCGAGGGAGAGAAGATTTCTTATGATGAGCGCGTATGCGCTGTCTCTGTTTCCGAGCAGCGGTTCCACACGGACCTTTTCTTCCTGCAATTGCCGGGCAAAGGTCATGCAGGCGTCGGCTTCCGTGATCATGTCGCCGAGACCGACGAGAACGCAGTCGTAGTCACAGTCTTCCGGAACTGCGGAATGCAGGGTGCCGCCCTGAATGAAGAGTACGTCACCGGTGCGCAGATCGTAGAAGGTCTCATTCAGCTTGACCCGGATCGAGCCCTTCTGAACGTACAGGATCTCGTGTTCCGGATGCCAATGAATGTTCATCCGGTACCGAGGGTGATCCCGAGTGACGCGGACGATGTCCAAAGGCAGGGCGCGGTCGCCGTGAACGATTTTCTCGCGATAATCCATGTAAAAACCTCAAAAAATCAAAATTCTGATATTTTCGAATCGTATTTTGTTAGAAATGGCGCAATAATTGTGCTATTTTTTATATAGTAAACATATTTGGATCAAAAATCAAGCAGTAATCTCAGTAGAACGATTTCATCAAGGAGGAACGGTATGTTTTCTGGACTCAGCAACTCGATGGAAACCCTTCATTTACTTTCCGATGCGAAAACGCGGTCGATCTCCATGGAGAACCCGACCGGAGAAAAAGGAAAAGGCGGCAAGGCGGTCGAGGGGACCGGCGCTTATTCGGCGCGGGATCTCGGAAAAGGATGGAAAATCAGTCCGTCCGCGGTCATGGAGCCGGGCAAGGTCTTCACATTGGCGGACATCCGGACAAGCGGTGCGGTGGAGCACATCTGGATGACGTTCGGCCGCGTGAACGGGAACGACGTCTGGCGGGATCTGATCCTGCGGATCTATTGGGACGATATGGAAAACCCCGCGGTCGAGGTGCCGGCCGGCGATTTCTTCGCGAACGGCTGGAACCATTACGCGCCGACGACTTCCCTTGCCGTCTGCTCGAACCCGGCGCGCGGCTTCAACTGCTACTGGACGATGCCGTTCAGAAAGCGGGCCTTATTTACGGTGGAAAACCGGAATCCGGAGCCGGTCACGGTGTATTATCAAATCGATTACGTCGAGGCCGAAGTTCCGGAGGACAGCGCCTATTTCTGCGCCTCGTTCCGCCGCTCGAATCCGACGAAGAATGCGGAACACGTCATCCTGGACGGAGTCAAGGGAAAAGGGCAGTACGTCGGTACCTATCTTGCGTGGCAGGTCAATAACAATTTCTGGTGGGGCGAAGGCGAGATCAAGTTTTTCATGGACGGGGACCGGGAGTATCCGACGATCTGCGGCACCGGGACCGAAGACTATTTCTGCGGCGCCTATGATTTCGACGTGCCGGGACAGGGCTATACGTCGTTTTCCTCGCCGTACAGCGGTCTGAACGAGATCATCCGTCCCGACGGACACAACAGCGCGAACTTAAGGTTCGGAATGTACCGCTGGCATATTACCGATCCGATCCGGTTTGAAGAAGATTTGAAAGTCACGATCCAGGATCTCGGCTGGCACAGCGAGCACCGGTATCTGAAGCAGCAGAGCGACATTTCCTCGGTCGCGTTCTGGTATCAGACGCTTCCGGTCGCGCCGTTTCATACACTCGGCAGCCGTGACGAACTGGAGATCGTATAAGACGGAAAAAAGTCAGAAAGACCTTACGAAAGGGAGAAAAAAATATGAGAACAAGACTCATCGGTGAGCATCCCGCCATCGGGATCCGTCCCATCATCGACGCCAGACGCGGCGCATTGAAAGTCCGGGAATCGCTGGAAGAGCAGACGCTCGGCATGGCGCTTGCGGCGAAGAAACTGTTTGAAGAGAATTTGAAATACACGGACGGCACGCCGGTCCGCGTCGTGATCGCCGATTCTTCGATCGGACGCGTTCAGGAGGCCGCCAAGGCCGCCGCCAGGTTTCAGAAAGAAAACGTGGCGGTGACGCTGTCCGTGACGCCCTGCTGGTGCTACGGCTCGGAAACGATGGATATGGATCCTCATACGATCAAGGCGGTCTGGGGGTTCAACGGCACCGAGCGCCCCGGCGCGGTCTATCTCGCTGCTGTCCTCGCCGCCCATGCGCAGAAAGGCCTGCCGGCGTTCGGAATCTACGGACACGACGTGCAGGATGCGAACGAGCGGGAGATCCCGGAAGACGTAAAAGAAAAACTGCTTCGTTTCGGCCGGGCGGCGATCGCGGCCGTCACGATGGAAGGCAAGTCCTACCTGCAGATCGGTTCGACCTGCATGGGCATTGCCGGTTCCGTGATCGATCCCGATTTCTTCGAGGATTACCTCGGAATGCGGGTGGAATCGGTCGACGAGGTGGAAGTGCTTCGCCGCATTGAAAAAGGCATTTACGATCACGAGGAATTCGAGAAAGCCTATCGCTGGGTGAGAGAGAATTGTCCGGAAGGATTCGACAAGAATCCCGATTTCATCCGGAAGACGCCGGAGGAGAAGGAAAAAGACTGGGCGTTCTCGGTCAAATGCGCAATGATCATTCAGGACCTGATGGCGGGAAACGACCGCCTTCCCGAAGGATACGAGGAAGAGGCGCTCGGGCACAATGCGATCGCGGCCGGTTTCCAGGGTCAGCGGCAATGGACCGATTACCTGCCGAACACCGATTTTGCGGAAGCGATCTGCAATACCGGGTTTGACTGGAACGGCGCCCGGGAACCGTTCGTCACGGCGACTGAAAACGACACGTTAAACGGCGTTTCGATGCTGCTCATGAAGCAATTAACGAACCGCGCAGAACTGTTTGCGGACGTTAGGACCTATTGGTCCGGCGATGCCGTGAAAAAGGCGGCGGGATACGAGATCGAAGGAAAGGCGAAGGAAGCGGACGGCTTCATCCACCTCATTAATTCCGGCGCGGGCGCGTTGGAGTTTTCCGGAAAGGCAAAAGACGAAAACGGTCTTCCCGCAGTCAAGCCGTTTTATGAAATGACGGGGGAAGAGCAAAGTGATATTCTGAAAGCGGTCACCTGGTGCGCGGCCGACAACGGCTACTTCCGCGGCGGCGGGTTTTCCTCCCGGTTCGTGACCGATGAGGAAATGCCCTGTACGATGATCCGGCTGAACATTGTGAAAGGACTCGGACCGGTGATGCAGATCGCGGAAGGATGGACGGTAAAACTTCCGGACGAAGTCACGGACGTGCTCTGGAAACGGACGGATTATACCTGGCCATGCACCTGGTTTGCACCGCGGTGCGACGGCAGGGAGGGCAGCCCCTTCAAGACGGCTTACGACGTCATGAATCACTGGGGCGCGAACCACGGCGCGATTTCCTACGGGCACATCGGCGCCGACCTCATCACGCTTTGCTCCATGCTGCGGATCCCGGTCGCAATGCACAACGTTTCGCCGGAAAAGATCTTCCGTCCGGCAGTCTGGAATGTGTTCGGATCGGATCCGGAAGGCGCGGATTACCGTGCCTGTCAGGCTTTCGGCGCGCGGTTTAAGAAGAATTGACAGGAAAGGGCGGATCATGAACGGACCGTATGTGATCGGAATCGATTTCGGGACGCTGTCAGGGCGGATCGTCGTCATTGATCCCGCCGACGGGAGAGAGGTTTCTTCCGTGACCGTGGAGTATCCCCACGGCGTGATGGACAGGTATCTTCCTTCCGGAAAGGCGCTGCCTCCTGAATTTGCATTGCAGGACCCGGAGGATTATCTTAAGGTGCTGCAGGCGATCCCGGAAGTGCTGAAAGAGGCCGGCGTTTCCCGGGAAAGCATTGCCGGGCTCGGTGTGGATTTCACTGCCTGCACGATGCTGCCGGTCGACGAAGAAGGAAGACCGCTCTGTCAGCTGGCAGAATTCAAGGACGAACCGCATGCCTACGTGAAACTCTGGAAGCATCACGGCGCGAAGTCCGAGGCGGACGAGATCAACCGTCTCGCAAAAGAACGGAACGAATCCTGGCTGCAGATCTACGGCGGCGCCGTGTCTCCGGAATGGATGCTTCCGAAGATCCTGGAGACTTTGCGGAATGTGCCTGAAGTTTATGAAAAGACCTGCCGGTTCACAGAAGCGGGAGACTGGATCTCGAGGCTTCTGACCGGAAAAGAGACCCACAGCGCCGTGTTTGCGGGATATAAGGGACTCTGGAACGCCGAAACGGGGTATCCGGGCAATGAGTTCATGAAAGAACTCGACGTCCGGCTCGACGGCATCGTCGGGACGAAACTGTTCCCCCGGATCTCGGGGATGGACGAGATCGCCGGCACGATCAATGAAGAGGGCAGCGCTCTGACGGGACTTCCCGCCGGCATCAAAGTTTCTCTTCCGGTCATTGACGCGCATACGGCGATGCCGGCCGTCAACATCGTTTCTTCCGGCAGTATGGCGCTGATCCTCGGCACGTCCGCCTGTCATCTCATCCATTCCGGGCAGTGTTTCCCGGTCCCCGGGATCAGCGGCTACGTGAAGGACGGCGTGGTTCCCGGGCTATACACGTACGAAGCGGGGCAGGCGGCATCCGGCGACATTTTCGACTGGTTCGTGCATAACGGCATCCCGGCATCCTACGAGGAATATGCAAAGGCGCGGGGAATCGGCATCCATAAGCTGCTTCGGGAAAAGGCAATGCGCCTTTCTCCCGGGGAGAGCGGGCTCATTGCGCTTGACTGGCTGAACGGAAACCGGAGCGTTCTCTCGAACGCAAAGCTTTCCGGAATGATCCTCGGCATGACGCTGCAGACGAAGCCGGAGGAGATCTACCGGGCATGGATCGAGGCGACTGCCTTCGGAACGCGCATGATCCTGGAACAGTTTGAGGAGAATGGCCTTGCGGTCCGTTCGATCACGGCGGCCGGGGGGATCGCGAAAAAGGACGAAATGCTGATGCAGATCTATGCGGACGTGACCGGGAAGGAGATCTCGGTCTCCGGAGCGGCGGAAGCCACGGCGCTCGGGAGCGCGATCTACGCGGCGACGGCAGCCGGCATCTATCCGTCGCTTACGGACGCGGCAGCAGCCATGTCCGCAAAAATCGTCAGAACGTACCGTCCGGACGAAGTAAATCGGAAGATCTATGACCGTCTGTATGGAGAGTATAAAACCCTGCACGACTATTTCGGCAGAGGCGGAAATGACGTGATGATGAGGCTTCGCGAAATGAAACCTCAGGTATTGTAACTTTATTCGAAAGACAGGAGATAATAATGAAACACCCGGTATCTCGAACGATATTGTGGCTGATCGCGCTTGCTTTTCTTTTCTCAGCGGTATCCTGCAAAGGACCGGAAAACGGTTCTCAGGAGCCGGAAACCGGAAGCGCGGGAAGTGGAAGCGCGGAAACGCAGGATGCCCCGAAAACGGATGGCGTCTTCAAGGCCGGCTATGCGCGGGAAGACATTACCCCGGGCGACGGTCTGCCTCTCGCGGGCTTCGGAAACACGGACAAGCGTCTTTCCTACGGCTTCCTTGATTTTACGTATCTGACCTGCATTGCCTTTCTGGATGAAGAGGGAAACACGCTGCTCTGGTTCTCGCAGGACCTCATCAACTGCAATGCAGACGCAACGAAGAAACTGAAGGAGATGGTCACCGCGGAAACGGGCGTTCCACGAGATCACGTTCTCGTTACCGCGACGCATACGCATTCCTCGGTGGACCAGTCCCAGACCGGAATGGATAAGGTGAATCAGTATATCGCGAAACTTCAGAATGCGGCCGTCAAGGCGGCTGCGGCGGCGATCGCGGACCTCCGTCCGGCCACGTTTTCCTTCGGTACGGCGGACCTCACCGGCTACAATTACGTCCGGCATTATTTCACGGACCTCGACGAATCGGTGGGCGACAACCACGGGGCGCTTGCGAAAGGAACGATCAACCGTCATACGACGGAGGCAAATTCCGAGATGCAGATCCTCGTCATCGGCAGGGAAGACGCCAAGGACATTCTGCTCACGAACTGGAGGGCTCATCCGACGATCACGGGCGGACTGAAGAAACAGGACGTTTCCGCAGACTTCGTCGGCTCGATCCGGAATGAGATCGAAAAGAAAACGGACTATCTCTTCGTCTATTATCAGGGTGACGCCGGAAACATGAATCCGAGAACGCTGCTCTCCCCGGAAGTAGAATTCAATCCGCCTTCCGAAGTGAAGGAATACGGGAAGGAAGTGGCCGGCCTCATCTTAAAGAGTCTGGAGGAAACGCCGTCGGTCGAGATCAGGACCGGAACGATCCAAACTGTGGAAACGACCTTTACCGGGGACGTGAATCACGACTGGGACGACAAGATGGCCGTCGCGCAGGAACTCTTCAATTACTGGCAGGAAACGAGCGACTATGCCTACGTATACCAGCGTGGCAGTGAATACGGGATCGAAAGCCCGTATCACGCGGGCGCCATCGTTTCGAGAACGAGCATGGGACGGACGCTTTCGATCGAGATCCACGCGACCAGGATCGGCGATTTCGCGTTCATCAACGCGCCGCTCGAACTGTTTGACACGAACGGCGACTACGTCCGGGAGAGTTCCCCGACGAAGTATACGATGGTCGTCGGCTATTCCAACGAAACGCACGATTATCTGCCGTCCCAGTACGGCTATGAATACGGCTGCTATGAGTCCGATACGAGCAAGTTCAAACCGGGCACGGGGGAAGTTCTGGCATCTGAATTCGTTTCACTGCTGAACGACCTGTTCAGGTGATCATTGACCGGAAGCAAAAGGAGCAAAGATGAAGATCGGTTGGGGCAGAAGAGAATATTCGATGAACGTTCCCTGCAATATTCCGGGACAGTTCCACATGAGGGTCAGCGAGGGGATCATGGATCCCTTGTACATCACGGCAATGGCCGTGGAGCGGGAGGACCTCGCCATCTTCATTTCCATGGATCTGACGCTTCCCTATGAGGAACTGACGTCGCTCATCACGAAGAAGGTGCGGGCAAAGTATCCCGAGATTCCGGAGTCGTCCCTCATCTACAATGCCACGCACACGCACACGGCCATGCAGATGTTCGACGGGCTCGAGGAGACGCCGGACGGATTCAAGGTCTATCCCGCCGAGAAAACCCGGGAGCATGCGTCGTCGATGGGTGCGGAAGCCGTGTTCGAGGCGTATGAATCGTTACAAGAGGCGCATTACGCCTTCGGTTACGGCTATGCCGTGGTCGGACATTCCCGCCGCGTTCTCTATTCCAAAGACATGGGCAAGGCCAATCCCTTATCCGGCGCGCCGAACGGCCACGCGATCATGTACGGGCCCACGAATCATCCGGATTTTGCCGGGTACGAGGCGGGCGCCGATCATTTCATCAACCTTCTGTTTACGTTTGACACCGGCGACCGTCTGACCGGCATCGTGGTAAACGTCCCCTGTCCGAGCCAGACCACGGAAATGCAGACGAAATTGTCTGCGGACTACTGGGCGGAGGTCCGGGAATACATTGCGAAGGAATTCGGGCCGGAAGTCTACGTGCTACCTGAGTGCGCGGCGGCGGGCGATCTTTCCCCGCGGATCCTGCACTATAAAGAAGCGGAGCAACGGAGGATGAGACTGAAATACGGCCTCGACTATCAGCTCGTCCCGTATTTTCAGGATCCGGAAAGCAATCTGAAGAAGGCGATCGGAGAGCGAAGGGACATCGCCGAGCGGATCGTGAGCGCGGTGAAGGAAGTGTATCAGTGGGCGGTGAAAGACATCCGCGACGACGCTCCTGTGCTTCACGTCCGTGCCGAGATCCCTGTCCGGAAGCGGACCGTTTCCAAGGAAGAAGCCGAATGGTGTCAGGAAAACATTGACGCCATCAAAGCGTCGCTGCCGGATCCGAAGTCGATGACGGAAGCCGAGTACCGCGTGCAGATGTCAAAGCTCGACACGATCATTTACCGGAACGAGCGCGCGATCGAAAGAAGCAGAAACGAACGCGAGGGTGAACGGATCGATACGGTGGTCCATATCGTCCGGATCGGCGACGTTGCGTTCGCCACGAACTGTTTTGAACTCTATATTGACTATATGCATCAGATCCAGGCGAGAAGCCCGTTTATTCAGACGTTCATCGTGGAACTTTCCGCGGAAGGGTCCGGCGGAGACGGCTATCTCCCGACGGAGCGCGGCAAGGCAAACAACGGGTACAGCGCGTCGATCTTCTGCAATGCAGTCGGCCCGGAAGGCGGAAGGGATCTCGTGGAAGGCACGCTGGATCTCTTGGATCAGATTTCGAAGTAAGGAGGATCACAAGATGAAGGAAGAGCGGAAGAACAGAAAGAAAGGTCTGCTCATCGGCATCATTGCCGGAGCGGCAGCGCTCATCGGACTCGGTGTCGGTGCTTTTTTCCTGTTCAGAGGAAATGAACCGGCTTCTCCGACGGGGACGCCGACCGAGGATACGGAATTCTCTTCCGAAACGGAACCGGAGACCGGATCCGAGGCTGACGACGAGGGAAACCTCGTTGACCGGTTGTTCTGGAACGTGGACAGGGTCCTCTTTGCAGGCCAGACGGAGGCCGGCGTTTCTTCGAGAACCACGGAGAAAGACGGATTCTATCACATCCAGTTCGCCGTGAACGGGCGGACCGTCGAGCGGAGAGTCCGGGACAAGAAACTCGTGAACCAGATCGACGCGCTTGATCTCATGGGATTCGAGTTTGACGAAGAAGGCGTCATCATCGGCATCCGGAGGATCGAGGAATTCACCGGCGGTTACGAATATCAGGGCTATTTCGTGAGCGGAACCGACGGCGACGTCATCCATCTGAACACGGGCGCCACCCTGAACGGCATGGACTTCGATTTCACCGTGCAGGAAGGCGTGAAGATCTTCGACGTCAGCGGAAACGACAATCCGGTCGGCTTCGCGATCAAGACCTCTGACCTGAAGGAACTGGACCGGGTGCTCGCGGTCAAGGACAAGGAAGGACAGATCATTGCCGTCTTCGTGACCGACCGGTACGAGAAGACGCCGGTGTTCTGGAACGTCGACCGGCAATGGGATGACGCCATCCAGGCTTCAACGAGACTTCCGGATGCGGAAGGCTTCTACACGTTCCTTATGGCGTCGAACGGCGAACAGATCGAAGTGAAAACGAGGTCCAAGACCGTTGCGGACGACATCGAACGACAGCCTGCGAAGGTCGTCAGTCTGAAGTTTGACAAGGACGGGTATGCGATCGCGTTCGTGGACGTGTACGCGGGCGGCTGGTTCGCCTCCTGGTATCACATCACGGAATTGAGCGGCAGCAAGATCAAGGCATATAAATACATTGAGGGCTCTGACAAAGGCAGTTCGGACGAGGGCGTGCTGGCAGCGGATTACGAATGCTACGACGTCTCGGGCGTCGGCGATTTCATCGGTCAGAAATATGACGACCTGAAGGTCGGTGACCAGATCCACTGCGTGAAGAACCTGAAGGGCGAAGTCCAGTACGTCTTCGTCGTGGGACGCACGGTGGATTCCGAGATCTACTGGAACATGAAGCGGGAAGCTGACGGAAAGACGCACACCACGCTGAAAAAACCGGATGCGAACGGATATTACTGGTTTGATCTCGCGGTGAACGGCAGCGTAAAGCGGTTCAAGACGAATCTCAAGGAAGTCGCGGATGAGATGGATTATGCGCCTGCCCGCGTTTACGGTCTGCAGGTCGAGGGCGACACCGTGACCAAATTCTATCCGGCGATCAACGTGACCGGCGGCGGACCGACCGCCTCGTGGTATACGGTCATGGAGAAGAAGAGCGCCACGGAATACGTCACGAAGAAACTGTCCGCGGCCTCCGACAAGGGACGCGTGACGCCGATCAAACTGACCGCGGATTGCAAGATCTATAACGTTTCGGACAATGAACTGTACGACAGTCACGCGGGCGAACTCTTAAAGGAACTGAACGTCGGCGACGTCGTGCACTGCTTAACGAATCTCGAAGGCGACGTGACGTACGTCATGCTGATCACAAGGGCGATGCAGGGCGAGATCTACTGGAATCTCAACCGCCAGTACGATTCGAAGAACAAGACGACCGCAAGAAAGCCGGATGCCGATGGCAATTACACCTTCCTCATGGCGGTCAACGGCAAACAGGTCACGCTGAAGACGAAGGATAAGAACCTGGCGAGCCAGGTGGATTCCTACATTGCGTTCTGCATGTGCATTGAAGTTTCCGGAGACACCATCGTCCGTGTCGGTCCGACGAACACGAAATTCAAGACCGCAGGCGGCGTGGCGGCTTCCTGGTACGACGTACAGTCCAAGAACGGAAATCAGTTCCACGCGAAGAAGGTCATCGAAGGTTCGGATCACGGGCAGGAAAGAACGCTCGTGATGGCGGCGAACTGCGAAGTTTACAACGTCGGAAGCGAATATTCCGTGCAGGGCGAAAAGACCGACCTTCGCGTCGGAGACCGCATCCACGTTCTGTTGAATGCGGAAGAACAGGCGTCGATCATTTACATTGTCAACCGTCCCGGAATACAGGTGAAGAAGACCTGTCCGGAATGCGGCAAGGAAGTCACGTGGGTCTCCTACAGCGGCGGTTTTACAGACAGTTCGGAAGTCGTGAACGCGGCCGGGCAGCACGTCCTGCATTATTTCCTGGAAGGCGACCGCAGTCAGTCCGGCCAGCCGGGCACGCTGAAAAACTGTGAGATCCATTTTGACCTGAACGGACATACCCTGACCGGCGCAAAGGACAACCGTACGCTGACGCTCTTCAATGAAAACTCCACGGTGCGCCTCTTCGATCTTTCTTCGAAGAAGGGCGGCGTATTGAAGTCTTCGAACGGCAAGGGAAAAGGCACGGATTCCGGTACCACGGAGATCGGCGGCGCGGTCTGGATCCGCTTCGGAAGCGGAAAACTCTACGTGAAGGACGTCACGCTTGACTTCTCCGAAATGGACCAGGCGGACACGGCCGGCGCGGTCTTCATCCCGTCGGGCGCGGTCGCGGAATTCGAGAACGTGAGAATCATTCCGGCGAAGAAGGCGAAGAGCGGCGCGGCGATCTATTCTGCGGGCTCATTGTCCCTGACTGACGTCACGATCTCGGGCGGGACTGTGACCGAAGGCGGTACCGTCGTCATTGAGGGCGGCGAGCTCTCGATCAACGGAAATACGGTGATCAAGGACGGCAAGTATGCGGGCGGAACGGACGTGAACCTCTTCCTTGCGAGCGGCATGAAGATCGGAACGAAATCCGGGATCACGTCGGGAGCGGGATCGATCGGCATCACGGCGGCGAGCGGCGGCATCTTCACGGAAGCCGGCTTCGAAGAGTACAAGGACGTCTTCCACTCGGACGAAGGCGCCGAGATCACGCTGACGAGCCGGAAGGAACTTGCTCTTCTCAGCGGAAACCTGCACATGCATTCGGTCGGCACGCTTTCGGACATTCAGGCGGAAACCGGCGAACAGGCCTATTTCGAGCCGTTCAATGCGGATAAGATCCTTTCGAACCGCGGCGCGGCGTTCCATATGTATCTCACGGAAGACACGGTGCTGAACGGCGCCCTGTACATTCCGGACACGACGCTCGTGCTGTGTCTTAACGGGCATACGCTGAAATCCGGCGTTTCCCGTGTCATTCAGAACAACGGCACGGCGAAGAACTGTGAGATCACGATCTGCGACTGCTCTACGGGGCAGACCGGAAAGATGACGGGCGGCTGCAGTGATCAGGGCGGCACGATCTGGGTGCCGACGGACCTTTGCCCGCTGACCATCTACGGCGGCACGTTCACGAATGAAAAAGCGTCGACGAATTTCGCAGGCGGCGCGGTCATCAATGCGGAGATCGTGAATCTCTATGAAGGCACCGTGAAGGACGGCGTCCTGAATTACGGTTCGGAAGTCACCGACCGCGTCTATTCGCTCGGCGGAGGCAACATCCGGGCCACGGTCCTTAATATGTACGGAGGCGTGATCGAAGGCGGCGTGCTGACGATCGAAAAAGATCAGTCCGAGACGACTTCGGGCTCGTTCCAGACGACCTACGGCTTCGGCGGCAACGTCTACGCCGGCACGCTGAACCTGTCGGGCGGCGAGATCAAAAACGGTCAGCTGAAACTTGCTGAGGGGCTCTCTCCGGTGAAGTGGTGCTCCGGCGGCAACGTCTTCGTGAACAACCTGAACATGACGGGCGGCGAGATCTCCGGCGGCGTTTCAGCGACCTTTGCGGGGAACGTGCACATTGCCGGGACCAGCACGATCTCCGGCGGCGTGATCAAAAACGGAACGGCAGGACAGTACGGCGGAAACATTGCGCTCGATCAGCCTTCCGCGACGCTTACGATCACGAACGCTGAGATCCTGAACGGCGTATCCACGGCCTCGAGCGGCGGCAACGTCCGGGTGAAGGGAACTCTCGTTCTCGGAAACGGCGCGGTCGTGAAAGACGGTACGGCGGCGGTTTCGGCAGGCAATCTCCTCGTGGAATCCGGAACGGTCACGATCGGGGACGGCGCGCTCATTGAGGGCGGTCAGGTGGATGCGTCCGGCATGGAATGGAAGTACGGCGGAAGCATTGCCGTCGTCGGAAATCACGTCTCTTCAGTCGTCATGAACGGCGGCACGATCCGGGGCGGAAATACGAACTTCGGCGGCAGCATTTACACCTGCGCGGCGACCTTTACCGTAAACGGCGGCGTGATCGAAAACGGTCGGTCGAACCAGGCGGGCGGTCATTTCTTCTTAGACGGCGGCTCGACGGTCACCGTGAACGGCGGCGAGATCCGGAACGGAACTTCGGGTTCGGTCGGCGGAAATTTCTACGTAAACAACAACACGGTCCTTTACGTGAACGGCGGCAAACTGTACGGCGGCGTCATGACCGGCGGCGACGGCTCGGCTCCGAACGTCTACGTGGAAGCCGGCGGAAGGCTCGGCGTGACGGGCGGCACAATCGTTGCGGATGAGTCTTCGACGAAGAACGCGATCTGGATGAGCAGCTCGGCGACGGTTTCGCTGGAAAACGCGAAGATCACGCGCGTCTGGGCCCAGCCCGGCATTGCCCCGTTCGTGAAGAGCGGCTTCTATTATACGGCGCCGGATGCATCGTATCTTGCGACCGGACAGGGCGTAAAGACGCTCGATACGCCGGAAACCGAAACGGACGACGGAACAAACTACTCATTCTGCTTTGAGGTGTTGTCGGATATCCTCATCATCACGCACAATCACTGCATCTGCGGCGACGGGCTGCTCACGGCGGGCGGACACACTCACGCGGAAACCGGGTGGACTTCATGGAAGACCCTCGGCACAATGCCGACGGTGGCGGATTGCTCCGATTCGGTCGTTCACGATGCGGAAGGACATTACTATTTCTGTCTCGACAATGCGGATTCGAACGGCATCGTCGATCTCGGGACCGCTGATTGGCACCCCTTCGGCGCGGACGGAACGGGTGCGGGCGGCAAGAAACTCGTGATCTGCTTAAACGGTCTCACGGTGAAGTCGTCGGCGCACCGGATGGTCCGGATGCTTTCGAACAGCGGTGCGGACCTGACGATCACGGACTGCAAGGGCACCGGCACGATGAAGACGGTGACGGAAGGCACCGGCGGCGATCAGGGCGCGTTCCTCTGGCTCGCGGCAGATTCCGGCAAGTTCACGCTCTACAACGGCACGATGGACATGAGCAGCCGGAAGGTCGTATTTGACGGCAACGGCGCGTTCATTGACATCACCGGTCCCTGCTCGTTTGATATGTACGGCGGAACGCTGATCGGCGGCTACTATGAGAGAAACAGCGGAGGAAGCGGCGTCTTGCTGCACCTCGCGGGTTCGCAGGAAAGCAATCTCTACGGCGGAACGCTGATCGGCGGTCAGTCAGACACGAGACCGGGCGGTGCCGTGTTCTTACGGGCCGGCGCGAAACTGAACGTTTACGAAGACGTCGTGATCCGGGACGGCAAGTCCCCGTTCGGCGGCAACATCTACACGAACGGTGCGGTGACGCTGAACTTGAACGGTGCTGTCATTTCCGGCGGTACGGCTTCCAATATGGGCGGAAACATCTTCACGGAAGGCGGCGTCGTCACGATGAACGGCTGTACTGTGAAAGACGGGATCGCGGCAGGAAGTGGCGGCAACATCCGAGTGGAGATCGGAACGCTGACGATCAACGAAGATACGCTCATTGAAAACGGCAGCGTACCCGCATCCGGCAATGAGTGGAAGTACGGCGGAAACCTTGCGGTCAGCGGCAACCATACGTCCACGGTCATCATGAACGGCGGCACGATCAAAGGCGGACAGACGAACTTCGGCGGCAGCATTTACACCTGCGCATCCACGTTCACGCTGAACGGCGGCGTGATCGAAGGCGGCACTTCAAATCAGGCGGGCGGAAACTTCTTCCTGGACGGCGGCTCGACGGTCACTGTGAACGGCGGCGAAGTCCGGAACGGTACTGCAGGTTCGGTCGGCGGCAACTTCTATGTGAACAACAACACCGTATTGAAGGTTTCCGGCGGCAAGCTGTACGGCGGCGTCATGACCGGCGGCGACGGCTCCGTGCCGAACGTCTACGTGGAAGCCGGCGGCACACTGAACGTGACGGGTGGGTCCATCGTCTGTGATGAAACGTCTGCTTCGCCGAGAAATGCGATCTGGATGAGCAGTTCCGCAACGGTGTCCCTTGAAAATGCATGCATCACGCGCGTCTGGGCCCAGCCCGGCATCACTCCTTTCGTAAAGAGCGGGTATTTCTATGAGGCGCCGGACGGGTCCTATCTGAAGTCAGGAAGTACCAGAACCGGTCTCGACGTTCCGGTGACGGAGACGATCGGCGGGACGAAGTACACCTTCGGATGGGAGATCAAGGCAAATTAAGTCTCTCATTCGTTCCATCGGATCCGGCGTTTTCGGAATCCTGTTTTCCGGGCGGTTTTGTGCTTTACAAAACCGCCTTTTTATGTCATAATTGAAATGCTATATGATTTAAATGGGTCAAAGGACTTTTGGCCTGTTTGCTGTGTGGCGAGTCTATCGTAGGGGGTTGAAACCTTGAAAAAAACGTTTCGGGGCGGTGTGCACCCGAATGAAAAAAAGAACCTCAGCTGCAACGAGGCACTCGTTCCTTTCGATGCAAAGGGCGAGATGGTCTTTCCGCTTTCCCAGCACATCGGAAAACCGGCGAAAGCCGTCGTGAAGAAAAACGATCCCGTGCTGGTCGGGCAATGCATTGCCGAAGCGGACGGATTCGTGTCGGCGAACGTCATTTCGTCCTGCTCGGGAACCGTGAAAGCCGTCGAAAAGCGCCGGACGATCTCCGGAGCGCTGCTTGACTGCATCGTCGTGGATAACGACGGGCAGTTCACTATGGCTGAAGGCATCGGAGAACCGCGTGATCCCGAGACGATGACGAACGAAGAGATCGTCGATGCCGTCAAAAAGGCCGGCATCGTGGGACTCGGCGGCGCAGGCTTCCCGACGCACGTGAAACTGATGCCGAAAGATCCCTCAGCCATCCGCTTCGTCATTGCGAACGGGGCAGAGTGCGAGCCGTATCTGACGTGTAATGACCGGCTGATGCGTGAAAGCGCTCCGGCGATCATGGACGGCATGGAGATCCTGCTTCGTTTGTTCCCGAATGCGGAAGGCGTCGTCGGGATCGAGGACAATAAGCCGGAAGCGATCGCAGCGATGAAAGAAGCGGCGGAAACCCATCCGCGGGTCCGGATCCTGACGCTGAAGACGAAATACCCGCAGGGCGGCGAGCACAACCTCATTGAGGTCGTGACCGGAGCGGACTATCCGCTTTCGAAACTGCCGGCCGACATGGGCTGCATCGTCGACAACGTCGGCACGATCCTGGCGATCGGAAGAGCCGTGCTTTTCAATGAACCGCTCTTCAGGCATGTGCTGACCGTGACGGGAGAGGCCGTGAATTCTCCGAAGAACTTCATCGTCCGGGACGGCACGAACGTGCTGGAACTCATTGAAGCGGCTGGCGGCATCAGGGAAGGCATGGAGTTAAAGAAAGTGCTTGCGGGCGGTCCGATGATGGGATTCGCGCTTGCTTCTTTGGACGTGCCGGTCGTGAAAACGACGAACGGACTCACCTGTCTTTCGGAAGACGGCAGCGAGAAGGCTGAAAAGCAGATGACGGCGTGCCTGCATTGCGGAAGATGCACGACGGTCTGTCCGACGGGGTTGTTGCCGCAGTTCATGGCGGAAGCCGCGGAGATGGGCGAATACGAGCGCTATGAAAAGAAACTCTACGGTCTCGAGTGCGTGGCCTGCGGTTCCTGCAGTTACATCTGCCCGGCGAAACGGCCGCTTACGGAGACGTTCAAGCGGGTGAAAGCGGAGATCATGGCAGAGAAGAGAGCCAAAGCGGCGGGAGGTCAGAAATGAATCAGACGTTGAATATTTCTTCCGGCCCGCACGTCCGTGACCGCTGGACCACCCGGTTCATCATGTACATCGTGTGCCTCGCGCTGCTCCCGACCGCCGTCATCGGCGTCATCGTGAACGGCATGCAGGCCCTGCTCATCATTCTGGTATCGATCGGCAGTGCCGTCGGCACGGAAGCGCTCTTTGACCTTCTGGCGAAGAAACCCGCGACGTGGAAGGACGGAAGCGCGATCGTGACCGGTCTTATGCTTGCCCTGACGCTTTCTCCGAACACGCCGGTCTGGCTGCCGGCCATAGGTTCGGTCTTCGCGATCCTCGTCGTCAAATGCCTCTTCGGCGGACTCGGAAAGAACTTCGTGAACCCGGCGCTGGCCGCGCGGTGCTTCCTGCTGATTTCCTTCCCGAGTTCGATGACGGTCTACAAACTCGTGGACGGCGTTTCCGGTGCGACGCCGATCGCGGAACTTGCGCAGGGCAAAGCCGTCAACATCACGTCAATGTTCCTCGGCACCGCTCCGGGCGTGATCGGCGGTTCCGTGATCGCGATCATTGCGGGCGGACTCATTCTTTGGGCCATGGACATCATCCACGGTCAGATCTGGATCTCAGTGCTGGTCGGCTTTACGGTTTTCATCGGCCTGTTCGGCGGACAGGGATTTGATCCGAAATTCCTCGCCGCGCATCTTTGCGGCGGCGGCGTGATGCTCGGCGCCTTCTTCATGGCGACGGATTACGTGACAAGTCCGGTTTCACGGCTCGGGCAGACGGTCTACGGTCTGTTCATCGGTATTCTCGGAGCGATGTTCCGTTGCTTCGGAACTGCGGCGGATTCCTTCAGTTATTCGATCATCATTGCAAACCTGTTCGTACCGCTGATCGACCGGTTCGTCATTTCAAAGCCGTATGCATTCAGAAAGCGGGCGATCGAGATCCAGCGCGGTATTGATAAGCCGCCGCTTTTCAAGCGGATCCCCCGTCCGGTCATCGTACTGACGGCCATTGCCCTTCTTGCGGGGCTGGCACTCAGCGGCGTTTATATGCTGACGAAGGATTCCATCGAGCAGCAGATGGCGGAAAAGAAGATGCAGGCTTACCGTACGGTGCTTTCGGGCGCGGAAACCTTTGAAAAGATCGAAGCGGTCTCCGCTTATGAGAATCAGGTCTACGGCACGAAATTCGGCCGCGTGTTCATTAATGAAGCCGTGGTCGGAAAGGACGGAGAAGGCAAACTCGCGGGATACGCGATCTCAGTAACGAGTTCCAAGGGATATGACGGGAACGTCACGATCTCAGTCGGACTCACGGAAGCCGGTAAGATCACATCCGTTTCCTTTACCGAACTTCATGAAACGCCGGGCAAGGGAATGCTTGCCGCGGACGATGCGTTCATCGGTCAGTTCAACGGCCGGAAAGCAGAGAGTTTCAAACTCCTGAAGGACGGCGGAAGCCAGACGGATGACGAGATCGACGGTGTTTCCGGCGCAACGGTCACGTCGAAAGCCGTGGTCAATGCGGTCAATGCCGCGATGGACTTCTATTACAACGTGATGGGAGGTGGCCGTAATGAATAAATATACGGAACGGATCTACAACGGCGTCATCAAGGAAAACCCGATCCTGGTGCTCATGCTCGGCATGTGCCCGACGCTCGCCATCACGACGCAGGCCATGAACGGTATCGGCATGGGCTTATCGACGATGGCCGTTCTGATCCTGTCGAATCTCATCATCTCTTTGCTCCGGAAGGTGATCCCGAACGAAGTGCGTCTTCCGGCCTACATCGTCATCGTGGCATCACTCGTTACGGTCACGGAACTCTTGATCGAGGCATATCTGCCGCCGGTGTACGACGCGCTCGGGATCTACATTCCGCTGATCGTCGTGAACTGCATCATTTTAGGCCGTGCGGAAGCCTATGCGAACAAAAATACGGTCGGTCTTTCGGTCATGGATGCGATCGGAATGGGGATCGGCTTCACGGTCGCCCTCATTCTTGCGGGGTCGATCCGTGAGATCCTCGGAAGCGGTACCTGGTTCGGTCTTCAGGTGCTTCCGAAGAGCATTGAACCGATGGCCATTTTCGTTCAGCCGCCGGGAGCCTTCCTCGTCATTGCCCTGTTCGTCATCATTCTGAATGCGATCGGAATCAAGACGCGGCAGAGAAAGCTCGTGGAAAGCGGATGTGACGGCTGCTGTGCAAATTGCGAAATGAGTTGTGAGAAGAAAGAAGACGCCGTGAAGAAACCGTCCGGTTCTGCGGCCGGGAACAAGGAGGTGCAGGCATGAAGGCATTGATCCTCATCATCGTAACGAGCGCCCTCATCAATAACGTGGTCCTGAACCAGTTTCTGGGCATCTGTTCGTTCCTCGGCGTTTCCAGTAAAATCAAGGCATCGGCGGGGCTCGGCGGCGCCGTGATCTTCGTCATCACGATCGCTTCCGCGGTCGCAAGCCTCCTGTATGATTTCGTTCTGGCGCCGCTCGGCATGGCTTTTATGCGGACCATCGTCTTCATTCTGGTCATTGCCGCGCTCGTGCAGATCGTAGAGATGTTCCTGAAAAAGAAATCACCGGCACTTCATAAGGCGCTCGGCATCTATCTGCCGCTCATCACGACGAACTGCGCAGTGCTCGGCGTGGCGCTCACGAACGTGCAGAACGGGTTCAACTTCATTGAGAGCGTGTTCTCCGGCCTCGGCACCGGCATCGGCTATACGATCGCGATCGTTCTGCTTGCAGGCATCCGGTCCCGCATCAAGGAAGAAGACCTTCCGGCGCCGCTTCGCGGGGCTCCGATCGTTCTCATCGCGGCAGCGCTCATGTCCATTGCATTCATGGGCTTCGCGGATCTCGCGTTCTAAGGAGGTGAAAGATGGATACGATCCTTATTACCACCTTGGTATTCACCGGAATCGGTCTCATCGTCGGCATCGGACTTCTCGTGACCGGAAAAAAGTTTCACGTGGAGAAAGACGAACGGGAGAGTGAGATCCGGGAATTGCTGCCCGGGAACAATTGCGGCGCCTGCGGCTTTGCCGGCTGTGACGCGATGGCGGAGGCGATCGCGAAGGGAGAGGCGCCCGTGAACGGGTGTCCCGTCGGCGGATCGCCGGTGGCGGAAAAAATCGCGGCCGTCATGGGAACGGATGCGGAAGCGGTCGAACGGAAGACTGCGTTCGTTCGCTGCAAGGGTACGTGCGAAGTGACCAGAAATCAGGGCAATTACGTCGGCGTGAAAGACTGCCGTTCGGCTGCGCTCAACGGGATCCGCACGACGGAATGCGACTACGGCTGCCTCGGGTTCGGTTCCTGCGTTTCGATATGTCCGGAACATGCGATCACCGTAAAAGACGGCGTCGCGGTGGTGAACCGTATGAAATGCGTCGGTTGCGGGCTCTGCGTCAGGACCTGCCCTAAGGGACTCATTGAACTCGTTCCCGAAAGCAAGAAGGTCATCGTGCAATGCTCGAATCACGATATGGGTCTGACCGTGAAAAAGGTCTGTTCCGCAGGGTGTATCGGATGCGGGATCTGTGCAAAGAAGTGCCCTTCCGAAGCCATCACCGTTTCGGGCAACCTTGCACACGTCAATTACGAGAATTGTGTCCAGTGCGGCGAATGCGCGTCGGCCTGTCCGGTGAAAGTCATCACCGGATAAGCGGAAAGGGGGACATGCATGGATAAAAAGAAGAGTCTCATCAAAACGGTCGTTTCCGTGGTCCTCATCGTGGCCGCGGTGCTCTTGGTCGCGGGCATCCTGACCGGAAAAGACCTGATGTATCACCTGAAAAACCGGGGCGCACTCGGTCCTCTGACCCGGGATGACATCGTAAAGCAGCAGGTGGAAACGCCTTCGGCTTCCGGAAAAGACGGCACGGTGAATTCTTCGGACTGGAAAGAAGCGTTTCCCGACATCGTGACCACGATGCTTGACAATTCCAAAAACAGCTACGTGACCGACTATCTCGAACAGGATCCGTATCTTGTAAACATTTACCAAGGCTACGGATTTGCGAAAGATTACGGCAGTGCCCGGGGACATGAGTATTGTCTGACGGACGTGGAAAAGACGCAGCGTCCTCATCCGATGGCGAACTGTCTCACCTGCAAGACGCCGAACTTCGCGAAACTCGTGAACGATATCGGCGTCAGCGCCTACACGATGTCGTTCGAAGAGGCGTATGCCAAAATGGAAGAGAACGTGAGTTGCTACAGCTGCCACGGCAATGAAGCGGGAGACGAAGGTAAACTGGTCGTCACGCATTCCTATGTCACCAAGGCTCTGAGAGACGAGGCGCTGGCATCGATAAACGATGCGGTCCTGTCCTGCGGCCAATGCCATATCGAGTACTATTTCACTCCTTCGGACAAGGAAACCATGATGCCCTATCAGGACGTGGAGTCCATGAGTCCGGAAGCGATCCTGAAGTACTATGACGAAATGACGCTGCCGGACGGTACGGTCGGCTTCTCTGATTGGACGCAGGAAAGCACGGGCGCGAAAATGCTGAAGGCACAGCATCCGGAAATGGAAACGTTCCTCACGGGTAAGCATGCGGCGGAAAAAATGAATTGCGCCGACTGTCACATGCCGATCGAGATGAACGAGCAGGGCGAAGTCTATCACAGCCACGAACTCGTCAGTCCGCTCGACGATCCGACGCTCCTTTCTACCTGCGTGCAATGTCATGAAGACGTTGATATGACCGATTTCGTGCACAAGCTTCAGGCGCGCGTCACGGCCCGTGAAACGGAGGTCGGAAACCGGCTTTCGGAGTTCAAGGATGCCTTGGCGAAGGCCAACGCCGAGAAGAAACTGAACGAGGACGCTTTGAATGCGGTCCGGAAAATCTACCGGGAAGCTCAGTGGTTCTTCGATTTCTGCTACGTGGAGAATTCGGAAGGCGCGCACAACTCGGATCTTTCGTTCCGCTGTCTCGACACCGCGGACCAGAAGATCACGGAAGGCATGGCCGCCCTCGGACTCAAATAATCGGTTTTCGTACACATGAAGAAGTTTTGGAAGTTCTTTTCTTCAATGAAGTTCGCCGTCATTCTGCTGGTGATCCTCATCATTTCCTGTGTATTCGGGAGCTTCATCACACAGAACCAGACACTGTCATGGTATACGGAGCATTATTCGGAGCGCGTGGCCGCGGCCATCATCGCGCTTCACCTGGACGACGTATTCCACAGTGTCTGGTTTCTTGTCATTGCCGGAGTGCTGTGCCTGAATCTGATTCTCTGCAATCTGACGAGAATCCGTCCGATCATTGACAAAATCAGAAGAGCGGGAAAGGCGCCGGAACGGTTCGAAGGGTATCTGAAGATCTCCGGAGTCGAGGATCCGGAAGACGTTTTTGAGAAAATGCATTTTCCGAAACCTGCGGCAGACGAGACCGAAGACGGAGAAAAGCGCCTTTTCGCTTCAAAAAACCGCGCCGGCCTCTTCGGCGCGTGGATCTGTCATCTCGGAATACTTCTGCTCATTGTCGGGTTTGTTCTGGGACAATTGACACACCGCGAGTATACGGTATACGGCGTGGCAGGAGAGACCAAAACCGTCGGAGATACGGGCCTTTTCCTGGAGATCAATGACTTTCAGGTGGAACTCCGGGACGACGATACGGTATCGGAGTACCGGTCAAGAATCACGGTTTATTCTGCAAAAGATCCGGAAAACAGGGCTTCATCGGAAGTGACAGTAAATCATCCGGCGGATCTTTACGGCTACCGGTTCTATCAGAATTCGACCGGATATGCAGCGACCGTGAAGGTCGTGAAAGAGGACGCGTTGCTTCAGGAGAACGTGATCGCAGCGGGAGAAGGCGTCCGCATCGAAGAGAAACCGATGCTGACCGTGTTTCTGCAGGCGTTTTATCCCGATCTCTTCATGACAAGCGAAGGACCGAAGACGGCATCCGGAAAAATGGATAATCCGGCATATCTATACTCACTGTATTACGGGGAAGACCTTCTCGGAATGAACGTTCTGAAGGAAGGGGAGGAGATCCGGGTGGACGATTACGTCATCACGTTTTCCGATCCTGAAAACTATACCCTGCTTCAGGTCAAGAAGGATTCATTTACATGGATGGCGCTCATGGGCGGTCTCATCATTCTGATCGGCCTGGTCCTCGCGTTTTATCTGCAGCAGGAAAACCTGGCTGCGGTCCGTGAGGACGACGGAACGTGGACCGTGTACGGCAGGTCCGGAAAGGGCAGCGTCATATTCAAAGAGCGGTTGGAGATCGCGGCCGGAAAACCGGCGGAAAGCGAAGAGTGAAAGGGGCAGAAATGGTGTTTTTGGCAATCGAGCAGTATTTGTTCACTTCGGTGCTGATCCTTTATGTGGTCACGATGCTCTTGTACGTGCTCTACATGATCCTCAAAAAAGAGACGATTTCGAGGATCGCGTTGATCGTACAGATCGTTGCACTCGTTCTTCATACCCTTGCGATTATCAGCAGGGGCATCGGCGCCGGTCGGCTGCCTTTGACGAATCAGTATGAGTTTGCCACCGCGTTCGCCTGGGGGCTCTCGCTCGTTTCCCTGATCTTCATTCTGAAATTCCGCTTTCATCTGCTCGGCGCTTTTGCGTCACCCGTCATAATCCTCATCATCGGATACGCGGCAATGCAGAGCAAGGAAGTGAAAGAACTGATGCCGGCGCTGAAAAGCGGCTGGCTCGGGCTGCACGTCGCTTCCGCGATCATCGCTTACGGTGCGTTCGGCGTGGCCTTCGTGCTTTCCCTCATCTTTCTTCTCCGGGATAAGATGAAGGCAAAGGGATTCCTTGACCGTCACATTCCGCCTGCGGCAAAACTGGACGTCATCAGTTACAGGAGCGTTTGCCTCGGTTTGTTGTTCCTTTCCTTCACCATCGTCTCCGGCGCGATCTGGGCGGAACAGGCATGGGGAAGCTACTGGTCGTGGGACCCGAAGGAGACCTGGTCCCTGGTGACATGGCTCATCTATGCGGTCTATCTGCACCTTCGCATCTTCGCCAAGTGGAAAGGAAAACCGGCCGCCATCTTTGCGACCGTCGGATTCATTGCCGTGATCTTTACTTATATCGGCGTGAATACGTTCCTGCCCGGGGTGCACAGTTATAAATGATCAGAGACGACATGGCACGGAAATGCTTGACTTTTCCGTGCCTTCGTCGTAAAATCGCCTTGGCGTTACATCCGGCCTGACCGGAGCGACAGCTAAGGAGGAAAACTGAATATGAAAAAAGGTTTGGACGTTCGGAGTCTTACGGGAGTGGGAATTCTGACAGCGATCGTCATCGTTTTGCAGCTGGTCGGAATGTTCTTTTTGAGATTCGGAACGTTTTCTTTGTCTTTCGTACTGGTACCGATCGTGGTCGGAGCCGCGCTTTACGGCGTTTGGGCAGGGGCCTGGCTCGGACTCGTGTTCGGCGTGGTCGTGCTGCTTTCCGGTGATGCGGCGCCGTTTCTTGCGGTCAATGCCCCCGGTACGATCGCGACCGTGATCGTGAAGGGCGTGGCGGCCGGTGTCGGTGCTGCGCTTGTGTACCGGCTGGTCGCCAAGAAACAGCCTTTTGTGGCCGTGCTGCTTGCTGCGATCGTCTGCCCGGTGCTGAATACCGGCGTATTCTTGATCGGATGCGTTCTGTTCTTTATGGAAACCATCAAGGGGTGGGCGGCCGGCGCCGGGTTTGAAAATGCCGGTGCCTATATGATCCTCGGACTTGCCGGAATCAACTTCCTGATCGAACTCGGAGTGAATATCCTGCTGAGCCCGACCATCGTTCAGATCATTCGTATCGCAAAATCCAGAAGGAGAGCCTAATCATGATCCTTGCCATTGACGTCGGTAACACAAACATCGTTCTCGGATGTATTGACGGGGAAAAGATCACCCATTTCATCCGGTTACGTACGGACACGCGGGAAACGGAAGCTGAATACGTGATCAAAATCAGCCAGCTGCTCGAGTTCTACAAGCTGGATCTGAAGAAGATCGAAGGCGTGATCCTGTCGTCGGTCGTGCCCCCGGTCACCGAGGCACTGACGAGAGCATTTCGGACCATGTTCGGAGAAGACCCGATGGTGGTCGGTCCCGGCATGAAGACGGGGCTCAACATCAAGATCGACGATCCCGGCACGGTGGCGGCGGACCTCGTCGTCGGTTCGGTCGCGGCGCTCAATGAATACGGCGCTCCGGCAATCGTCATCGACCTCGGAACGGCCATGACTATGGTAGTCCTGGACAAGAACGGCGCTTTCCGGGGCGGCGTCATCTACCCGGGCATCAAACTTTCCTACGCCGCGCTGGCTTCCGGAACGAGCCTCCTGCCTGAGATCTCGATCCAGGCGCCGTCGAAGGTCGTCGGATCGAATACCGTGGACTGCATGAGAAGCGGCGCCGTCTACGGCACAGCCTCATTGATCGACGGTCTTGCGGACCGGATGGAAGAGGAACTCGGATATCCCTGCAAGGTCATTGCCACGGGCGGCCTTGCGAACGGCGTGGTGCAGCACTGCAAGCGGGAGATCGTTTATGACGGGGACCTTCTGATGAAGGGACTCAGGTATCTCTACGAAAAGAACAAAAAGTGAGCGGCGCTTGTCCGTTTATTTTCCCGCGGGTCCGGAGACGGTTTTCCGGTCCCGCGGGCTTTTCATTGAAAAACAGGGAAAAGGAATTGTAAAACGGGTGGAATTATGATATAATTCCAATACTTAGGAAAGTAGGCTCTGCCATCACGGGAAGAGCAAGCGGGTTCCGAAAGGAACCAGGGAGGGACCAATGATTACTCATGTTGTGATGTGGAAATTCAAACCCGGTACGGAAGCGGAACAGGAGCGGTTTCTGACCGGTCTTAAGGGCTTGTTCGGCGTGATCCCGGAGATCAAGACGCAGGAAGTCCACCGTTCGGCCGTTCCGGGAAGCGAATACGATGCGATCCTCATCAGCCGTTTCGACTCGCTCGAAGCGCTGAATACGTACAAAGTCGATCCGAGACACGTTGCGGTCTCTGATATCTGCAAGAGCATCCGGGAGATCCGGAGCGCCTTTGATTACGAGGAAGCATGAATCCTTTCGATCTCATCACCGGCGACGAGAAAAAAGATCTGGAGACGATCCTGTTTCTGTACGGCTCGGCGCTGAAAAAAATGAATACGAAGATCGAGATCCTGGAGGAAGAGTTCCGGAAGATCCATCAATACGACCCGATCGAACACGTGACGAGCCGAATCAAGACGGAAAAGAGCATTGCGAGAAAACTCCGCCGGGAAGGCCGGGACGTTTCGATCGCGAACGCGCTCCGGTTTCTGAACGACATTGCCGGCGTCCGGATCGTCTGCAGTTTTACGTCGGATATTTACAAGATCGCGGACATGCTGAGCGAGCAGGACGACGTGAAGGTGCTGCTCATCAAGGATTACATTGCGAATCCGAAGGCGAACGGCTATAAGAGTTACCACATGATCGTGTCGATCCCGGTCTTCATCGCGAGAGGTCCCGTGGACGTCCGCGTGGAGATCCAGATCCGGACCATTGCGATGGATTTCTGGGCATCGCTGGAACACAAGATCTACTACAAATTTGAAGGCGCCGCACACGAATACATCAAGGACGAGCTTTCGGAGTGCGCGAAAATGATCCATGCGCTGGACGAACGGATGCTGGCATTGAACGAGGCGATCCGGCAGCTGGAAGGAAAAGACGAGGAATGACGGAGGAAAAGATGAAGGACGAAACAGTCAAGGAAAAGTTCGGAACGGTCCAGATGAACGAAAACGTGATCGCAGCCATCGCGGGACTTGCCGCGACGGAGATCCGCGGGGTGAAATGTCTCTCGGGCGGGATCAGTCACGATGAGATCACGCATTCCGATTGCAAAAATCTGAACCGTGCCGTTCGCGTATCATTGCAGGACGGAAAGATTTCGGTCAAACTGGCGGTCGTTCTGGACGGAACGGTCGGCGTGCCGGAGGTGGCGCGTTCCATGCAGGAAAAAGTGAAGAACTCCGTTGAGATCATGACCGGCAATGAAGTGACGTCGGTCGACCTCGTGGTGACAGGGGTGGAAGCATGAGTCTGAATCGGAAGACGTTACGGCTGTTTTCCATGAAACTGCTGTTTGAATATGAGTTTTATCCGGAAGAGGAGCGGGAAGAGCAGGTAAAGGTTTTCCTCTCCTGGCAGGAACTTACGGCGGAAGACCGGGAATTCCTGCTTCAGCGGGTCACGGACGCTTTTCAAAAGATCCCGGAGATCGACCGTGAGATCAATGAGAAGACGGAAGGATGGACGACCGCCCGGATGAACAAGGTCGACTTAACGCTTATCCGTCTCGCGATTTACGAGATGCGCTACGATCCCGAAACGCCGACGAAGGTCGCGATCGACGAAGCCGTGGAACTTGCGAAAGAGTTCGGCGGAGCGGATTCCCCGAAATTCGTGAACGGCGTGCTGGCGAAGTTTGTCAAAGAGGAAGCATGAATCAGATCTATTCGGTCCGGGAGATCAGCAAATACATTAAAAACCTGTTTGATCAGGATTATCTTTTGAATCAGGTGTCGGTTCGGGGTGAGATTTCCGGATGGAAGGATCATCCGAGCGGGCACCTGTATTTCAATCTCCGGGACGCGGAATCGACGATCCCCGTCGTCATGTTCCAGAGCGCCCGCCTGAAGGGGCTGAAAACGGCTCCGCGGGAAGGCATGAAAGTGGTCGTGACGGGGAGCATCGAACTTTACGTTCAGGGCGGGAAGTATCAGCTTTACGCGAGGACGATCGAAGAGGACGGAGAGGGCGAACGGTACCGGGAATTCCTGAAGCTGAAGGCGAAACTGGAAGAAATGGGCATGTTCGACCCGGCGTACAAGAAGCCGATCCCGAAATATGCCATGACGATCGGTATCGTGACTGCTTCTTCCGGCGCTGCATTGCAGGACGTCATTCGTGTGACCGGACAGCGGAATCCTTACGTGCAGCTCATCCTTTCCCCGGCCGTCGTGCAGGGACCGGAGGCGCCGAAAAGCATTGTCCGGGCCATTCAGAAACTGGATGCCGTGCATCCGGACGTCATGATCGTCGGGCGCGGCGGCGGCTCCTACGACGACCTCTACTGCTTCAATGACGAAGAAGTCGCGCGCGCCATTTTCGATGCGGAAACGCCGGTGATTTCCGCAGTCGGCCACGAAGTGGACTTTACGATCGCGGATTTCGTTGCGGATTACCGCGCGGCGACGCCTTCCCAGGCCGCGGAGATCGCTGCTTTTGATCTGACCGCGTTCCGCAGTCTCTTGAAGGGTCATCTTGATTCGGAGAGGAAGGCATTGTCGGACCGCATCGGACATCTTCGAAAGGACGTCGAGGTCCGCGCTTCGAAACTGAAAGCGGTGCACCCGAAGAACAAGGTCCGGGAGGAACTTCTGAAACTGTCGGATTTCTATGAGACGTTATTGAGACTGATTTCGGAAAAGGTCCGGGATCTGAAAAGGAACGTCACGGACGGACTTCCGAAACTGAACAAAGCAGTATCGGAAGTATACCGGGAGAGACGCGAGAAAACTGCGCTGATGGCTGCGAGACTCCAGGGTGCCTCCCCGCTTGAAAAACTGAAGAACGGATACGGGTACGTCAGTACCGAAAAAGGAGCGCTGAAAAGCGTGAAGGACGTCGCTCCGGGAGAGGATCTTTACGTGAATCTTTCCGACGGCCTGATCGAAACCATTGTACAGTCGGTGAAAGGAATCGAGTCATGAGTGAAGAAAAGAAATCTTCGATCGAAGAAAACCTGGCGGAACTGGAACGGATCACGAAATCGATGGAATCCGGAGAACTGACGCTGGAAGAGAGCCTGAAGGCGTTTGAACGCGGCGTTGCGCTCATCCGGGAATCCAATGAATACCTCGGCGAGGCGGAAAAGAAGATCCGCATCCTGACGGAAGGAACGGAGACGGTATGACGTTTGAAGATGAATTAAAACTCCGTACGGAAGCGGTCAATGAGATCGTGGAGAAGTACCTCCCGAAAGAAGAAGGACTTCAGAAGACCGTTCTTTCGGCGATGAATTACAGCGTTTACGCGGGCGGCAAGCGTCTGCGTCCGATGCTGATGCAGGAGACTTACCGTCTTTTTGACGGAAACGGCCGCGTGGTCGAGCCGTTCATGGCAGCCATTGAAATGATCCATACCAGTTCGCTGATCCACGACGACCTGCCCTGCATGGACAATGACACGCTCCGGAGAGGACTGCCGTCTACCTGGGCGAGATACGGGGAAGACATGGGCGTGCTTGCGGGTGACGCTCTCATGATGTTTTCCGTCGAAACGGCGTCGAAGGCTTTTTTGCTAACGCCTTCTCTGAAGAACGTCGGTGAAGCGATCCGCGTGCTCATGAACAAGACCGGGATCTACGGAATGATCGGCGGGCAGACGCTTGACGTCGAAAAGACGGGGAAAGCACTGTCCGGAGAAGAACTGGATTTCATTTACCGGCTGAAGACCGGCGCATTGCTCGAAGCGTCCATGATGATCGGCGCGATCCTGGCCGACGCCTCGCAGGAAGACGTGAAAACGGTGGAACTCGTCGCGAGAAACGTCGGGATCGCCTTCCAGATCCGCGACGACATGCTGGACGTCATTTCCACGACGGAGGAACTCGGAAAACCGGTCCACTCCGATGAAAAGAACGTCAAAACGACGTACGTGACGCTGTACGGCATGGAGAAAGCGGCGGCGGAAGTGGAAGAGCGGACGAAAGAAGCGATCGAACTCTATCATTCGCTGCCGGGGACGAATCCGTTCATGGAAAAACTCATTCTCTATCTTGTGGAGAGGAAAAAGTGACGAAGATGACACCGGAAGTGGAACGACTTCGTAAACTGGACCGGAAGGGGCTGAAAAAAGCGGCTGCTTCCATTCGTCGTTTTCTCATCAAAAAAGTCAGCAAGACCGGCGGTCATTTGAGCAGCAACCTGGGCTCGGTGGAACTCACGATCGCCCTCGTCCGGACTTTTGATTTTCCGAAGGACAAGATCATTTTCGACGTCGGACATCAGGCGTATACTTATAAGCTTCTGACCGGACGGAAAGAAGGGTTTGACCATCTCCGCGAATTCGGCGGGATGTCAGGCTTCCCGAAATGCGCCGAATCCGAGTACGACTGCTTTGACACCGGTCATTCGTCCACGTCCGTCTCAGCGGGCATCGGCATGGTCCGGGCGCGCGAACTCGAGCACGGCGATCATTACGTCGTCAGCGTCATCGGCGACGGGTCCATGACCGGCGGCGAGGCCTACGAAGCGCTGAACAACGCGGCGCTCCTTCGCTCCAATTTCATCATCATTCTGAACGACAATAACATGTCCATTTCCGGCAACGTCGGCGGCTTCCGGAATTACCTCGCGACGATACGTTCCGGAAAAGGCTATAACCGCGTGAAGAAGGGCGTGAAACGTTCGCTCAGCGGCTCTTCCTTCGGCAACCGGATCATTGACTTCATCGGCAATGCGATGGACTCCGTCAAGGAACTCGTCGTCCCCGGCGGCATGCTGTTCGAGAATCTCGGGATCACTTATCTGGGTCCGGTCGACGGTCATGACATACCGGCCATGGAGAAACTCCTGAAACGCGCAAAAGACTTGGACCAGCCGGTGCTGATCCACGTCATGACGAAGAAGGGCAAGGGCTACCGTCCCGCGGAAGAGATGCCGATGAAGTTCCACGGCATCGGCCCGTTCGATCCGGTGACCGGAGAAGAAAAAAAGAAATGCGGAAAGACGTATTCCGACGTTTTCGGCGAGTTCGCATTGGAAGAAGCCTCGAAGGATCCTAAATTTGTCGCGATCACCGCGGCGATGGGGAATAGCGTCGGATTGCTGAAGTTCTCGAAAGCGTATCCGAACCGCTTCTTTGACGTCGGGATCGCCGAACAGCATGCGGTCACGTTTGCGGCCGGGCTGGCGAAGGCCGGCATGCACCCCGTCGTCGCCGTTTTTTCTTCCTTTCTGCAGCGTTCGTACGATCAGATCGTTCACGACGTCTGCATGCAGCGTCTGCCGGTCGTCTTTGCGATCGACCGCGCCGGTCTCGTCGGACAGGACGGAGAAACGCATCAGGGTGCGTTTGACATTGCCTATCTTTCGCCGATCCCGAACATCACCGTCATGGCCGCGAAATCCGGAGCGGAACTGAAGTCGATGCTGGAGTTTGCCGTCAAATTGGACGGGCCTTCCGCCGTGCGTTATCCGAAAGGATGTATCGCGAAGTTTCCGGAAGAGATGGAAACGCCGGTGGAATACGGAAAAGCGGAGGTTTTAAGAAAGGGCAATGAAGTGGCCCTCATTGCCGTCGGCGACATGGTCGCTGCGGCGCTGGAGGCCGCAGACTTGCTGAAAGAAAGCGGGATCACCCCCACCGTTGTGAACCTCCGGTTTGTGAAACCGCTTGACGAAGCATTGATCAGAAAACTCATGGAAACGCACCGACTCATTCTGTCGGTCGAGGACGGCGTCGTGATCGGCGGCGTGGGCGAGCGGATCGCCGCAATGAACGGCGCCGGCACTTATGATACGAAGATCGTGCCGCTCGGACTTCCCGACAGATTCATTCCGCAGGGGAGCGTACCGGAACTGAAAAGATCCGTCGGACTCGATGCGGCCTCATTGAAAGAGCGTGTGCTCTCGGAACTGGAAAGATGAAGGAACGGCTTGACGTACTCTTAACTGAACAGGGCTTTTTCGATTCCCGTGAACGCGCCAGGATCGCCGTGATGGAAGGACTGGTATACGTGGACGGGCAGAAGGAAGACAAGCCGGGGACGAAGTTTTCCGACACCGCAAAGATCGAGGTCCGGGGCGAAACGCTCCGCTACGTCAGCCGCGGCGGGCTGAAACTTGAGAAGGCGATGGAACTCTGGCCGATCTCTCTTGCGGGAAAGACCTGCATGGACGTCGGCGCCTCGACAGGCGGCTTCACGGACTGTATGCTGCAAAACGGCGCGGAGAAAGTCTATTCGGTCGACGTCGGATACGGACAGCTGCACTGGAAGCTGAGAAACGATCCGAGGGTCGTGAATCTGGAAAAGACGAACGCCAGGTACCTGACGAGGAACGAAGTGCCGGATCCCATTGACTTCGTTTCGGTCGACGTCAGTTTCATTTCCCTGACGAAGATCCTGGAGCCCGTGAAGGCGCTGCTTTCCGAAAACGCGGAACTCGTGACGCTCGTCAAGCCGCAGTTTGAGGCGGGGAGAGAGAAAGTCGGGAAGAAGGGCGTCGTCCGGGAAGCGGCCACTCATGCGGAAGTGATCCGGAAGGTCACGGAATATGCGAAATCGATCGGATTCAGTGTGCTCGGTCTGACCTATTCGCCCGTAAAAGGTCCGGAAGGCAACATTGAGTATCTGGCGTATTTAAGAAACGGCGCACTTCCGGAAGACAGCGGCGTCACTTACGACGTGGATGCCGTGGTGGAGGAATCTCACCGTACGCTCGGCTGATATCGGGCCGGGGATCAAAGGAGAAGGCATTGCTGACATCATTGCACGTGAAAAATCTGGCGCTCATCCGGGACACGGAGCTTTCCTTCGGGGAAGGACTCAACGTGCTGAGCGGAGAGACCGGCGCGGGAAAATCGATCCTGCTCGGATCCATTCTGCTCTGTCTCGGGGTGCGAAGCGATAAGGAACTCATCCGGACGGGGGCGGAATCCGCCTACGTGGAACTCGTGTTTTCCGGCGCCGGCCCCGAAGTCACGGAGAAACTGAAGGAGATGGACGTTTATCCGGAAGACGGGGAATACCGGTTTTCGAGACGCCTCACGGAAAAGAAGAGCATTGCGAAGATCAACGGAGAAACCGTGACGCTCTCCACGGTCCGCGCCGCGGCTGCCCTGCTCATCGATCTCTACGCGCAGAATGAGCAGCAAACGCTGCTCGACGAAGAAAACTACATTGAGATCCTGGACGCGTACGGGCGCGAAGAATTAAAAGACGTCAAGGCCGTCTGCCGGGACGCGTACCGCGCCTACCGGGCGAAGAAGGAAGAGATCCGGAAACTCGGCACCGATGACGAGGAACGCCGCCGCACGCTGGACTTTCTGGCATTTGAGGTCGAAGAGATCGAAAAGGCGAAACTCCGGGCGGGCGAAGAAGAGGAACTGAAGCAGGCGTACGAGAAGTACAGCCACGAGTCGCTGATCCGGGAAGGTCTGGAAGAAGCTTCCGCCGTTCTTTCGGATGAGACTTCAGAGAAGACGGCCAGGGTGCTCCGAACGCTCCGGGAACTCGAAAAATACGATCCGTCGCTTTCGGAGACGGTCTCGCTGTTCGAGGACGTGGAGAGTTTGCTCGATGACGGCGTACAAGCGCTGAAAAGCCGCCTTTTCGCCATCGGAGAGGAAGACGGAAAACTCTCCGCGGTCGAGGAAAGACTCGACGAAATCGGCCGTTTAAAGCTGAAATACGGGGCTTCCGTAGAGGAGATACTGAAAACCGGTGAAAAACTCGGAAAAGAGTACCGGGAACTGAAGGCGTTGGACGAGCATTCCGAAGAATTGAAGACGGAGCTTGAGGCGGCCAAGGAAACGCTTCTTTCGGCCGCGCGGGCGCTACGGGAAAAACGTAAAACGGTCGGAGCGGCGTTTTCCTCCGCGCTCGTCGAAACGCTGAAGGCGCTGAACTTTGCCGAGGTCAGATTCGAAGTCGAGGTGGAGGAAACGAACGTCTATTCCACTGACGGCGCGGACACGGTCCGGTTCCTCATTTCCGTGAATCCGGGCGAACCCGTGAAACCGCTTTACAAGGTGGCTTCCGGCGGCGAACTCTCCCGGATCATGCTGGCCGTGAAGACGATCGGCGTACGGAACTCGGAACGCGGGGAAAAGACGCTGATCTTCGATGAAGTGGACAGCGGCATCAGCGGGAAGACCGCGGCGCTCGTCGGAGAGCGGCTGTTGGAGATCTCTTCCCGGGATCAGGTGATCCTGATCAGCCACCTTCCGCAGATCGTGTCGTTATCGGACCGCCATTTCAGGATCGAAAAATACACGGACGGCCAGGAAACGGTCACGACCGCGGTGGAGCTTTCCGATGAAGAAAGCGTTTACGAAGTCGCAAGGCTTCTCGGCACCGGGGAAGTGACGGAGGCAAACTTGCGGAATGCAAGGGAAATGAAGCAGAGAAAGGCAGGAAAAGACGCATGAGTTTACGGGAAGACGCGTCCAAGATCATCCGGCATTCGATCTCGAAGGTGCTGCCGGGGCAGAACGTGAGGCAGGTCCTGTTCGAAACGAATCTCGGCGGAGGGCGGATCATCGTCATTGCGATCGGCAAGGCAGCTTATACGATGGCCAGAGTGGCCGAAGACGTGATCCGGGACAGGATCACGGCCGGTCTCGTGATCACGAAATACGGTCACGCGAAAACGCCGCTTCCGCATTTCGAGATCGTCGAAGCGGGGCATCCCCTGCCGGACGAAAACTCGTACCTGGCGGCGGACAAGGCGATCGATCTCGTTTCGGATCTGGATCCGGAAGACCACGTGCTCGTGCTTTTGTCCGGCGGCGCTTCGTCGCTGTTCGAGAAACCCGTGATCCCGCCGGAAGATTACGTGAAGATCATTGACGCACTGTTGAAGAGCGGTGCGGACATTCACGAACTGAACACCGTCCGGAAGCATCTTTCCTTCGTAAAAGGCGGAAGGTTCGCCGCCCTTGCGGCACCGGCGCACGTCGATACGGTCATCCTTTCCGACGTCGTCGGCAATGACCTTTCGATGGTCGGAAGCGGTCCCACCTATCCGGATGAGACGACGGGACAGGAAGCGTTTTCCATCCTGGAAAAATACCACATCGGCGCCCGCGGCGACATGATCGACATGCTGATGAACGACACGCCGAAGAAACTGAACAACGTTTCGTTTTACCGGATCGGCGACGTCTCCATGCTCTTGGAGAGCGCGAAGGAGGCGGCCGAATCCCTCGGCTATCAGACCGTGCTCCTGACGGATTCTCTCGGCTGCGAAGCGAGGGAGGCCGGTGCATTCATTGCCGCGATCGCGCGGACGTTCCGAAATACGAATTCTAAGATCGCCTTCCTCGTCGGAGGTGAAACCGTCGTGCACGTGAAGGGGAACGGTCTCGGCGGACGGAATCAGGAGATGGCGCTTGCCGTCGCGAAGGAGATCGGCGGCTTCTATAACGTTTGTTTCTTCTCGGTCGGTTCCGACGGAACGGACGGACCGACGGATGCTGCGGGCGGCATCGTGGACGGCGACACGATGCGTGCGATGAAGAAGGCTGGCGTGGATCCCGTGAAGGCATTGGAGAACAACGATTCTTATCATGCACTGCAGGCCGTCGGCTCGCTCGTCATGACCGGACCGACCGGAACGAACGTGAACGACCTTTCCGTGC
>JAEEGL010916239.1_pt1 | contig 45062 bp, 37 predicted proteins | sample 9134231 | NCBI WGS metagenome assembly JAEEGL01 (sample SAMN16246548, study PRJNA631951) | gut metagenome | biome: gut microbiome; feature: rumen; material: fiber-attached | host: Bos | place: Iran: Karaj | collected 2018-10 | reverse complement strand
TTGCGTTATAAATTATCGCGCGTTAAATCTTTTACCCATTTGTATTTTTTAAAGTGAACTATTACCCATGGAATTTTTCCTACTTCATCAAGACACGTACACGCGTAAACTAAAAATACAGGCCAGTGAAATTTAAAAGTTCCGAGTGCTGCAAGCGGAACTGCAATACACCACATGCAGATTGCAAGACTGTACATGTCATACATCGTATCTCCGCCTGCTGCAAAAATTCCGTTTATGACAATCGTGTTGAATGTGCGGCCGAACATGTAGATGCTCATTACAATCATCATCTGGATTAAGAATTTATCAGCAGTTTGAGAAAGTTTTCCAAAGTGAATCGAAAACGGTGTGATTATAAAACAGAGCGCTGTAATTATAAAACCTGTAATCGTTGCAATTACAAGCATGCGGTCGCCGTATAACTTTCCTTTTTCCAAATCGCCAGAGCCAAGTTCGTTTCCTACCATAATTCCGGCTGCACTGCAAAGTCCGTTGCAAAGACATGTCAAAAGGTCTCTTATTACTGCTGCAATTGAGTTTGCTGCAGTCGCGTCTTTTCCAAGATGTCCCATGAATGCACTGTAAGAAGTAAAGCCGATTCCCCAGAATAAGCTTGCACCTAAAAGCGGATAAAGACATTTTACAAAATCTATAAAAAGAATTTTATTAAAGCTGAAAATGTATTTTAATTTCGGATGAATGTAATTTTTCCTAAAAGAATTTGCGATGCACCAGAAAAATTCGATTATGCGTGAAATTAAAGTTGCAAGGGCAGCTCCGCGAACATCCATTGCAGGAAGTCCGAAAAGTCCGAATATAAAAACTGCATTAAGTAAAATATTTATTACAACCGTGCATGAACTTATGAGTGCTGTGCGTTCCGGGTGATCGGTAATTTTCATCATGCAAAGGTATGACTGCGAGATTCCGGTTAAAAGATATGAAAAGCCTGCGATTCTTAAGTATTCGATTCCGGTTGTAACAAGTTCTTTCTGGTCTGTAAAAATGAGCATGAGCTGTTCCGGGAACAATTCGCATGCTGTAAAAAAGAATATCGAAACGATTGCAGACATTTTAAGCGAGAGACAGAAAACTTTGTTTACAGATTCTGTATCTTTTTTGCCCCAGTACTGAGCGCCTAAAATGGATTCAACTCCGACAATCGCAAAAATAATCATGTTCTGTATAAACTGAATCTGTGTAGCAAGCGAAACTGCTGACATTGAATCCTGATTAAAGTGACCGAGCATGAGTGCATCTGCTGCGGCAACTGACGCAAGCATCAGGTTCTGGAATGCAATCGGCAGAGTAAGGTGAATTAATTTCTGTAAAAATGTTTTATCAGAAAAAACGTTAAGTTTTTGTTTCATACTGTTTTTTTTATCCTCCTTTTTACGATTATATAGCGCCACCATGCAGTCAAGCCGGCAATGGACCATACGAATCCGACTGACCACCATATTCCCCAAAGGCCGATAAAAGGAATTTTAGTTAAAATAAATGGAGCTGTAAAGCGCCCGAATACTTCGACGATGCCGTTGAGCATAGAAAAGAATGCATCTCCGACGCCGTATAAAATTCCGCGTACCATATAAATAGTACCAAGGAAAAGATAGAAGAGACTTGTAATCTTAAGTGCAGTCGCCCCCATTTTTATAACGTCGACTTCATTTTTCTTAACGAAGAATCTTATGATTGATTCTCCTCCAAGTTGAATAATAGGGAACATTACGAGAGTAAATATTCCCATAAGAAGCATTGCTTTTTTATATCCCAAAATGGCACGGTCAATTTTTTTAGCACCATAATTCTGTCCGCAGAATGTAGAAAGGGCAGCGCTCAATGTCTGATATGGAAGATGAATTATCTGCTCAATGCGACTTGTTGCTGTAAACGCTGCAACTGTTGTGTCGCCAAAGCCGTTAACGACTGCCTGTAGCGCCATGCACGAAATTGCAATCATCGAAAACTGGAACGAAAGCGGAACACCGATTTTAATCGTCTGTCTTATGATTTCGTGATTAATCCTTAAATTTATTTTTTCAAATTTAAAATAAGGATTCTTTCTGAATGCAAGAAACAGGCAGAGAGCTGCACTTAAAAACTGAGAAATTATTGTTGCCCAGCCTGCACCCTTTACGCCCATGCAAAAATATTTTACAAAGATGACATCAAGAATTATGTTCAGCACGCATGTAAAGATAAGGCAGTAAAGAGGAGTTTTTGAATCTCCTAAAGCCCTTAACATCGAAGAAGCATAGTTGTAAAGCGAGACAAAAAGAAGTCCGATACAGAGGATTTTAAGATAACCTTTTGCGTCATTAAAAATATTTTCCGGAGTGTTAAGGACGTGAAGAATCGGACCTGCAAGAAAAAACGATGCTGTTCCGACAACAAGAGGAAAGATAATCATTATGTAACCTGTGTTCGTAATGCAGTTTTTTACTTTGTTGTCATCTTTTTGTCCGAAAAACTGAGAGGTGATGATTCCGCCACCGGATGCGATGCCGTTACAGAGTGCAAAAAAGAAAAACGAAATCGAAGTCGTAGTTCCGATTGACGCAAGTGCTGCGCTTCCGACAAGCTGTCCTACGATAACTGAGTCTGCAAGGTTGTAAACCTGCTGAAAAAGATTTCCTATTAACATTGGGATGGAAAAACTTATTAAAAGCTTAACAGGATTTCCTTCTGTCATGTCTATAATGTTGTCTTTCATACATCTGGAATATAGCAAAACCACTGCCAGAAATAAATAGTTTTTTTTGATAAAAAGTGGTTTATTTTGATTTGTTTGATGGGTTTATATTGATTTATATGCTGAATTTACTAAAATAACGCAAGGCTTTTAAAGTGATAGGAGTTCGTCTGGCTTTTCGATTATATAGTCTGCACCGGCTTCTATAAACTCTTTCTGGCTTCCAAATCCCCATAGAATACCGCATGATTTTAAGCCTGCCTTTTTTGCTCCGATGATGTCGTATTTTCTGTCGCCGACCATGAGGATGCCGTTTTTGTCTGTGATATTGTTTTCTGCGAATATATAATTTATGACATCGATTTTTTCTGTGCGTGTTCTTTCTGCAATGTCTGCGCCGCCTATAAAGTCAAAGAGGTCAGAAAGTTTTTTCTGTTCTATAATCTGTTTTGTATATACTTCTGGTTTGCTTGTTGCGACAAAAATCTTTTTGCCGCTGTTTTTAAGTTCTGCAATCGTTTCTGCAACTCCGTCATAGACAGAGCACATATACATTCCTTCTTTAGAATAAAATGCGCGGTAAACATCGATTGCATTCTGTATTTCGGATTCGGGAAGATTAAATATTGTAGAAAAACTTTCTTTAAGTGAAGGGCCAATCATTTTTACAAAAGTTTCTTTGCCGTAAGAAAGTCCGTAGTGTTCGCAGACTTTTTCCATTGATGCAAAGATTCCTTCTGAGGTGTTGCATATTGTTCCGTCAAAATCAAAAAAATATGTTGTAAAAGTTTTTTCTTTGTTCATTGTTTTTATACTTCTGTGCGGCCGCGAAAGCTTCTTGCAAGTGTAAGTTTGTCTGCGTATTCAAGATCTCCTCCGACAGGAAGACCTGATGCAAGGCGTGTTACTTTGATATCGCTTACTGCTGCAATCATTCTCTGTAAGTAGAGTGCAGTCGTGTCGCCTTCTACAGTAGGGTTTGTTGCAATTATTACTTCGCTTACCTTTTCTTCTGTGATGCGTTTGATAAGCTGCTTTATGTTAAGCTGGTCTGGACCAATCCCTTCGAGTGGAGCAATGACGCCGCCTAAGACATGAAAGAGGCCGTTAAACTCATGCGAGCTTTCGATTGTAGAAACATCCTGCGGCTGTTCGACTACACAGATTATAGAGCGGTCGCGCATTGTGTCTGTGCAAATCGGACACGGATCGTCTTCTGTCCATGTGCCGCAGACAGAACATGGTTTTATTTTTTCCTGGAGGGTATTTAACTGCAGGGCAAATTTTTTTACGTAAGAAGTGTCGGCTTTTAAAATAAAGTTTACGAGGCGGCCGGCTGATTTTTTTCCTATACCCGGAAGGCGTGAAAAACTTTCTGTAAGTTCGTCGATTGCGTTCATGATTAAAGCCCCGGGATTCCCATTGATGATAAAACTGGTCCGTATTTTTCTTTTAATTCTTCTGCAATTTTTGTCATTGCATCATGATGAGCTGCGATGATTAAATCCTGAAGCATCTGTACATCACGTGGATCTACACAGACCGGATCAAGTTTGATCGAAGTAATTTCGAATTTTCCGTTTACGGTAACGTTTACGATGTTGCCGCCGGAACTTCCTGTTGCAGTAATATCACGCATCTGTTCCTGAATGTTTCCGAACTGTTCTTTCATCTGATTAAGATTTTTTAACATATCGAATGGATTCATTATACTCCTCCCACAATGTTTCCTTTAAAAACGCTGCATAATATGTCTACCTGCTTTGGAACCGTTACAGGTTTTTTGTTCTGTTCAGTTTCAAGTAAAGTTATGTTAAAGTTTACATTCTGTCCGGTAAAGCGCGAGATACATTCTGCGATGTCTCGGTTTTTTGCATCAAGCTGTGATTTCTGGAAAGCTGAATCGATTGTAGTCGAAACGGTGTTGCCTTCGATTTTCCATTCACCTGTCTGCATAAGACCTGCGCTTATGAATGCGTCTTCGAGTGAAATTGCTGCAATTACCTTTGCCTTAATTTTATCTGCTTCTGTGGCTGCCGCTGTATTTTGAGGCGGCAGGGCACCGCCATTATAAAAAGGGTCTGTTTTAGGTTGCGCTTGAGGCGGCGCAAATGATGCGTCCGGGTTTTCGGTTTGAGCGTCAGTTGCCTCTGTCTCGCGCGAACTTTCTATCGGAGAACCTGCCAGCGCAGAAAATGTTGCCATCTTTGTAGCGCCCGGGATCGGGCCTGGAGCAGACGGTGTCTGTAATTGCATGGCTTGAGGCTGTGCGCTCTGTGAAAACTGCGACTGCGTGTTCTGTGAAGCCGTGTTAAGGTTTGAAACTTGAGTTTGAGCTTGAGTGCCTGAAATTTGTGCGCCCTGCATTAAAAGTGCCTGTGCATTGTCGATTGCTTTTTTAACTTCGACAGGGCTTACATAATCAGAAAGCCAGCACAGTTTACTGAATGCAAGTTCTATTTCGTAACGTGGTGAAAGTGAGTAGCGTATGTCACGATAGAGATTTAAGAATAAAGAAAGCGCTCTTTCTATCTGGATAGAATTCCATCCTGATAAAACTTTTTTACTGTAGCGTTCTGCAGCCTGACCCAAAAGCGATTCTTTTGTTATTCCGTGTTTAATAAGAAGAAGGCTTCTTAAATAATCAGAACAGTTTGTGATAAGCTGGTCGATTGAAATTCCAGACTGAAGGAACGCATCAAGTTTTTCTGTTACGCTTACATTGTCTGCATCGATGCAAGCATCAAAGATTTCGTTTAAGCGTTCTGTTCCGACAAGACCGAGCTTATCGCGGATTTTTTCATAAGTAATATGTCCTTCGCTGAACGCTGCAACCTGATCAAAGAGAGTGTATGCGTCGCGCATACTTCCTGTTGATTCGCGTGCAATCCAGTAAAGTGCTTCGTCTTCTGCAGTAATTCCGATATCTTTGCATGCAAGTTCAAGCTGTTCTTTAACTTTTTCAATCGGGACAAGACGAAAGTTAAACTGCTGACAGCGGCTTTTAATCGTTGCCGGAACTTTTTGCAGTTCAGTTGTTGCAAAAATAAAAATTACATATGGTGGTGGTTCTTCGATTGTTTTTAAAAGCGCATTGAATGCACTTGTCGTAAGCATATGAACTTCGTCGATGATATAGATTTTGTAACGGCATGAGTTTGGCGGAAACATTACTTCGTCTTTAATCTGGCGGATGTCATTTACGCTTGTATTTGACGCACCGTCGATTTCGATTACATCAAGACTTGAGCCTTTTGTAATTTCCTGACATGTTGAACATGTTCCGCATGGAGTTGCAGTTGGTCCTGACTGACAGTTGAGGGCTTTTGCAAGAATGCGGGCTGTTGATGTTTTCCCGCAGCCGCGTGGTCCTGTAAAAAGATACGCGTGTGCAATTTTTCCTGTTTCAATTGAATTTTTTAAAGTCGCCGCAACAAATTCCTGGCCTATAAGGGCGTCAAAAGTCTGTGGTCGGCGTTTGGTTGCTGTTACTTCATATGCCATATTCATACTATAGCGCAAATCCGGCTTATAGTCGAGTAGAGAAATTTACGGGTTTTCTGCTTATTTTACACGCATTTCAAAAACTCCGTCCCATTTTGCAGGTGGCGGGGAAATCTTAAAATGACGGATGCGGTCAATAAAGATTTTGCTTGGCATGTCGTTGTATTTTTTATAGCATGCCATAAAATATTCTGAACTTTTTTCCCACTGCTTTTTTCTGTAAAAATAAAGGCCGCGTTCAAAAAGTGTTTTTATTTCCAGAAGTTTAGCAGATGATTTTGTCTTAAGCTGTAAGATTTCATAAATACGTACAGGTTCTGTTTTACCTTTAACCGTTATAAAGTCAAGCTCGCGGCAGATGAAGCTGTCGTTAAGTTTTTCGTAAACTGCTTCTGTGATTATTGCCTTAGAACCGTATGCTTTATTTGCTCCTTCGAGGCGGTTGGCAAGGTTTACTGTGTCGCCGATAGAAGTAAAGTCCATTCTTGTTTTAGAGCCTACAGAACCAAATACGACGTTTCCTGTGTTGATTCCGATACCCATCTGGATTACATCGTCTCCCGATTCTTTAGAAAGCTGCTGCTGCTCTTTCATCGCGGTTCTTATTTCCATTGCGGCTTTGCACGCGTTGTATTCTTTTCTAGGGCCGGCAAAGAATGCCATCATTTCGTCTCCGACAAACTTGTCGATGTCGCCGCCGTTTTTAAGAATAATTTCTGTTTCTAAATCAAGATAATGATTTAACATCGAAACTATTTCTTTTGGAGCGCGTCCTTCGCATAATGTCGTAAAACCGCGGATATCCGTAAACAAAAAGCACAGTTCACGACTCAAGCTTTTTTTAGATTCGTTGTCTGCGTGCTTGAGTGTAGAAAAAGAAATGTATGGAACTGTTCCGCGTATCAAAGTAACCATGTCGCTTATTTCATTTGAGAGGTCTTTGATTTCGTCATGAGTTTTTATTACGTCTTCAAATTGAATTGTCTCAGGTAAAACTTTTCCTCTTCCAGAAAGCAGAGTCGAAAGTGAGTTGGAAGTTTTTCTTACATTTGTCCTTAAAAGAAGAAGTGGATCTGCAATATAATCTGCAAGGAATAAAGTTAAGATTACCGAAAGATATAAAAAGACTGCAGAGAGTGCAAAGACTGCAACCTTTGTCTGAAAGTATGGCTTCATCAGAACATCTTCTCTGTAAGTAACGATTGTAAATCCTACAAGCTTTGAACCTGCCTGGCGTGTAAGCGTAACAGGGTAAATAAATTTACATGTTCTGTATGTCTTGTTGTAAACAGGAGTTTTTCTGTATGCGCCTGTTTCGTATCGTTTTAAGTAGTCGCGTGCCTGTTCTTCTGTAAGCGATTTTTCTTCCTGAGGAATTGCAGATGCTTTAGAAGTAGTGTAGGCAAGAACATCAAACGGCGGAAGCTCTGTTTCTGCGTCGATTGATTCAAGATAGATATGAGCATTTACGCTTGAAATTATGATGTCGATTCTTTCAAACGGAGAATCTGCATAAGTGTTTGATTTTTTCTGCTGGCTAAAGAAGTAGGAAATCTTGTCGTTTTTACCTTCTGCAGTTTCGTAAATTGCTGCTGTCTGTTCTGCGTGAGTTCTTCCTGCATCTGTAACGGTTTCTGTAATGAGGTTTTGATATCTTCGTAAAATCAAAACCATAAAAGAAAAAAGAATGACTGTAATTGCACCGATTATCGAAAGTGTAAGCTTTGTCTTGATGCTTATCTTTTTTTTCTTTTTATCTTCTTCTTCGTTTTTAAGCTGCTTAAATTCTGCGTATTCTGTTGTGTTTATTCTTCTGTATGTAATGCCTGTTATGCTTAGTGCAAGATGCGCAAGAACTGCAAAAACAAAGAGCGCATAGATGTATCGCGGCAGCTGAATGAACCAGAGACTTGTATTTGCGCAGATAATCATGCACGAAATTGAACAGAACAAATATAATGTAAGTGAAACTAGAACTAAATAATAAAGTATTTTATTTGAAATCTTTTTTACAAAAATCGAAGTAATTAAAACGATTACTGTTGCAGGTAAAAAATAAACAGAATAAAAAAGAAGCTTTAATATAGGTGCGTAAAAGTTTGCGTCTTTTACAAGTGGAATTAAAAAAGGAAATAAAAGTGTGTGCGGGGTTTCGGTATCGTAAAGATTAACCTGCATCATGCTTAACGGACAGCAGAAAAGCACCGTTATAACAAGTGCAGGAAAAATTCTACAGAAATAAAAAAAGAATTTTGTTTTATTAATCTTTACCATTTATTTATTTTTGTTCAGACGGTTTTTTCTTTGCGTCTGCTACAGCTTTTGCCATTTTAGCTTTTGCAGCTTCCATGTCATTTACCATAAGAATAGGCTGTCCTGTAGCATCAAGTGTATCACGCCACAAAGAACCTTCTGGGTTAACTGCATTTCTGTGCTGTGTAACCATCTTGATAGGAAGGTGAACAAACTTGTCATGAACAAGTCCGATAACAAGTTTTGTTTTTCCTGCCATTGCGGCATGAACTGCATTGTTACCAAGGCGTTCGCAGTAAACAGAGTCTGATGCAACTGTAACTGATGCGCGGATCTGGTAACCCGGGTCAATGTATTTAAGGTTAATTTCGATTTTCTTTTCTTTGAAGTATTTTTCAATCTGTGCTTTAAGGTAAACACCGATGTCTGCAAGTTTTTTGTTTCCAGATGCGTCTGTTGCGTTTGTGCTTGTAAGTAAATCCTGTCCTGCACCTTCAGATACTACGATTACTGCGTGACCACGTTTTGCAAGACGGCGTTCAAGACATGCAAGGAAACCGTTTTCTCCTTCGAGCTCAAATGGAACTTCTGGAATTAAACAGAAGTTTGTTTCGTGGCTTGCAAGAGTTGCTGCTGTTGCAATAAATCCTGCTTCGCGTCCCATAAGTTTTACAAGACCGATTCCGTTAATCTGACTTGCAGCTTCCATGTGGATTGCAGCGATAGCTTCTTTTGCTCTCTGAACTGCTGTTTCAAATCCGAATGAACGGTCGATGAACATAAGGTCGTTGTCTACAGTCTTTGGGATTCCTACAACTGCGCATTTGTAACCGCGTTTTTCTACTTCGCATGCGATGTCATAAGAACCGCGCTGTGTTCCGTCGCCGCCGATGATGAAAAGCATGTTGATGTTGTCGCGTTCGAGACAGTCAACGATTTCGCCGACTCTCTGTCCGCCACCGCGGCTTGTTCCAAGATATGTACCGCCGATTTTGTGGATTTCGTCGATTAAATAGCGGTCAAGGTCAATTGGTTCGTATCCTTCTTCTGCAAAGAAGCCGTGGAATCCGAACTGGTAGCCCTTTATTGTTTTTACGCCGTAACGAGTGTTAAGACAGCGTACGATTGCACGAATAACGTCGTTTAAGCCAGGACAGAGACCGCCGCATGTGCAGATTCCGGCTTTAACGTGTTTAGGGTCAAAGTATATTTTTTCGCGAGGTCCGGCTTTTTCCATGAGGTTTGTCATGTCGAGCGGATCGTTTGCCTTATCTCCGGAAACATAAATGTTGTTTCTGATAAACTGATCGTCCCTGACATAATTTGCCCTGTTGTCGCCGATTACGCGAGAAAGTTCGATAGGTGAATCAACTGTACAAGTTCCTAAAGATTCAATTGAAAAATCCAATGTATCGCCCATGAAAAAACTCCTGATTTTACTATATAAATAGGTAAGTTTAATTAGAATATCCTAAATAAGGCCAGTTATTCAAGTAGTTATTTACTTAAGGCGGAATAAAACAAATGCCGTTTTCTGGTTCATTCAGCCTTAAAAAATATAAAAAATACGGGGTAAATTGAAAAATTCTATTAATATGTGTATAATAGAAAATTATGGATTTACTTAAAAAATTGGAACAGTGCGAAAAACGATTTAAGGAAGTTTCAGAACTTGTTCAGTCGCCGGATCTGGTAAAGGATCCGAAAAAATACAAGGATACTATGCGCGAAAACGGATATCTTACAGAAGTATGCGCATTGGGAGATGAGTATAAAAAAGTTCTTTCCGGAATCGAAGATGCAAAACGCCTCATCACAGAAGAAGATGATGTTGATATGAAAGAAATGGCACGCGAAGAGTTAAAGGAACTCGAAGAACGTCAGCCGAAACTCGAAGAAGAAATAAAACTTAAATTAATTCCGCCTGACCCGCTTGATGAAAAAAATATTATTCTTGAAATACGAAGTGCAGCAGGTGGAGACGAAGCAAGTCTTTTTGTTCGTGACCTCTGGGAAATGTACTGCCATCTTGCAGAACGCAAAGGCTGGAAAACAGAAACGATGGAAGCTCAGGAAACAGAAGTTGGTGGCTTTAACAAAATCGTAACTAATATTTCAGGAAAATTCGTATACGGAACATTGCGATGGGAATCGGGCGTTCATAGAGTTCAGCGTGTACCACAGACAGAAAGCCAGGGAAGATTGCAGACTTCTACTGCAACAGTTGCGGTTTTGCCAGAAGCAGATGAAGTTGATATTCAGATTAACCCGAACGATGTTCGCGTTGACGTAATGCGTGCCGGTGGACCTGGAGGACAGTGTGTTAATACGACAGACTCTGCCGTGCGACTTACACATATTCCGACGGGACTTGTTGTAATTCAGCAGGATCAGAAATCACAGATTAAAAATAAAGAAAAGGCGTGGTCAGTTTTGCGTGCACGACTTTTTGATCTTGAACAGAGTAAAAAAGATGCAGAGAGATCTGCTGCGAGAAAGAGTATGGTTGGAAACGGAGACCGTTCAGAAAAAATCCGCACATACAATTATCCTCAGGACCGCGTAACAGATCACCGCATTAACTATAGTGCTCATAATCTTCCGGGATTTATGATGGGAAACATGGATGACATGCTCGATGCTTTAAACGTTTATGCAAAAGAAGAACAGCTTAAAGCAGATATAACAGAGATGGGCGCATAAAGATAACATGAATAAGAGAACAGTATTAATCATTGATCAGGATCAGATAAATAGAAGAATTCTCGCAAATATCCTGCAGGATGAATACACTCTTATTCTTGTTACAAATGAAGCAGAAGCTTCAAGAATTTTAAAAACAAATTACAAAAGAATTTCTGCAATCATTCTTGATCTTGAGATGCCTTCGACAGAAGACGGTTATAAAGTTCTCGAAAAAATTCATGCAGATAAAAATTACGCAAAAATCCCAATCGTTGTTTCGAGCCAGATTGGTTCTGAAGAGGAAGAAGAAAAAGCCCTCTCGCTCGGTGCGCACGATTTTATTTTTAAACCGTATAAACCAGAAATCATCAAGCACAGACTTTCAAATACAATCGAGCTGATGGAAGCCGTAAAGGTTGTAAATCTCGTTATAAAAGATGATTTGACTCCGTGTTACAATAAATCTTATTTTATGACAAAGGTTCGTGAAATTCTTACAGAGCATGCCGATGAAAAATTTGGAATTCTTTGTATCGATGTTGAACAGTTTAAAATGGTCAACGACTCTTACGGTATTTCGGCTGGTGATAAGATTCTTTACAAGCTTGGTGAAATTCTTTGCTCTGAAATTCCTGAAGGTGCTGTTTGTTCTCGTTTTACGGCAGATGAATTTTTTATTTTTATGTCGTATGACGAAAGTTTTTACGAGCCTTTCGTAGAAAAAGTTTCTGCAACACTTCATAAATATCTTCCGAGAATCGGTGTAAAGATTAAGTTAAAGATATGCTGCGGTGTTTATTATATTCATGATAAATTAATTCCTGTTGCGGCTATGTGTGACAGAGCTCAGCTTGCAACTCAGAATATCAAGGGTAAATACGGAAAAGTTCTTGCATATTATCAGGACGACATCAGACGCCAGATGCATAACATCCAGGCGATTACAAATACGATGGAGCAGGCATTAAAGAACGGCGAGTTTAAGGTTTTCTATCAGCCTAAATATGAACTTGCTTCTGAGTGCATTGCCGGAGCCGAAGCTCTTGTGCGCTGGGAAAATCCTGAGATGGGCTTTATGTCGCCTTCTGCGTTTGTTCCGCTGTTTGAAAAAAACGGATTTATTACTTCGCTTGATATTTTTGTATGGGAAAGTGTATGCCGTGACATGCATGAATGGATAAGCCAGGGCGGAAAACCTTTTGCAGTTTCGCTCAATGTTTCGCGCGCAGATATTTATAATCCTAAGCTTATTAAGATTCTTGTCGACTTAAGCGAAAAATATGAAATAGAAAGAAAATACATTCACCTTGAAATAACAGAAAGTGCTTATACTGATAATCCTGAACAGATTATAAAGACCGTTAAATTATTGAGGGAAAAAGGGTTCCCTATTGAAATGGATGACTTTGGTTCGGGATATTCTTCGCTCAATATGCTTTCTGAAATTCCTATCGATATCTTAAAGCTTGATATGGGCTTTGTTAAAAACGAGCTTGAAAAATCAAGCGGCAAGGGAATTTTAGGATTTGTCATCAGTCTTGCAAAGTGGCTCAATCTTGCAGTTGTTGCAGAAGGTGTTGAAACTCCTGAACAGATTAAGATTTTAAGTTCGATGGAATGTAATTATGTTCAGGGATTTTATTTTGAAAAACCTCTTTGCAAGGAAGATTTCTTTAAGCTCATGAAAGAAGGTGACATAAAGGATATGTACCTTACAAGTTCGAGCGTTACACATATCGATAAAGAAAAACTTGTTATAAATAAATCTGTCGGAACAAAACTCGGAACAATGCTTGTAGTTGACGATATCGAATTGAGCCGCGAAGTAATTAAACAGATATTCTTAGAAGAATACGATATCGTAGAAGCAGTTGACGGACTCCAGGCATGGAATTACATAAGGGAAAATCCGACAGAAATTACGATTGTACTTCTTGACCTTCTTATGCCGGTTATGGACGGCTTTCAGCTTTTAAAGAAGATTAGGGATTTTGAACCGACTCGAGAGATTCCGATTGTTGTAACATCACAGGGCGATGAAAAATCAGAAGAGCGTGCACTTTCGATGAGCGCAGAAGATTTTATTTCAAAACCATATAATCCTGTTATTCTTCGTCATCGTGTACGAAACGCAGTAATGAATTCGAAAGTAAAGAAGATTGAACTTGAACGCCAGATGAACAAGGAACTTCTTGAAGCCGAACTTGCTGTAAATAAAGATGCGCTTACGGGGCTTTCTACAAGAAAAGTTCTTGAATCAAAAGTAAATGACTTCTTTGCAAACTCAGAAAACTCTGGTGCTGTTTTTGTAATGATTGACGTTGATAACTTTAAAGACGTAAATGATATTTACGGACATATAAAGGGTGATGAAACATTAAAGCACGTCGGAGAAATCTTGCGCTCATCGTTTAGGGATGAAGATATCATCTGTCGAATGGGTGGCGATGAGTTTGCTATTTTTATTCCGAAGAAATTTGAAAGGAAACAGCTTGAACTTAAACTTACACGTCTTTGTGATAATCTTGTTTTCATGATAGAAAAAATTCAGGTAACATGTTCGATTGGTGCATGTCTTGCTCCAAAGTACGGTCAGGATTATCAGACGCTTTACAACAATTCTGATATGGCACTTCTTGCAAGCAAACGCTACGGAAAAAATCAATTCCAGATTTTCTCCGGGCAGACGGTGCTTCCTTCTTATGTGTTCTACAGAAATATGGACTGGCTGCTTGATGAATTTAATGATGCGGTAATTGTATGTGCAAAAGATTCTTTTGAACTTCTCTATATAAACAAGAATGCATGTGAAATTGCAGGAAAAGAAAAACGTGAATGCATGGGTAAAAAATGCTACGAAGTTTTATGGGGAAGAAAAAAGCCTTGTCCTCATTGCCCTAAAGATCTTGAGCCTTCGAAAGATTTTATCGAAACAAAGGTTGTTATAAACGGTGAGAACTGTATGATGAGAACAAAGCTTATAAGCTGGGGCGGTGCTCCTGCTCGTGTTCAGTACATACAGAAAAAAAATTCTTCATTAATTGATAAGCTGATGAATCCAGATGACACTATTTGAAATTAAAAAAAATGCCGTATCTCAGTTTGCAGCTGCGGGGTTGCCGACTGCAGAACTTGATGCAGATTGTCTTTTACAGTTTCTTTTAAACAAAGATAAAACTTTTGTCCTCATGAACCGTGATTTAGAAATTACAGAGGAACAGGAAAAAAAGTTTGCTGAATACGTAGAAAAAAGAAAAACAGGATTTCCTGTTGCCTATATCACTCATAAAAAAGAATTTTTTAATACAGAATTTTATGTAACAGAAGATGTTCTTATTCCAAAGCCTGATACAGAAATTTTAGTACAGGAAGCTGTAAATAAAATTTTAGAATTTGCAAAACGCGAAACAGAAAGAACTCTGTTTATAAGAATTGCAGATATCTGCACCGGAAGCGGCTGTATTGCAATAAGCGTTGTAAAAGAAGTTCTTTCTAAAACACAGAACGTCCAGTTTGAAGTAGTGATGACAGATTTAAGTCTAGAAGCAATCTCTGTAGCACGAAAAAATGTTTACGATATACTTGATGCCTCTACCACCATTTTATGCGAAGCCGGCATAGTGCAGAGCGGGGATCATCGTGCGATGATCAAGCTGGTCAACGGTGACCTGCTTTGCTCGCAGACGCAATTTGATTTTATTTTTTCAAATCCACCTTATGTGCCGCACAAGATGGTTGATGAACTTTTACGTGATGGCCGCTGCGAGCCCCGCTCTGCACTTGACGGCGATATAGACCTTTATAACAGTTCTGAAGCAAAATCTGATGACGGGCTTTCGATAATAAGAAGACTTGTTCCGGATGCGTATAAGGCTTTAAATAAAGGCGGTTCGTTTTTAATGGAAAGCGGTGAGTATCAGGCAGAGAGCGTGAGAAAACTTTTTAATGATGCGGGTTTTAAAAATGTTGTAACTTACAAAGATCTTGAAGGTCAGGAAAGAGTTACAGCCGGAGAAAAACAATGATAAGTGTCGTAGCTTTTTTAGGAAATTACGGAAACGAATATAAAAATACAAGACATAATGCGGCGTGGCTTTTTGCAGACACACTTCCTTTTTATTCACGCTTAAATTTTCTTTCTAAATTTGACGGAGAGCTTGCATCTCTTGATTACAGTGAATTTGTAAATCTTGTTTCAAATTCTTATCCTGAACTTTGTAAAGATGACGGTCAGATTGCAGTTCCAAAAAATGCACCTGCAAAAATTTATTTTCTTAAACCTCAGACTTACATGAATCTTTCTGGTCAGAGTATCGGACAGTTATGTAAGTTCTATAAAATAAAACCGGAAGAAGTTTTAGTAGTTCACGATGAACTCGAACTTAAAAACGGATTTTTTAGTCTTAAATGGTCAGGCGGGCTTGCAGGACATAACGGGCTTCGTTCTACAAAAGATGCTCTTGGAACTGCAGATTTCTGGAGACTCCGTTTTGGAATCGGAAAGCCGGCTGATATAAATATTGCAGATTATGTTTTGAGTAATTTTACAAAAGATGAAATGCCTTTGATGGAAACTGTTTTTAAAAAAGCAGGAGTTCTTCTTGTAAAGGCCTTGCTTTCATCTGACCCTTCAAGACTTTTAACACAGTGGGGAAAAGTAAATGTCAACGCTTGATTTTGATAAAGTATTAAAAGGTGATTTTTCTACTGCCGAAAAAGCTTTTAACAGACTTTATAATGTCGTTTCGATTTTAAGGTCAGAAAACGGATGTCCATGGGATAAGGAGCAGACTCCTTTATCTATGAGACAGGATTTAATCGAAGAAACTTTTGAGGCAGTTGATGCAATTACGCAGAACGATGCGGAACATGCAAAGGAAGAGCTTGGTGATGTTCTTCTTAATGCGACGATGATAAGTTATATGTACGAGCAGAAAGGAAACTTTGCAGTTGCAGATGTTTTTAACGAACTTTCAGAAAAACTTATCCGCCGTCATCCTCATGTTTTTCCTGACAGTGAAGGCCAGGTTGCTGCAGTTGAAAAAGTAAAGAATCCTGACCAGGTTTTAAATCAGTGGGACAGAATTAAAGAAAATGTAGAAGGAAGAAAAACCGGCTGCATACTCGATGAAGTTCCGGAAGGGTTTCCGCCGCTTTTAAAGGCGTATAAGTTTCAGAAAAAGGCTGCTAAAAAAGGCTTTGACTGGGATAATATCGATGACGTTAAGGCAAAAGTGCGTGAAGAATTTGAAGAAGCAGAAAGCGCAAGAATTGAGCGCGATACTGCTGTTTCAAAACAAAACGCGAAGGTCTTTGAGCGGAATTCAGCCAGAGAAGCAGATGAAGCTCAAAAAAGGCTCGAAGAAGAAATCGGGGACTTTTTCTTTGCGCTCGTAAATTATGCCAGAAAGCTTGGTGTAGATCCTGAAACAGCGCTTAGCCGTGCAAATAAGAAATTTTACAGGCGCTTTTCTTATGTTCAGGATAAAATGCAGGAAAATGGGCATGAAATGGTTAACGGAGCTCTTGCTGTAATGGATAAATTCTGGGACGAGGCAAAAAAGAAGGGTTTATAGGCTTTCGGCGGGGCTTTTTAAGGTTTTCTTGCGGACGTCCCGTGAGGTTTTATACTTGTTATTTGACTATTTTTTTACTATATTATGATTATGAGTGGAATTTATTTTAGCGACGAAAAAGACGATGAAAAAAAAGACAAGGCACCTGATGCACTTGCAGAAAAATTTCTTAAAACACGCCAGATCCTTCTTTCTGGTGAAATCAATAAAGAGCTTGCAGAAAAATTTAACAAGCAGCTTCTGCTTTTAGAATCAGATGGAAATGATCCTGTTTATGTTTATATCGATTCTCCTGGTGGGGATGTTAGTGCGGGATTTGCAATTTACGACATGATCCGTTTTGTAAGCTGCCCTGTTGTTCTTGTAGGAAACGGACTTATTGCGAGTGCTGCTGCATTAATTCTCCTTGCTGTTCCAAAAGAAAGAAGGGTTGGATTTGCAAATTCTGAATATCTTATTCATCAGCCTCTAAGCGGAATGCGTGGAACTGCAACAGAAATTCTGATTCATGCAGAAAACCTTACGAAGACAAAGGCAAAAATTAATAAGATTATTGCAGATGCTACCGGTAAGGATGTTAAACAGGTAGAAAAAGATACTGACAGAGATCACTGGCTTGATGCAGAGGAAGCAAAAGAGTACGGTCTCATCGGTAAAATCATTGCTTCGCGTAATGAATTAAAAGAAATAAAATAAAGTTGTATGACTTTTGAATTAACGGATGAACTTGCAGATTCTATAATCTCGGCTCTTGAAAATCAGGAAAAAAGATTTGTCGTTGATTCTAAGTCGGGCTTGCTTGCAGAAAAAACACAGGATTTTGTGTGTGATGAAGAAAACTTTTACGAGCTTCCGTCGTGGGATTCGAAAGACGGATTTGATTTGATGGAGGGCTTTGTAAATGAACTTCATTCACCGATGGCCAGAAATGATTTACTTAATGTTCTTCGTTCTGGAAGGGGGGTATTTAGAGGATTTAAAGATGTTTTAAAATCTTATCCGGAAGTTGAAAAGCGCTGGCATTTTTTTAAGAACAGACAGCTTATTAATTACATCAACAGATGGTATAACGATTTAAGGGAAACATGGGGTCTTGAAAAATTAGACCGCGAAGTAGAAGAGACAGAGGATTTACTTTGCGACGACTTTGTGTTTTCAAATTATGATTTTAAATGCGACAGAGAAGAAGTTTTAAAATGTATTGAATCTGTTGCCAGAGACTATAGTGCGGTTCTTCCTGAAGAAATTGTAAATGCTTTACCTGAATTGTGGAAAGCAGACGAAGACGTAAAATTTGGCGATAAAGCCTGTGGTTTTGTATGCCGTTCGTTATCAAAAGAATTTGCAGGATGCGCTGTTTTTGCACCATGTCTTAAAAATGCACCTAATACCGTTTTACTCACCGGTTATTTTGTGCAGGAAAATTATCGCGGTCTTGGAATAGGCAGACAGCTTTTTGAAATGTCATTAGCCGAACTAAAGAAGCGTCATTTTAAGTGGGTATTTCTGGCAAATGTAATTTTACCTGAATCTATTACACCTTTATTGCTTAGAACAGGTTTTAAACAGTTTGGTTCAGTGTATGTTGCAGATTTGTTTTCAGAATAATTTAATTTAAGGAGTATGTTTTATGTCATTTAGAAGAGAAAACGAAATTGATCTGGATCAGCTTGCAGCTTTTTTGCAGAATGCAGTAGAAAAAGTAAAGACAGAAGAAAATCCAGATTTGCTTAACGACATTAAGAAAGTTTACAAAAAGAATGTTCCATTTTCATTGCGCATGTATGTGGCTGCTTATTTAACAAAATTAAGCGGAAGTCACTTTAGACCAAGAAAAGATTTTAAAAACGATCGCTCGAGAAACCGCGATTACCGCAAGGATGTTTTAAAATCATCATACAGACAGAATTCTGTTCGTGAAGACGAAACAGCAGATAATACAGAAGCTCGCGCATCGCATCCAAGAGTACAGATTGATGAAGCTCTTGCAACAACAATCTTTGTAGGAATCGGAAGAAACCGCCGTGTTTATGCACGTGACCTTGTTGGTCTTCTTATAAGTGTGGGCGGACTTGACCGTGATAGAATCGGAGATATCCGTGTTCTTGCAAATTATTCTTTTGTTCAGCTTTTTACAGAAGATGCTTCAAAGGCAATCGAAGCTCTCAATGGTTATGAATACCGCGGAAGAAAACTTTCTGTAAGTTATTCTCGTCAGAAGTCTGATGAAAATCCTGCAGAAGAATCTATTCCTTCAAATGTAGACAGCGGATATACTGATCCGTCAAGTGTAGCACAGAAAGATGATGCAGAAGCTTACGCTGCTGCAGAAAAAGCTGCTGACTCAAACGGCTATCTGGTATAATTACCACTGACGCATTTCGGGTGCAAACGGAATAAAACTTATTCCTTCAGAAAGGGAGATTTTTATTTCGTAAAACGTGCACCCGATTTTTTTTTGTTCTCGTGAAATTTCTATCAAAGCAAATGACGGCGGAAGTCCGCGGCGTGGTAAAGTACAGCTTCCGGGATTTATGAAGGTTACAGATGGAGTTTCACTTTTTGATGCGATGTGACTGTGACCGTATATTACAACGTCTGCTTTATCAAGAGAAGCCTGTTTTTCTATTTCTGACATCCCGTAATAAACGCCGAATATGTGACCGTGCGTAACGAGAATCTTTTTTCCTGCGGCTGTAAAATTTACTGTACGTGGAATCTGTAAAATAAATTCATCTTTTGAAATTTTTTCTTTTGTCGGGTTAAAAGAAACAGGGTAAGAGCTGTCGTCTCCGTTTCCCCCGGCGATTACTGCAACCGGCGGAAAATTTTTTGCAAGCTTTTTATCTTTTTTTAATGAATCTAAAATGTCGGTTATATCCTGCGCACCGTCACCGGAAAAGACAAAAACATCTGAGCGCTCAGAAAATTCTTCTAAGATTTTTTTTATGATTGAAGGATTTCCGTGAGAGTCAGAAACGGCAAGGATTACGGCATTTTCGTTCTGTTCAAGATGAGAAATAGCTTCGTCCGAGCCGATTAATAAATTTTTTGTCTGAATGAGCAGATTCATACAGCGTTTATTTATTCTTCTCTTCTATAATAAAATGATTGATTGAAGAAAGCCCTGTTTCTGGGTCGACATAGCGCTTGATTTTATAGTAAGCGCCTGCAATGTTGTTTACATGAGTAAGTAATTCTGAATTACTTTTTAAAGGTTCTTCAATCATTGTCATATAATCGATTGCGTTGTCGATTATTTCTTCGATTCCGCCTATATCTTTCTGTTCAGCTTCTTCTTTTACTTCCTGAACATTATCTGACTGTTCAACTGCCCTGTCTAATACGAAGTCACTTGTTGCTTCGATTGCAAGGATGTCATCCTGCGGAAAGAGTGTATAGATTGCAAGTAACGGATGCTTTTCGTCATCGCGGAGATTTGCAAGAGTGTTGCTTGTATATTCCGGTGCGCCGATTGTGATGATTCCTGTAAGATCAACGTCTTCAAGAAGTGTTGTAAGGCGCGAGATGCGGCCCGTACTTCCGACTTTTAAATCATCCGGGAAAACATAAGGAATTATGAGCCCTGAGTTTTCTGATGCTTCTTCGTCCGAAAGTCCGAAGTTTGCCTCAAGCCTTTTTACTTCGTTTTTTACAAACTCTTCTGAATTATATCCGTAGCCGAAAACTATGCAGATTTTCTTTTTAGTCGGCTGCCACTGCGGGCGAGCGTTTTCTTTCTGAGTGTTTTCTGCAGCTGCTCCGTTCTGGTCTGCTGTGTTCTTTTTTCTTGAACATGAAATGAATGCAAGCGATGCGATTGCGAGTGTTATTGTAAATATTTTAAGTAATTTAGTCATTTTCATATCTTATATTTTACTCGTTTTTTTGCATTCGTTCAATAAAATGGGCGAGGGTATTTTTGCTGAATTAACCCCATAATTGCAACGGGGACTTAAAATCAATATACTGTTTCTCATGAGCGGTTTTTATGATTATTTTGATGTAGCCGTTGTTGGAGCAGGGCATGCGGGAATCGAAGCATGTTTGGCCTGCGCGAGAATGGGATTAAAAACTTTAGTTATTACTCAGTCAATCGATGCAATCGGAAGAATGAGCTGTAATCCTTCTATCGGTGGAATTGCAAAAGGAAATATTGTACGTGAAATTGATGCGCTTGGCGGTGAAATGGGAAAGCTCATCGACCATTCGATGATTCAGTTCAGGCTTTTAAATAAAAGTCGTGGTCCTGCAGTGCAGGCACCGAGAAGCCAGGCAGACAAATTGACTTATTCAGCTTTGGCAAGAAAAACTTTAGAAAGTACTCCGAATCTTTCAACTCTGATGGATACGGTTGTTGATATTCTTACGACAGACTCAGATGAAAATCTTCCTCCGAACACAGACAGTAGCGCAGAAGTTGGTTCGATTCCGGGTGAAGTGCGCTCAGGTCAGATAAGTGGAAGTGAAAATTTTTCGATTCACAAAAACGGGAAAAGACAGAAGGTTATCGCACTGGTAACTGAACGAGGCCGTGTAATTCCTGTTCGCTCGATTGTTCTTACAACAGGAACTTTTTTAGGCGGAAGAATTTTTATCGGTGAATATGATGCGCCATGCGGTCGTCTTGGTGAAAGTGCAGCCTTTGGTTTGACTTCTAATTTACACAGACTTGGATTTACGACAGGCCGTTTAAAAACCGGAACGCCTCCAAGAATTTTGCGTTCGTCTGTAAACTTTGACGTGCTCGAAAAACAGGATGGCGATGAAGAAGTTATTCCGTTTTCATTTGAAACAGAAAAAGTTGAACGTCCTATGGTTCCGTGCCATGTCGTTTATACAAATGAAAAAACTCACGAGATAATAAGAAAAAATATCGGACGTTCTCCGCTTTATTCCGGAAAAATTTCTGGAATCGGTCCGCGCTATTGTCCGAGTATCGAAGATAAAGTCATGCGTTTTGCAGAGCGTGATCGTCATCAGATTTTTGTTGAACCTGAAGGACTTGGAACAGAAGAAATCTATTTAAATGGATTTTCTTCTTCGCTTCCAGAAAGTGTTCAGGATGAATTTTTACGAACGATGAACGGTTTTGAAAACGCAGTTGTAAGCAGACCAGGTTATGCGGTTGAATATGATTATGTTGAACCGACTCAATTGTTTAATTCGCTTGAGACAAAAAGAGTTGCAGGTCTTTTTAATGCAGGACAGATAAACGGAACCTCGGGTTATGAAGAAGCAGCAGGACAGGGACTTGTTGCAGGAATCAATGCAGGTTTTTATGCGCGTGAGCATATTAAAACATGCGGTCCTCTGGTATCGAGTGACTCATCGGTTGATTCTCGTGCAGCATCTGGAGAAAGCGGCGCGTTTTGTCCTAAAGCTGCATACAGTAAAGAAGAATTAAAAGAAGACTGGGATTTTTCAGAAAAGCAGTCGCATCAGATTGGTGAGAAAATAGAAAAAGCACAGCGTGACGCAGGTTTTGAAAACTACAGAAAAATTCCGCAGTACGCGCCGCTGGTGCTTGGCCGTGACGAAGCTTACATCGGTGTATTGATTGATGATCTTGTAACTCTTGGAACAAAAGAGCCGTACAGAATGTTTACTGCACGCGCAGAATATCGTCTTAAACTCCGCTATGATACAGCCGACCGTCGTCTTACACAGAAGGCTTTTGAAGCAGGATTAAAAACAGAAAAACAGTTTTTGGCCGTTCAGGAAAAATATCGGATGACAGATGAAATTGTTGCTCTCTTAGAAAAAAAGCCTCATTCAGAAAATCCAGGCTATCCTGAAAAAATCTGGGAAGAAGCAAAAATTGATTTTAAATATAAATACTATATCGAAAAACAGGATCGCCGCGTAGAAAAAATGCACCGCATGGAAAATTTCAGAATCCCTCAAGACTTTGATTATTCTTCGATTCCGTCGCTGTCGAGTGAGTCGCGCGGTAAACTTGAAAAGATAAGACCTGCAACTCTTGGTCAGGCAAGCCGTATAAGCGGAATAAGAAACAGCGACATCATGCTTCTGATGGTTTACCTTCGCTGATAAAAATATTTTTCAGGAGTAAAATATGAAATTTAAATTCTTGTACCTCATCATGTTATTGATTATATTCAGCATGGTAAATGTCTTTGCAGACTCGCCTAAAGACTGGCTTGATGATGAAGTTCCTTCGCTTTATAAAACCTACGAAAAATATTTTGATTATGTCGGCTTTGGTGTTGAATACGGAAACTTTGGTTCTAACTGGGGAACGAAAAAAGAACTTAATTTTTCAGAAGTTCAGAAAGGGCTTGTAAAGCATGCAAATACAATTACAATGGGAAACGAATTTAAACCTCAGTTTATCATGGCGTGGTGGGGAAAGAAGCCTGAAGTTTCCGGAACTTTTAAAGCGTCAAACGGCATTACGATAAAGACACCTGTTTTAAAAGGCCTCTCTCGTCTTGATGAAATTCTTTCTATATGTAAAGCAAATTCTCTTATGATGAGAGGACATGTTCTTGTGTGGCATTCTCAGACAGAAGATGCTTTCTTTTACGAAGATTATGATACGACAAAAAATCTTGTAGGCAAAGATGAAATGAATGCAAGACTTGAGTGGTATATAAAAACTGTTTTAGAGCACGTTGCTTTATGGGAAAAGAAAAATAACGGTGGTAAGCACATCATCTGGGCGTGGGATGTTGTTAACGAAGCAACTTCTGATAATTCACAGCCTGGGGCTTATAAAAGCTCTTATCCTGAACACTGGTTAAGAACTGCAGGAACTAAATGGTTTGACATTTACGATAGTGAAGAGTTTATCATAAATGCTTTTGCGTTTGCAAATAAATATGCTCCGAAAGATGTAAAGCTTTGTTACAACGACTACGGCGGAATATATGAAAACAGAATGAGTGATAAACACGAGAGCATGCTTCGGGTAGTTGATTTACTTTTAAAACATAAATCAGATCCGCTTCCAACAAGGATTGACGTGATGGGCTTGCAGGCTCACTGTAATGTAAAAAACGGTGCAGCAATTTTTGAAAAAGAAATAAAAGATTTTATTTTACGCGGAATCGATGTTCATATCACAGAACTTGATATCGGAACATGGAACGGCTACAATCCGAACACTGATGCAGTAAAGATAACAGGGAAACAGTACAAAACTCTTTCTGCAGCATATAAAGATTTCTTTGCTATGTTTATCAGAAACAGAAAAACAGAAGATAAACATGGAATCGAATGCGTAACAATCTGGGGACTTAACGACGAAGCAACATGGCTCAACAGTCCTTCTCAGAGAGTATGGCTTGGAAACTGCGATCAGTATCCGCTTTTGTTTACGAAAAAAGGAAAATCATATATTCCGAAAAAAGCATTTTATGCTGTAATAGAAGCTGCAGAAGAGTAGTTTCTTATGAAATGTAATTGCGCGGCTGTAGTTTTAAAATTATTTAGAATAATTCTGGCTGGGAAGCCTTGTATTCTTTAAAGATCTTTTTAACTTCGCGGATGTATGAAGCTTTTTTGTTTTCTGGAAGGAACGATGCGGTAAAACTGTTGCAGATAAGTTGTTCGATTTCTGAAAGAGTAAAATCAAGCTTGCTGTAAAGGTTCCAGTATTCTTCGTTTACAGTTGTCTTAAAGAAAACAGGATCATCAGAACCGATTGTAACAAGTACGCCTGCATCGAAAAGTTCACGTACAGGATGTTCTTCCATTGTTTTTACGAAATGCTTTGTAAATACATTCGAAGTAGGGCAGATTTCGAGTGGAATTTTATTTTTCTTTACGTATTCAACTAATTCTTTATCCTGAACGGTTGTAATACCGTGACCGATTCTTTCTGAATTTAAAATCTTGATTGCATCCCAGACACTTTCCGGACCTACATCTTCTCCTGCATGTGCCACAGCATGGAAGCCGTCTTTATGTGCCTGAACGAATACCGGTCCAAAGAGATTACATGGGCCTTTGATTTCGTTTCCGCCTAGACCGATGCCGATGATATCAGGTGACGGAACTTCTTTAAACATTTCGTAATTTGCCTGAGCGTTTTCAAGACCAAATGTGCGCGAAACGTCTACGAGAAGTTTAATCGTAATATCTTTTTCTTTTTTGATTTTTTTTATGTTTTTAGAAAAATTTTCTACCATGTCTGCATACTTAAAGCCTTTTTTAACGAAAGCACTTGGTGCAAAGAAAGCTTCGCAGTATTTGACATTGTTTTTTTCGAGATATTTTGCAAAGTCATTGTATACTAAATCAAAATCATTTACATCTGTAAACAAATCCTGTACCTTGAGGAACGCAGCAATAAACCCAGACAAATCGTCATAATCAAAAAGAGCCTTTTCTTCTTCCTTTGTCATGGCTTTGCCAAAGCGCTTTTTGTACAGTTTTTTTACAGATGACATAGTAATTACAGCTTCTGTATGAATATGGAGTTCTGCTTTCGGAACAGATTCAAGTAACGAGAAAAATTCTTTTTTGTTCACAGCCAAACTCCTCCTTTATGAAGCTATTACTTTTAAAAATGATTAGTATACTTTTTATATTATCGGAAAAATATTCTATAACTTTAGTCTTTTTTGTACAATTGCGCCCTCTGCTGTTCCAAAAAACGGGCTAAAGGTGTATATTCTATATATCAGGTTAAATTCAGTAAGCTGAATAAAATTCAATCGACTGGAGATTTTATGGCACAGAAAGTAACAATAATCGGAGCAGGAGCAGTAGGTTCTACTATTGCGTATACTTTAACGATACGCGGTCTTGCAACAGAAATCGTAATGATAGACATAAACAACGAAAAAGCCCACGGTGAGGCGCTGGATATTAGACAGGGGCTTCCGTTCTGCCCGGCAGTAAATATATATTCCGGAACTTATACCGATGCAAAGAACTCAGAAATCGTAATCCTCACGTCGGGAGTTGCAAGAAAACCAGGTCAGACAAGGCTTGATCTTGCCCAGACAAACGTGGACATTACTAAGACTATAATTCCGCAGATAACAAAATATGCACCGGACGCAAAATACATAATCGTTGCAAATCCGTGCGATATTTTAACATATCAGTTCTATAAAACCTCAGGCTTAAAGCCTAACCAGATTATGGGAACAGGAACCCTGCTCGACTCGGCACGTTTAAGGGCAAGAATTGCTGAATATTATTATCTTACCCAGACGAATGTTCACGGCTATGTATTTGGAGAGCACGGCGATTCTTCTTTTGTTCCGTGGTCACTTGCAAATATCGCGACAATCCCGCTTTTAGAATACGAGCCGAGCATCCAGAACAAGGACGACGTTTTTCCGCCGCTTGATTTTGATGATGTCGAAAACTACATCAAAAAATCGGGCAGTAAAATAATTCAGGAAAAGGGAGCAACTTACTATGCGATTGCCGCAACTACATGCCATCTTGTAGACTGCGTGGACAATGTAATGGACTCGACTCTTACGGTTTCGACCCTTCTTAACGGAGAATACGGCATAGATGACGTTGCCTTAAGTATTCTCTGCGTAGTAGGTTCTTCGGGCATAAAATCTCACCTTATAGCCCCTTTAAAAGATGATGAAATTTTGAAACTAAGACACAGTGCCGATTGTTTGAAAGATATAATAAAGCAGCTTAAATTCTAACAGAAGTTGTATAAGGAAAAAGTATGAAATATAAGATTGAACATGACTCAATGGGCGAAGTAAAGGTTCCTGAAGACCGATACTGGGGAGCCCAGACACAGCGCAGTCACGAAAACTTCGAAATCGGAGTCGGACTTGAAACGATGCCGCGCGAAATTACGAAGGCTTTCGGTTACTTAAAAAAAGCTGCAGCAATGGTAAACAGCTCTCTTAATCCAAAAAAAATGACTAAAGAAAAACTTAGAGTCATTTCTAAAGCATGCGACGAAGTAATAAGCGGGGCTCTTGATGAGCATTTTCCGCTTGTAGTATGGCAGACAGGAAGCGGAACTCAGAGCAATATGAACGCAAACGAGGTAATCGCAAACCGTGCAAATGAAATTGCAGGAAAAAAACTCTGTCATCCTAATGACGACATCAATATGTCGCAGTCATCAAACGATACTTTTCCTACTGCACTCCACATTTCTGCAGTTTACTCTATAGAAGATAAATTGTTTCCTGCAATTGATGTTCTTACAGAAACATTTAAAAGACTTGAAAAAGAAAACATAAAGGTCGTAAAATCCGGCCGCACGCATCTGCAGGATGCAGTTCCGATTTCGTTTTCTCAGGAAATATCCGGCTGGCGAACATCACTTGAGCGTGACAGAAAAATGCTCGAAAGTTCATTGCCTTATCTTAAGCAGCTTGCACTTGGCGGGACAGCCGTTGGAACGGGTTTAAACGCACCTAAAGGCTTTGACAAAAAAGTTGCATCCTGCTTATCGCGCCTCACCGGCAAAAAATTCATTACTGCACCAAATAAATTTCATGCGCTTACCAGCAAGGATGAACTTGTTTTTGCACACGGCGCGATTAAGGCGCTTGCAGCGGACATGATGAAAATTGCAAACGATGTAAGATGGCTCGCATCCGGTCCGCGTGACGGCCTTGGAGAAATAAAAATTCCTGCAAACGAACCGGGTTCTTCTATAATGCCTGGAAAAGTAAATCCGACACAGTGTGAGGCCGTCACTATGGTTGCAGTCCAGGTTATGGGAAACGACGCTGCAATCGCCTTTGCTGCGAGCCAGGGCAATTTTGAGCTTAACGTTTTTATGCCGGTAATCGCGTACAATTTTATTCAGAGTGCGAGACTACTTGCAGAAGCGATTGTAAGCTTTAATAAAAACTGTGCAGTCGGAATAAAAGCCGATAAAGAAAAAATGCATCACAATCTTTACAACTCGCTTATGCTTGTTACTGCATTAAATCCATATATCGGTTATGAAAATGCGGCAAAGACAGCCCACAAGGCTTTTGAAGAAAATATTTCTTTAAAAGAAGCATGTGTAAGTCTTGGCTTTCTTACTGCAGAAAAATTTGATGAAGTATTTAAACCAGAAAAAATGGCGTTTCCATACGGAAGATAGATTAAGAAAATATTAAAACGTGAGGTATAAGATGAACAGAAAAATCAAGTTGAGTTTTATTTTGATTTTATTCAGCATGATATTAAGTCTTACAGGCTGTGTATCAAATGAACGTGCAAAAAGGCTTATTGCATCAGGTGATAAAGTAACTGCAATCGAAATCCTTTCAAAAAGAATTTCTTCTAAGCGTGATGACGAAGAGGCAATTGAACTTTTTGTGAGCGTTTATCCTTCTGCAGTTGAAGAGCTTTACACAAAAGAAACTGTAAAGCAGATAAGAAAAGAATTTGCTTCTAAATATTCAGCTTCGGAAACAGAAGCAATCAGAAAATGCCGCAATCAGCTTGCTAATGGAAAAACAATAACAAGTCATCCGGATGTTGCTTCTGTAATCTCACGAAGCTCTAAACTTATTAATAATCTTAGCGGTCTTGTAAGAATTAAAAATGCTGTAAGCGTTCTTCCTGCAAGAATTGGAAATTCAAAAACCGGTGAATATGAAGTAGTAAAGTATACAGAAGATTTTGCTTCGATGTATGCAACTGCAAAATACGAACTTGGAGAATTCTACTACAGCCTTGCAGAAGCTTTGTATCCTGGACAGAATGTAGAAGAGCGTGCTTCGATAATCAATCTTTATAAGAATGCAAACTCTTATGCAGGTTCTATCGGAAATTGTGATGAACGCTGTGCAGAACTCTGCTACCTTAACGGTTATGACTATGAAATGCTTAATTCAATACAGGGACATAAAACTGCCATTGAATGGTATAAAAATTCACTTACATGGGTAAATAATTATCGTGATGCTTCAAGAAAAGTTCAGATTTTAAGTTATGAAATTGCAATGGCTTTGCTTGATGGAGCACAGACAAAAGATGATTATAAAGAAATCTTAACTTATCTTGAAAATGCAGGTGATTACAAAGATGCTAAAACTTACATCTTAAAAGTAAAATATTATCTTGCATATCTTTATCTTGATGATCATACTGCAAAATCTTATGAAACTGCAGGAAAACTTTTTGTCGAACTTGGAAATTACAAGAACTCTCCGTATGAAGCATCACTTTATAATTTCTATAAAAAACTTAAATCACTCGGTAAAACTTATTCAGAAAATGGAATAAGTCTTTCAAGCGGAAATTATGTTCCGTTTACGATGTCAAGAAATTTAACACCGGGTGATAACGGTAAGGGTTCTCTTTCTGTTTCTTGCAGGACTTCGAACATTGATGTTTATATTCCTTCGATGGAAAAAACAATTTATCCTGGTTCAATCATAACAGGTGAATCGATTGCAAATCAGAAGTTCAATCAGTTTGCATACGGTACAAGAAATGTGATCAACTATTCTGTAAGCTCTTCAGGAAGAAATCTTGGTGACGGGGTTGTTACATATGCTCATGACGGAGCTTATTCTGTAAACGAAATCAGAAAGCATGCGACAAGATATGGAAGTCAGATGGAAGTTGACTGTACTTATGAGTTCCATACAGTTTACTCTCCGGAAGATCTTGCGCTTACAACAGGAATCGGTGCAGGTCGTGATAAGGTTTCTTATGCAATCGGTTCTTATAACTGGAATCCGGAAAAATCTTATACACTCGTAAAGGTAACTCAGAAATTCTATTCAACTTCGATGTATCCTCCTAAGCTCCCTGTTGATTTCTTTGTTGCAGATAAAAATGTCGTTACAGAAGCTACTTTAAAATCTGTAACTCCTTATTATGTTTCTTCTGTTGACTACGGAAGAAAAGCATATTTTGTAATCTGTTCAGACTTACCGTCAGAAGAAATCATAAGAGACATCACTGCATGTCGTCCTCGTGACAGAAAGAACAGCGGTGCAACAGGAATGCGTGTAAACCCTGAAGTAAGTTACAAGTGGTCTCATAACGGAACAACTGTAAGCGCAATCACGGTTTCTGAAAAGATTTATTCTATCAATGACCTCGACGGAATTTACAACTGGCTTAAAATCGGAACAAGTATGGCTGTAGAAGTAAGCGATATTGTTCCAATCTCATTCTCCCTCAGAAATCTTGCAGACAACTCTTATGCACAGCTTTCTCAATCGCATAGAGTTTCGATAAGGCTTCCGACACAGAAAGAAGTAAAAGAAACTCAGGAGACAAAGGTAGAAAACTCTGGTATTGCAAATATTCCGCCTGCAACAGAAAAACCGCACGAAGTACAGCATGAAGAAGTTGCAAAGCCTGTTGATACGGGAAATACACAGAAGCCTTCGGCTACAGAAACAAAGCCGGTAGAGACAAAGCCTGCAGAAACGAAACCCGCTGAGACAAAGCCTGCAGAGACAAAGCCGAGCTCAGGTTCGGGCGGCAACAAGCCTGCTTCTGCATACGAGACTGCTTCTACGATAAATGGCACAAAAGTTCCTGCAAGCGCATATAACGGAAGTACATCCCTCATTTTCGTAGGCAAAAAAGGCTATTACACATGTTCATCGGTGACTACAGAAAGGGGAAGCGGCGTAAAAACATGGTATTATGACATTCCATCTGACGAAATCGAAGTCTGTGTCGCAAGCTGGAGCGATTCTGAGTACAAAACAGTCCAGGTTAATGGAATAAACATGACCAAAAACAAGACTGTTTACAGCTTCAGGGACGTTCACGGCAATACGATAAGCCTTGATACTGTAGATTCAAACGGAATCAGAGTACATCACCTTCTGGTCGTAAGGAAAAAATAGGGTATTATTCCCTAAATGAGCGAAATACGTTAAAATGAATGCCACTATCGTCGCGTAAAAGCACGGTATGTGGCATTTTTCGTTTGCGGAGACAATTATGACATACGCATATTATCCGGGATGTACTCTTAAAAATAAGGCAGAAGATCTTGATTTTTACGCAAGGGAAAGTGCAGAAATTCTAGGCTTTGAACTTTCAGAAATCCCAGAGTGGCAGTGCTGTGGCGGAACTTATCCGCTTTCTAAACAGGAAGTTGCTCCAAAACTTTCTTCTGTACGTGCACTTGCCTGTGCTGAATCACAGAATAAAAAAATCGTTACGTTGTGTTCAGCATGTTATAATGTTTTAAAACAGGTTAATAACGACATTAAAACCGATTCTTCGATAAAAGAAAAAGCCAACAATTATTTAAAAGATGATAACATTTCTTATGAAGGAAATACAGAAGTCCTTCATTATCTTGAAGTGCTTCGAGATGAAATCGGCTGGGAAAAAGTTAAGAGCGCTGTTGCAAAAGCAAACGGCGGCGATATAAAGAATTCTCCTTTTTACAATAAAAAAATCGGCGCGTATTACGGATGTCTTTTACTTCGTCCTTCGAAAGTAATGCAGTTTGATGATCCTGAAAATCCAGAGATTATAGAAGATTTTATAAAAGCAATCGGTGGTGTTCCGGTAATTTATTCTGAACGCAATGAATGCTGCGGTGCTTACACTGTTTTTGAAGATAAAAAAATTTCTGAAGACCGCGCAGAAAAAATTCTTTGCAATGCAAAAGATTTTGGCGCAGAGATTATGGTAACAAGCTGTCCATTGTGTCTTTACAATCTTGCAAAAAACCGCCGCGCTTCATCGCCGGATATAGTTTATTTTACCCGTCTGCTTGCACAGGCTCTCGGAATAAGGAGGGCATAGAATGACAGATACAGAAATCGAAAATTTAAAACTTATGATTAAGGATATAAGCGGAACTGACACAAAAAAGTGCATGGTATGCGGTAAATGCAGCGCAAGTTGTCCTGACTACGATAACATGGAATATCATCCGCATCAGTTTGTGCAGATGGTAGAAAACGGCGAAATAGAAAAACTTTTAAAATCAAAATCTGTTTTTTCATGCCTCAGTTGTTTTGCATGTCTTGAAAGATGCCCGCGTCAGGTTGAACCTGCAAAAATAATCGAAGCCGTGCGTCAGCTTGTGATTACTTCAAGAAATCCTGATCATCTTGGCGCAGAAAAAGTTCCGGAGTTTCTGGATGATGATATTCCACAGCAGGCACTTGTTTCTGCTTTCAGAAAATATAAGAGATAGTGTATGGAAAGAATTGGTGTTTTTGTTTGTCACTGCGGAACTAATATTGCAGGAACAGTTGATGTAGAACGCGTCGCAGAAGAACTTGGTAAAGTTGACGGCGTAGTTTATTCAACTCATTATACTTATATGTGTTCTTCTCAGGGTCAGCAGATGATAGAAGAACATATCAAAAATGATTCTCTTACCGGTGTAGTTTTGTGTTCATGTTCACCAAGAATGCACGAAAAAACTTTCAGGGCATGTGCAGAGCGCGCTGGTTTAAATGCATATAAAGTAGAAGTTGCAAATATACGCGAACAGGATTCGTGGGTTTTAAAGGATAAAGAAAAGGCGACAGAAAAAGCAATCGCACTCGGTAAAGCTGCAATTGCAAAATCAATTTTAGATACACCACTTACTCCCGGAACAACGCCTGTTACAAAGCGCGCTCTTGTTATCGGAGGCGGCATTGCCGGAATGACTGCAGCTCTTGATATTGCAGATGCAGGCTTCCCTGTTGATATCGTAGAAAAAACAGTTTCCATCGGCGGAAAGATGGCAATGCTTGATAAAACTTTCCCGACTCTCGACTGTGCTTCGTGTATCGTAACACCAAAGATGACAGAAGTAAGTCAGAACCCAAACATAAGAATTTTATCTTACAGTGAAGTCTGCGGTGTAAAAGGTTACATCGGAAACTTTACGATTGATATAAAACGTCATCCACGTTATGTAGATGAAACAAAATGTACAGGCTGTGGAGCTTGTATCGAAAAATGTCCTAACGCAAAAGTTCCGAATGCATTTAACTGTAATTTAAATAACTGCAAGGCGATAAACATTCCGTTTGCGCAGGCAGTTCCAAAAGTTGCAGGCATTAACGCAGATTATTGTCTTCATATGAAAGGACTTTCTAACGGTAAGGATAATATCTGCGGAATGTGTGAAAAGGCCTGCGGGGCTGGAGCCATTAACTTTAATCAGAAAGAAGAAATTATTACAGAAAAGTACGGCGCAATAATTGTAGCGACAGGTTATAATCCGATTCCGCTTGATAAGTTTGATGAATATGCATACAACACAAGTCCTGATGTAGTTTCTTCTCTTGAGTTTGAACGTCTGTGCAACGCGTCAGGTCCGACTAACGGGCATCTTTTGCGTCCGTCCGATGGAAAAGAGCCTAAGAAAATTGTTTTTGTTCAGTGTGTAGGATCAAGATGTTCTGCTGAATCAACTAAAGGACATGAGTATTGTTCAAAAATCTGCTGTATGTATACTGCAAAACACGCGATGCTCACACGCGATCATTATCCTGATACAGAATGCTACGTATTTTATATCGATGTCAGAACGCCTGGTAAAAACTTTGACGAGTTCTACCGGCGCGCTGTAGAGCAGTATGGAGTTCACTATATAAAAGGTCAGGTCGGCAAAGTAAAACCAATGCCTGACGGAACACTTGAAGTGCAGGGCTCAGATTTAATTTTAAATCGTCAGGTAAAAATTAAAGCCGACATGGTAGTTTTAGCGGCAAGTATCGAAGCCGACAAAACAGCGCGCCCTCTTGCAACGATGCTTACAACTTCGATGGACACAAACGATTTCTTCCTCGAAGCGCATACAAAACTTCGCCCGGTAGAATCTCCTACAGCAGGAATCTTTCTTGCAGGTTGCTGTCAGGGACCAAAAGATATTCCGGAAACTGTTGCCCAGTCATCGGGCGCTGCTGCAAAAGCAATCTGTCTTCTTGTAAAAGATGAACTTAAAAACAATCCGTGTACGGCAGAGCCTGATGAGATGGCTTGTAACGGCTGCGGTCAGTGTGAAAACGTATGTCCTTACGGAGCAATTTCTTATATCGAAAAAGATTATCGCGGTCCAAACCGCACGACAATTAAACGGCGCATAAGTCAGGTAAACTCTGCAATGTGTCAGGGCTGCGGTGCATGTACTGTTGCCTGCCCGAGCGGTGCAATGGATCTTAAGGGATTTTCAAATAAACAGATTATGGCGGAGGTGGACGCTGTTATGTAAATCCTGCCGGATTTACATAACGTCGAGTTTTCTTCGAAAACTCGCGAAAGGATGATTATGGAAGAGACAAATTATTTTAAGCCAAAAATCGTTGCATTCTGCTGTAACTGGTGTTCATATGCGGGAGCAGACCTTGCCGGTAATAACCGTCTTGAATATCCTGCAAACGTAAAAATTATACGCATCCCGTGTTCGTGCAGATTGAATCCGCTTTTTATTTTAAGAGCTTTTCAGCGTGGAGCAGACGGTGTAATTCTCTGTGGCTGTCATCCGGGTGACTGTCATTATTCAACTGGAAATTATTTTGCACGAAGAAGAATGACTTTACTTTTTTCTATGCTTGATTTTCTCGGAATCGAAAAAAGCCGCACGAGAGTTGAGTGGTGCAGTGCCGCAGAGGGTGTTCGCTTTGCGGGAATCATGAATGATTTTGTTGAAAAGATTACAAAGCTCGGAAGATGTAAAAAACTGGAGGATGTAAGATGCAGCAGATAGAAAAAGAGCTTATCGAAAAAGCAGAAAAACTCCTCGCAGACGGAACAGTAGAAAAAATAATCGGCTGGAAAAAAGGTTTATTTGAAGAAGATATAGCACCTGCAGTTTTTGAAAGTGTAGAAGAATTAAAAAAAGATTTTGTGTATGATGAGCGCTACTGCGGGAACCTCGTAAAATTTTTAATGAGACACAAAACTCATAAAGTCGGAATTTTCTTACGTCCTAAATTTGTTTTGTCATACAATCAGCTTTTAAAAGAACACAGAATTAATGCAGACGAAGTTGTAATAATCGAACTTCCTGAATCAGAAAAAGATAAGGAAGAAAAACAGAAACGCTTTGAAGAAGTTGAAAAACTCGAAAAGATGTCTGCAGACCAAAGATATGAGTTCTGGAAAAAAGAATTCAGTCGCTGTATAAGATGTAATGCATGCCGCGACATTTGCCCTGCATGTACATGCGAAAAATGTGTTTTTGATAATAACAAACTTTATACATCACAGAAAGTTGCGCAGACTTCTTTTGAAGAATCTTTGTATCACATAATAAGAGCATGGCATGTTGCAGGCCGCTGTACTGACTGTGGTGAATGCAGTCGTGTATGCCCTGAACATATTCCGCTTTATCTTCTTAACAGAAAATATATTAAAGATATAAATGAGATTTACGGTGAGTATCAGGCAGGAAGTGATATGGAAACTAAACCGCCTATGCTTACATTTAAAGAAGACGATGCAGAACCTTCGGTTGTTTTTGAAAGAAGCAGTGATGGAGGAGATGAATGATGTATACGGTTTTAAAAGAAAAAATCTATGATTTTTTTGACGCTGTAAGTAAAAATCAAAAGCTCTATCTTCCTTCTGATGTTAAAGAAGACTCTGCTAATTTTGTAAAATATGAAAACGGCGTTAAGTTAAGTTCAGTATTAAAGACAGTGCGTTCTGCAAAAGATTTCTTTTTCCCGAAAACTGAGTGTCTTGTAAAATATGTTAAGGAAGGAAAATCTTTTAAAGTAGAAGATCCGAGAAGCGAAGTAGAAGATTTTGTAATTTTTGGAGTTCGCGCCTGTGATGCTTCTTCTTTTGGTGTAATCGACAACGTTTATTTAAAACAGAAACCGGTTGACTCGTATTACAAAAACCGCCGCGACCATTCTACTGTAATCGTACTTGCATGTAATAATCCTGAGAGAACATGCTTTTGCTCTTCGTATAAAATTGACGCGTCTCTTTCTTCTAAGCCGTCTGGAGCTGATATTGCGTGCTGGGAAAGCGGCGGTAAATATTTTTTTGAAGAAGTGACAGAAAAAGGAAAGAAGCTTCTTGAAAGTATTTCTGTTTTCGAAACTTCCGGCGCTGGCGAAAGTACAGACGAAACTTCTGATGAAAAAGAAGTTTTAAAAATCAAAGAAGGGATAAAAGAAAAAATAAATGCACTTCCGTTTGCAAAGCTTGATTTTTCTAAAATAGAAAAGACACCGATGCTTGATTTATTCAACTTAAAAATCTGGGATAAAGTTTCTGAAAGCTGTCTTGGATGCGGAACCTGTACTTATGTTTGTCCTACATGTATGTGCTTTGATGTCCGCGATTTTGATAATGGGAAAAACATTGAACAGGTAAGATGCTGGGACAGCTGCATGTATTCTGATTTTACTCAGATGGCTGCTGCAAACCCGAGAACTTCGCAGAAAGAAAGAAGCCGTCAGAGATTTATGCACAAGTTAAAATATTATCCGGATGTTTATAACGGAATGTATGCATGTGTTGGATGCGGACGCTGTCTTGAAAGCTGTCCTGTAAACATGAATATCGTAAAGGTTATTAAAATGATTCAGGAAACTGAATGAGGAAAATATGGAAGCAAAAGAATCGTTTATTCCGTATGTCGGTAAAATAATTGATATAAAACAGGAAACTCCGGACGTTAAAACATTCCGCGTTACAGGACTTGATGGAAAAAAATTGTTTGAGCATATTCCCGGTCAGTGTGCGATGCTTATCGTACCGGGCGTTGGTGAATCGATGATTTCGATTACATCGTCTCCGACTCTCGAAGAGTATATGGAGTTTTCTATTAAAAAATGCGGCTGTGTTACTGAGTGGCTTCATAGTGCAGAAGTCGGACAGGAAATCTGTGTGCGCGGTCCGATCGGTAACGGTTTTCCTGTTGATACAAAACTAAAGGGAAAAGATATTCTTGTAATTGCAGGTGGAATCGGTATAGCTCCGGTTCATTCGGTTGTAAATTACATGCTTGATAAAAGAAATGATTACGGGAAAATTCAGGTTATATACGGCAGTCGTTCTGTGGCAGATTTAGTAAGGCTTGATGAAATGCAGAATGTCTGGATGAAGCAGAGTAACTGTTCGATTGATCTTACGATTGACAGGGAAGAAGAAGGATGGAGCGGTCACGTTGGTTTTGTTCCGCCTTATATAACTGAACTTAATCCAGACCCGTCAATGACTGTCATAATGTGCGGGCCCCCGATTTTAATTCATCTTTCACTTGATGCTCTCATTAAACTTGGTTTTAAAAAAGAACAGATTTTTACAACGATGGAAATGAGGATGAAATGCGGAATCGGTAAATGCGGAAGATGCAATATCGGAGATAAGTTCGTATGCAAGGACGGACCGGTGTTCAGCTTTGATCAGCTTGGCGAATTGCCACCGGAGTACTAATTAAAAACAGGAGAAAAAAATGGATAAACAGATGGCTACAATTTATCTTTTTGGAAAAAAATATGAAGTGCCTTCGGAACTTACAATCATGAATGCGATGGAATACGCAGGCTACCAGTTAAAGCGTGGCTGCGGATGCCGTAACGGATTTTGCGGAGCATGTGCAACGATTTACCGCATTCAGGGCAAAAATCAGCTTATGACATGTCTTGCCTGTTCTAAAAAAGTAGAAGACGGAATGTTTATAGCAACGCTTCCGTTTTTTCCTCTTGTAAAACAGATTTATGATTTAGACAAAATAAAACCGGAACAGTCTGTAATGATGCAGCTTTATCCGGAGATTTATTCATGTATCGGATGCAACGCATGTACAAGAGCGTGCACACAGGATTTAAAAGTAATGCAGTACATTGCATATGCACAGCGCGGTGATTTTGAAAAATGTGCAGAACTTTCTTTTGACTGTGTAATGTGCGGCTGCTGTTCTTCAAGATGCCCTGCAGGAATTTCTCATCCTCAGGTTGCAGAACTTGCACGCCGTCTTAATGGAAAATACATTCAGCCTGTAGCACAGCATCTTATGGACCGTGTTGCAGAAATAAGCGAAGGAAAATGCGAAGAAGAAATCGCACAGCTTATGAACAAGCCGCTCGATGAAATAAAAAAATTGTACGAAACTCGCCAGATAGAGAAGTAGGAGAAAATATGTACGGAAATTATTTAGACGAAGAAGCAAAGATTGTTGCAGAAAACCGCGAAAAAAATATCAAGTGCGAACCTGCACGTTTGACGGCAGAACAGAAAGATGAACTTCTCTTAAATTTTCATCCGGATAGAATAAAAGAGCAGTTTAAAGAAATAAAGATTGGTGCAAATAAAGGACAGAAAGCTCCGATAGAACTTACCGACATGCTCGAGGCAAAATCCAGAATTGATTTTGATAAAATAAATCTTTCAAAAGCAGATTACGAAACTGATGTTCTTATCATCGGTGGTGGTGGAGCAGGGTGCTCTGCTGCAATCGAAGCAAGTAACCGCGGTTCAAAAGTTCTTCTCATTACAAAACTTCGTGTCGGAGATGCAAACACGATGATGGCAGAAGGCGGAATCCAGGCAGCAGACAAGCCAAATGATTCACCTGCCCAGCATTATCTTGATGCATTCGGTGGCGGACACTTTGACGGTAAACCCGAACTTGTTTATACACTCGTTAACAATGCACCGGATGCAATAAAGTGGCTCAACGAACTTGGAGTTGAATTTGACAAAGAAAAAGACGGAACTATGATTACAACTCACGGCGGTGGAACAAGCAGAAAGCGTATGCATGCTTGTAAAGACTACTCGGGCGCCGAAATCATGAGAACGCTGCGTGATGAGACCTTTAATCGTCCTGATAAAATCAATGTAGTCGATTTTACTGCAGCGATAGAAATAATCAAGAACGAGCAGGGCGACGCGGCCGGCGCCGTTCTTATGAATATCGAAACAGGCGAAATAAGAATTGCAAAGGCAAAAGTAGTAATCATCGCAACAGGCGGCGCCGGCCGTATGCACTATCAGGGATTTCCTACATCAAATCATTACGGCGCAACAGCAGACGGTCTTGTTCTTGCATATCGTGCAGGAGCAAAGCTTATGTATCAGGATTCTCTCCAGTATCATCCTACAGGAGCTGCTTATCCTTCGCAGATTTTGGGAAAGCTCGTTACAGAAAAAGTACGCTCTCTTGGTGCTAAACTTGTAAACGCAAAGGGCGATGTTTATATTCACCCGCTTGAGACACGTGACGTAAACGCTTCTGGAATTATCCGCGAAGTATCAGAAGGTCGCGGAATAAAAAACGAAGTACAGGATGCAGTCTGGCTTGATACACCGATGATTGAAAAAATTCACGGAGAAGGAACGATTAAAAAAAGAATCCCTGCTATGTACAACATGTTCATTAAATACGGAATCGACATTACAGTAGATCCGATTCTTGTTTATCCTACACTGCATTATCAGAACGGCGGAATCGAAATCGATAAGAAGTGCCATTCAACTGTAAAAAATCTTTTAGCGGCTGGAGAAGTAACCGGCGGTGTTCACGGAACAAACCGTCTTATGGGAAACTCTCTTCTTGATGTTGTTGTATTTGGACGTGTTGCAGGAATCGAAGCTGCAGAACTTGCATCTAAGACAGAACTTTCTGATAAGCTTTCACTTGATTTTGTAAAAGAATTTGAAAAACAGAGAAAAGAAGCAGGAATTAATACTGACGAAGTTTCTCCAAAGATTCTTCCAAAATATACTCACGGAAATCCTGTATTTGAAGAAGTAAAAGGAAAATAATTATGGCATCTGTAATAAGTACAATTGCAATCATCGTTGCAATAATCGGTTTGATTTATCTTGCATACTGCGGCGTATCGATTATTTTAGTAGCACCGCTTCTTGCAGTTGTTGCTTCGGTCGGCTGCGGTCAGCCTTTAATCGATATACTTGGTAAAGTTTATTTTGTAAAGGCAGCAGAGTATATCGGAAAATTTTTCCCGGTATTTTTATTTGGTGCGGTGTTTGCAAAGTTAATGGAAGAAGGCGGCCTTGCTTCATCAATTGCAAGCAAGATATCAAAAGTGCTCGGAGCAAAAAGGGCGGTTCTTGCAGTAATAATCGGCTGCGGAATTTTAACTTACGGCGGTTTAAGCGTTTTTGTCGTTGCGTTTGTAATGTACCCTTTTGGGGCTGTACTGTTTCGCAAGGCCGGCGCTCCTAAACGCCTTCTGCCTGCAGCACTCTGGGTAGGCATTTTTACCTTTGCAATGGTTGCGCTTCCTGGAACTCCGCAGACACAGAATATTATTCCGACAGAATTCTTCGGAACATCAACCTGGTCTGGAATCGGACTTGGTATTTTTGCTTCTGCATGTTTTATTGCCACAGGACTTTTGTGGATTGGATATAGAATTAAAAAGTTAAATGCAGCAGGCGAAGGCTACGGCGTTCATGCAAATGAAGGTAATCTCGAGCTTGATGAATCTTCGCTTCCAGACTGGCGCATTTCTCTTATTCCGCTTTTAATCGTAATATTCTTTAACATTTTTTTAAGCAATCCGTTTAACTGGAAGTTTGCGAGCAGCTGGCAGATTCCATCATTGTGGGCAGTTTCGATTGCAACAGTTCTTGCATCAATTGCAACTCTCATAATCGGAAGAAAAAATATTTTTGTAAAAAAATCAGAAGGCGATCGTCCTAAGTTTATAAAAATAATAAACGGTTCAGCAGTTTCTTCGGGTACTGCTGTATTTAATGTTGCAAGCGGATTTGCGTTTGGTTGTGTAGTTACAAGCGTTGTAGGTTTTGTCGTAATTCAGGATTTACTGATGAAGCTTTCTTCAAACGGTAATCCGCTCTGGTCTGCAGTTCTTACGACAAACATCACAGGCGGTATTACAGGTTCTGCATCAAGCGGAATTACAATTGCACTTTCAAAGTTCGGTCAGATGTGGAAGGATATGGCAGTTGCACGCGGTATTTCACTTGATGCATTTCACAGAATCATAACTCTTGCCGGTGCCGGAATCGATCCTGCTCCTCAGTGTGGCGCTCTCGTTACGATGTTCGGTATCTGCGGCCTTTCGCACAAAGAAAGTTATTTTGATCTTCTTATGATTATGCTTTTAAAGTTTGCAGTCCCGTATTTATGCGTTATTCTTTACCTTGTCACGGGGATTGTTTAGTTTTTTTACACTGAATAAAATTTAGTGAGGTTTTATTATGAAAAAGTTTTTGATTCTTTTGTCTGTGGTAATGCTTTTTTTCTCCTGCGGAAAAGAAAAAAGTGCTTCATATGCAGACAGTGCAAACAATCTTGAAGCAGTTTTTATGGAAGATGATATTTGTATTTATAAAACTGCATCTTTTGAAGAAGAAATTGGAAGGGTTAATAAACAAACGACCGGAACAATTCTTGAAGTAAACGAAAGCTCTCCAGAAGATATTCGTGTAAAAATAAAGACAATAGCTGAGAATGGTAAAAAAATTACCGGATGGTGTAGTGTAGAAAAAATTAAAATTTCAATTGATGATCTTGAAAAAGTTGCAGGGGCATATATATTGGGCTACAGTTATGCTGAAATCTTTATAAGAAATTGCGGTGAAGGTCCTACAGAGCAGTTTCATAATTTTTTCTGTAATATAATTGAAGAAGGTCATAAAAACGGAATCAAGGAAGATGAAATAGCATATCGTATGGATACGGCCTGTTATTATGTTCTTTCCGGTTATTCTGATGACAGCATGAGAAAAATTAAAAATCCGCTTTTTACTGCTGCAAAATATGATTATAAAGAAGTTTATGAAAAAGTTGAGAGATGGTTTGTAGAAGATAGTGATTCTGTGATTGAACCCTACGGAATGACGATAATTGAGTGTGCTATAAAAAACGGTTCGGCAGATGTGCTTGAATATATATTAAACGGCGGCTTTTATACAAGTTATGCTAAATCTATTCCGATTGATAAGTGGAAAAAATATCAGAGTCTTGCTTCTGAATCAAAGAATGAAAAAGTTATTAATCTTTTTAGTTTTTCAAATGATATAAGTTTTTATGAAAAGGTTGCAGAAAAACTTCTTGAATCAGATGGAATAAATGTAGATAACTCTCCTAAAAAATATGAATGGAGACTTACAAAATATTTTCATGAACATGATATCGAAGATTACAGATTTGAAAACGCGTATATAAAAACGGATGACGGTTCAAAAGTAAATATGAGGACAGAGCCTGATGTAGAATCAGAAAAAGCAGGTTCTGTGTACGACGGTTCTCTTGTTACTGTTCTTGATATGTCAAAAGAAACTGACGTTATAGAAGGGGTTGTTTCAAACTGGCTAAAGATAAGGTCATCAGAAGGGGATGAAGGTTGGGTTTTCGGCGGATTTGTTTATGCAGAATTTGATGAAAATCCAAAGCAGGATGACAATGTTCTCGAATATGTTGCAAAATTTTTTGAAAACGAAGATTCTTTTGTAATGTGGGAGACAAAGGTTTTTTATGAAGATTTCAGCGAAGAAAAACTAAAGCCTAATACTAGAATTAAAATCCTTAAAGTTTTCCCTTCGGATTCCACATATGTTTATCGAAAAGAAAATTATATTTTCCCTGTATGTGTTGTAAGAACGCCGAGTGGAAAAGCCGGCGTTATAAATTCCCGTGATATTTCAAACAAAATGGAAAGAGGAAGTGATTTTACTGTTCTGTGTAATGTAGTTACTGAGGATAGATCAGAATTTGGCAGTCAGAAAATGTATGAAATTGCATGTGTTTATCCTGACAGACATGTAGAACCGCTTTTTCTTCCTGGAAACAGAACGTATTTCTTTTTAGATGAAATAGAAGTTATTAGTGAATATAATGAAAGAACAAAGAAAAACTTCCCGATAATAATAATTCATGACAGAACCACAAGTGACCGTTACAGCAATGATTATACAGAAAATGTTTATGCTTATACTGTAAAAGAAGGAAGAATGTATAATTATCTTGAGTTTCAGGCATACAGGAGTGAGGAAGGTGATTACGAATACTGGTACGATCTTTCTTTCGGATATCTTTTACATCGTGCAGTTCACAATCGTAATGGTAAAACAGAGCATGAACGCTGGGTGGTAAGTGAAGTCTGGAGTTATGGGCCACTTGAAGAGGATCCTCAGATTTATGTTCTTAAATCGCACGAAGACTGGGTTTTGCCTGAGTGGTAATTCTGTGGTATAATTGATTATACGCGACCGCTAACGCGGAGTTTTTATAGGAGATAATTAATATGAAAGTTTTAGTAATTGGTGGAGCAGGATATATCGGAAGTCATGTTGTTAAAGAACTTATGGCAAAAGGACATAGTGTTACTGTTTTTGACAATCTTTCAAGCGGATTAAAACAAAACCTTTTTAAAGAAAACGGATTTATCAAAGGTGATATCCTTAATAAAAAAGATCTTGATAAAGCGTTCTCAAAAAAGTTTGACGCGTTCGTTCATCTTGCAGCATTTAAAGCAGCAGGTGAATCAATGATAAAACCAGAAAAATATTCAGTAAATAATATTACCGGTACATTAAATATTTTAAACTCTGCTGTTGAACACGACTGTAAGTACATGGTTTTCTCTTCAAGCGCTGCAGTTTTCGGCGAACCGGAATATTTACCTATCGATGAAAATCATCCTAAAAAACCAGAAAACTATTACGGTTTTACAAAATTAAAAATCGAAGAGTTCATGGCATGGTATGATAAACTTAAAGGACTCAAATTTGCAGCATTAAGATATTTTAATGCAGCAGGTTATGATCCCGAAGGAGTTCTTTACGGACTTGAACAGAACCCTGCAAATCTTCTTCCTATCATCATGGAAGTTGCATGCGGAATGCGCGAAAAAATGAAAATCTTCGGAAACGATTATGATACACGTGACGGAACATGTATCAGAGATTATGTTCATGTTACAGACCTTGCAAGCGCACACGTTAAGGCACTCGAATATATTACTTATAAAAATGAAAGCCTTACAGTTAATCTTGGAAGTGAAACAGGAACTTCTGTAACAGAAATGGTTGATGCTGCAAGAAAAATCACAGGACATGCAATTCCTGCAGATTATGTTGAGCGTCGTCCTGGAGACCCTGCAACACTCGTTGCATCGGCAAAACTTGCAGAAGAAAAATTAAACTGGAAGGCTCAGTATTCAGACATCAACACTTTGATTGATTCAACTTATAAAGCTTATAAAAAATTTTTGAAGAAATAATTTTTTAAGCTGAATAAAACAAAGCCCCGCTAGGAAAAACATATGGCAGACATTTCCTCTATAAAAGATTTTATAAAAAATAATCGTGCTGAATATATAAAGCTTGAAAGTCTTTTGACTTCGAATAAAGCACTCGCTCCGGAAAACGGCGGCGACGGTGAACTTAAAAAGTGCGAAGCCCTCGAGGCTTTCTTAAAAGAGCATGGTATTACAAAACTCGAACGCTTTGACGCGGCCGACAGCCGTGCCGCAGGCGGAATAAGACCAAATCTCGTTGCAACAATTGACGGCGAAAACGATGATTACTCAATCTGGATTATTGCTCACTTAGATGTTGTACCTGCAGGAGATTTGTCTTTATGGGAAACAGATCCATGGACTGTTGTCGAAAAAGACGGCAGGCTGTTCGGCCGCGGGGTAGAAGATGACCAGCAGGGACTTACAAGTGCCTTTGCTGCTGCGTGGGCCTATGTTTCGCTCGGTGTAAAACCAAAGCACACTGTAAAGCTCTTGTTTGCAGCCGACGAAGAAGTTGGAAGTAAATACGGAATTATCTGGCTTTTAAAGAATACTGATATTTTTAAAAAAGAAGATCTTATCATAATCCCTGATGGTGGTGATCCGAAAGGTGAAACAATCGAAGTTGCAGAAAAAAATATTCTGTGGCTTAAGTTTACTACTTCTGGAAAGCAGAGTCACGGTTCACGCCCTGACGAAGGAAATAACGCATGTCTTGCAGGCTCTCATCTTGCCTTAAAACTTCACGAGCAGCTTAAAAAGAAATTTAAAAAGTGCGACAAAATGTTTTCTCCGTCATATTCAACTTTTGAACCTACAATGAGAAAAGCAAACGTTGACGGCGTTAATATAATTCCTGGAAGTGACGTATTCTGCATGGACTGCAGGATTTTGCCGTGCTATTCATGTGAAGAAGTTCTTCGCGAAACAGATAAAATCTGTGCAGAAATCGAAAAAGAATATGGAGTAAAAATAACTTATGAAATTCTTCAGAAAGCGCAGTCTTTGCCTACGCCACCTGACGCGCGTGTTGTAAAGCTTCTTTCTGAGAGCTTAAAAGAAACACACGGAATTGACTCAAAGATAATCGGGATTGGTGGCGGAACAGTCGGCGCAGAACTTCGAAACCTTGGCTACGACTGTGTTGTCTGGGGCACCCTCGATGAAAGATGTCACATGCCTAACGAGTATTGTATAATCGATAATCTTATAAAAGATGCGCTTACTCTTGCGGTTTTGATTGGGAAATAA
>JAEEGL015148947.1_pt1 | contig 45064 bp, 41 predicted proteins | sample 9134231 | NCBI WGS metagenome assembly JAEEGL01 (sample SAMN16246548, study PRJNA631951) | gut metagenome | biome: gut microbiome; feature: rumen; material: fiber-attached | host: Bos | place: Iran: Karaj | collected 2018-10 | reverse complement strand
TCTTGTGGTGCTCTGCCTGAAGACGCTTGAGAGTATCTATGGCAAAAGGTATTTCCTTGCCAATCTCAGGGTACTTGTGCTCTACTATCGTTCCGTCAAAATCTACAGCAATTGTCATCAGCTTTTCTTCTTAAAAAACTTGCCCTTTTTTTCTTCGGCTTCGTCACCGTAACCATATCCGCTACCATAGCCATAGCCATAACCATAGCCATAACCATAGCCGTAACCATAATTGGCGCCGTAGGCTCGGCGAATCTCAGATCCATTAAGTATAACGCCAATATTCTTGTAACGATTCTCCTGATACATTTCCTCCAAGGCATCAAGAGCGCGGCGGTCAATAACGCCAGACATTATTACGAATGCAGTCGTATCAACTACACGGTTGATAACCCTGGTATCCGCTACAATCTCAACAGGAACGTTATCCATAAGGATGTAATCGTACCTTTCTTTCAACTGATCGATAAGTTTATCAAAACGTTCCTTACGCAGGAGTTCAACCGGGTTCGGCGGAATATGTCCCGCAGGAATCAAGTCAAAACCATCTTGTACGTTAGGTTTAATAATATCTTCCAAATCAAGAGAAGAATCACTAAGATAGTTTGAAACTCCTACATATCCGTGCTTAAAACCTAACTTTTTAGAAAGGGTACGCTTACGGAGGTCCATATCCATCACTACAACTTTTTTGTCACTGTCAGCCATACAAGCTGCCATATTCATGGCGACAAAGGTCTTACCTGCACCTACATTAAAGGAAGTAAGAGTCATTACGTGAGCCTTCTTATCATTAGTATTCATAAAGTCAATGTTGGTACACAGTGAACGGAAAGCTTCTGTAAAGACATTTCTAGAATTCTTATTGTATTTGATGAGTTTTTCGTCGTCTTTGCTCTTTTTCTTCTTTTTCTTGCCAAATATACGGTCGAAAAACTTTTTCTTCTTATTGCCTTCATAGAGAGGAATCTCACCGATAAATGGAGCAGAAACAGACTCTTCTACTTCTTTACGATTACGAACTTTCGTATCTAAGAATAACCTAGCAATAAGAATAAGTGCAGGAATAGCAAGACCTATAAGAAGCCCCAAAAGTAACATACGGTTACGTATTGGAGAAATAGGAATGCCACTGCTTTCGGCAGGATCCATTATTCTTGCATTAGTGTCAGCCATAGCCTGTGTAAGCGCGTTCTCTTCCCTACGATTAAGAAGATACATATAAAGGGAAGACTTTATCTCCTGCTGACGCTCAATGCCCAAAAGTTCACGAGCCTTTGACGGCATAGCGGAAAACCTTGCAAGATTCTGATACTCCTGAACCTGAGCATCGTTTCTTTTCACATTCAAATTAGCGACAAGGTTGTCTACACTGCTGACAATACTCTCTTTGAGAGATCCTAACTGCTTGTCCAAGTCTTGAATAACAGGGTTGTTGGGGCCACTGTCCTGAAGAAGCTTGTCCCTGCGAAGCTTTATAGCATTATATTGGGAAATCTGACCCTCCGTACGCAAGTCACTTAATCCGGTATCAGCAGGTATTAAATCACTTGTAGAGCCGTGGTCAGACAAGTAATCACGCATCGACTCTGCAAGGCGTAAATCTGTCTCTATCTGGATGACTTCTGCACTGGACTGACGAGAATCATTAAGGTACTGGTTTGCAGTCTGATTAACATTCAGCATACGGTTGCTGACCTGGAAATTCTCAATTTGACCTTCTACATCTCCCAGTTCCTGCTCAATAATCATAAGGCGCTCGTTGATGAATTCTGCGGTATTCTGAGCCACAAGGTTTTTGTCATTAACAGCGTCTTCATTATATATCTCTATCAGGGTATTCAGAATATCAACACCTCTCTGTGCCGAATAATCCTGTATATAAAGAGAAAGAAGGGATGCATCACCGTTTGTCTGACGTATGGTGGTCTTTCCCAAAAAGGATACAGCCAGGTTTGCAGGATTATTCTTTTTCACATTGATAGACTTTCCATACCAATTGGAGCCGTAATTCTGAGTAGGCACCACTATCAAGTTTCCGATGGCTGTCTCCAAAGTATCATTTACTGTTACAATCTCAGATTTACCATCACTATATGTAAGTTTAACTGAAGACTCGTCACTGGGAGTAACTTGGAAATTGAGTGTGCGTATATCATCCGGATCTGTGAATACCACTTCCACAGGACTTTTCTTATATAGCATAGTCGTGCGGAGACCGTCCATCTTTGTGTACTCCACATCAGCACGTAATCGCTTGACCACTTGGGTCATCAGACGTTTGGATTTGAACTGGAGAATCTCATTGGAAACATTTGTCCTGTTAATGAGGTTATTATAATTGTCCATCCTGACCGTTGACAGCGTGTTGGACGGATTCTTGATAACCACTGTAGCATCGCTTCGGTAAACGAAAGGTGTTTTCAAGTACTTGTAATACTGATAACCTGCAACTAAAAGAACCGCCAATACAAACCAATACCAGTAACTCAGCAGATACCAGAACAAATCCATTATGTTTACCGAAGAAGTGTCTTTCTTTTTATTTGCCATAGTAAAATTATCTAGCTATTTTATAAAGATATCTCCACACAAAGAAATTGGAGACTATATTAATGAGACTGATTCCATTACTGAGGATCCTTCTTACGCGTTCCATACGTCCATCACTGGCATACTTGCTAGGCTTGATATATATGATATCATTTTGCTGCAGATAGTATACTGGGGACTCAAACAAGTCTTTTGTCTTCAGGTTTACACTATAAGCGGTACGGAAACCATCCTGATTACGTATTACCATTATATCGTCAATCATACCTGTATTAGGAATGTTTCCTATCATCGCAATAGCTTCCAATAAATTCAGGCGGTCTTTATTTATAGTATAATTCCCGGAACCGGCCACTCCCAGCACAGTTATCTGAAAATTCTTGAAATTAGCAGTTACAATCGGATCCGAGATATAAGATTCTTCTTTAATCCTGCGCTCAATAAAATTCTCCACTTCCTCTATGGTCATTCCCTGCACTAAAAGATCTCCCAAAAGAGGAAAGGTGATATAACCCTGCTGATCAACAGTATAACGATAATCATTGTCCCTGGCATAAGACGGCGAGGAAGAGTTCATACCATCAACGTACAGGTTGCTGCTCATAATATTGAAAGGAACAGCTAATTCCGGCTGCTTGCTATTAACCACTATACTCAATTGGTCACCAGGCTGAAGGTGGATTTCCTGCATAGGTAAAACTTCATACGGAACGCCATATTCCATATCTTGCAAATAGGTTAGATACTTCTGGGGACTGCATGAAGCTAAAAACAGAAGCGTCAAGGTAATCAATACCCAATTGAAAAATCTCTTTATCATAATCTTTACTTACTTTCTTCTTAACAACTGGCCAAAACGGTTCACCGCCAATTCAAAGGGACGCCAAAAGACTTCCCCGGGGACATATCGGCACAACAATGAAGCGGCCGTCATATATGATCCCAACATTCTTTTACCTGATTCACGGCCAAAGTTTCCACAGTCCATAATCAACGAGGCAAGACGGTCAATATCCTTTCCTCTGCTTGGGTCAAGTGGTAGCCAGGTACGATCCACTCCCAAATACTCTGCCAAAACCCCATAAAGAAGTTTCGACCACTTCATAAGCCCCAGAGAACTAACTGATTGCCTGTATTCCTGTGGGTCATACTGACCACAATAATGCCTTGTTGCAAGGGCTAGGTCACATAACTGTCTCCATCCAACTCCCATCACAAGCAAGTGCTTGAGAATATGGACATTCAGTTGAATCAGATTTGTCAAAGCAGAAGGGAATTTATAACCCTTAATCTGTTTAAAACCGTATTTCTTCTCAATTTCGGAAATACGGCCTTGTTTGAAAGGGCTGGATATGTCACACCACTTTTTATGATGCTCAATTATGACTCCATTAACACTGTAATGGTAATCTCCATCCCCGTCTATTCTAGGACAAAGACCCTTGGCCTGCACAAGGGTTCGTGCCTTTTTAAAGTTCTCCTGTCCCGGGAAATACCAGTCTATGTCTCCGGGTGCCCTATGCAAAGGGTTGGGATACATCCCTGCAAGCCCTTGTCCTTTTAACAATATTGCAACAACGCCTTCTTTCTGCCAGAATGCCGCCATTTGTTCAAGTACGGCATTGACTTGCCGGTTACCCTTTTCTGCAACTTTCTCAGCAGTAACTAGTTCTGCAATCTGGTACAAAGAAGGTTTATTATCTCTTGGCAACAAATTGGAGCCGTCGGCTATAAGAGCCAAAACCGAATGAGCACGCGCCCGGTCCAAAATTTTAGCCCAATCAGATTGCAAAAGAGTAAGAGAGGATATAGGTTCCTCTCCCCACAACCCAGCTTTCAAAACATAAAAGAAGGGTTCAGCTCGCAATTCCATTATTAATCCAGTCTTCCAGCAGGCAGTGAACATCTTCACAGGCCTGCTGGCGGCTGATATCATAGTCTTGGCAGAGCCAGGCTACAAGGTCTTCTTCAGAGAAATCTCTATACTGCGCCTTGTGCCAAAGCCAGGCAGCCGCCGAGGTAAGCCTGTAGACTTGGTCCAGACGGGCTGTTCCCCCTCTTGTGTCTATAAGTATATACCCGGCGGCTACTGTCTTGAGCCTGAAAGCTCTGTCAAGAGTCATTTACTAAAAGTGATAACCAATTCCGAATGTGGCAACAGGCCTTACATCAAACGGGAAGTTGACGTCATTAGCGTCCTTGCGGATATGAGGATTCATACCGTTAAAACCGTCGGTGAATGCCTCGGCACCGCCCTCGAGCATAAAGCCGAGACCGTTCTTGAGCATATACTCAAGGTTGAGTCCACCTCTGAAGCCAAATGCATTTGAAGGAATCTTCCAAGCATCAGTAGATGCCTGCCAAGGGTGGCCTGCATCGGTGAAGTCAAATCCGTGGCCATAGCCAATACCTCCAAAGAGTGTCCAGAACCAGTTGCGGTCCTGTACGTCCCTGCGGCTGAGGCCTACGAGGAGGTCAGCAAAAGCAGAGATGCTCTTGAAATCATAAGGATAGAATCCCTTTGCCATAGTTTCATTATGGTTCATTGCACTCTTGTTGCCTGCGTAAGCGGCAGAAAGACGCCATCCCAGTACAGGAGTGAAGAAGTGACCAAGAGAAAGTTGGATTTGAGGAGAAAGGAGATCAAGATGGCTCTTACCTCCAACCTTAGGATCTGTATATGTCCAGGTATTCTCGTTCATAGAGTAATTCGGGCCTCCCTGAATTGCAACAAACCAGTCTTTCCACTCGAAAGGCTCTACATAAGTCTCTACAGGAGGAGCAGGAACTACCTCGGGTTCCGGCTGGGGCTGAGGAGCCGGCTCAGGTCTCGGAGGCCTGGGAGGGAACAGTACGCTTGCGTCAGCGTCTGAAATTGAAGAGTATGTGAAGATAACCTCGCACTCAGCAAAACGGGCCAGAGGATAAGCCTCTGCAAGGAGGGTCTGATAAGGAACGCCGCCGCCTACTGACTTGATTGCAGCCTCGCGGGCGTCAAGGTTAGGATACTTGGCGACGATGTCAAGCAGCTGGTCTCTTACTTTTGTGATAGTAGCGTTGTTGGTGGTCTTGATGTAATCAATAACCTCGTCCCAGCTCTCGCCCATTCCCTGTACCTCATAAAGAGACTCGGGAAAACTGTACTGACGGGCAACAATGCCTTTAACATCACTTGCGCGCCTCTCTGAAAGTCCCTGGTTGTAAGAAACAGAAGACTCAGGAGATGCCCAACCCTTGATGAGAATCTTGGAGACTGTGAAATTCTCCTTTTCCAGGGTGGAGAGAATCTGCATTGCACGAGCGTTCTGAGAGAAACTGGTAATGCTTTCAGACACGTTCACAGGATAGTGGATCCTTGCAGTGACCGATGTGGTCTGATCCGGTCCCGGCATATCAGGAGCAGCAGCTGCGATAAATGCTCCGATAATGCACATTGACAGAGTCAAAAATAATTTTTTCATTGTGTTAACTTTTAAAAGTATTTATGATTTATCGTATAATTTCAAGCACTTGTCTATCATAGCCTGTTTTGTAAACATCTGCTCATAGCGCCTGCGCGCGTTTTGGCAGAAGTGACGGTAAGTCTCAGGATCAGAAGTAATCTGCAGCACGGCCTGCGCAATTTCCTTTCCGGAACAGGGCTGTACGTTTATTCCTGAAAATCCGTCCTCGTTTACCCAGGACACTCCTGAGCCGGGAATGCGTGTTGCCACAACAGGCTTCCCGCAACTCATTGCCTCTATCTGCACTATTCCAAAGGCCTCGGTTTTCATAATGCTGCTCAGGCAGAAAACACTGCATTTCCCAAACAATTCAGGCACACGCTCCTGCGGCACCCTGCCGAGCAGGCTCACCTTACCTCCCAGACCAAGCGCATCTATCTGCGCCTGCAATTCTTCGTGCAAAGGGCCTTCCCCTCCTATTACCACACGGTAATCATCGGGCAGGTATTTTGCCGCTTCTACCAGATACTTGTAGCCTTTGTACTCTACAAGCCTTCCCAGAGAAAACACAGTCTTTTGACCTTGCTTTTCCGAGAACTCCGGCTTAAGCGGTTCTACACCAATAACTACAAAGGTAATTTTTTCTTTAGCTTTTTGCAAATATTTTGACTCATTTACGTACACAGGAGAAGTCCCTACTATCTTTTCCGCCCGCCTTATAATCCATTTTTGCAAAGGCATATAGAACCTGAGCAGCAACTTCTGCTTCAAAATGTCGCTGTGCCAGTGCATAATCACCCTTCCTTTGTACCCGCTCAAGCGAAGAGCAAGGGCAGCCATAGGGTCCGGATGGTGTATGTGGATGATGTCATATTCAGAGCAATGCTTCCTAAGATAGATGGCCATTGCCGGGGAAATCATCGTTGCCGCAGCCTTCAGCAAAGACTTGACACAGATGCATCGGGAATGTTCGTTGATCTGTATCACCTGGGGTGTCTCAGACGCACAAAGCATATCGCAATCTATCCCGGAAATGCCAAGACCCTCCGTGAGATCCCACATCACTTTTTCCACCCCTCCAAGGATGGGATAGAACTTACCCAGTTGCAATACTTTCATACATCAATTTCTTAAGTGCCACGGCATCCGTAACCGAGAAATAAGACGCGCCGGGGGCATCTATTGCCACTCCGTGGGCATAAGGTAAGTCTGCCAGCAAGAGCCTACCTTTGCCTTCTGTTACAGCAAGGTACTCGCTTATGGGAAGGCCCCAGGTCTCCACCCTCGAAGGGAAGACAAATGTGTCAGCCGCCTTATATAGGCCGAACAGGTCTTCCCTGCTCATATACCCGGCGAATTCTATGCTGTCCACACCGCCCCATTTTTTGTATAGCCAGCGAGCATAACGGTTCTCAGTCCCGGAGATAGAAAGCACTGTCTTGAATCGCCCCTTACCCAACTCTTTCTCAAGCAACTCAGAAGCCCTGCACAATGTCTCGAAGTTTTTGTGACAGTCAGGAGACGATGCATAGAAAAACATCGGTACAGAATAATAGATATCAGACGCCTTGACTTCAGTCATTTCAGGCAGATGGGGCGGGATTACCCTGAACTTGGATTGAGGCAAATGCAAAAGGCCTGCAAGCGCATCCCTGAACCATTCCTGCTGCACTATGAGGCAGTCGTTCCGCTTTACATTAATCTTGTATGCCCAACGAGTGAAATGTGCGAAAAGCGGTACCTTGGGATCCATCAACCAATCCCTGGCCTGGATTTTCAAAAAAGGAAATGAAGTCTGGCAATATACCTCCTGATGAGCTGCCAGAACCCGAGGCGTTGTGTCGTGAAGAGACAGCCACATATCCACCGGCTTGCCGTCACGCTTTGCCAATTCCTTTGAAATGCGGTTCATTGTAACGTACTCGCACCAAAGCCTACGCCCCCAACCCCTGACACTCCAAGGGATTTCTATGTATTCTATTCCAGGATAATCGCACAAAGACTGCTTGTGTACAAGGGCTATGACCCTCCACTCCCCCGCTGCCGCTAAGCCGCTGAGATACTTGAGACAGTCCCTCAGAACTGTCAGGGTGCCTCCCTTGCGGATGTTAACCGCAGACACTACCACAGTCTTTGGAACAGGTCCACCCATTTATGCATTATTGTTTCTAGATCGAAACTATTGGACGCTTCAAAAGCGGCAGCTCCCATCCTCTGTCTTAACGCCTCATCATCCATCAATTCTCTCAGTTTGGATGCGAGAGCGTCTGTATCCCCTTCCGGCACTAGAAAGCCGGTCACTCCTGGCTCCACTATGTCCTTAGGTCCACATTTGCATTGGAAACTTACTATTGGCAAACCGGCGGCCTGAGCCTCCAGCAATACCATAGGGAGTCCCTCATATCTGGAACTCATTACCAGAATGGAAGAATTAAGATACTCTTGTTTGATATCGGCAGAAGGGCCTGTAATCACGTTGGCAGGGGTGGGACCGAGGTCTTCCCCACTGCCGGCTATGCGCAAAGTCCACCCTGTAGTATTAATCTTTTCCCAGGCCTCCAGCAACATATCAAACCCTTTCTGATGGCAATAACGCCCCACTGCAATAACCTGATGAGGAGTACAGGAAGAGGGTTTTTCAAACGAAAAAGTCCTCGCATTCGGAATGACCGCAATATTGATCAGACCCTCCCAGTAACCACGGTCCTCTTCTGTGAGCACTACGAATTTGTCATACTTTGCGGCTATTCGGGCATCCTGCCTGTAGCGCCATCTGTCAGCCAGCGCCCACAGCCCTTTGCGACCATACTGAAGTTTTTTGAAACGGCTGAAATGAATTTCCAGCACCTTGCGGCTGCCGTCCTTAATCTTGGGGAGAAATGATGCCTCGTTGCAAAACATACTGATTGCAATGTCCGGCTTTATCTCGTGAAGGAGATTTGCAAGGGCACTGCGATGCCTAAGCTGTTTGAAAGGATAATGGAGGATCTTAGAAACGAAAGAGCCCCCATTGTTTTCGTCATAGTTTATGCCCAAATCCCGGAACTCTATGGAAGGATCCATCTCAAAAGCAGATGGGAGACCTCTTTGGTCCGTGGTTACCACATAAACTTTGCAACCGTGTGCGGCAAACCAGTTGGCCTTGATGGCCAGAGCTCTCTCCATACCTCCTGAATTCCAGGTGGCGGCTATGTTGTAAAGGATTGTCACTCTTCAATTTCTTTCGTCTCTTCCATTTCTGACATCCCGTTTCTGACATATCCAAGGCATACAAAAAGGCCGAGAATAAAGAAGCAGTCAGTGGCCACTTTCAGCCACACAAGGAAGTGCATTGAAGTGAGCGCAAGAAAGAACAAGGAATAGCCTGGGGTTAAACGGGCGCAAGTCCTTCCGGCATATATAATGAACAAGGAAAAAATGGTCAGCCCTATTAATCCAAAGAAATATATGAATCTCAGGTACCCTACATCTGTATGCATATAGTATCCGTGAGTAACCTCTCCCAAATAATTAGGATCGTTTCTTGGGTTATTGAAATAACCGTCTCCAAAAATCCAGGTCTGTGCATTGTCCGGCCAAATATACATATCTTTCAATACGTTATTAGAGCCTGTTTCCCAATGCCCTGTTTCTATCAAGGAGAAGAATCCCTCAAAAGCGAAACGAGTCCTATCGTGGAAATTAGAATCTGAATTATATAAAACTGTCATCAATAGGAAGAAGCCTGCAGTCAGAACTATTATCCATAGCCATGTTCTTAATACAGATTGATTAACACCTGTATTAAAAGGTATCAAATAAAGGAGCAAATAAGCTAAGCCAACCAAACATCCCACTGAGGTTGTACGAGCCACCATATTCCCCGTGACGGTAATTACAAGGAAAGCCAGAATGTACCAAGGAACATTGGTCGTATCATCTTCTTTTATTGCAGACACTATACAATTAGAGCACATCAACGCCGCCAAGCCGTAGCGGATTCCTGCAGTGTCCAAAGTAGTCATTGAGCCGAATCCGAAAAGGCGGCCAGAAGATCTACTATAATCTAATCCTGGAACCACCCTGCAGAAAAAATCGCCCAAAGGAGTATAAATGTCAGCAACTACTGATAATATTCCCTGAGTAACCGAAACGGCAACAATATACGTTGACAACAATTCTACCGTGATTTTACCATGAGTTGCTTTTACAGCTCTAACTGCAGTATATGCACCCCCTAGCCACGTGAGCATAGACATAAAATAAGTGGTGTATACTGTTTCGCGAGTATTATGATAAACGGAAGAAAAAATAGCAGCAAGGGAAATCAGCAGAGAGTATATAACCATCCCTATGAACTCTTTTGACACTCCAAGGTTCCCCCTTCGGCGCAAATCTGTCACATACAAAAAGATGCCTATCACTGCCATTATCTCCTTGCTGTTGATACCTCTCATACCTCTGAAAGTAGTCGAGAAGAAGAAGAGATCGACGATAATAAAACAGAGTATATATTTGAGCGTTTTTCCCATTTCTACTTATAAATAAATCCGTAGATAAACTTATAGACAACCCTATAATACATATTCACGTACCACCACTGTCCTTTAGCCGCCATCTGCTGCAACAAGCGTGTACGCTTGGGAAGATCCGTATCCGCATTGGCATATTTGTTCGCTTCTGGATACCACTCTCTCCAAAGCTCATACATCTTCTTGTCACCCGTCATCAAAAAAGGCAACTTAATGCTTAATTTGAACAAAGATATTTCTTTATCTAGACTATCACCAAATATTTCTTTCAAAAAAGCCTCTGTAAGGGCGACATTATACCTTGTATCTTCTAACTTCTTGGCTGTATAGGTGTTTGAATACGCCCCCTCATTTAGTTTCACATAATGATACAATGCCTCAGGAACATATGCAGTCTTAACGGCTACGGCGGCCATACGAATCATTGCCATGTCCTCACCCATAGAATGCCCTTCAGGAAATACAATTCCTATCTTTTCATAGAGGCACCGGCGGGCTATCTTGTTCCAAAGATTATATTTCATCCTGCCAGCAAGAAAACCCTTCTTGAGCATATCTTCCGCCGTATCGAATCTTGGGTTAGACATATAGCGTTCATTCTTTTCAAAAGAAAGGAAGAAGTCGCAATAAGCGATATCCGCATCTCTTTCTCTTGCCGCTACATACAGTTTCTCCAGCATGTCAGGTTCCATCCAATCGTCGCTGTCGCACCAATGCACATATTCTCCTTTCGCTTGCGCCAGACCTTCATTCCGGGAGATTGAGGCCCCTTTATTTGCAGAATGGTGAAGAATGACTACATCCTGTTTCCTAGCTGGAAAGACATTGGCCAGCAAGCCTTCAACTATCTCAATACTTTTGTCCGGTGTAGCGTCATCTACAAAGATAAATTCTACCTCTTTCAGCGTTTGGGAAAAAAGCGCACGCGCACAGCGCTCTATAAAAGCTTCTGTCTTGTAAACGGGAACTATAACTGATACTTTTATCATCGGCTAAACTGTACTACTTTATCTATCAACCCTTTACTTGAACTGGAAAACTTCCTGGCAAACCATCTGTCAGATGACCGGAGACAGGGCAGATCGGATTCTTCAATAGGCAGCAATTCACCATTGACCCATTTGATGTATCTCATATTACTCTCATACTCTGAGTCGCGTTTCTTTACCCTGCTCATAAATGGAGAATTGAAACATACCGTCTGGATAAACAATTCATCAGGACAAAAAGTATTCTGGAAAGTCTTCCGGACAAACGGTTCCTGATCCAGGAGGAATCCTACAAAATCATTTGTCACACTGCACCACTGAGCTCCCTTCTTGATGAGAATATCCGTCCGTCTTTTGCTCGTGATATCCTGAAACTTCAGACCCAATGAACGGATAACTTTCTTGAATATACTGTTTGTTCTAAAGTCCTCTGGGAACAGAAATCGGTGCTGAACTCTAAAGTCTATCTCAGACTGAGGCGGATCGGCAAAACCAATGAACTCAGTCCCTGCCATTTTCTCACATTCAGAGTGTATGTAATCCTGGGATTTAAGGGGCAGATCAACACCGGAAAGCAAATGATAATACTCATATGGACCATTTTTAAAGGCCGCTTTGAATAAAAGGTATTCGGCTTTTACCATACTGAACCCGGCCCACCTGACGTCAACCCTTTCCTCCAGGAAGAAAAGGGAGGATTTAACGGTCTGTATGCGAGGGTTCTCCCCTGATTTGGCATCCCAGTGGATATAAATGTCATTCCTGACATCATCCAGGCATCCAACAAGAGTCCTCAACAAGGAGACATCATTATGAGCCAGTATCAGATAGGCGTGTTTCATTTCCTTTTTCTGGAAGGTTTCTTCTTCCGTTCAACTACTTTGTTCTTATAAACCCTTATCTTATACTCAAAATGGTCATATCGTTTAAAAAGCCTTTTGATAGCTCCTGTAATATAGCCAATAAGGACTTCTTTCTTTGACATCTGGGACCTGTCTATCCCCCAGGAGTTCTGTTGAATATCCGAGCCCAAAACATCCATATTGACATTAGCATCAATCATATATGGATAGATGGCGAACATCTTCAGCCCCTTTCGTTTAAAATACAGCCAATCATCTGCAACAGAGCAAGGACATACTTTATCATAGATTAGTTTTGCGCCGGCATAATTAATCATATAGGCATATGTCCCAACTGCCGAGTAAATCCTGGCTATCGGTTTCTTTTTGTAATAACAGTAATCTCCAGAAAGCATAAGGACTCTAGGCTTTGATGATCTCAATAGCTTATCCACAGCATCTAAATCAATGAGATTCAGGTCTCTTTGGATTGCTATATCATCTTCCAAAAGTAAAGCATAGGGAATATTGTCATCTACAATTTGTTTATATATCTTACGATGGCTCAAAGTGCAGCCTACTTCTCCTGCCGTAATGGTCTTACCATACAGTTTTCTGCTCCTGTTAAAATCAAATTGAGAATTGATTTCTTCTTCTGACAGAAGCCTGCCATCAACGGCTTTTATGAATTCCACATCCAGAAATGAATATGGCTGAAGCAACTCCTCCATATATTGTTTACGGACAGTGGATCTCTCAAGATTAACTACATATGTCTTTATTTTCATACTATTTCGTGTTTGATAACTTGCTCTATCATCTTGGCCAAACTAATATTTGTATCTATCAACTTCCTGAAGAACAAGGCATCAGAGGCCATCAGTTTATCATAATCCGCCACAGAGAACTTCCTGGGGGTAGTCCTGCGGAATTCCACATAACAGATTCTGTTATCATATATTGCAGGAATCTCTGTATCTTCTATTACTGAACGCACAAAAAACTCATCACAGCAAAACGAGCGACGGAATCTTTTCAGCGACAGATTCTCGTTAAGCAAGAGCATTTTTACTGCTTCTTCATTTAAAGAGCACCATTGACTTGCTTTTCCTCTGATAAAGGAAGAGTCCCTCTTGATGCCAAGTCTCTTTTGTATGCTTAACATCATTCTCCACCCAAGATGATATGCTTTGTTAGCGAACTTCTTTTTGGAGACAAGATGCCTTAGGAAGAAATGGTACTGACCGAATCTCTTCTGAACTTCTTCTTTCTTGAATGGGACATCACGCAAAACGCAAGCTCCATTACATCCATCAAACCATTTGTGGAGATCGTCATTGGATTTCAGCGGGAAATGAGTGCCGGAGATAAGATGATAGTAAGCATACTTCCCTTCTTGGAAAGAGGCTTTATAGAGGGCATACTCTGCTTTTATCTGAGACACATCTCCCCAAATCACGTTGACTCGCTTGTCAAGTACAACAAGATTGCTATACCGTGTGATTAACTCAGGAAGGGCCTTTACCTTCTTGTCAAAATGAATAAAGATATCATTCCTGGCGTCATCCAATACCCACACCAATTCCTTTAATGACAGGAACTGATCGTGAGCCATTATGAGATATGCGTGCTTCATCATTCAAACACTACGTTTTCATTCTTGACCAACGGCAGCTTCTCATAAACAAGCAAGACCTTGTTGTTGTCATTCTCAAAGACAGGATCCCCCATATTGACGCCTATGTCAGAGAAATGCCTCTTGAACAGAGTGCGACTGACCTTGATTGCTTTCGGGGGGTTATTCTTGTCAACTACGATAGCTATAGTTCCCTTGGCTATTCTCTTCCATCCATTCTCTTGCGGATTGGCATTCAAGACTTCGCATAACTTGGGGACCACGTTGAGCCTCTTATCTCTGCCGTAGGACCTGGCCAAGGTATTAAGCGCGTGCCACGTAAAGGCATCTGAAGGATAGGTATCCTGGAACGTGACATCTTTCGCAGTGAAATCATAATATACAATTCCATCAGCAGAAGTATTGTAGGATGATTCAATGTATTTCAACACTTGGGAATGATGACTGAGGAATCTGGCATTATTCACAGCTACAATTGCCACCCAAACGGCCATTGCGGCCAAAATGATATTACCTGCCTTTTTATACTTGTCGCCTTCTGGGATAATGTAAAGTTGCAGGTATTTGACAATAATCGCAATCGCAGCGAATTCCATTCCGAACAATTGCCTGTTACCGTAAACGCCAATGAAGAAGTTGAAGGCCAGCATTACAACCCAAACAACCCAGTAGAACCAGGCGGAGTATATAAGCTCTTTGAACTTGGCCTTTTTCGAAATCAAAAGATAAAAGGCAAATATGACAAGGATGTAAGTAATTCTTAAATAGAAGAAGAATTTTGCAAAGCCCATTATCACAGGGGGCAAGAGGGAGGAACTGCCCGGATTCCCTCCTGATCTCTCCAAATTAGCGGGTGACATACATACTAGAACAGCTCCAGCGGCAAAGCATACTAGCAGTATCCACTGCGGTAATGTAACCTTTTTATTATTCAATAAAACATAAAGGCCTAATGCCGCGCCAATACCTATTACCAATGCTTCCTGGGACCAACCGGCAATAAAAGCGAATGGTGCCGCCCAAATAAGATTATACCATCTCCAGGGGACCTGTCTTTGTTTGCTGAAATTACGCAGAACAACCAAAAAGGCAGTGACAAGGGCGAACATCCAGGGATATCCTATCTGACAGGTAGGGGTAAACTTGGTCCTGAAGCCAAGGAAGATCAAACAGGCAAGAAGTGCCATCATCTTCCAATCGTCATATTTGATTGAAAACAAATTGGCCATCAGGAGCAGTAGAGCTATCCATACTAAAGCATTTGAGACAGCAAAAGCAGTTTTGCCAAAGAAAGGGATGTAGAGTTGGCAAAGGAAATGAGCTACTGTGCGGCCGTTAATTGCTTTATAATGCTCTATCTGAGAGGCAACTACATCTCCAAGACTGGTTATCTGGGAGTTGTCTTTGAAACTATAATTGTACGTGATCTCATCTCCAAGCCAGAGCGCTGACTGAGAAAAGGCAAAAACGAGCAATGCCAGTATTGCAGGTATTATCAATACTTTCCAATCTGTCTTCCTATCGCCCATTACTAAACCAATTTATCGTTGAATTCCCTTACAAGATACCCTGGACGGCGCTTAGTCTCGCTATACATCCTGGCCACATATTCTCCAAGTATTCCAACGCACAGCAGCAATACTCCGCCAATGAAAAGGATGACGCTGATGAGCGTAGGGAAACCAGCTACCGGGTCCCCGAAAATAAGCGTCTTTACCAAGATGAAAATAAGGTAAACAAAGGCCAGGAACGATATCACTATTCCAAGCCAGGTTGCCAGATGCAACGGTGCCGTAGTAAATGAAATGATACCGTCGATACCGAGTTTCATCAACTTCCACATACTCCAGGATGTGGTTCCGGCAACTCGGTCTCCCCTGTCAAACAATACCTCTGCCTTCTTATAACCAATCCAACAGAACAAGCCCTTTGTATAACGCTCAGTCTCCCTTAATGATTTAAGGGCCTCCACGCATCGTTTATCCAGTAAGCGAAAGTCTCCGACATTCTGCAGCATCTCCACTTTGGACATCTTGTTAAGAAGCTTATAGAAACTCATTGACAGGCGGCGTCTCAACCAACTCTCCTTGCCCCTTGATACTCGTTTTGCATAAACATCCTCATACCCTTCTTCCCATTTCTCAATCATCTGGAATACCACCTCCGGAGGGTCCTGAAGATCTGCATCCATAATGATGCAGCAATCACCGGTAACATAATCAAACCCGGCCATCATTGCATTCTCTTTCCCAAAATTGCGGGACAAATCTATGTAACTGACACGGCTGTCTTCCTTATGTAGCTGCCGCATTATTGCCAGAGTTGAATCGGCTGAGCCGTCATTCACGAGCATTACTTCAAAGTCATATTTGGAAGCGACTCTGGCGTCTTCCATAACCCCGTGTAAAGCCTTATACAACAATGGCAGTGATTCTTGCTCATTGTAGCAAGGAATCATTATGGATATCTTTTTCATAACTTATTGAAAACGAACCTGACTAGCAGGAAGTTAACAGGAATGCAAATACAGTAAACCGGTATAGGCGCCAATGCGTCGCTCAGTCCAATGAACAGGAACAAATTGAGCAGAAGCATATGGAGCGTGAAATTGACAAGATGGCTCAGGCCGAATCCGATGCCTTTCTTAACCGTAGCCTTCTTCTTGAACGTGAATCGCGCTGTTAGGAAGAAATTGAACAGGAAACTGATGACATATCCTGCCGCATAAGCCGGATTCGCAGGAATTACCAAATCCAACAGGCGATACACACCATAGTGGATTGCCGTAGCGACAAGGCCTACTATCACAAAACGGAAAAACTCCTTGAACTTCAACGCTTTTGTGTAAGACTTGATCAGAAGACGGTACAAAGGAGCATTTCTGACCTTAAAAATCAGCCATTCGCTGGGACCAAGTTCCTCCTTATGATCATTGAAATAAGCCTGTACGGCCTTGAATTCAGCATCACTATAATTAATGACGTTTCCATCCAGCATTACATACTTCATAGCGTTAAGCCAGCACTTGTTTACTTGCAGCTCTATATCTTTATAGAACGGCAATGAGGTGCATTTGCTCAAAAAGAGTTCATCTACCCTGCTGAAGAAATACTTTTCATACTCCCAGTTGTGCTTGAAAGTCCTGGTAACTGAAGCCGCATTATTCTTGTTAACCTTATAACAGTCATAAGGGATAACTTGAGCTCCTTTGATATCTAAGGCATACATTGAATTCAACAAAAGGTCTTCACCCATTGCCAAGCGCCTGTCCAGCCAGTAATCAATCTTTTTATACAATCCCGTCCGGAACATCTTTGTACAGATTCCTGGCCTGATTCTCCCCTTCCATAAGGTAATAATATATTCCTTCTGATCATAATAACGGTTGGCTGAACCACAATAGACCACATCGGCTCTTTCCGAGAAACCATCCAGCATCTTTTCAAGAGCGTCAGGAGAAAAAGTATCATCAGCATCCAAGAATGTCAAGAACTCGCCAGAGGCGTTATCAATCCCTTTAGCCCTGGCGGCATTAACACCTCCGTTTTGTTGATGATACACCTTTATTCGTGAATCCCGGGTAGCAAAAGCATCACATATAGTGGCTGTTGAATCTTTTGAGCCATCATCAACAACAAGCAATTCCCAGTCAGGATACGTCTGATTCAGAATGCTTTCTATTGCTATAGCTAAAAATTTCTCTCCGTTATATACCGGAAGAACTATTGACACCATATGTTATCTTGCCAATTGTATTATTATAAAGCGACCTGCGGACTTGGTCAATGGCTACACAAAAAAGGAAAACTCCAACAATTATAGCAACAAACAAAAGATAATCCCTCTCCCTAAATTCATTTCCTGCCAATGCTCGATAATACGGGGCAACCAAAGTATTTGCATGTATCAAGTATACTGAAAAGCAGGAAACGGAAATCCAGTTAATGATCTTTGATTTTATTTGAAGCTTGGAGAAGAATAAGAACAGACTAACAGAACATAATACCTCAAAAGGGCAGATATAGGACATAAGCATATGCTCTGTCAAAGGTATTATACCATAATAGTGTTTTACAAATAATAGCATAGCTACCAGACTTGCACTTATGAAGTACACTCCTAAATAAACATACTTGGACTTATGCATTATCCTATGAGGATAAAGCCTTAAATATCTGGCAAGGAGATACATAAAAAGGAAAAACACCACAGACAAACCATATTTGAACTCTTCAGCATAATTCAGCCAGCCCCAAATTGATTGAAAGAGGAAGAAAGCGAGGATTACAATTTGAAACTGACGCTTATCTGCTTTCTCAACAAATGCATTGAGCACTGGGGACAAGATATATAGCAATAGATACGATTTTACAAACCACAGGGAATCAGACAGCAGAAAAGCTTCTTTTAATCCCTTCCACTGAGCAGAACCTTTGACCAAGGAAACTATCAGGAAAAGGACAATGCCATAAAAAACAACCTGAAAAAAAATATTAACTATTGACTTAACTTTTGGCTTAATCCCATACCATCCGGAAATGAAAACGAACAAGCCAACTGCGGAGCTGGTGAAAGCTTCACCCAAAATAGCAATTATATTTTGAGCCGTCTCCTGACTTGAGAGATCATTCCAAAAGAAGTTGTTAAATGCATGCAGTGCAAGAATCATAAGCATTGCAACGATCCTTGCGAGTTCAATATTGGAATCTCTTACTACAACTCTATCGGTCTGCTCTTCCATAATCCCTTAATGCTTGTCTTATCTTCTTTCTGATCCCTCTCATTACTACACTTCTTTTCCAGAAATACGAGTCGCAGTTCTCTTGGTTCAGGTTCTCCAAGCCCTTGTCTGCAGGAGTAATCCTAATTATAGGAAGAGTAACTTTTGAATACAGTTTCTCCTCTTCTTCAGACAATATAACGTATGCTACTACAAGTCTCTTCCCTTCCATTCTTTGAACGCCAACCTCCCAATCTTTCAAAGCTTCTTCTTTTGTCAACGAATGGATAAAGTGAACCTCGATATCCGTATCACCGACAGCCCCAACCGGATAGAAATCATAACCTGCTGCCGGGTGCTTGGATTGATACTGGGGAATAAACCTCAGGCTCAAATTTCCCTTTGCTTCCAGCAATTCCAGCAAACGATTGAAGTCATCGCCAAACACCCTTGTATTGGACAGAGGCGTACAAGGTTCTTGTAAGAAAAAAGCATAATAATGCCTCGCGAGAGACCTGTTGGACAATAAAGCCACATCTTTTAAACTCTTGGATGCGATTCTTCTGTAGAAAAGTGCAATCTTCTCCTTGACAAGAACCTTCCTGCTTCTTTTCTTGGCAGAGTCGTTCATCCAGGATGCGGCAAAATGATGTATGGAATAAGTGTTGGGCGTGATTGTGATTTCTCCGTTACTCCATTTCTTAGGGCTGAAATAATCTACGGGGAATACATTGACTACACCGTCATTATGGTCAAATTGCGTTATGTCTTCGATCAGGTTGTACTGATAGTTGAATTCAATGCATCTGCGCAACATATACGGCAGGGATCTCAGATCAAGATGCCCGTCTTTGCCCTTGAAACTCTTTCGGTCATAACGATCAAGCATCATCTTAGCCACCGGCCAACCTTTCTCGCTTCCTATTGTTGCAGCTTCTATCCCGGAAGGGGTATTCTCCTGGCCTATAAAATACGGAAGGTCAAGCAAATCGTCAAAAGGCTTAAGCACCTCAACATCAGAATCAAGATAGATTCCTCCATAATTATACAATGCATACATTCTTATGTAGTCGGCGGCAAAAGCATATTTCTTTGCTTCAAAGGCCTGCATGACCCAATCCGACGAAGACAGGTTGAACCGATTTGTATCCCAGAGAATAATCTCGTAATCCGGAAGGACACGCTTCCAACTGTCAATACAACGCTGGATGTTCTCCGGATATGGGTCACCGCTAAGCCAGCAATAATGAATTATTTTAGGTATCATTGTTAAGATAATGCCAATTTAAGATATGATATGCTTTCCTCCCGAAGTTCCTGCAACTTAGATCCTACTGAGGAATAATCAATACGCTCCTCTGCGAATACTACAGAAGTAGATGGCTCAATCAACCTGTCCTGAAGATTCAGAGCGTTAAAAAGGGTATGGAACCTGTCCTCTCCCCTGCTCTTATTGTTGAATGTCAAAAACTGCTTTTCAAAGATTATGGAAAAGATGCTTCCGTGATAGGAATCAGTAACCACATAGTCCGCATTCTTTATGGTAGTCAGCCACTCTTCAATGGAACGTTTGGGGCTTGATTTTGCCATTTTTTTGATTCTCAAACCTTTGGCTTTTGCCATATCTTCTATGAATGAGTTCTTCTTTTCGTTTTCATCTAATAGGTAAACTGCCATATAAGGCTTCTCGTCAACTGAAAGCTCTTTACAGAAGCGCTCATAATCAGAAGAAGAAAGAAGCAAGGTTGGATCAAGTACTGTAAGTGCATCAACGCCCAAGTTCTCACGGCACAGGATTGCAGCTGAATTCTCACGGACGGAAACTGCTTTAAACTGTTTGATAAGTGATCTCGCCTGTTCTGTTTTATCTATGGGATAAAGCCATTCGTCCTCGCCAAAAGAAGCAGCGTATGATAATTTCAGACAAGGATAATCCTTGGCAAAATCAAGGAACATATCCTCTATATAGTGGGAGTTGAAGGAATAACGCCACACCTGATCACTTCCCACAACTATTCCTTCAATACCATATTTCTTGAGCAAACGCTTTGAATAATCCGGAACTACTCTGGTAAGAGATATGTTTTCCTTGATAAAAGGTTCAATCACTGCAGGACGTTTCAAATAGCGTCTATATGGTTTGATTGGATGGCGTTTTGAAGGAAATGGAGCACATAAAACAGCTTTTCCAGCATAAAGCAGATACCTTCCGATTTTTAGGGAAGGCATATAGTTGAGCGTTATGGGATCTTGTCCCAACTTTTTCAAAACCTGCTGCAATGCATAGTTCTGAAGAATCCCTCCGTAATTGGCAACCAACGGTTGTGTGACTATGCCAATCTTCATTCTTTCACCAAACGCTTAAGGTATTTTACAATCTTACCCTTCAAACCAGGAATATACGGTTTAGCGAAACGGTCAATTACTCCAGGCTTATTATCATCTGAAATGAACTGTTCCCAGAATGAGGCTCGAGCTGCCGGAACTGAAGACCTGGCAGTTAAACCGCCGTTATGCTTGACAACTTGTTCATACCTAAGAGGAAGTCCTTTGATCCCAGCACTATCTATGGCCTGGATACCTTTTTCCGTTTGACAAAGCACAAAGCTGACCCCTTGATGGTCATTGGCAAACTCTGGCAACATTGCGGAAACGCCCCAACAATCACCTAATATGATATCTGCCCCACTCTTTCCGTCTTTTGCCGGACAATTGAAACAAGATGGCCGGGTTGTTATGCAGTGAAGGAACAGTTGCATATATGGATTATCAGCATACTCCTGAAAAAACTCTTTACCGTTACCGTAACCAATCCTCAATCCATAATGCTCCCAACTAATACGCTTATCCCTAAACTGTATATCTGAGATACTGCTCAACTGCAATCCTTTAAGATACTCTCTCCACACCAATGGGCTAGGCACTGAATGACAGGCAATAGCTGCCGTCAGTAGGTTCTCATAGTCTTTTTGCAGGAAAAGACGAAGTCCGGAAATCTGGCACGGAGTACCACTGAATAATACTTTCCGTCCTGATTGCAGATACTCCTCAGTTTTCTGATATGCATTTCCAACTGCAGCTTGTACATACTTTGATCCTCTGAAGGCCTTTAAACCGTCCGGTGTCTCAACACAGTCAATAACAACCTCCCACTGCTCGTCGAAGCGTGCGCCAAACACGACCCCGCCTTCATTTAGGACAAATTCGGCCAACATTGTAAAGGCACCGCCGCTGCTACTTTGCCTTCTTACAGACAGGTCCTGGTTAATCGCAGTCCCTATTGAAATTGGTTCTTTAACCTCGCCTTGATTCAAGCAAGGACATACTTCTTCACAGAGCCCACAGCCAATGCATTTATCCGAATCCGCCTCAGGATAAAGGAAACCGCACATGTCCTCTTTCATCAAAATGCATTGCTGGGGACAGCGCTGAGCACACGCAGAGCAACCACAACAGAGTTCCTTGTCTACAGCTATCATTTAATTTTCAATATCTCTTTTGCCTTATTGATGACAAAGAGGCGCATTTTCTTGTCAAATACAATGAAGAATACTGTCGCACTGACGGCAATAGTTGAGGCCGCGCAAGTAGTTAGGAACCTCCACCAGTTGCTGTCAGGGAATTGCTTATAAACCAAATATGTAACAGGGAGAATGATAGCAAGGGCTACTAAAGCGGGCAGCACGGTGTTTTTCAGGAATATCGGCACATCAAATTCCGGGATATTCTTTTTTACTAACCACAAATTAGTAGCAGCGACAAAAACTTGAATTACACATTTCGCAATCCACGGGGCTAATGGCCCTTGCCCCGTAACCAGGAGAACATAAGCAACCGGTAGAGATGAAAGGAACAGAGCTCCATTCAAGAAACTCATAAGACGTATTTCTCCAGTTGCGTAAAGCGCATATGTCAAAGGTCTGAAGGTGGATGTGATTAATACTAATACAAGGTCTGCCACACAGAACATTGCGGTGTATGCCGGAGGATTCTTGAGCCACAAATTAATAACAAATTGACTCTCAAAGAAGAACGGGACAGAAAACAGTAGCAGCAAAGCGAAGGCATACTTTGAAGCATCTATCATCAACTCCTCCATTCTCTTGTAATTCCCAATAGAATATGATTTTACCAAGGGAGGTCTGATTGCCGTCAGAAAATTTCCGGCAAATCCATTCACAGCATTGCTTATGACCCCTGCTTTTCCTGCGGCAGAGTTTATGACAGGCCCAAAGAAAACATTCATCACCATATCTACTCCTTGATTGCGGGCTATCACACTCACATTTGACATAATATCCCAGCCAGAGAAGGAGAGGATGGGTTTAATAAGCCCCCAGTCTTTTACCATTGAGAAATGGCATTCTTCAAATCTTCTGATACAATAAATCCTGTAGATCATCCTCATCAGAGTTGTTACTACAAGTATCAAGACGCCATAAGTAATCAACTTGTCAAAGGAAGAAGCCTTGACTAAAAAACATATCAACAGTTTCAGGGAAACGCTCAAAATACTCATATAGGCAAATGTCCCCATTTTTTCGTGGGATATTATTGAAGCCGTATATGGCACTTGGGTTATACTCAACAAAGAGGAAAAGGCAGATAATTGATAGACCACTTTTGCGGCATGCATTCTATCCTCTGGGATGACCAGTTTATTAGAAAGAATCCATAGGCCAATTGTCTCCAAAAGTATGAATACGACTATTGCCAACACAAAATGTACGAGCAATGCAGCAGAGAAAGTCTTTTTCAACCTTTCTTTATCATCCCTTGCCAATTCGAACGTCAAAAAGCGGGAGGTAGCTCCCGATAAGGCACCATTCAGGAATCCGAACATGCTGATCGTGCCTCCCACAATGCTGTAGATTCCATCATCTACTACACCCAGCACACTCAAAATAACCCTTGAGGTGTACAAGGACACGAGCATTGTGAGGGCCATACGGATGTATAGCAGGAATGTATTCTTAGCTATAGTTTTATTTGATGAGATATCTGCCATTTATGACAATTTGCTAAATGCCTTTTCTGCTACTCCCCATACTAGGATTCTAATTTTATCCAATAGCACACAAACTATGAATACTGCAACTAAGAATAATAGAATCAACAGGCCTCGGGTAATAATTGGACAGTTAGAATAAATCTGCCATACCACCGTCCTGAAATAGCGGAAAATAAAACCATTTACGTGTATTATGTAAACTGAGAATACCGATACGGCCATCCAGTTGATGGCTTTAGAATATGGTATCTCGGTGTTAACGAAAGTAAAGAATAGCGCTACGGAAGATATGACTACAAGCGGATTTATATAGGAAAAAGCCAATGATACTGAATGCGCCGTATAAATATCTTGTCTAATCAAGACACAAACGCCCAATGCCAGAAGCAGAGACGAGCCAAAATAGGCCGAGAAGCAGAGTTTCCTGTTAGATAGTTGGCGAATTGGATAAAGCCTCAAATATCTGGCCAGCAGATAAAGGCCTAAGAATGTAACAACCGAACAGCCGTAATTGAATTCCGGAGCGGAATCGGTCCATCCATAAATAGTCTGAAATGCAAAGAAACAAATAAGCACCAAACTAAATGTCTTTTTATCTGCCTTCTCTGCGAAAATATTCAACACTGGGGCGAGTATGAACAGACATAGGTATGACTTGATAAACCAATATCCTTTAGTAATCATAAGTGACTTCAACATAGCTCCTATAGAAATGCTGCTGAAACCTTGGATGAATCCAAATACTATCAGAATCAAGATGGTAAAGAAGAATACCTGGAACAGAAGGGAGATCATTTTCTTAAGCGTCGGTTTGATGCCGAACCATCCAGATATCAATACAAAAACGTTGACTGCCACTACAGAAAGACTCTGTATGAAAAGCCTAACCATTGCATTCCCGGGGGCGTCAATGCACTGAGCCCGAGAAGGTGTTCCTATTACAACGAACAAAGAGTGCAAGACCAACACTAGGAACATTGAGATAATCCTTAGTAACTCAATGTTGGAGTGCCTTTTATTTATTTGGGGCGTCGTTATATTTTTCATCACCGAAGCCAATGTATAGTGGATAGTGAGCAACTCTCTTCTCTACTGGTGGGAGTTTCATATAATCTCCATATATTCTACTCAAATATAAATCCCAATTGCGGGGGACATTGTACTTTTTGCCTTCAAATTCTAATTGGGCATATGGCTCATACTCACTGATTAAGATTGTTTCTTTCACAAGATCGTACGGGCTCCCATAATTGAGATAAAACTTAGCGTCTGTATCTTGGAAACGAGTCATTAACTTGGTTTCCCAACGAAAAAACCATTTGACCGGCATCCATCTGGTTAAATAGAAAATCAATCTTGTCTTGAAATCCCGGCCAATCAACCCTTCCCTCCGGACAGTTGTTATAGCATCCAATTTGTGAATAAAGCCTGGAAGCTTGGATTTTGATGTATAATCCGGTCCTGGAACTTTATCTTGAACAAAAATATCAACAAAAATAGACTGCTTTAACCCATTAGGTTCAATGAAGAGAGTATTCTTCTTACAGTACTTAGCAAAGCAGCGCCCATATGAAGGATTCGTCATATAATAATCCAGGAAAAAATCCGTACTGTCACTGCCCAATGTAATATCTACAAAACGCTGAAAATCCGCTCGTGGCATAATAACATCAATATCATCATCCCACGGAATGAATCCTTTATGTCTAACCGCTCCTAGACAAGTACCACCAGTAAGACAATAGCGCAACTCGTTCTCCCTACAAATCCGCACTATCTCGTCAAGAATTTGCAGTTGTATTTGTCTAAGTTTCTCTCTTATCCTCTCTTCCATATTGATACGACTTCGCCACTGCACAGGAAAAACTGCACATTACCCCCTAGCCCCATATAGAATGACTTGCCTGATATAGTAGGCATCAATGGCGCTTTAACTAAAGCCGTAATACGGCCTTATTATTACTTGCAAAAATAGGATTATTCTTCTAATAATCCTAATCAGAGGTCTTTAGAAGGCTATTTCGCTCCCTTTTTTGAAAGAAGACCATTTATTTTCTCTGCGACTCTTTTTCTTCTGATTTCTTTCAGGACCAACTTATAGTCTTTATTTGTGTCAAAATAAACTAAGCCGTGTAGAGACGGAGCCTTCCTGGGTGTCATATAATCATTCCCATACTGAGTCCTAAGAGCCTCGTGGTACCCTATTGGAACCGGCATCTGAATATCCTCAAAAGGCAGATAAATTGTCTCCCTATACCATTCCTTATCCTTAATTGACCCTGTCAAATTTGTTCTGAAGAAAGCAGGGGGAGCAATCCTTTTATTCTCATCTGTGTCAAACTGTCTGAACAGTTCATCATACTCCTTAATTAAACTCTTCTTACTATGGGCCAAACAGTATAATCTGCTTTTAATTGTTCCCAAACACATCTTCAAAGAAGTCAACCTTCCCCGGAAAGAGAGAGACGTAAGAGTGTCTTGAATCTTATCCGCTCTTTTCAAAACTTCCTTCCATTCTGAAGTGTCTTCATTGGGAATCGTATCATAACAAAAGACATCTATGAAAATACCTTGGTGAAACGGTTGCCAAATATCATTTGGTAAAATAGCCGCAGTCCCGTCGCATCGCATTTGAGCGTGTCCTCTGTAATAGTTTTTATCCCTGCCAAATGATTGAAGATGATATGGAGCTGTGAATTCTTTGTCTGCAACCGCTATCAGCTTATCATAGTCTGCTCTTGGCATAAGCAAATCTATATCATCGTCCCACGGGATGTACCCTTTCTCCCTAACTGTTCCTAATAAAGTCCCTCCATCAGCCCAAATCTGCAATCCATACTTTTTACATACATTTAAAAGAAACTTAACCATCCTAAGCTGCACATCCCATACTGATTTCATATCAGATGATATAGTATAACCATTCCTGGTTTCTTCATTTAGATTCATGGTGCCAAACGATACTAAGAATTGTTGAGATCTTGTAATATGCTATATGTCCTGCCGACAGCTTCCTTAAAACTACGACAAGAAGTCCATCCTAGAGATGATAGTTTATTTGTAGCGAGTATAGCCTTGCTGGCAACAGAATAACCTCTCGACTCAATCTCTGAAGGTATATCGAATACTACAGAACGGCCTGCAATGGATGCACATTCTTTTGCGAAGACGGCCAGATGAACATTGCAAGAATCACAAGCTATATTATACGCCTGTCCACATTCTCCATTTAGCATTACAAAAAGAATAGCTTGAACCGCATCAGCCACATAGGTGTAAGAGAAAAACTGATCTCCTTTGCTCTTGAGTACTATATCCTCACCAGCCAAAGCCTTCAGGATGAATTGAGAGGATGCCTTGGTATCACTGCCCAACATTGTGGGGCCAAAAAGACGGCTTAATCTGACAATCTTGCAATCCACTCCATACTCTGCGATATAGGATTGGCATAATGCCTCACTGACGCGTTTAGACTCTGTATAACAAGCTCTTGATGTCGAAAGATTCAATTTCCCTGTATAGTTCTCGTCAAAGGGATCCTCTCCATTCCCATATACTTCAACCGTAGACGGATAAAGAATGACCGCACCACATTGAACTGCTTTTTTAAGAGCATTCTCCGCCCCCTTGACATTAATTTCAACTGTCTCTACAGGATATTTGGAATACGCCAGGGGGTGTGTATTGCTCGCAAGTGGAATGATATAATCAACACTCAAGTCTTCCGGGAAGGGATTTCTGACATCTTGTTCAATAAAGTGAAACATTGGGTTAGAGTAATATTCCCCAAGCCTTTCTGATGCCTTGTTCCTGTCTCTTCCTACCGCAAATACATTGATGCCTGGATTCTCCTTATCGTTGAACTTCATAAGAGCATCGATAAGACATAACCCAACCATACCGGTGGCTCCTGTAATAAGAATTGATTTCCCCTTCAGGGAATCAATTCCTTTAACGCCAATTACATAATCCAGGTCGTCCTGATAGTACCTATTATTCTTGTTCAACCGCATTTCTATCTATTCATCCTCCCTTGCAAGGTAGCCCTTAAACAACTCCAGGTCATCTTTTGTAGTAAGTTTTATATTCTTGTCAGAGCCGGCGGCAAAGTGGAGGGTCTCCCCCAGTTCAACCATCATAGTATTGGTGTATGAAGAACCATAGATTCCTATCTCCTTCTCAAAAGCCTCGTGATATGCCCAGGAGAGTTTCGAGAAAAGGTATGCCTGGGGTGTTGCCACACGTCTGAGAGTTTCTCGCGGAATATACTGGACCGTAGTAGACGGGTCGTCTTTATTAATCAGGAATATCTGTTCGTTATATGGCATAGAGGTCACCGCATTGCCATATTGAGCCGCTTTCTCTATAACATCCGTTAAAACAAAAGCATCTACTAGGGGACGTATTCCGTCGTGAATAATGATTATATCGTCTGGCGAGCACTTTCCCTCTAAATTATACACTCCATTCCTAATTGACTCCTGGCCTGTGCCGCCTCCTGTAACAATCCATTTCAGCTTTTCAATCCCAAACTGTTTGGCATATGCCCATACTATCTCCTGCCACCCATCTATGCATACCACTTCTATGGCATCTATCATTGGATGCTTCTGGAATCCTTCCAAGGTATAAATGAGAACCGGTTTGTCATGAATTGTAATGAATTGCTTAGGGATACTCTGACCCATTCTTTGCCCGGAACCGCCCGCTATGATTATTGCTACGTTCATTACTTGTATTTCAAGAATTCTATTTATCTGATTATCTTTCAAAGTTAAGAAACAGATTTCATTTCTGAAATTATTATAACTTTGAATAGTTAAATCCTTTGTCCTGCTCTATGCACTATCACAAGCAAATAGCTTTAGGCATTTCCCTTTCCTTCGTCTGCCTCTCATCTTGTGAAAAAGAATCTATTCCTCATATAGATGATATGGTCAACAGTATTGATCAGGTCAGAATAGAGCCCTATACTCCTAAAAGGATAGGTCATATGTCATCTTTCAATGTTGATTTATTCTCCGGGAATGCACAAGGGATGGATATCTATGATGACCATATTATGTTTCAGGCTGGTACTGGCCAGAACTTCATCCACATCATTGACCTTCAAGAATCAAAAGCACTGGGGACTATCTCATTTACTGCTCCTGATGGCCAAAAATGCCATATGAATAACATCAATTGTGGCATAAAGATGAATGGCTCCGATCGTTTTCCTCTCCTTTACCTCAGTCAAACAAATAAACCGATGTCTTGCTTTGTCTTGAGAATCAGCGACGATGCGGCATCGTACGAAATCGTTCAGACCATAAAATACATTGGTACAAAGCATTATTTGAAGAACAGTTCGTATGACTGGTTTATCGATTATTCTAACAACTACATTTACACATATGGCCATTATAACAAGGATGCCAATCGGCGGGAAATAATGAAATTCAAACTTCCTACGCTCGATTCTGTGGCAGTCGACCTTTCAGACGACGATATACTGGATAGCTTCGTTCTGGATGATCAATCCATTTACCAAGGCAGCAGAATAATTGACGGATTGTTATACACCCCGGTAGGTTATGGTACAAACAGTACCCCGGGTAGACTTATTATAATAAATCTATCCACAAAAGGAGTTATTCAAGACATTCCTATATCTTGCGGAGAACCAGAGGCAATAGCAAAATACAAGTCAGGGGCTATCCTGAGCTCAGCTGGAAAAGATCCGACATATTACTATATTCGGCTTTAATTATTTCCAGTAGAACCTGACTCCAGTACTATTATGAGCAGGCACTCTTTCTGACTCGGGAGGGAGTTGCATATAGTTCCCATACCAGTGTTTCAGAATATGATCATAATTCTTTACGCCACAGAAAACGGCATCTTCAAATTGATACTTTTCAAAGGATGCAAAATCATCAACATCCATATATTTTGCACTACCCCCGTTCGGAAGAGTAATTTGGGAGCAATGTTTTGTACTCCCGAATGGTATTTCAGATTGATACCCGACTGCTTGAGACACAAAATTATGTGCCCTATTTCTCATTATTGCAGAGAAAGGCCATATCTTCAATAATGAGGCGAAACAATTAAGCTTAAACGAGTTCTCTTTTGAGACGCCATTCAAGTAAGCCCTATACTTGAATAACTTAAAGTAATAATACCTGGCCTTTTGGAACCGTGTTTTATATGATTCAATATCATCTTCTACGGCATCAATAGGGAAAACGTCAATCCATACTCCGGTATTGCCTCCTCCATAACGCCACGAGGTCTTTGATGACATTGTGTTAACATCATCGCAAACTCTAGCATATGTCAGATAACATTTGGGATCGTTCAGTGGACAATAAAGGGAAGCGCCATCTACTTGGAAAGACTTGCAAAAACGCTCATACTCCGGACGAGTCATCATTATGTCAATATCGTCATCCCAGGGAATAAAGCCTTTGTGCCTGACGGCTCCTAAAAGTGTCCCATAAGCTAATGAGTACTTGATATCATTCATTTCACAAAAATGATGAACCTTTTTCAGGATCTCCAGGCTGCAAGATTGCAATTCTTTTAAAGACAACTCCTTCATTATAATTAAAACTTAATGGATTTGAATAATACTATACAACTCATATATAACCTCCTTTGAGAGGAATATCGGATTATTAGCCAAACGAACAGGGTTAACTGATTCAGACAGAATGCTTATCTCTTCCTCTCTGTTCCCCAAAGTATTAGGACAATCTAATCCTAATGACGACAACAACGAACGAAACAAAGAAATAGCCTCTAAAGAGTTTATCGCACCCATAGCCTTTGCTATGTCGTTGAATATACTATTTACATAATCCCAACCTCTTGGGTCCGCACAATTATTTGATCCTTGATGCATATATTCCCATATCACAGGCAAACATACAGCGACCGCATGCCCATGAGGAAGACCATACATTGAAGTAATCTTATAGCTGAATGCGTGAGGCGCCGTAGTTTGACTGATACAAATAGCTCTACCGGAGTAACTGGCCGCAAGCATAATCTTCTCTGCAGCAGTCGCAGAATTGTTGAAAATGTAATCTCTCCAATTCCGCATAATTGTTTCTACGGCAATCTTGGAATAACGCTTGCTTTCATCAGTAGAATTGACCGACCACCATGATTCAATGCCTTGACATAGAGCATCCATCATAGTGCATTTCTTTTGATAAAGGGGCAATGTCTCCAATACCTTAGGCTCAAGAATAGCAATATTGGGTACTATGCTGTCGTGCGTGACGCTTTGCTTCTTGCCATCATAATAAATAACAGCGAATCTGGTGGATTCACTTCCAGTACCTGCGGTTGTAGGAACAGCTATCAATCTTACCCCTGAATCTTGATAAGGTTGATTCAGATACAAGTCATCGGCAGGCATCCTACAATAAAGTTTTATGCACTTGGCGACATCAATCGCACTTCCCCCTCCCACTGCAAGTATTGTATCGCAATGCTCTGCGTTAAAAACATCTATTCCATCGCAAACAGATTCATATTGTGGATTGGAAGAGAACCGGTTAAAGAACACCTTTTGAACTGGAAGAGAATCTATATATTCCTTGATATTCAGGAAAGGGTATGAATTGTCACAAACAACCAGAACCTTGGAAGCTCCTTCCAACGCCCTGCTCAAGTTATCTATACCAAGTATAATACTCTGCATCACTGCTTATCATTCAAGAATGCCATAAGGGCTTCTTTGTTCTGAATAGGAGTTGTAGTAGGTCTGCCAAGATCCTTGCGATTACCTTTCTTGACTTTTATCTCAATGAATACCGGACCCTCCAGATTCTTCGCTTCGTTCAGAATGATAGATAAGGATTCTTTATTGTCCACACTGAAGGTGTGTGGGTATCCGACAGCCTTTGCAATAGCAGGAAGGTCAATCTTAAGCCCAACTGTAGGCTGTCCGCCAACTGAATCGTGAGCCCCGTTATTGAATACTATATGGATATAATTCCTCGGAGATTTGCTGGCTATTATTGCCATTCCTCCCATATGCATTATGCAGGCGCCATCGCCATCAAAGCACCATACTCTCCTGTCTAACTTTTCCAGAGCTATTCCCAGCGCAATCTGTGATGCGTGGCCCATAGAACCAACCGTCAGAAAATCCTTTTTGTGGCTCTGTCCCACGGCAACTCTATACTCAAACAACTCTCTGCTGATCATTCCTGTCGTGGATACTATTACATCCTTGTCATCAAGAACTGGTGCGACTGCACCTATAGCTTCTTCTCTGGTCATAGGAAAAACAGCAGTCTCACCCAAAAGAGGATAAGGTTCAAATGTATCTTTCTCTACAATCAAAGCGGTCGATTCCTTTGTCTCAGACATATGCTTGATTAACTGAGAAATCTGTTTCTTCGCCTTATCTTCTTCTTTGCTGAGAACCAAATACTGTATTCCCATTACATCAAGGAGGTCAGTTGTTATTTTGCCCTGTTTGACGTGCTGTGGCTCATCGTGTATGCCCGGCTGACCTCTCCATCCTATCAACAGCAAGACAGGAATATTATAAACTTCTTTATCTGTCAATGAGGCAAGGGGATTTATGGTATTTCCCTCCCCGGAATTTTGCATATAGACCATTCCGGGTTTCCCGGAGGCAAGATAATGGCCAGCCGCAAGCGCTATTGCAGAACCTTCATTAGCAGCGATGATATTATGCTTATCATCAACGGTATCCGAAATATAAGCGCATATATTTTTCAACAGGCTATCCGGGACCCCGGCGAAAAAGTCAATGCTGTTATTGCGTAATGTATCTATGAAAAACTTAGGGCTCAACATTTCTATTCTTCCGGTATCAATGTTATTATATCCTTGATAGACATACAAATATCATCACATTCTTTTGCACGATGATTCTCGAGGATAGTCCTGGCGGCATTTTGCATAGCCGGGAAACCGCTTCTGGTAAGTTGGTTTGCATAAATGACCACATTCACTCCTATTTTGCGGAACTCTTCCTCTGTGACTGTATTAAATGAGGTAGGGACGACAACTATATATGTCGAATTGTCTTCTTTCCTGAAATTGTCGACAAACTCAAAAATCTCTGCAGGGTCTTTTTTTCGTGAATGAATCATTATCGCGTCCGCCCCAGCCTTGACATACGCAAAAGCTCTTGTAAGGGCATCTTCCATCCCCTGTTCCAGAATAAGACTCTCAATTCTGGCGCAAATCATAAAATCGCGCGTTTTTTGGGCGGCTTTACCAGCAGTTATTTTAGCACAGAAGTTCTCTATCGTATCCTGGGTCTGTTTAACCTCCGTACCGAATAATGAATTCTTTTTGAGTCCAGTCTTGTCTTCAATGATTACCATAGAGACACCCATTCGCTCAAGAGAACGGACTGTGTATATAAAATGCTCTGTAAGGCCACCAGTATCTCCGTCAAAAATGATTGGCTTGGTTGTTACTTCCATTATGTCATCAATAGTGCGGAACCTGGAAGTCATATCTACCAATTCGATGTCCGGCTTACCTTTAGCTGTAGAATCGCAAAGAGAAGAAATCCACATTGCATCAAACTGGTAGGTTTTGCCATCCTGAAGGACTGTTGTCTTCTCTGCTATCAAGCCAGTGATACCACTATGGGCCTCTATTGCCGTAACGAGGCCTTTCATATTCAAGAGCTTCTTCAACCTGCCCCTGCGAAGGTCTGGCATTGCCAGTTCCGCCCTATTTCTCTTGTCCAGTTCCTTGAACTTGGGATCTGAAGAGTAAGGATACTCCACCAATTGTCCTCCATATTCATTTAGAATGTCTATGACTTCCTGACGTATAGGCTTTTGAAATCCATTAACCCAATCATCACCATGGACGACATAATCAGGTTTTAACTTCCTAAGGTTTTCCGCATAACTAAGCGTCTTCTGTTCTACCACAGCCTCAACTCCAGCTATATTGGAAATAAGAGCTTTTCGTTCTTCGAAAGGCATAAGGGGAAATCTTTTGAAACTGGCAACAGCTTCATCAGACAAAACGCCAACTATTAATTTCCCTAATCGTCTAGCGCGCTTAATGATTGCTATATGGCCGGAATGAATAAACTCCGTTGAAAAGCACATATAAACTTTACGGTTATTCACAATATTAAGACGCTCAGTTATTACTGCCAGATCTTCCGGGGTATCTATTTCGGAGCAAAGCATATCTTTGACATCAAGAGGCTTGATGATACACTTATCCGACACCTCATTAAATGCCTTTTCAGCATAACATTTCACATTATCTGCTTCGCAGAAATCTTCAATCGCCTTCAGCCAAACTTGCCAGTCGGATCTATTCAATTTATAAAGCGGCTGAGCTGCCAAGGCATTATCAAAAAACTCTACTCCAACTTTATCTATCTTATCTCCTGTTATTACAGCCTTGAAATCTTTCTGAGGCAATGGCAATGTGCTGCTTACAGTCATACAACTGTCCTGGCTATTGATAACTTGTTCAAAAACACGGTTCTCGAAAACAAGGTCACCGTGCATAAGAATAATGTCGTCATCCCTCAGAAAATCTTTAGCGCAATAAATGCTGTAGATGTAATTTGTCTTGTCATAGACAGGGTTGTTGACAAAGGTTATCTTTAAAGGCAATTCCAAAAAGTTGCAATAGTCAATTAGAACCTGGTCAAAATATCCAGTAGTCATCACAACCTCACTGATACCGTAATCAGCTATTTGGCGCAACTGACGGCTAAGGATTGTATTCCTATGAGATATTTCTGTCATACACTTGGGATGCTCGCTGGATAGAACACCCATTCTTTTTCCTAAACCGGAGTTGAGAATTAAAGCTTTCATTGCGCTAAAACTATTAAAACTATCAAAGTTAACAAAAAAGTTTAGATACCCCCTCTTCGATTATTAGTAAAGATTTCCTTATATTGTATCGATATGAGAAAAAATACTCTTTTTTTATTATTTGTCGTTCTCTCGGTATTATCTGTCTCGTGTCAGAAAATTAATGAGGCGGAAAAGGAGTTACATTCTTTTAATAATGCGCAGGAACTTCTTTCTCAAGAATTGGATAATCGATCTCAAATTATAGGAGCTTTTACAGATAATGATTATTACTATGTCTTTTTCAGTGATGGCGTTCATGTTAGTTTCTCCCGTAAAATATTTCCTATTTTAAACGAGGGAGACAATAATTGTTGGTCTATTAGCGGGAAACAAACAAAAATCCCAATACGATATAACGAAAGCGGACTTATTGAAACGCCAATGTTGTCAATTGGAGAATCCGGTTTCTGGACAATTGACAATGCCGCAACCGACATATCCGCTTCCCCATATTTAACGTGCATAAAAGAAACAGGGTTAAAGGCCAGGTTCGTTGAGGGCATCTGGGCTTGTCAAAACAAATCCGTTTTCCTTCTTTCAGACAAATCTTCTTACTCATTATCGATAATTCAGGAAGCTTCACATATAGTCCCATCTTATTATATGGGGCACCTTAAAGAAAAGGAGATAAAAGCGGAAAAGGCCATTTCTAATTCCAACGATAACTATACAGCCTTCATTTTCTTTTCAGATTCACATTGGGATAACAACTTTAAGCATTCACCAGCACTGATTCGGCATATTTGCGACTATTCCGGTATCTCAAAAGTATTCTTTGGAGGAGATGTTATCTACAAACACGCCTCAACTCCCCAAGACGCAGTAAAAGAAGGACTTGATTTCCTTAATTGTTTCCGATTTCTCGGATCTAATTTTTATTGCGTTTATGGCAATCATGACAATAATTCTGAAGGGCAGGTAAATAAGACAGAGGCTCACTTAAATGACGAGCAAATTAGCTCTTTTCTCCAGAGTCAAATGAATGTCATAGATAAAAAAGAAGGGTTTAATTTCTATTTTGACGAACCTCAGACACGTACCCGTTATGTGGGTCTTGATACAGGACGATATTATAGACCTCAGTTCAGGACAACAATCCCTAACACCGCCAGTTTTTTGATAGAAGCCCTGTCTGATGTTCCAGAGGATTGGCACATCATTGTCGTGAGCCATATTTTTATGGAGACAAAAAAGGTGGACGGTTTTTATGAGTGTACTTTAGCTAATTATTGTGACTTTATCCTAGATATAATGGACCATTATAATCAAAGAGAAGCCGGCAAGTTCTCTTATAACAAACAGACTATCTCATATGATTTTTCAGACAGTAAAGGCCGTGTGGAGATCTGTATTGGAGGGCACGTTCATATTAGCGGTCTCTTGCATACGGAGACGGGCATACCTATAATAGCCGTTCCAACTGACAGCAGAAATGTAGTTAATGGTGAAACCGCCAAAAAAGGAAGTATAACAGAACAAAGTGTTTCCATTGTTGTCGTTGATTATACCTCACATAAGACAAGCCTCATCTCAATCGGGCGTGGACTTGACAGAGAGATTGATTTGCTATAGCCTTAGATATAGGGTCGACAGGAAAAACGAAACGTTGTTCAGAGTGCTTTTCAAGACGTAATTCACCTTTGATCCCTGCTTTTCATCCATAATGAACATCAACGGCTTATGGATGATTTTTTTGTTTTCTGCCGCCACCCATACATTGAAAAGGCGTTCTGCCATATAACCGAATACTCGCTTCTGAACCGGGGAATAATTGGATATATCTATCCTCTTCTCGACTTCTCCCAAAACATCAAACAGCCAGGTGCAGTACCTGTCAAAGTCTTTCCAGTTCATCAGGAACATATTATAGCACATTGGCTTGTGCGTCAAGTGCATAACCTTGTTAAAGGCGTCTATATACTTCTGCTCTGACTTCTCAGCGACAACAGCCTCAAGCGTCCTGAGGTCATCGCTGATGTGGCAGATGCAGTATTCGTCATACAATGAGCCGACATTATTCATTACTCTTGGCGCAACTACCTCTCCCCTGCTTACGGCTTCAATGATGTAATCCGGAACCGAGAAATCCAATTTTTCAAATTGTTCCTTGCCGAACTTGGTATAAGGCAAGATGGACAGGCTCTGTTTATGAAAATCAAAATAACGCCTATAATGGCAGAGCCCTATTACATCCACATCCTTGAGGTTCTTCCAGGCCCAATAGAGCCCCGTCAGTTCACAATAGCTTCTATTTTTAGCACTGATGTTATCTCCGGTATCATCCCCTACTATCCCAAGGTCCTGGTCGCTTAATACTTTACCGACCTGGATAGGCAGATACGGCTCCTGCTCTACCCTTATATCATCCTTATGGCAACAAACAATAATACTGCACTTCATATATTTCAATTAATTAGAATTCAGATAAATGGGAGCTATGTTAAGTATTTGACAAAACCTGGCTTTTTGTATTTCTGAGAATATAGGATAAGCGTTACAAGAATAGCCATTATTGCAATTCCTATCAGGCCGCGGTAATAGAATGACGACACTCCCAAGTACTTGCCTATGAAGGAGACTGCGCATAATACATTTCCCTGTGCACAATAGATGATAGTGCTCATCTTTCTCAAAGATTCTGAATTTGGTATCTTAGACTTGGCTTTGAGGCAAAACAGCGCTATGGAAACAGCAAGGGGCAATAATGCAAAAGCAAAATCAGAACTCTGATTGATCTTCAATCTAACAGTTGACTTAATCTCTATGAAATAAAGAGTAAATGATACTATCGCCAACAGGATGAACACCCATAATGGAGTCTTAAGAGACTCTTCTCTTTTCTCAAACAATAGTTTTCCAAGTGAGAAATAAAAAACTCCCCCAAATATATTAAGTGGGAAATTAAGCCACCTTAAAACGCCTGAAACCGATTCCGGCAACAATCCTCCATATGCAGAACACAGTATGCATAAAATGAGAGGAACAGCAGAAATCAAAAGGCAGGTCCTCGTGCTGAATCTCTTTGATAATGAATACAATAAGACAGCAGAAAAGGCAGAGCTCAAAAGGTACCACGAACCTGCAAAAGTTGATGAAAGCATAGCTCCCTTAATGAAAGAAATCCAGGTTTCTGGTTGACCTATACCAGGACGAATCAATCTAAGGTAAACTAAGCTTGGAAGATTGAAAATAAACCAGGCGAGGTAGAGTATAAACATCCTCTTCAGGTATTTCTTCAGTGTCTGTTTGTCAATATTATTATCTACTTCTTTACTGAACAAAAAGAAAGAAGAGACAATGAAGAAGAACGGTACTGCCCATCTGGCCAACAACTCCCAGGAGAACCGAAGCGTTGAGGAATCTCCGAACATATTTAAATGCATCAGGAAGATAAAGATGCTCCCGATGAATTTAAACAAATCAACAGTGCCGTATTTAGCCGTTTGCATTCTATTTCAAATATAATCATTCTTTTTTCAATTATATTTGCACAGTATTAGTATTGTATTATGGACGCTGTTAGTAACCCCTTAGAGAAACGCCAGTCTACACTCATCAAGGCTATGAGATTTCCACTCATCGTTTTGGTCGTTTTCTCTCATTCGCTTGGCTTTCAACATTTTCATATAGATTTCTCTCTTGAAGGATGGAATGTCTACCATTTCTTCACAGAAATGATATCGCATAATCTCTGTAAGATTGCGGTTTGTTGGTTTTTTGTTTTCGCAGGATACTTCTTCTTCCTTAACCTGCCTAAGGATGGCCTGAACGGTAAATGGTTGGTAGATAAATGGAAACGCAGAGTAATGACATTGCTCATTCCATATCTTATCTGGAATACCCTCCCAATGTTTGCAAGCTTTATCAAGGAGAATGTATTTGCTTGGGTAGGCCTTTCGCAGGGAGACTCTATACCTGGTTTGTTCAGCGGATTCAATCCTCTATCCAGATTTCTCCTCGGCCCCGCCAATTATCCGCTTTGGTTTATGCGGGATTTGATGATAATGTGTCTTCTGGCCCCTGTGGTTTACCTCATTTTCAAGAAACTGCCTCGCTGGGGCGGCATCATTGCCCTATTCGTATTATTTATACTTCCTTTTGAGACCCCGGTACTAACTTGGAGAGGCTATTTTTTCTTCTCTCTGGGAGCATTCCTGAGTATTCAGAAAATCAACATTCTTTCTATCTGCCGGAAAGTAAAGTGGCCTGCCGCCATATTGGCCGTCATCCTTCTTCTTACAGCCACTTTCCTGAACGACTCTCCACTCCATAGTTGGGCATTGCGGGTGTTCTACCCATTTGGAATGATAACATTGATGAACATTCTCGACAGGGTTATAGAACACAAAGGCCGTTGTGACAGACTTTGCAAATTGTCCGCCGCCGTATTCTTCATCTACGCAGCACACGAGATATATATCCTCGGTTGGGTCAGAGGCTTCCTCTTCCGCTTATTTGGGGAAACTTTGTTCGGATCTTGGATGAGATATTTCTTGGTTCCTATATTCGTCCTTCTGGTTTGCCTTGGCCTTTACTATCTTTTAATCAAGATAATACCCCGTACCCTTGCATTCATTTGCGGCGGGCGCAGCAAGAAATAAAAATACCTAGCCCAACTCTCCGTTGCCACCTTCCTTATATCGCCAGACTAAGAATAGAAGGATGGATATTACTACTATCTCACCTTTGATAGACTATAACACAAAACTAAGTATTGAAGGATGAACCTTCTGTTTTAATCATTAAATGAAAGAACGGTACTACCCCAACTCAAACCTACGCCGAATCCAGAGATCAAAACTTTATAACCTTGCATAATAATACCTTGATCTAAGCATTGCTTTAAGCCTATGAAAATAGTGGAAGAAACCGTATTGCCACTCGTAGATAAATCTATGTAAAACTTATCCTTAGGTAAGGCGCAAATATCCCGAATAGTTTTTAACATAAACTTATTTGCTTGATGGAACAAATAATAGTCAACACTATCCTTGTCAAGATTATTTTTACATAATACTTCTGCTATCATAGAAGGAACAGTATCAAGAGTGAAATTGAAAATAGCCCCTCCATTCATATATAGGTAATCATCATACCATATATGGCCTTCCTCATCTTCTATAAAAGATCCTGTTGCCTCTTTATATCTAGCACCCCCAGTTTTAACAATCAGGTTATTAGCTCCCTTTCCATCAGTACCCAACACAAAATCGCCAATCCTTGCGAATCCTTCTGTGCTGACAATGCATGCAGCAGCTCCGTCACCAAATATGCTTCTATTGCTCCTGTCTAACGGGTGAAGATACTTCGTGTATGTCTCGGCAGTTAGTAATAAAACGTTCTTAGCTATACCGGACTCAATCAGACCTTTCGCCATTGCCAACCCATAGATACAACCTGAACATCCTAAATTATAATCGAGGGCTCCAGCAGAAGTCGGTATACCTAAACGATCTTGAAGAATACAAGAAGTTGATGGAAGAAAATAGTCTGGGCTTTGAGTACAAAACAATATGAAATCTATCTGCTGAGGGTCTATGCCATATTCGGCAAACAACTTAACTGCAGCTTTCGCCGCCAAATCTCCTGCCGTTTCGTCAGGTGAACACACATGTCGGGAACTGACTCCTACCTTCTTCTCTACTTTATCCACACTCCACTCAGGAAATAAGCGGACCAGATCTTCATTAGACAGCACTTCCTCTGGAAGATAATACGATATTGCCTTGATAAAAGCCATGGTAAAGTAAATAATACCAACTTATTTCCCCCCGCCGGAGATGATTACATTAGAGCCTGTCATCCATGAGGAAGCATCTGATAACATATAAATGGCCAGATTTGCTATATCTTCTGGTGTCCCATAACGCTTTAATGGATATTTTGACTCATCCTCTTTCAACTGTTCTGCATCTATACCATCTGCCAAAACCAAGTCAGTCCAAACCATTGCGGGACTAATACAATTGACGCGATTCATCCGTGGAGCAAGCTCCAAAGCAAGACAGTTAGCATAAGAGACAATAGCTCCCTTTGATGCACTGTAAACAGAGTTCCCAATACTGGGAGACCACGATGCAATAGATGCGATGAATACTATCGAAGCCTTTTTATTGATCTTCCTTTGTTTCAGCAACTCAGTTTGAAGCATTACGGGGGCAACAAAATTAGTATTCATCACTCTGTTGATCTCTTCTTCAGATAAATTCTTACATAAGATTCTTTGACCTATCCCTGCGCAATGTACTATGCCATCTAGTTGGGGAAGTATAGAAACATTACTCTGAATATCATTTAAAGAAGTTAGGTCACAAACCATTTTCGAGTGACTCCCTGTTTCCATTAACTCTAGAGTTTCATTCAGTCTTTTTTCATTACGTCCAGAAACTATAACTCTTGCGCCCATCTTAGAGCAAGCGACTGCAATACCTCGACCTATTCCAGATGAAGCCCCTGTAACAAGAATAATCTTATCCTCTAGAGAAAAGGGATTATAGGACTCAACCATACTTATTTTTATTTGTTGTTAATGAGATTATACAAATCCTCAACTGTGTCACAATGTCTAATCTCTAAGCCTGTGATAGTCTTATTAAACTGTGTTTTAGCCATAGCAATAACACTCATACCCAGCAAGGATGACCATTCATCAAGATCATGAAATCTTGTTTCTTTAGTAATCTCAGTAACATCTGTATCTTCAAACAGATCTGCAAAAACAGGAATAAAAACATTAATATCCATAACTCTTAATTAAAAACGAATAACTTCAAACATTGGTTTATACCCTTCATCTATAAGTTGTGCTGGATTACCCATCAATATGCTATTGGGGGTCAAGCAGCTGTATTTTACAACACTGCCGGAACTAACGATAACATCATCAGCCAACTTGACACCTTTTGATATATAACATTATGGCCTATCCAAACATTCTCACCGATTATCACCGGACTATTGATTTTTAGCGTCTGATTCCTAATCATATCTAAAATAGGGTGGAAATCCGTATCATATATCTGACAATCCCAACTAAATTTACTTCTATCTTTAAATATAATCTTTTTTTCTGCAGCAATTCTACAACCACTATTGAAAGCGGACATATGCCCAAACTCCAGATATCCATCCTTGCCAGTTTGAATCATCATACTATGACCCATTAAGCATTTTCCTTTAAAAACGATTGTTCCGCAATTATTCCAAATTATCATTGAAGGAGAATGAATCGGCGTTCTTTGTTTACCTATCCTTATTGCCCCCATTTGCAGCTTATCAATGACAAGAACATTGTTCCTCATAATTTTGGGGCGGACGTATAGAAAAAAAGGAAACTTTATTGCTTGCTTGAAAGGTAGAACTTTAAAGTTAAAGAATATTGTATAACAAAGCCACCTAATTTTATCAAATGAGAAATGACGGAAAAAAGTGTTGAACTTATACATTAGAAAACGAACAATATGCATACAAATATAACAGAAAAAAGCTACAGATTCAACTGCGCTTTTTATCCACAAACAAACAGATGTATAAAATCCATTTATGTTGGTTTATTATTAAACCGTTATAGTGCTCATTCTTTATTTCATTACTTATATATACCGTCTTTCAATCTCTTTCCAGTTGACAATATGCCAGAGGGCGGAGAGGTGGGCGGCGCGGCGGTTTTGGTAGTCCAGGTAGTAGGCGTGCTCCCAGACGTCGAAGGTGAGGATGGGGGTGAGGCCGCGGGTCAGGGGGTTGCCGGCGCCGGGTTCCTGGGTGATGGTCAGTGTGCCGTTGGGGGCGCCGGCAAGCCATACCCAGCCGCTGCCGAACAGGCCTGCGCCTTTGGCTTCGAAATCGGCCTTGAAGGCATCGAAGGAACCCCATTGCGCCTCAATCTGAGTCAGTAGAGGGCCCCCGATCGGGTCGGGGGTGACGGGATCCCCGATCTGGTCGGGGGTGACGGATGGACGGAACTGAGTGAAGTAGAGGTTATGATTCAGGATCTGGCCGGCGTTGTTGAAGATGGGGCCGGCCGGAGCTTTCTGGACTATCTCTTCAAGGGTCATACCCTCAAATCCGCTGCCGGGCAGCAGTTTATTAAGGTTATCGACATATGCCTGCAGGTGCTTCCCGTGGTGGAAAGACAGTGTTCTTGCGCTGATCACCGGCTCCAGTGCATCAGCGGCGTACGGAAGATCAATTATCTTAAACATAATACTATCAAATATAAGAAAAATCTTAACTTTGTTGAAACCGTAAACCTGTTGTGTCATGAGAAAGGTTCTGTTTAAGATTCTGGGCATTCTGGCCATTATAGTCATTAGTGTGCTGTTCATTTGGAGGGGTGAGATTGCTACCCTGATGACTGTGAAGTCAGTGGGGGGCAACAAATACCTGTACCAGATGGAGTACAAGGCGAAATATGATCTGGATCAGGTTATAGAGAAGGATGTCGACACTAATGCCGAGCTGCTGGAATACGTTATCGGGCGCATCGGAAAGGGCATTCCCATAAAGATGAAGAGCGCGCAGGTGGCGGATGAGAACGGGGAGCTGGCCACTTTCAACTGCACCAGTTTCCAGGCTGTTAAGGCCGGCGAGGACGGCTTCTGGTACGGCCGCAATTACGATTATTACAAGAATCCTACGATGGTGACCATATCCCGCCCCAAGAAAGGATACGCATCCATCGCGGTGAGCGATATGTCTCACTTCGGCTATTCTTTGGAGAAGCTTCCGGAGAAGGCTCTGCAGAAACTCAGCTGCTTGGCGGCGGTCTACGCTCCGGTGGACGGAATCAATGAGGCGGGGCTCTGCACTTCCATCATGGCGATTCCGAAGCAAGCGTCGCAGCAGGACACGCCGGCGCATGATGTCGGAACGACCATCATAATGCGCCTTTGGCTGGACCGCTGCGCTACCGTGCAGGAGGCGCTTGACCTGGCCAAAACTCTGGATATCCGCCACGATGCCACCGTCGGCTCGGGCTACCACTATATGATTGCCGACGCCACGGGAGACGCTGCCGTATTGGAGTTTGACAAAGAGAACGGGTGGAAGTCGATGGTGGTGCGCAAGTCTTCGGACAAAAACTATATGCTGGTGACCAACCACCTGCTTTCAGACAAGTACTACACTACCGAACCCGACCCCGCAGTGGGCAACCCTCACAGCAAGAGCTGGTGGAGGTACGAGACGGTAACCGAGTACCTTGACCAGCACAACGGTGTTCTGACCCTCGACGAGATGCAGGAGTGCTTAGCCCTGGTGCACTGGAAAGACCTTGTTTGGGAAAACGGCACCGTAGAGGACACCCAGTTCAGCAATGTCTATGACCAGAAGGCCATAACCCTTGACCTTCGCAACTGGAACGACTACGACACCACAGTTCACTTCGAACTGTAGATCCTAGAATTTTAATATCGCTGCGGAGACGGGAGAGATGACAATCGCATCCCCTCTCCTGATATGCCTGTATGTACAGTTCTTGTAGCTGCCGCCTATCAGGGTGGGCGTACCCTTGTCCGGCGGCAGCAGTATCTGCGCAGTCTTGCCGGTAGGATTCAGCACCACATAGCAGCGCTCGTCGCCCTGCTTGCGTTCGTATACCATTGGATAAGGCTGGTCCACGGGGTTGACAAGGCGCCAGGAGGCGTCGGCGCCCAGGGCCTTGACCTGGGTGCGGAGACGCACCAGTGCGCGCACGTAGTGCAGCAGCGAGTTGGGGTCTTCCTCGGCCTTTTCTACGGTCATACGATCTGGATCGGGGTCCTGCGGGATGTATATCTTGTCGAAGGGCGCCGTGGAGAAGCCGGCGTTGGCGCTGCCGTCCCAGAGCATCGGGATGCGGCAGCCGGCGCGCCCGCCCGAGCCCTCCGTCGGCGGCGCCGCGGGGTTCTGCTTCAGGCCTATCTCGTCGCCATAGTAGATGAACGGCACTCCCGGCATAGTCAGGAAGAAGGTCATCGCAACCTTCAACTCAGCGGGGTCGGTACGGCCCTCAGTGCATAGGCGGTTGAAGTCGTGGTTGCCTGACGGCATGCACACGTAGCCCTTGCCCTGCGAGGCGTCGTACTGGAATTTATAGAGGTCGTACCAGGTCTGGAGGCCGCCCCGGCCGGACTGGTCGAAGTACGGCGCCTGCGGTTCCTGGCCGTCGCGGCCCCTGCGGCCGTAGAAAAACAGCGTGGAGTAGTTGTACTGCCCGTCGTGACAGAAGAAGTCTATGTCGAATCCTGCCTCCAGCGACTGCGAAGGGTTGAACCACTCCGCTATCAGCACGCCCTCGGGGTATTCCTGGTCGAACCACTTTGTAAAGTCTTCCTTCCACAGCTTGATTGTCTCCGCCTTGTCCACGTCGTTCTTCACCAGGCTGGCGGCCATGTCCACGCGGAAGCCGTCTACGCCCTTGTCCATCCAGAACCGCATTATGTTCTTGAGCTCGCGGCGCATTGCGGTAGGCCCCGGCCCGTCCACTGCCTGCTCCCAGGG
>JAEEGL013011288.1_pt1 | contig 45074 bp, 39 predicted proteins | sample 9134231 | NCBI WGS metagenome assembly JAEEGL01 (sample SAMN16246548, study PRJNA631951) | gut metagenome | biome: gut microbiome; feature: rumen; material: fiber-attached | host: Bos | place: Iran: Karaj | collected 2018-10 | reverse complement strand
TATCTTAGTTATCTTAATTAGTTCGTTGCGGGTTTTAATATTTCCGCATGAAATACATTTTCTTACGATATCCACAACAATATATATAACACAAAGAAAACTTGGTGTGTTATAATAAAGTTATGTTAGGGGGAGTACTATGACTAAAAGAAGGGCAATAATAATAGTAATAGATTCTATGGGAATAGGCGCGATGCCTGACCATGCTGAATTTGGTGACACAGATAAGTGTAATACGCTGAAGAATGTCTGTGAATTTAATAATGGACTTGATGTTCCTGTAATGGAAGCAATGGGTTTGGGTAATATCCAGACATTCAAAGGAATTACGCCAACATCTACGCCTATTGCACAATATGGGACACTTCAGGAAAAATCAAAGGGAAAAGATACTACAACCGGTCATTGGGAAATTGCGGGATTGATAAGTGAAAAACCTTTTGCGACATTTCCGGATGGTTTCCCGAAAGAACTTATAGATAAATTTGTATCCGATACAAAATGTGGAGGAGTTTTGGCAAATATTCCAGCAAGTGGAACAGCAATCATTGAACAACTAAATGATGAACACCACAAAACAAAGTTCCCTATAGTTTATACTTCTGCAGATAGTGTATTTCAAATAGCGGTAGATACCGATTTTATTCCATTAGAAACACTTTACGACTGGTGTATAAAAGCAAGAAAAATCCTTGATGAAGGGAATTACAATGTGGCAAGGGTTATTGCACGTCCTTATAAAATCATTGATGGTAAACCAACCAGAATTTCGAAAGACAGACGGGATTATTCTATGGAACCTCCACAAGATACTATTTTGGATAAAATTAAAAAATCAGGAGCAAAGGTCGTTGGTATAGGTAAGATAGAAGATATTTTTTCTAAAAAAGGAATTACACATGCAATTCATACCGGTTCAAATAAAGAAGGATTAGAACTAACAATAAGGGCATTAAATGATACACTCCCGCTAGAGGAAATTAAATATTCAGGAGTAACGATAACTGATGATTCCAGAGAAATTATCTTTACGAATCTTGTAGATACCGATATGCTATTTGGACATAGAAATAATGCGGAAGGTTACGGAAAAGCAATTGAAGAGATTGATGATTATTTGGAAGATATTCTTCCATTGATAAGTGAAAATGACTTGCTCATAATAACCGCAGATCACGGTTGCGATCCAACAGTCGAGGGTACGGATCATACAAGGGAATATGTGCCGGTACTGTATTATTCAAAAGGAATAGAACCAAAGAATTTAGGTATGGAACTTGGTTTTGATTCAATATCCCAAAGGGTTTTAGATTGGCTATTTTAATTTTAAAATTTAGTTGTATAATGTATACGTAATCACCCAAAAGGTGTTATATATATACAATAAAGAAGGAGAAAAAAATGGACGTAAAAATTAATGATTCTTGTATAGGTTGCGGCGCTTGCGAATCTATTTGTGATGCAGTATTTGCTGTGGACGGTACAGCAGCTGTTAAATCAGCTGGTATTGCCGGTAATGAAGATTGTGTTAAAGAAGCTGCAGATGCTTGCCCTGTAGGCGCTATTGAAGTAGCATAATTACAATATAGAATATTTGTGAATGGCGGAAATATTTTAATATTTCCGCCATTCTTTTTGAATAATTACTTAATTGTAAATTTTTTTTAAAAATTTGTATTTGTTCATGCTAGAATTTACTTAGAGGAATTGTAATGAAAATTTTAGAAGTAAGAGACGGGTTTATTAAAATCGAATCAGAGAAGAGGATTGAAATATCATCTTTTTTGGAAATTAAAGGTTTAGAAAAAAAATATGTAGCACAAGTTATTCGTTCTAAAAATAATGGTACTGGGTTCAACATTTATGCAAAAATTCTTTTTATATATGACGGTATGTTGAAAAAATATGATAAGACAATGCCGGATAATTCGGCTGAAATTTTAGAATTTAAATTTGAAACGGTTAATAATTCATTTAATTATGCAAAACCTGTAGTAGCAGGTAAGTTTATAACAGAAGATAAAAATATTCTGGTTGACTCTGAAAACTTCAATCGTTCAACAATAGTTAGTATTGATAATCAAGAAATGAACGATATTGTTGTTCAAAATTTGGCAAAACAATATAAGCAACTTGGAAAAACGATTATTATTGATATGTTGGGAAGTCTAAGCGGGGATAGCTTTGTCGCAGGACGTGATTTCAAACTCCCGTTGAACACAGGTTCTTTGAAATTTATGTATGAAGACTGCCTAAATGATGCAACTGCTGACAGCAAGAATATGATAAAAGATATTTTTGCGGATTTGGTTGAATATTCTAAAAGTGTCAAATTTCTTCCGTTTGCGACTCTTAAGACTATTATTGATGACATGGTTGAGAAATCTCATATATTTAAGCTTCTGGTTTTAAAGAACAAGCTGACCAAATTTGATGCTGCGGGATATTTTGCATCGAACCCAACTGATGCGGAGAATTTAACAAATATTCTTAAATCGAATTTTGCAATAATTGATTTGTCTAAAGTGGACGGACTGTTCCAAAACAGATATTTAAGTGTCATTTTATCAGAACTAGAAGAGATTAGTACTCAGACTTCAATATTGATTGAGGTTTCAAATGCAATAGATAAGAGAAATATAAAAAAGCTTTTGTATTCTGAATATATTAATACGATTTTTGTTACACATTCTGGATTTAAATATCTAGCCGATTTAAAACCGCTTTTTAAGAATTATGTAATTGAGAATACATATGCAAACAAAAATATATTTAGCATGTATTCTTTCTTCTTGGATTCTATGGATTCAACTGAATACCTGATTGTGGGTGATAGTACCAACTTTGTTCCTTTGATTTCCAAAGTTGAAAAATATGACGTAAAAATTCAAAAATTGCCACAGGACTCAACTTCGGAAGAAGTAATAGGAACTTCTTATGACTCTCAAGTAACGGAAGAAACTTCTGCAGACGAGTATGAATTGGGTGAAATAAAGACGGGAAAAAATGTCGAGCTAGAAGGAAGAGAGTTACCTGAAGTTCAAAGTGAGGACATTATATCAAATGATCTTGATGAGTCTGAAATTTCTGATAATGAGGAAATTTCCGCAAACATATTTGATGACAATGAGACAACCTCTGAAACTTCAGAGGGTGAAATAATTTCAGAAGAGGAAGTTTTGACTGAGGGTGAAGAACATAATGAGGCAGACGATGAGCTAATTGAGTCAGTAGAGACCCCTACGACAGAAGAATCGGAATTAGATGAAACAAAGGAATTGGAAACAGAACCGATACAGGAAGAGGATGTTGAAATCCCTCATGATTTAGCAGATGATTTTGAGGAAATTGAACAAAGTGTTGTTAACGACAAAGAAGACAATAAAGAAAATTTGTCAGATGAGTTTGAAGACTCACGAGAAACTCAAGTGCTTCCCTTAGAAAATCAAGATTCGGATTTAGGTGAAATTACGGAGCTTGATGATTCAAGTGCCGAAGATATTAGTGATGACGATATTTTAGTTGATTTAAATGATGATGAAGACATTTTGGTTGAAAATATTCAAACACAGGATGACTCGGTTAGCAATACAGATAGAGACATTGATCAAGATATTATCGAAGATGTGGATAAAGTATTTACAACCATGAAAGACGACATCATTTCCGATAATGACCTTGATTTTATTGATGCTTTAAATGAATCGGGTTCTATAAATGCAGATGTATCTGAAGATGCAATTTTTAATCAAAATGATAACGAAGTTCTTGAGCAATTTGTTGAAGAAGATGATGAGCAGATTGCAGAGCCGTTGGAAGAAATTTCAGATTCACATCAAGAAGAAACGCAAGAAAAAGAAATATTAGAAAAACGAGAAACAACTACACCTATTGTTCCTATATATGATGCTGAAATCCCAACAGAGGACAGAGTTGTTTCTGATGATATAGAGCAAGGGGATACTGTTTTTCATGCAAAATATGGCTCCGGCGTTGTTGAAAAAATGATAAAATACGGAAATAAGAATTTGTATTCAATAAATTTTGATAATGTTGGGCGCAGATTGCTTGACCCCACATTGACTGAAATTAAAAAAGCCTAAATTGTATAAAAAAAAAGCTCCACATTGGGAGCTGTTGGAATTAAGAATAGCTGGAAGTATGAAAAAGATTTAATATTAATATTAAACTTTAATAGTGTTTCCCATGCTATCCCTTAAGTGGCTATATTTTTTTTTGTATATTAAACAATAAGACAATGTATGATAAGATAATAGTATGAGAATTTGCTTTATACCTATTGATAACAGACCTGTTTGTTATACTCTGGCAAAAGATATTGCTGCGATAGATTTGAGTATTGAATTATTGTTGCCTCCTCGTGACTTTTTGGGGGATTTAACAAGACCGGCCGATATAAAACGTATTATTGATTGGCTCGAGTTTCAAGAATGTAATTCTCTAATAGTTTCGTTAGATACAATTGCATATGGAGGATTAGTCTCTTCAAGGCGTGGTAAAGAGACATTGGATGTAATAAAAGACCGGATAAATATGCTAAAGCAGATTATTGAAAAGAAAAATGCTAAAGTATATGCTTTTTCAAGTATTATGCGAATTTCAAATAACAATTATAATGAGGAGGAAAAAGAATATTGGGATAAATATGGCAAAAAGATTTTCGAATATTCTTATAATACGGACAAAGACGGAAATGCCGATTCTTCAGTTATTCCGGCTGATATACTTGAAGATTACCTGGAGACTCGTAAAAGAAATTTTGAAATTAATAAAATCTATTTGGAATGGCAAAAAGAGGGTTTTTTTGATACTTTGATTTTTTCTAAGGATGACTGTGCAGAGTATGGTTTCAATGTTAAGGAAGCAAAAGAGTTGGAGGAATTGGGCGGTTATATCAAAACCGGTGCCGATGAAATTCCTCTAACATTGCTTTCCAGAGCATTAACAAAAGAGATAAAAGTATTTATTAAATATACGGAGCCAGAGTACATAAATTTAATTTCTAACTATGAAGATGTATCCGTGGAAAAATCTGTTTTGGGGCAATTGGAATTAGGTGGTTTTAAGGTAGCAAAAACAGAAAATGAGGCGGATGTAGTCCTCATAGTAAATAATTTTCGTGAAAAACAAGGCGAGCTTGTTATGGGGTGGAAGACAGAAATGTATAGTAAAACATTTACTCCACCGGATAAACCTTATGCAGTGGCAGATATAAGATTCGCTAATGGAGCTGATAATAGATTTGTTGAGCAATTATTGTCAAATATTACTCCCCAATTTTTTGGCTATTCCGGTTGGAATACAACGGCCAACACACTAGGTAGTTTGCTGGCCGGAGTAAAAGTTTTATATTGTGCAAAAAATTGCGATAAAAATGCTTTTGACAAATTGCAAATGATAAGATTTTTGGATGACTGGGCGTACCAAGCGAATGTTAGAGGGCAAATAAGTATTCCTTGTAATATAGAAGATCTTATGAAACCGTACGCAGAAAGGCTATCCAGGATTTTTGACTATAAGTCTGAACTATCCTCGATAAAATACACATATCCTTGGGATAGGAAATTTGAGGTGGAAATTTCGTTAGACTAGATTAATTTATTTTTTTGCAAGCTTTCAACGACAACCTTTATTGCATTTTTTGTTTTGTTTATAAAGTCTTCTGCAGCCTGAGGGTCAAAATTTCTTTGCAATATAACCAGAATATCTGATTGCATGTATTGATATATCAAAACTGATTTTACTATTGACGAGACAAGAGCGGGCGAAAATACTTCTTTTGAAAGCATTGTAATTATATTATTGATGTTCATAAACTCTTCTTGGATAAATTCGTCTGTCTTAAGTTTAAAGGGGGTCACTTCATCAAGTGAGCTTAAGTTAGCAGGAACCATCAAACTGAGGGTTTCAAAACTTACCGGCTTTACACCTTCTATATCAGCTCCAAATGTCGAAAGATTGTAAACATTCGGATTGCCAAGAGATTTTACAACTTCTCCAAATTGATGTATAAATGCTTGGTAATCATCTCGTGTTTGTACGATATCTCCTGTTACGGATTTTACCTGTACTAAATTTTTCTTGACATTATCAACAACGATTTCTTCTTGAGTAATCCGATTCATAACTTCGCCATTAGCATATATAACATTATCTTTGAAAGCAAGGTCAACTCCGGCTAGTACGATTTTAGAAAATCCCATTTTTTCTGCAGCAACAAGGCCTAAAATTGTAGAAGTTCCGCCTGATTCGTAAATCTTCATAAAGCTATTGGTTTTGGCTAATTTGCCAACCAAAAAGTCTGTGTCAGAAAAACTAACAAAAACTTTTTTAAACGTTTTGGAAAAAAGATTCTTATCTACTCTTAAATCCATTATACAGTTAGTTTTTGCTAAAAATTCCGGTGATACATCCAGTGTTGTTTTCATATTTTTTGCATCCAGACATACAACAAAGTCCGGAATGACTCCTTGTTGTTCCAGATACTGGACTGTTTTATTAACTGCAAATATTACAAACTTATTTCTGTTTGCTTTAATTTTATCGATATTATCATTGAGAGAAGGCCCTGCGCCCAAAAGCAAGGCTGCTTGTCCTATAAATTTATCTTCAAGGTCTGATAATAAATAACAATTATTTTTGTTAACTGCTGTAAGGTTATCGAGTGTATTAAATAGCCATGTTTCAGAAAATTTAGCAATTGTATTTACATCGACCAATTTACTCTTACAAGCTTCGAATACGCGTTGAGTTAATACAAGCAATTCTTTATTTTGAATAATTCCGTAATTTTGCAAATAAACAATTTCGACTTTATCCTTTGATATGTATACTTTGCCTAATTGGGAAATTAATTCATCCATATCATTTGTAATGAATACTCTGCCGCTCGAAAGATGTTCTGAAATATCAACATTGCTTAATACAAAATGTAAAAGTTCTAAATCAGGTTCATATACAAATATTTTTGAAGGATATGTATTATAAGTCTCATCGAGCAAATAACCAAGTCCTATACCAAAATTTATTATAATATCATTTGATTTCATCTCATTTTTAATTGATGACTTCAAGTGTTGTTGAATCGCAGCTCTCGGATTCTCCAAATCATCAATCGGAACGTCATCTTTTAACAATATATAGTCATTTGATTTGGTTATTATATACGTGATACCTTTTCTTGCTTCAAGCGGGTCAACTTTTTCAAGCCTTCTTTTTAAAGCTGCATTATCCATTGCTTCTAAATTTTTATTTAACATAATTAAACACCTTATTCTACAGTGTAAATAGTATCATGTTTAGGCATAAATGTTAAGTGTTAAAATAAAAAATCAACTTTTTTCAGTAGAGGCAGATTCTCTTTCATCTACATTTTTTTCAAAGTCACGGAAAATTTCAGCTCCCACAAGTTGTTCCAGTCGTGAACGTTTTTCGAAGAAATTACCTCTGGCTTTTTGGTTTTCATCCATCGCTTCTCTATAGAAGGTATCGGTCATTAAAACAACTTCTTTGCTCAGATTTTGTGCTGCTTTATAGTTATCATGACTTCTTGTTACCATAGATGACGTCAGTTCAAAAAGTTTTCTCGATGACATATAATCATAATACATGTCAACGACTTTCTGCTGCAATTCCTCTACCTTTCTCACTAGAATAATCATATCCGCATCTGTTACTTGTGTATACTTATAATTAAGTGCTTTTGTATCTTGTGAAAATATTCCTAAAGTATTTCCTCCAATCAGAGAGGCGCTGGCAAGTACAGGGTTACCCATCCCTGCCCCGACCATTGTAGACATGCCGGCAATGGTCGTAAGAACTTTTTTAACTGCATTTGTATCGGGCTTATCTTTATCCGGATTAGATAGTTTATATATTGCAAATTTAATTGTGTCGCTATTTGTTGCCGCACCTTGCCATAGCAATGATAAATCTCCTTGCATATCGTCAAAATCCAATTCTAAAGATTTGGATATTTCCATCGCCATACTTTTGATACTTAAGTCTGCATAAGTAACAGTTTGTTTTTCAGTAACCTCAGGTTCTTTTTTTACCACCGGAAGAATATCCGGTTGGATGTTCATATCAACTGGAATTTCCGGCATATCTGTTGTGCCAAGTCTGTAAAAACTGGGTTTTGGGATGACCAGATCATTAATAGTTTCTGCGGAAATTACAGGCAGTTGGATAATAAGTGCCAATATTAGTATCAAATAGTTTTTCATAGGCTCTTATCCTTTTCTTGAAACAACACTGAATCAAAATCATATTGGTACATATCCAGAGAGTCTACTATTGTCTTTCCTGCCAATCTTTGAAGTTGTATATGATATTTTTTTGCATCCTGTTCCAGTTCGTATTCTTTTAATCTCATAGAATCATAAAGCGCAGTTGAAATCGAAATTTCCATTATATCATTCCCTGCCATAGCATTGGAGTAGTTTTTGCTGTACAAAATCATCTTTGAACGTATTAATTTAAGTTGAGACAAAGTGTTTTTGTAATTGTAGTATGAACTAACAAGGTTGTCTTGGAGTTCCTCAATCATGCTGGCAAGTTCGATAAGCTCGGTGTCTGTTAACGGAGTTTCTTGAGGAATATTTTTTTTGTTAATAAGTCCTTGTGCTAATCTTCCTGCGGAAAATGCTGAAGTTTGTATAGCAGGATTTGAACCTATAAGGCTTGGAACAAATGAAGCCCCCGAAACAATTGCGGAAAGAGTTTTTGCCATCAGAGAGGAATGAATTCTCCTTTGAGACTCCGGAGTTGCAAGCTTTTTGAGAGCAAATTCTATAACTTGGTTGTTTTCAACGGTTCCTTTCCATAAAAGTTCTAAATCCTTTACGTCGTGCTGTTTTTGTTCATCAATTATTTTTGCAAGTGATTCCGAATCATTTAACAACAAAGTTCCGGTCAGTACATCCTTTTTTTCATATAAAGTTACTTCTGGTTTTTCTACACTATTTTTATCAAGTGTAACGACATTACCTGATGCAAAAGCAGGTATTATCCACAATCCAGATATTAATATACTCCCTAAAACTTTTTTAAACATAATATATTTATACAACAAATCAACAAAAATGGAAAATAAATATAATTTATTTACGCGTTATCATCTGTTACGGGTTCTCTTTGAAGTAAATCTATACCCACCTTGAGTTTGTCAGCAAGAGTTCTGTAATATTGTTTGTCAGACTCTGTTACCGAATAGGTTTCTCCTATTTTTGCAACATTTACCAATTGTTTCATTAAATCAATAGTTGATGTCATTTCTTTAAACAATGAGCCTTCATCACGGATAGAATTTCGTAATCTCCCGTAATACATATCCCGCCAATTTCTTCTGCTGTTACCATGATGTGCGTTTAAATCCGCCCACTGGTAAATGTGTCCGATTGTATCGCCATTAATATTTAAAGCCCTGCCCGGATAAAGGGCAGAAGTATTTCTTTCATAATCTTTGATATCGTAGAATGTTTTTTCTAAAACATCATAGAAATCAAGATTTATGCTTCCGCCCGTATAAAACTCTGGTTCTCCGTTACTTTCGTCCTTCGTGTCATATTCAATGTTGGCTAATCCTCCTACCACACTCGCGATTTCAACAGCATCCAAATTCGCCAATGCTTTATTGCTGATTAGATTGATTACAGGTATTTGTTCATACCCGCTTAAACCTTTTATAAGCTCTCCCTTAATTGTTAAACGCCCCTCTTTATCTATATAATCATTTTTATCCATTATATCTTTTCTTACTCGGTATCTTTTCATCAAATCATCAAGCTTATTTTCATCAATTCCGCCTCTTTTGTCACTTACGTATAATGATTTTGAAAGAGTATTTCTTAATAAATCCTCATTCAAATACTCTGATGTATAGTTCGCAACAAATGCAAAGTCTACATCTAAATTACTGGAAAGTGGATTTGAAGCTTGCGCAATCAACTTATCATAAAATGCTCTCTGAACATCATTACAAGCAAGAACATAGCAAAATCCCTCCGTATCTATTCCTCTGCGCCCTGCACGTCCTGCCATTTGATGAAATCCGTTTGGGGAATGATTTACTTTATGATCTGGCCCACCGTCAGAAGTCGAAGCAGGTTTTCTTGGTGATGATATTACCGTTGTTTTTGCCGGCATATTTATTCCTGCAGAAAGTGTTTCTGTTGCTATTACAACTTTAACCAGTTTCTTTTGAAATAATTCTTCTACCAATTGTTTTTGGGATGGTAAAAGTCCGGAGTTATGTACTGCATAACCTTTAAACAATGCATCATCGTTAAGAGATTCACCCAAGTAAGTTCCTCTGTTTTTATATTTTTTTATTATTTTGTCAATTTCGGTTCGCTCTTCTTTTGATGTTAGAAGTTCGCCTTCTTCTGATAAGTATTTTAGAAGTTTTCTGCTTTCTTTTTTACTGAACACAAAATATATCGCAGGAATTCTTCCCTTTTGTTTAAGGTTTTTAGTCAATTCTTTGTAGGTTGGAAATGCAGGTTTAGCATACATTGTATTTGCTTGCTGTAATCCTTTTTTTCTCGCTTGAATTTGTTCCTTTCTTGAGCGGCCTTTTGGCTCTTTAATCTCAGGTATTGCCTGAAATTGCTCAAAAAACAGAGGAACATGTCTGTTCGCGCTAGGAACGTTTATTAATACGGTCTCTTTTACTTGACTTTCGTTGGGTAAATAATGTTCATCAGGAGTGACCATTACCCCTCTTCTGCCTTTTGTAGAAGCGATCCAATTGTTAATTTCTTCGTTGTTACCAATGGTTGCTGAAAGAGAGAGTATTTGAACATCTTTTGGTGTAAACATAATAGACTGTTCCCAAACTCCGCCTCTGTCTACATCACCAAGGTATTGAAGTTCATCAAAAATGACCGTTTGCAAACTGTCTTTTAGCATTTCACGATTAGGGTTTTGTAAATTAAACAGTTCTGATGCAGTCATATTCCTGTAAACTTCAGTTGTCATTATAATAATTGGAGCTTCCGGATTAACCTTGGTATCACCAGTTAAAATACCTACGTTTTTTTCACCGTAAATTTTGCAAAAATCTCTATATTTTTCATTGCTTAATGCTTTTAAGGGTGCAGTATAAAATGTTCGCTTCCCTTCTATCAAGTTTTTTGTAATTATATATTCTGCGATAGCAGTTTTACCCGTTCCAGTCGGAGCGGTTACCAAAACATCATTACCAAGATATAAATTCATAGCAGCTGCTCTTTGAAATGCATCGGCTTCATACGGTTTACCGGTTTCAGGATTAATTTTCAACTGAAAATAATTTTCGTTTTCGGTGGAAGTTTTATTAAAGTCATGCAGAAATGTTGAAATTTTACCTGCAGTTACACCGGTTATTAAAGTATAGACTAGTGCATTATGAGGCTTCGCATGAATAGGCTTAAACCCGGCATGCTCTGATGAATTTTTAAATAATTTACTAATATTATTGGTTTTTACACTATTAATCGGTACAATTTTGACCATTTATAATTTCCTTTGATAGTATCTTAAAACCTGTAAATTTTTTTTTTGCTAGTAAATGTAAGTTATTTAATCAACATCAATAGGACTTCTTTGGATTGAATCGATTGCCTCTCTGGCTGTAAAAACTAACGTTTCAGGAATGCCTGAAATGGTGCAGAATTGTCGTAAAACATCAACGACTCGTTTAAAGCTTCTGACAACATCGCCTTCTCCCATTTCGATATCGCCTATTATTGTATCCCACTCAGCACCATTTACCCACATTTCAATAAGAGGTGAATAAAATCCGTTTATATACATTGGGTCTTCTACATCATAATTCTTTTGCTTTTTATCGATGTCACGTTTAATATCTTTAATTTTGTTTAGTGTTTTTCTGACTTTTTGTGAAAAAGGAAGCTGCGAGTATAAATCTGCACGCATATCTTCAGTTGTAATAGCACAGATTACACTTGCCAGTTCCGCAGGAGTTAAATCCTCCAGTACCCCTGAAAATACAACTCTTGCCAAAAAAAGTTCGTTTTCTGAACGTAGTTGTGAAATGGTGATGCCCTGTTCAGTCGGATAATCATCTTTAATATAACCGTAATCAAGCAAAACCGCTCTGTGTGCAAGAAATTTATTCCAAAAAATGTCCTTTTGTTTTTCAATTTCTTTATCAAGCTGTTTCTGCTTTGAAATATACCTGAACAATACATCAATAGTTTTCATATGTTTTTTAAACAACTTGCATGTGTCGCATTCATAAGAGTGCATTTTATTGAGCAGGTCTTTAGTTTTTTCACTAAAATCAATAATCTCTTGAGTTAATGGGCGATGCTTTTTCTTTTCTTGTTTTTGGATAACCTTTAGGGTTTTTCTGTTTTGAACGTACAAATCCCGAATCTTGTTGTACTCCAAAAGGTCATCGTTCGAACGTTTGCACCAACATTCAAACGAATTGCACTCATCGATTTTTCCCTGATTAAAATCCTTCAGTTTAATTAAAGGCTCCAGTCTGTAATTTGATGAAAAATACCCAAAACTCTTGAGAACAAGTTCTTTTGCTTCATCTAAGGAAAATCTTTGAAGCAAATTTAAAACCATTGAATAACTGGGTGAAAATTTACTTTCTAACGGATTCGCATCGCTTAGGACAAGCTCAGCAACTTCTTCCGGTGATTGGAAAGCTGTACCTACAATAACAACATAACCAATTTCGTCCATTCCTCTACGGCCGGCACGACCTGACATTTGGAGGAATTCGCTCGGAGTAAGTGTTCGGTGTCCACTGTCCGTTCGTTTGCTTATGGAGCTTATAACGGTTGACCTTGCAGGCATGTTTATCCCTGCTGCAAGCGTTTCTGTAGCAAAAACCACCTTGATTAATCCCTTTTGGAAAAGTTTTTCGACAAGAACTTTCCATCCCGGCAATAGGCCGGCATGGTGTGAAGCAACACCTTGGAGCAGGTATTCAATATGCTTGTTATTGTATAAATAAGGATTTTCTGCAATATAATCATCGACAATTTTCTGGATTTCCGCTTTCTCTGCCGGGGTTATTAAATCCAATTCAGCGCATTTTTCCATCTGTTCATCGCATTTTTTTCTGGAAAAAGTGAAATAGATTGCAGGAAGCATATCCTGATTGTATAAGTTTCTGACTACATCTTTAACTACGTATTTTTTTTGAACGGCTTTGCCTCTGTGAAATTCTTTCTTTTCAGGTCTGATTTTTTTATTCAAGGTTCCATTTGGGGTTAACAGGGGTAATAACCTGTCCCGTTGTGATGAATCAAAATAGTAGAATCTTAAAGGGACTGGTCGAAAATCTGTGTTAATAAGTTCGGTTTTCGAGTGAACCGTGTTTATCCATTCCGTTAGCTTGTCGGCATTAGCGACAGTTGCAGAGAGCGCAATGATTTGAACATTCGTAGGGCAATATATTATACTTTCTTCCCAAACTGTACCCCTTTGTTCATCATTCATATAATGAACTTCGTCTAAAATAACATAGCGAACGTCCTTCAGGTTATCTGTAACTGAACCGAAGTTGGTGCCATAAAGCATATTACGAAAGACTTCTGTCGTCATTACGACAATTTGTGCTCCGCGGTTAATCGATGTATCACCCGTTAAGAGTCCTGTTCGGTCGATTCCGTATTTTTCGGAAAAATCGTTGTATTTTTGATTTGATAAGGCTTTTAAAGGTGTTGTATAAAAAACTTTTTTCCCTTCCTCAAGAGCTTTATGTATGGCATGTTCTGCAATTACGGTTTTCCCTGCGCCTGTTGGCGCACAAACCACAACACTTTTACCCGCTGAAATGCAGTTGCAAGCCTCTTTTTGAAAATCATCCAACTCAAACGGGAAATCGTACATTTTCACCTCAAAACCTATTCTTGCCTTTTATTATCGCATAAAATTGAATTTATGAACAGATAGAATTAATCAAGAGCTTCGTGTGCTGAATTTACAATAACTTCAATATTTTCAAAGTTATCCTCTCCATTTTCGGTCGAAAACCAGATCAAATATTCGATATTACCTGCAGGGCCTTTAATTGATGAATAAGTAAGTCCTTTAATTATGTAGTTCAAGTCCTTTACGCAATTTACCACATTTTGTATGACTTGAATGTGAACATTTTTAGCTCTAATCACTCCGCCTTTTTCAACAAGTTCTTTCCCCGCTTCAAATTGAGGTTTTATAAGACAAATCATTTCGTGAAATTGCGGATTTAAAAGAGTTTTTAAATTGGGTAAAACTTTTTCGATAGAAATAAATGATAAATCAGAAACAAGCAAATCCGCAATTAGTTCATTTTTGTTATAAATATCTTCTTTTTTACAGGTACGAAGATTGGTTTTTTCTACTGTTTTCACTCTACTGTCACTTCTAATTTTCCAATCCAACTGCCCGTAGCCTACATCGACAGCATAGACAAATTTTGCGCCATTTTGTAAAAGACAATCGGTAAATCCACCTGTAGATGCTCCTGCATCAAGACAGACTCTTCCTTTTACATTTATTGGAAATGTTTCGAGTGCTTTTTTAAGCTTAAATCCTCCTCTGGAAACAAATGGCATTGATTTAACCTTAAAATCATATTCTTTTGATGTGTCAATCTGAAATCCAGCTTTGGTAATGACTTCTGTACCTATCATAACATTTCCCGCCAAAATTGCAGCAGAAGCCTTGCTTTTGGTTTCGAAATACCCCAAATCGGTTAATACTTTATCCAGTCGTTCTTTTTTCATAAGTAGTATTTTAGCACAAATTGTTTGTTCATAATTCCAAATTTCAAATTCATCTCTGTGATATAATATTATTATCGTGACAAAGTTTATAAGATTATTGGTATATAAATTTAAGACTCAAAAATTGCTGGATAAGTATATTTTAACCCAGATTATTTCGATGTTTATAATGGGTGTTTTAGTCTTCACGTCCATAATTTTTGCATCGGATACTTTTATAACTTTAATTAAACAGATTGCGAAATATGGAATTCCGTTTAGGCTCGCATTTATAATAATAATATTGCATTTACCTTCAGTCTTCGTCATGACAATCCCTATGGGCGTTTTGCTGTCTACGGTTATGACTTTAAACAATCTGAGTCTTAGCTCTGAAATCACAGTTATGCGTTCATGCGGAATCGGGATAAATAGAATAGCAAAACCGATTTTCATATTTGCAATTATAATGGCATTTTTAAGCTTCTTTATAAATGAAACGATCGTTCCGGTTATGACAAAACAATCTACGGATTTGGCTCTCTATGCTTTTGCTCAGAAAAATATACCCGAAGGAAAACAAAATTTTACTTTTAAAGAAGTTAAAGAAAATGGTATGTTAAAAAGGCTGTTCTATGTTGGTGAATGCGAAGATAAGGTGTTGCATAATATAATTGTTTTAGATGCATCTAATAACGAGAATATTCAGATATTGCAGGCAAGAGAAGGTAAGACAACAAAGGATGGTTGGAGGTTCCAAAAGGGGGTAATCTATACAATTACTGATAGTGGAAAGACACTTGTCACTACACTCTTTAATGATAAAGTTGTTTATTTCGGTATGGATTTATCAAAAGAAATGGATAAAAATATTGCAAATGAGCATAACTTCATACAGCTTATGAAATATATAATCAAAGAAAGTCGTCCTGAGTTAAAAATTGATTTGTATGATAAGATTGCACTTCCTTTAACAACCATTGTTTTTGTGTTGCTTGGGGTTCCTCTCGCAATAACCCCTCCACGTGTACGATATAACAGAGGATTTTTGTTTAGTATATTTATTATCTTTGCATATTATTTAGTTAGGGCATTATCAATATCGATGGGAGAAGCGGGTTCACTTATCCCAATTTTGGCTGCATTTATGCCAAATATTATATTGACGATAATTGGGGTATGGCTTTATTACAGAAAAGCGTATAAAATTTGTTAGACAGCAAATATTCTATCAAGCTTTTCACAAAGTTCTTCTATAGTTCCGTTATTTTCTATCACATAATCGGAATGTTCAATTTTTCCTGAATTCGATTGTGCCTTAATCCGGGCTAAAGCTTGTTCTTTTGTATAGTTATTTCTTTTTATTAATCGTTCAATTCGTATATCTTCGTTTGCTGTCAGAAAAATAATTTTATCAAATAAGTTTTCAAAACCGGCTTCGAAAAGCTGTGGAACTGAAATAAAAACTTCAGAATAATTTTCTTCAAATATTTTTAGAATTTCTATTTTTACCAGCGGATGGATAATTTCTTCGAGTTTTTTAAGTTCTTTTTTATTGTTAAAAACTATATTGGCCAGTTTTTTTCTGTCAATTTTGTTATCGGTGAAGATATCGTAATCTTTAAAAGCTGTTTTTACATCGGCAGAGTTTTCAAGAATTTTATGCGCTATTTCATCAGTATCAAATACTTTAAAACCTTTGTTTTTAAGTATTTTTTCAACAGTTGATTTTCCAGATGCAATATTCCCAACGATTGCGTATTTAATCATTTTGCACCTTCATTACTTTATTAATAAATCCTTGTAATTCTTTCACCTGTTTTGGTTTCATCGGTTTAATCTGACCTTTTTTTAGTCCTTCTAATGTGACACTTGCATGCTGAACACGTTTAAGAGAGAGGACTTCATAACCCAATAATGCAAACATTTTACGAATTTGTCGATTTATTCCTTGATATAATGTTACTTTAAGCACAGAAGAATTGTTTGCAAGTTCAATTGGGAAGACCTCTGCATATGCTGTTTTCTTTTCGCCCGTATCAGTTTCGATTTCCATTCCGTTGAACATCTTTTCACCTTCTGCCGGTGTAAGCTTGCCATTAATTGTAACTATATATATTTTAGGGACCTTTATTGACGGATGAGTCATTTCATTAATCAAATCTCCGTCATTGGTCATAATTATTAACCCTGTCGACTCTTTATCCAGCCTCCCTACGGGTTTTAAATGCCTCAATTCCGGTGGAATAACGTCATATATTGTTTTTCTTCCTTTTTCATCATCCGTAGTCGTAATATATCCGGCAGGTTTATAAAATCTGTAATATTCAAGTTTTTGCGGCTTAATCAACTCTCCATCTACCGTAACTTTGTCTTTTTGCCCCACTTGAAATCCAAGCTCTGTTACGATTTTACCGTTTACTCCTACTTTTCCCTGTTCAATATATTCGTCGGCTTTTCTTCTTGAGCATAGTCCTGATGATGCAATAAACTTGTTTAATCGCTGCACTCCAATGCCCTTTCTAACTTAGATTTTAATTCTTCAGGCAACCTTCTGTATAGTTTGCCGTCATTGTGTACTGCAACTACCTCAACTTCGGCAACGGTATGAACTAAGTTCGTATCAGCATTTTTAATTGTTTGCGAAAAAGTCGCCGTGAGTGGTGATATTTTGGTCAGAACAGTTTCAATCACAATTTTTTCATCCAAAAATGCGGATGATTTATATCGTATATTGATATTTGTAACAGGAATCGCTATATCTTCTTGTTTTAGTTGGACCAAATCAATTCCCAAAACGTCGCAAAACTCAACTCTTGCAGCTTCCATCCACCTAAGGTATGTACCGTGCCATACAACTCCGTAAGCATCTGTATCAGCGTAGTAGACTCTTTGTTTAAATTCGTGCTTCATGATAAAATCATTATACAATAAATTATTTGAGGGAGAAAATATGAAATTTTTGCATTCTATGATCAGGGTTAAAGATATAGAAAAATCTTTGGATTTTTATACAAAAGTCCTTGATATGGATTTCGACTATAAAAAAAGATTAGATGACTGCTGGCTTTACTTTTTGTCTGACAAGGAGAAGACCTGTCATGTAGAGTTAACTTATAATGATGAAATACCTAAAAATGGTTATGAAGTAGGAACTGGATTCGGGCATTTTGCTTTTGGGGTAAATTCTTTATCTGATTTTACAAAAAAGCTTGAAAGTCTTGGTTACTCATATCTGTACCCACCGTTCGATTTGGACGGCAAAGGTACAATGATAGCATTTATTCAAGATCCTGATGGTTATGAAATTGAGCTGATTGAAAAGAATTAGTTATTAATTCTACGAAACGATTTGTACGGTAACACACCTTGAACGTGGCTTGTTATCAAAGTCCATTAAAATAATTTGCTGCCAGGTTCCTAGGTTTAGCAAACCGTCTTTCAGTGCTATGCAAACAGAACTTCCCATAAGGGCAGAACGAATATGCGCATACCCGTTTCCGTCATGCCAGATTTCATCGTGATGATATTCCTGTCCGGCTGGTGCAATTCTTTCTAAAGCTTCTTTTAAATCACGAACAAGGCCTTGTTCGTACTCTATAGTTGTAATAGCAGAAGTGCTGCCCTGAATAGATACACAAACGAGGGCGTCCTTTAATTCTTCCTGATATACGCAGTTTTGAACCTGTTTAGTTATATCAATAATATCAGTGTTTCCTTCAGTATTTATTGTAAATTGTTTGTTAATGATAGTCATTTTTACTCCTTAGATTTATTATCACTTTTTTTTATTAAAGAATGTCGTTTTTTATATATAACTACACAAAATATTATAATTAAAATTGTTACAATCAAGATAACCAGTTCCAAATATTGTTTTACAGCTTCTCCGAAAAACATTAAAACTAAGCTTACAAGAAAAAACCTTCCACCTCTGCCAAAGAAACTTGCAACAAGAAATTTCCAAAAATTCATTTTGAGAACGCCGCTTGCTATTGTAAATACCTTGTAAGGAATAGGTGTAAATGCGGAGAAGAAAACTGCAAATGAGCCATACTCGTTGTACATTTTTTCAACCGCCTCAAACTTTTCCTGTTTGTTTTTAAATAAAAAGTTAAAAACAGGTCTGCCGCCGAATAATCCTATAAAGTAACCAATAGCGGCTCCGAAAATTGATGCAATTGTACATACGGATGCATAATATAGCGCTTTTTCTGGTTTTGCCAAATCCATTGCTATTAATAAAAAATCAGGTGGCGGTACAAGAAAGAAACTTTCAACAGCAGAGTTTATAGCGAGTCCTTGTACACCCATGCTCTGAAAAAAATTATTCATACTTACAAATATTTCGTGCATATTATTTTAATTCCCTATACAAATTTTCAGCATCCTGTATACTCACGTTTCCAGTCGGGATGACGAGAACTTCAACACGTTCTTTATGATTAGCGTATTCAATTTCTATAATATCTCCGACCTTTAGTTGTTTTGCAGGCTTTGCCGGGTTTCCGTTAACAGTAACTTTTCCCGTCTCTGAAACGGAACATGCGACGGTTCTTCTTTTAATCAATCTTGATACTTTTAAAAATTTATCTAATCGCATCTAAATACTCTTTATCAATTCTTTAACAAGTAACTTAAATCTGTCTTTTGCTACATTTGCCGCATTTATTACATCACTGTGTGACAAGGTTACATTGCTCACTCCTGCGGCAGAATTACAGATGCAGCTTATCCCAATAACGTTCATTTTAGCCCAGCTTGCGACTATAGCTTCCGGCACGGTTGACATACCGACTGCGTCAGCTCCCATAGTTCTTGCCATACGAATTTCTGCAGGTGTTTCGTATGAAGGTCCGGAAAAAGCAATATAAACTCCTTCTTGTAAATCTATGCCAAGCTTAAGAGCTGTCTTTTTGGCTAATTCTACTAGTTTGGATGTGTAAGCTTCCGTCATGTCAGGAAATCTTTCGCCTATTGATTCGTCATTGGCACCATATAAAGGATTTGCTCCCATAAAGTTTATATGGTCAGTAATAACCATTAAATCAGAAGGATTAAATGCGGGATTTACTCCTCCTGCCGCGTTTGTAAGTATAAGCGTTTTAACTCCGAGTTTTTTCATTACTTTTACCGGATAAACAACTTTTTGCATGGAATGTCCTTCATAATAATGAAATCTTCCCTGCATCATTACTACATTTTTGCCGTTAATTTTGGCAAAAACGAGTCTTCCCTTGTGACCAGAAACTGTTGATGCTTCAAACCCGGGAATTTCACAATATGGAATTGCTAAATCACAATATTCATCAGCCAATTCTCCAAGACCGGAACCCAGTACAATACCTATTTCCGGTGCAAATTTACCTAAATTTTTCGATATTTCACTCTGCAGAAAATCCACTGTTGCTTGCAGCATAATATCCTCCTAAACTCCTCATGATACAGTGCAATTCTAATATAAACATGATTTATCAACAAGTAAAAAAAACGTCCCCTTTTGGGACGCCGTTAAACTATGTGAATGAATTATATTTCGGTTAGTGTAGGGGGTTTATATTACATACCAAACTGTGCTTTGTAAAAACTGCTGGAGGCTATTTTTGATTGGATATAATTAGTTCCGTCGTGGTTTGAAGCCATTTGTAATTTTGCTAATTGATCCAATCTCTTAGTTAACTTGTTTTGCGGATAAGTAACTGAATTATTTTTCAATCTCATCCAAGTTGCTGCTTCTTTTTGAGTAGCGATTGTTTCTTCTTCCATAGTTGCTTTTCTTAATACGTGCATACTTTCATGAGCTATTAAGCAAGCTATTTGTTCGGCAGGTGCATTTTGGTATACTGAATTTATCAAAATTACACGTCTGCCGGTACTGTCGTATGAATTTGTTGCATAAACATTTCCATATCCGGATAAGTTATAAAATTTGATTCTTATTGCATTTTTCTTTAGGTTCGTAAATACATCCGAATTCCCTGTCTGATCTAGCAACTCCATAGCCGAAATAATTTTTGAATCTGTTGAAAATTCCTTAACGTTGTACGCAAATGCCTGTGTTACAGTCAATGCGACCAATACAAATAGTGTTACAAAGATATTTTTCATTTCACATGCCTCTGCTTAATATTTCCTCAGATGTATGTGTTATCGGCATATTTTGGAGTTTCTTTAGCCCTTTTAAGGCTTTTGTTACATTAATTTACAAATATTTACCAAAGCTAAGTTTTTTTATTGGTTTTTGATTGAATTGTTAAGAAACATCTTAACAATTCTACGGTTTGTTACATATCTTAATATTTTATTTATGACTAATATGGGTTCTTTTAATTAGAATTGTAAAGTTTTGTAACAGACTTTTTTATAAAAAGGCAATTTTCTGAAACAAAAAAACTTTATATAGATAAGGTTAATTTTAATTTTAAGGTTTTAGAAAGGTTAGGTGGATTATGTCAAATTATGCAATAGGAGCACTGGGCGGATATCCAAGTTTTAATGCATTAGATTATCAAGCATTAGCTGCAGTTATGAATACTCCGAATCCGAATGCTCAAGTGGCATTTAGAGGAAATACGCAAAGTGTTCAACCGGCAGCGGCTGCAAGTGCTCCGCAAGTACAATATGTACAAGCTGAGCCGGAAAAGAAAGGTAAAAGAGGGAAAGTCGTCCTTGGTACAATATTAGTTGCGGGTGCAGCAGCTTGTATATATGGTTTCAAAAAAGGTAATGTTGATTTAAAAGGATTCGCAAGAGTAAAAGATGGCTTGAAAACTGCTTGGAGCAGCATAAGAGGAAAAGCAGGAAAAGTTGCTGCGGATGTTACCGAGAAAACTGGGGCTGTTCTTCCGAAGGCAGGTAATGTTCAAGAAGTTACGGTAATGAAAGATGGTATGCAATTTGTAATGAAAGATGGCAAACCGATTAAAATTATTAGACAAAAAGGTAAGATTATTGAGGGAAAGGAAGCTATTGAAAAGTGGAAGGCTCTCCCCGAAAACAAATCTACTGTTGATGCCTTGATGAAACTTGATGTTACAGGAGCACTGCCAAAAGATGTAAGTTTATCCTATACAAGAGAAATTGTTGACGGTAAACATATCTACCGAATTACTGTTGAAAACGGAAAAGTGGTAAAAATTAAAACTAAACTTCCAGAACGTATGCTTTCCGAAAAAATGAAAGCAGCAAAGGGTGAAAAATTCGTAGAAATTCCCCAAAAAGAATTGGAAGCATTCATTAAAAATCATACCGGCATCGTAAATCAAGCTACGACTTTGACAAGTACGCTTAATGGTAAAACTATAAAACTATTAAATAGCAAGGGCGAATTAATTGCGAAGAAAGGCCAAAGTGTAACAATGTCAGTTAGAGACGGGAAAGTTATTGAAGCTTTTGTTGGCAGCAGAAAACTCAAAGCAGAAGAGTTGAAGGCATTGCAAACTGATTTTTCAAAAGAAATTGCCCAATTTGGTAAACAAAGTGGTAATACATATGGATTAACAAACTTTGAGTATGTGTACAGGCAAAAAGGCGGTCAAAAAGTAAGGTTCGATTCCAGAAGAAACATAACAGCTATAAATTCTATTCAAGACAAATCAATAGTAAACGCTGACGACATTAAAAAGTACCTTGAAGCAAATAGTGGGATTAAGGCTGAACTTGAAGGCATAACCGCCGGTAGTGCTTTGCCTGACGGTTACAGGCTGGGGAACATTATAGTAAAATCTGATTCCGGTAACATATTCACTATTTGCGATGGCAAAGTACAAGCTATTACCCTTCCGAATGGTAAAGTTTATAAAATACACACACGTGATTTTATTGACTCGATGAACACTGCAGAAATTAAAAATGAAGTTGAAAAAATTCTACAATCTTTCAAATCTTAAAAACAAATTTTATTTCCCAATATTTATAGAAAAGTTCTAAAGCCCCGATAAATCGGGGCTTTAGAATTAGATATATTATGATTATTTTTAAATTTTATAAGTATTACTGCAATTACAAGAAATTATCGCAACATTTTCTATATGGTATGTGTGCGGGAACATATCAAACGGTTGAATATATTCGACATTGCAACCATGTTCGGTTAAGTATTTCAAATCTCTGGCCAGAGTGGACGGATTGCATGATACATAAATTATCTTACCCCTTGTCAGTTTTAAAGCATAGTCAAGACTTTCTTTTGTGCAGCCTTTTCTCGGCGGATCAAGAACTGTGATATCAAAACGCCTTCCTTTTGTGCTTAATTCTTTCTCAAAGAATTTCCCCGCATCCATATTGTGAAGTTCAACATTCTTTATATCGTTTTCTTTTATAATTTTTGATGCCAAATCAACAGAGGCTTTTACCTCTTCAACACTTACAACTTTTTTAGCGATATCCGAAAGACAGATTCCGAATGCAGTAATTCCCGCATAAGCATCCAAAATTAACGGTTTTTCAAAATTATCCGAAATATATTTTTTCACGTATTCAAATATGTTATTTGCACTCAATGGATTTACCTGAAAAAAGGTTTCGGCTCCGACTTTGAATATCTTATCGCACAATTTTTCTTCAATAAAACCTTCACCTTCAACAATATAAGTTTCTTTTCCCATAATCAGATTAGTTTTTTCAGGGTTAAGATTGATTCCGACTCCTGCAATATTTTCCAAATCGGTATAAATCTTGTGTGCGAGTTTTTTGACTTTGTCCAAAACTTTTACAGAATTAATAACAAGAATAACCAAATTTTTATCATTATATTCGGAAGAACGGATTACAACGTGTCTTAAATCTCCCGAATGGTGCTTCTCCACATATCCGCTTATTCCGTATTCAGGTGCGGTATTTCTTATAAAATCTATTATTTCATCGCAAATCTTAGGTTGAATTGGGCAATATTTAATATTTACAAGTTCATGTGAATTAGGCTTGTAATACCCTGCCAAAATTCTTTTAGAGTCTCTCGTTTCTGAAACCGGATACTGTATCTTCCTCCTGTATTCAGTTATTTTGGGGCTTGGAATCACTTCTCTGATTTCTGTATTTACCCCTCTCATAGTATCAATTACAATTTCTCTTTTTTGCTTGAGTTGAAATTCGTAATCAATAAATTGTAGCTGGCATGCACCACAAACCTTTTGCATCGGACAAAAAGGAGATATTCTATAAGGCGAAGACTCAATAATTTCCGTAATTACCGCATTCGCGTAACTTTTGTTTTTCTTGGTTATCTTTACCTTAACTTTGTCCTCTGGGCATGCATTTTCGACGAATATAACGTAACCGTCAATTCTTGCAATACCATAGCCGAGATTTGAAAGCTTTTCAATCCTAACCGTTAATTCGGTCGGAATATCTTTTTTGTGGGCTATTTCCCGCATGGCTTTATAACCTGAATGTTTCGGGTTTCGGAAATTTCCTGTCTTGCATCCTTTATTATCTGCTTGTATTCGTCAGAAAGACTCAAGCCGTTACATAATCTGTCAATGAATCCGTTATTTAATTTTACGGCCTTTTCCAATGCACCAACACTTTCGAGCACGTCCTTTACATCACTAAATTCATACCCGAAGGACTGTTTGGATTGATAAACCATTATTTCACCGGTTTCTGCGACAAGTGGTTCCCCGCCTAAGTCAAAATGGAGTTTAAATACGGATTTTAAATCTTGTAATTCTGCTTGCATAGTTGCAATGCTCTGCTGAATCCTTAGGTATCTGTCAAAAAGATAATCAACGTTATCTAATTGTTTTTTTTGCCAATCTAATCTTTGGAGATAGAGCTTTTTTAACTTTGGATATGCAAGCGCAAGCCCCATAGTATCTGCCATTGCTCTATGGTGATTGTTCAATTCTACATTAAAACGCTGAGTTAATGCTTCCAATCCGTGAGATTCTAAATCCGGAGCAATTTCCCTGAACATCATTTGTGTATCTATTCTCGGGTTTTCCAAAGGTTTTCCGTCTAATCTCAATTTAGCTTCATTAAGGAATGAATAATCAAATATAGCATTATGAGCAACAATAGGATGTTCGCCGATAAATTCAAGAATCTTTGGCATAACTTCCTCTTCTGTAGGAGCATCTTCAACCATTTCAGGGGTGATTCCGTGTATTGCTATTGAAGATTTTCGTATATGCTGGTGCGGATTTATTAACGTTTGGTATTCATCAACAATTTTTCCGTTTTCCAACCTAACAGCTGCAAACTCAACCATTCTCTCTCTTGTGTAATCAAGACCGGTAGTTTCTGTATCCAAAACTATTTCAATTTCTTTTTTTCTCGGCATAACATATCCTTTTGGGTAATGATTATTATTTACCCCCTCCCTAATTATATGATAGCATAAACATGAAAGATGTGGTAATATTGTTACACAAGGAGTGTTTTATGGTAGTAGAAATTAATACAGCTAATTTTGATTCTGAAGTAGTAAATAACAATGGTGTTACAGTCGTGGATTTTTATGCGGATTGGTGTGGCCCGTGCAGAAAATTAGCACCAATAATGGAAGAAGTTGAACAGGAATTTGTCGGCAAAATTAAGTTTACAAAAATAAATACAGATAACAATATTGAAATGGCCAAACGCTATCAGGTCAGCGGATTGCCGACGCTTATGGTTTTTAAAAACGGCGAACCTGCTGAACGTATGGTTGGGCTGATGCCAAAATCCTCTATTATTAATAATATTGAAAAACATATTTAAAAATTTTGTTAATAGCTATAAGTCCTATCCGGCGAGGTAGGACTTATAGTTTTCTATATTTTCCGTTCTTCTTAATTTCTGTATTGCAAGGCTTTCTATTTGTCGTATTCTTTCTTTAGAGAACCCCATAATGTTTCCTATTTGTTCAAGGGTTTCGGGTTCTTCATTATTAATACCAAATCTACGCTTTATAATTTCCTGTTCTCTTTTATCTAAGATGCTAATAAGACGTATTACGTCCTGTTCTTTAAGTGAATTTTGTGCAGCATTTTCCGGTGAAACATATGTTTTATCTTCTACATAATCCTGGACGCATAAATCATCGGTGACGAGTGTATCTAAACTTATAGGTTCTGTTTTGATTGCGTTTTTCACTTCGTTTATTTTTTTAATATCTAAACCTGATAATTTTGAAACAGTCTCATCATCATTATTAAGATCCATGTTTGAACATATTTTGCTGCAGGCTTTTTTATATTTCCGAATTTTTTCCAGCATATGAACGGGTATTCTTATTGTTCTTGAATGATTTGAAATCGCGCGCATTATAGTTTGTTTTATCCACCATGTCGCGTATGTCGAAAACTTAAAATTTTTTTTATAATCAAATTTTTCGGCAGCTTTTATAAGACCCAAGGAGCCTTCTTGTACCAAATCCATAAATAAAACCCCCTGACCTATGTATTTCTTTGCTATACTTACAACAAGCCTTAAGTTTGCTTGTACTAACTTTTCAATGGCTTTTTCTTGCTCAACTCGGTTCCCTTCTTTAATGATTTTGCCGAGTTCAAGTTCTTCCTCTTTTGATAGCATTTTTTTTCTGCCGATTTGTTTCAGATACATTTGTAAAAGGTCATCACTATTCACAATAGTACTAAATGTTTTAGGTTCATCTTTTTCTGACAGATCCTCTAAAAATTCAATTTCATCACATAAAGCTAAATTTCCCATGCTATTTATACTTCCCTCCTCTTAAATCCGTTCCTTAAATTAATGACGGATTTTTTTTTTAATAAGTTCCATAAAATTTTAAACATAAATAACCTGATCAAAATCAGCCTATAATAATGTATCTTCTGGGGGAAATGATGTTTTCTGGTTGCAATATTAGTTTGTTTTAGAATATTCTCTAAATTTTTTTGCCAGAACGAGAAACATAAGCGTACAAATAATTATTGATGATATAAAAAGTCCATACCAGAATCCCATAAGGTTCATGTTGTATTTAAACGCCAACATATATCCTATTGGAAATGAAATAATCCAATATGCAATAAAATTTGAAATCATAACTATTTTTGTTTGTTTTAATCCTTTAAATATACCGGAAAGTGATACTTGAAGTCCGTCAAATATTTGGAAAAAGCACAAGACATATAATATAGGTATACATACTTTAATTAATTCTTTATCAGGAGTAAACAAGCTTATTAAAAATTCAGGGAATAAACCGATAATTAATGCTGATATTCCCATAACAATAACAGCCATTCCAAGACATGTGTAGGCATATTTTTTCAGGGTAGGATAGTCTCTTGCACCGTTTGCGAATCCGACCTTAACCGCTGTGGCGTTTGAAATTGCAAGTGGTATCATGAATGCTACACTTGTAAATGTACAAATTAAGTTATGTGCAGCTGCATAGATTCCGGCGACTCTTCCCATAACAACGGTAATCATATTAAATCCGGTAAACTCAATTATAATTGCAAGTGATACAGGTAGTCCGACTTTGATTAAATCCTTGTAATAATTATGGTCTTTATAATACTGTACCCGTATTTTGATAAAACAATATATGAATAAAACTAATCCCATAAAATATCTGACAAGAAGGCTTGATAAGGCAAGACCGATTGCACCCATTTCAGGAATGATTCCGCAACCGAAAACAAAAAGTATATTCAATCCGAGATTAAGAAATACGCAGAATATTGTAAGCAGGTTCGGGAAAACTACAATTTCGAAGGCTTGTAAATATTCCTTCATTGCACAATGCAAATACCCTCCAAAAACAGCAAAACCTGTTATAAAAAAATAATCTTTGACAATTCTAGCCAAAGTCGGTGAATAGCCTATTTTATCTATGAAAGGAATACAAGCAAAAACAATCCCTGATGCAATAATTGACAAAATAAAGGTAGCTTTAATTGACGGATAAAAGTATTTTTTGATATCTTTACCTTCTCCCCTATAATTGGAAAGTATAGCCGATGATGTTGTCAAAATGCCTATTCCGAGCATAAGAATACAGTTTGTAATAGCTGTTGCTATACTTATTGCGGCGAGGGTATCAGTTGAATGTCTGCCTGCGATCACAACATCACCTACGCCAATCATAATAAAGCCCAAGTTTCCCATTATAATTGGTCCGGCTATTTTCAATAAGTTTTGTGCATAATTTTTGTATTCGCTAAGCATAGTAAATATATTATCGTAAAAATCGCATAACTGTAAATTACACATAATAATGTCCCTATGCTATAATCTTGGTATGACAACAGACAAAATTACAATTAAAGGGGCAAGAGAGCACAATTTACAAAATATTTCTTTGGAAATACCGAAGAACAAGCTGGTTGTGTTCACAGGTGTTTCCGGATCGGGAAAAAGTTCATTAGCTTTTGATACAATTTTCGCTGAAGGACAAAGGCGTTATATTGAGAGCCTTTCAACTTATGCAAGGCAATTTTTGGGACAAATGGATAAACCCGATGTCGACTATATTGATGGGCTTACCCCTGCAATTTCTATTGATCAGAAATCTACAAGCAACAACCCTCGTTCAACCGTAGGAACGGTTACTGAAATATATGATTACCTGAGACTTTTGTATGCAAGGATAGGCACTCCATATTGCCCAAAATGCGGCAAGCCCATAAAACCGCAAACAATTGATGAAATTGTAGAAGGTATTTTGAGTTTGCCGGAAGGTACAAAAATACAAATTCTCGCTCCATTAGTCAAAGGAAAGAAAGGTGAGTACCAGGCACTATTTAGCGAATTAAAACAGGAAGGATTTGTCCGTGTAAAAGTTGACGGAGAAATTTATAATCTCGATGAAGATGAAATAAATTTAACGAAAACAAAAGTGCATAATATATCTGTTGTTATTGATAGAGTGGTAGTTAAGCCGGATGCACGTTCGAGGATTGCGGATAGTGTCCAAATTGCTCTTAAAAAGGCTGATGGGGTAACAAATATAGATAAACTTGATGGGGAAGAAATTATTTATAGTGAGAAACTTGCCTGCCCTGATTGTAATCTTAGTTTTGAAGAACTTTCACCGAGAATATTTTCCTTCAATGCTCCTTATGGTGCCTGCGAAAAGTGTGGGGGCTTGGGAGTCGATTTTAGAATTGACCCGGATTTGGTTGTGCCGGACAGAAGTAAGTCTATAAACGACGGAGCTATTTATCCCTGGAGCAAGTCATCAACTTCATATTATGAAGATGTTTTGAAAGCGGTTAAGGAAGCCTATGGAATTGATTATGACATTCCGTTCAAAGATTTACCACAGGAACATCAGGATATAATACTATATGGTTCTGAGGAAAAAATCCCTATGAGAATAAGGGAATTTGGAAGTCACCGTTACAGAAATACTTTGCAGAAATTTATAGGCGTTATTCCTTTTCTGATGAAGCATTATAATGTGGAGAGTGAGTATTGGAAAACCGAAATCGAAAAATATATGGTAACTACTCCATGTGAAAAATGCGGAGGTGCAAGACTCAAAGAATTCCCACTTGCTGTAAAAGTTGGGGGTAAAAACATTCACGAATTTTGTACATTGTCAATTGAAAAGGAGCACGAATTTATAACTGATTTGTACCTTACTCTTACGGATTTCCAGATGAAAATTGGGAAACAGATTCTTGACGAAATTCGCGCAAGGCTAAAGTTTCTTATGGATGTGGGTTTGGGATATCTTGACTTGGCGAGAATGGCAGGAACATTATCAGGTGGTGAGGCGCAGAGAATACGTCTTGCGACTCAAATAGGAAGTGGTTTGTCAGGTGTTTTGTATGTTCTAGATGAACCGTCAATCGGTTTGCATCAAAGGGATAATGACAGGTTAATAAAAACACTTTTAAAACTCCGTAATATGGGGAATTCCTTGATTGTAGTTGAACATGATGAAGAAACTATAAGAAATGCGGATTATATCGTGGATATTGGTCCTCAAGCCGGAGTGAACGGAGGGAAAATAGTCTCCCACGGAAGCATTGACGATATCGTTTTAGCAAAAGATTCAATAACGGGAAAATATTTGAGCGGTGAGTATTCAATTCCTGTTCCGAAAAAAATAAGAGAAGGTAATGGGCAGTTTTTACAAATAAGAAATGCTTTCAAAAATAATCTCAAAAATATTGATTTGGATATACCACTTGGTAAAATAGTTGTTCTTACTGGAGTTTCAGGCTCCGGAAAATCAACGCTAATGCAGGATTTGATTTATGAATATGCGATTCATAAACTCAGGAAAAATAAACCAAAACCCCAAGGTGTGGACGAAATTTCAGGATTTGAATATTTGGATAAGATTATAGATATTGACCAATCTCCGATAGGAAGAACGCCAAGATCAAATCCTGCAACATATACGGATGTGTTTACTCCTATTCGTGAATTATATGCAAAAACTAATGAAGCCAAAATGAGGGGTTATAAACCCGGAAGATTCAGTTTTAACGTAAAAGGCGGAAGATGTGAGGCATGCTCCGGTGACGGTGTTTTAAAGATTGAAATGAACTTCCTGTCTGATGTTTATGTAAAATGTGATGTTTGTAAAGGACAAAGATACAATAATGAAACGCTGGAAGTTAAGTATAAAGGAAAATCTATTGCTGATGTTTTGGAAATGAGCGTGAGAGAGGCCTATGAGTTTTTTGAAAACATACCTCAAATTGCCAATAAACTAAAAACACTTGTTGATGTAGGTTTAGATTATATTAAATTAGGGCAGAGTGCTACTACACTTTCAGGTGGGGAGGCACAAAGAATTAAGCTTGCATCTGAGCTTAATAAGAGGGCAACCGGAAAAACCCTTTATCTTCTTGATGAACCTTCTGTCGGCTTGCACTGGTACGATTTGGATAAACTTATAAAGATTATTCAGCAGCTTGCTGATAATGGTAATACAATTTTGATTATTGAACACAACATGGATTTAATTAAAGTTGCCGATTATATTATAGATTTAGGGCCTGAAGGTGGAGATGCAGGAGGCGAAATTGTCGCATGTGGTACTCCAAAAGAAATTTCTCAAAATCCAAAATCCTACACTGGGCAGTACCTAAAACAGTTTTTATAATAAGTCGTTGTGAAAATGTTCTCACAATTAATATCTAAGTTATTTCATAATTACCCTATCTCACATTGTTAATTATTTGCGCGTGTTAACAATTGTAAACAATTGTAAATAATTATCTTAACATAGTGCACAATTTATGTTATTAGTCTATAATGATTCTATAATTTGGTATGCGGTTGTTATATATTATATAGATAAGGGGTTTGCATACCGTAGGGATAGTTTTATATAGAGAATTAACAAATTAAAGAAAGGGTTTTGGGGATATGGCTCTTACAATTAACACAAACATTTCGTCATTAGTAGCTCAGAGAAACTTAAATCATGCTACTAATTCGTTGAACACAGCAATAGAAAGGTTAACCACAGGTTACACAATAAACCATGCTAAAGACAATGCTGCAGGGTATTCAATTTCTAAAATGTGGGTTACACAGCTTGGGTCACTGGATATTGCAGCAGGCAATGCGGCAACCGGCTCAGATATGTTAACAACTGCAGAAGAAAGCTATGGCTTGTTGGTTGATCACCTTCAACGTATCAGAGATTTGACGGAACAAGCAGCAAACGGAACTTATGGTTCACAATCATTGAAGGCAATTCATGCAGAAATCGTTGTTAGGTTGCAGGAAGTTAATCGTATTTCCGCAAATGCTGAATTTAACGGTATTAAATTAATGGATGGTACAGGTGTAAACGCTAATGGCTTAAATTTGCAGGTAGGTTTGTATGCTGATGAAAATAGCAGAATTAATTTGGTTCAAGGATTATTCTCAAGTGCTAACCTGACTGGTTTATTTACGGCAATGTCAGGTATAGCTTCTACAGGTGGAAAGAACTTGCTTGAATTAATACAAGGTGCTAAATCTGATGCTACGGTTTTGGGTTTAAAAGATAATACTAATAAAAGTTTGGAAGCATTCGCTGCTGTATGTTCAGGTCTTAAATTCGACAACGATACTTTGGTATTGCAACAAACTGAGAATTATGAACCGATGCAGATGTTAGAATTTTTGGATGCCGCAATTAATGATATCTCTGATAGGGTAACTAAAATTGGTGCCGCCCAAAACAGAATTACCTCTGCACTTTCGGCTATTGATGTTCAGGCTCAAAATATTACCTCATCATTATCAACATTGCGTGATACTGATGTGGCTAAAGAGTCTTCTAATTACTTACAGGCTCAAATATTACAACAAGCGTCTGCTACGTTGTTATCTACGGCTAACCAATTGCCTAGTGTAGCATTAAACTTGTTATAAAAACGATTGATAAATTTGTTGTTGATTGGGATATGTACTTATATGTGGGATTGTTTTTACAATCCCTTTTTATTTTGTACTACGTACGTAGATAAGGGTCGGGTGACATTGGTCTAAAGCTTAAAAATGTATTTTAAAACTACGGGTCACCCTCAATGGTGAACTTAAGGGTTGGTTCGCACTTGTTGCAAAAGGGTTGGGGCAAAGCAAACCGAAATTAAAAACTTAAGTACATATTGCTGCCATATGGCCTGTAATGGTTGCAAAAAGGATTGTGTTCATCTGCATAGAAAGTTGTGTTTGGCATGCAATAAGAAGGTATATAGTAGCTTCTTTTTGGATAACGTCTTTCCCCTGCAAAATCTTTATACCTGTACTTATGTCTCGGCGGTCGCGGTGGAGGTGGAGTTATAAAATCTGTAGGATTATTATGGGTTGTAATTACAACCCTGTTAACTGATTGTTGTATTGGAGTTGTTATTACCGAGTTCCCATAATTCAAACCTAAATTCACCCTTGGAGTTATATGCGTTGTACGATTTACAGCCGGACAATATGCATATGCAAATGAGGATGTTATAGTTATAGTTATCAATACTGCAATTATGGTTGATTTTTTCATACACTATCTCCGCTGCTTTACATTATAACGAAAAAAATTTTATTTTGTTCATTTTATTATCTGTAGCGCAAGTTTGTTGGTGTATCATATCGGACACCGGTCCTATATGTATAATTGCACAAAGCTCCGGTGTTGTAATTCCCTCCTGCTCCGTTATTGTAGTTTAAATTCATAACTGCTGGCTCTGCTTTTCGGGTAACAGGCAGTGACCCTGCATGCTTTAAGTTTCTCGGACAATCTCTATAACGAAGTGGCGGATCTTTTTCACGGGGTTGTGCGGCGGCAACTGTTAGCAATAATGACAAAAAAATGATTAATAAATTTTTCAAAGGGAGCCTCCTGATAAATTTTACCTGACATAATAAAACCTCTGAAAATTTTTTTTGCTCTATTTATCAATAAAAAAAACGACTCAATGGAGTCGTTCTTTAATCTTTCCCAATTTTTCCTTTTTTCCGCTTCTGTCTGCTGCACTCTTTATCTGATTGCAACGCCATTTCATTTGTAACACAATGTTTTTGTGTATACACTTTTACTTAACTTTTTACAGAACGAATCTTCACAACAACGAATTGCACGGCTGCTATCGTGGTCTGTATCAAGTTATTTTTAATCTAGTAATGCATCTAAGATTGCTGCATTTTTTGTAGCGATAGCTGAAGATTTAACTCTGCTTTTGTACATATAAGTACGCAAAGCTTCTCTGATTAATTCAGATCTTGTTCTGTTTTCACCTTCTGCTACTTGGTCGATTCTGCTTAAGAAATCTTCCGGCATTGAAATAAGTACTCTAGCCATATATTACTCCTTTGTTTTTGTTATAGCGATATTTGATATCCTGTATATATATAAAGTATCAAACATTTAAAAAATTGCTTTTTTTTAATAAATTAATTTACAAAACTTAACATAATATTTTATTGATATGATAAAATCAAGTTATGCAGGAAATTTTAATAGGAAAAACATATAGACATTTCAAAGGGAACATGTACAAAGTTGTTGGTTTTGCAAAACATTCTGAAACCATGGAGGATATGATTGTATATGAATCCTTGAGAAATAATACGCTATGGGTTCGACCAAAGTCTATGTGGAACGAAGTGGTTGATGACAAGGGTACATTGAGGTTTACATTATGCTGACAAAAGAAGTCAGAGAGTGGCTTGATAAAGTACAAAGAGGCTCATATTCATACGAAGATGCAATGGTAGAATTCGCAAAATTTTCGCGTTATTTAACAAGAGAAGAAATTCTCATGCTCAAATCTAAATTAAAAGAGGGGTTTGTGTAAAAATAACATAATAAACACTATTGTGAATCGTTAGCTATATCTTGCAATAATAAAAGAATTATGCAATAATTATTATCAAGGTCAAGCACCTTTGGTTGAGGATGGAGTTTTTGAACTCTTTTTGCTTGCCGGATTTATTATGTTACAACCCTTTGAAAAGGATTTTTTTCACTTATGAGTGAATTTAAACTTAATTATGATTTCTTAAAGAATAATGCGACTCCGGGTAGTTGGAGACGCGGATATGAACTTTATCAAAAAGGCATGATTCTTGAATCTTATCCTGAGAAAAATTTCTTTAAAGCTAAAGTTAAAGGAAATTATCAGGATTTTTATGTCACAGATTTAATTTTTAAAAAGAATAAAATTGAAGCAAGGTGCAATTGTCCGCTTAAAGAGGAGTGGTGCAAACATTCAGTTGCAGTTGCTCTAAAGGCAATAGAAACCGGAGCCTTTGATAAGTGGAACTTAGAGAAGAACGGAGTAGAACCGGACATTACTGATATTGCAGCTCCTCCGATAGAGAATCCTCAAGGGAATTATATATTCCATTTTAACCCCAAAAGACGTCAAAATTTCTTTTCAATACTGGTGCGAGATAGAGCCACAAATAAGATTGTACGTTCATTGGAAACTATTTTAAGGGGGTTAATCGAAATTCAAAAGGTGAATCCGGATTTCTCCTTGAATGATGCTCAAAAAGCAGAGTTGAATATATTCCAGACTCTTTTAAAAATATCGAAACAAGATAAGAAAGCCGGTTGGTATGATATACCGATTACAAAATTTGCTCCTGTGTTCCCGCAAATGGCCGAATTAGAAGAAGTTTTGGATGAAAAAACAAAAGACAGGATAATGTTTACAAATAACATGTGGACTCTTAATCTGGATGTTTCTACCACCAACATAAATGGCGGAACAAATATTGTTTTGGAACTTTTTTGGACACGTCCAGATAAAGAAGAAACATACCCATTTGAAGAAATTAACTATTTTTCAAGGCAGATTAAATGGGGAAGATATCAAAATCTAATATTCCCAATTAACGTTGCCATGAATGAACTCCCGCAGAGTATTATTAAATCTACATTTACGGATTTAAAAGATGCAGATGGCGGTAAATTCGTGTATGAAGAACTCCCTGCTTTACAGGAGATAATGCCAGTTAAAATTGCTGAAAATATAAGTAAATTGCTTTTAGAACACAAGGCTCCTATTAATATTGTAACATTGGGAATAGATTACGACCAATCTCTGAAAGCTTCTTTAGAATTTGATTATTCCGGAACAAGAGTTCCGTATTCTAAGAGTAATGATAAATCTCCTTATTTATCCGTCAAAGATGAGGAGAATGATCTTATTTACTGGATAAAACGAGATTATCAGCATGAACAGATGGCTTATAACATGCTTCTCGCTTGTAAATTTGTTCCGATGCAAACAAACAATTTGGCTTTAGAAAAAGAAAATGCGATAGATTTTTATAATTATTATATTCAACAAGCAGGTGAAGGTTGGAAATTTGAAGAGCATGACGATATGAATTTCTTTAAGCTAATTTCTGAGCCATTCAAAATGTGTGCTAAAATTGATTTTTCTGAAGAATCTGTCGATAGTATGGAAATCCAAATCTATGGGCAGATTGGTGAAGAAATAATCAATTTTGATGACATATATGAAACAATTCAAAGCGGCGAAAAATATGCTCGTGTCCGTAGTTTAGGTTTTGTAGAATACCCTGCGCAAAATATTTATCAAATTATGCGGTCATTTAACTCGTTTGATGCTTATAGAAACGATGACAATACTTTCCTTGTCAAAACGTACCGTGTTGGTTTGATTACAGAACTTCAAAATCAGGGTTTTGAACTTGTAATGAGTGAAAAGTTCCGCAAATTCTGGGAGCAAATTTCAACGTTTTCAACTACTGCAGAAGGTGTTGAATTACCAAAAGAGGTTAATGCACAATTCCGCGAATATCAGGTTAAAGGTTTCAATTGGCTCTGGTTTTTATATCAATATGGCTTAAACGGAATTCTTGCTGATGACATGGGGCTTGGTAAAACACTTCAAGCGTTAGCACTTTTGCAGAAGGCAAAAGAGGTCGACGGGCCGATGCCGACATTGGTAGTTACTCCGACAACAGTAGTATTTAACTGGGAAAATGAAATTGAAAAATTTGCGCCAAGTCTGTCATGTTTAAAAATACAAGGTGCAGATAGAAAAAGTTTATTTAAAGAAATTCCAAATTACGATATCGTTATTACAAGTTATGCGTTGGTAAGGCGTGATATTGAAAAACTAAAAAAATACAAATTCAGATATGTTATTTTGGATGAATCTCAAAATATTAAAAATGCAATTTCGCAAACTGCGCAATCTGTTAAAGAATTACAATCAGATCATAAGCTTGCACTGTCCGGTACACCTATTGAAAACAAACTGGAAGAACTATGGTCTGTATTTGATTTCTTGATGCCCGGTTTCTTGTTTAACGTTGCGGAATTTAATTATCGTTATGTTACTCCTATTATGGAAAGACAAGATAAGACTGTTGAAAAGCGTCTAAAATTGCAGATATTCCCGTTTATTCTACGTCGTATGAAACGAGATGTTGCAAAAGATTTGCCGGATAAAGTTGAAAATATGGCTTACTGTGAACTTACTGATGAACAAAAAGACTTTTATCTTGAAGTTCTTGACAGTACAAAAGAAGAGCTCTTTAAGAGTATTGAACTTAATGGCCTTGAAAAGAGCAGAATGTCAATATTTTCTGCGCTTCTTAGATTGCGCCAAATTTGTTGCCATCCTAAACTTTACGACAAAGAGCACGTTAAGGGCGTAATTCCGTCAGGCAAATTTGAATATCTTAAGGGAATGTTAAGTCAAATTATTGAGGAAAAACACAGAGTGCTTTTATTCAGTCAATTCGTCGACATGCTTGATATAATCAAAGGTTGGCTTGACAGGGAAGGCATACCATATGAATATCTGACAGGTAAGACAAAAGACAGAGAGGGTGCGGTTAATAACTTTAATAATAACCCAAATATTCCTATTTTCTTAATAAGTTTGAAAGCAGGAGGTACAGGTTTGAACTTGACCGGTGCGGATTATGTAATTCATTATGACCCATGGTGGAACCCTGCTGTAGAAGATCAGGCTACTGACCGTGCTTATCGTATCGGACAAACAAAAAAAGTCTTTGTTTACAGACTTATTACAAAGAATACAGTTGAAGAAAAAATTCAGAAGATTAAGGGCAGAAAACGTGACCTTGTTGACAGTGTAGTTTCAATTGATAGAAATATTACCAAATCACTTACGATGGAAGATATTAAAGAAATATTCTCGGTTGATTAAACTATATCCATTTGACCAATCATGTAAAATGAACCGCAAATTATGTTTAGTTTGTCAGGGATTAGAATCAAGTTGTTTGTGTATTGTTTTGCCGGTAGAGGACAGTTCTTCTGTAGTTCTTCAAATGTGCAAGCATTAGGATAATTAAATCCATTCAGGTATATTTCATCTCCCTCTCGAAATAAAATTTCCATCATAGCTTTGTAGGCTTTAGTTTTTAGACACCCAAAAACAAATCTTCGTTTTTTGTTTGGGAAATAGTAATCAAGATTTTCTTTCAGTGCCTTAATGCCGTTTGGATTGTGTGCTGCATCAACAATCAGATTTTTGTTCTTAAAGTATTCAAATCTGTATGGATTTTGAACTTTTGGAAGGGCTTTTAACAAAGTTTCTTCTTTGATTTCTGGAAATAAATGATTAATTGCACACAGTGCAAGAGCAAGATTAGCTGTTTGATGTAATCCTTTAAGTGCAAGCGCATCCAAATATTTTTTTTCTATTGTTGGTGTAATTAAAATTAACATTGAGTTAAGCTCTTCAGCCTTGTCTTTAATGCTTTCATATGGCTCTGAAGTTATAGTGGGGCAATCAGGTTTAATTATACCGGCTTTTTCAAAAGCTATTTTTTCTTTTGTGTCGCCAAGCTTGTCGGTATGATCCAAATCTATATGAGTTATTATTGAGCACAAATTTTGTTTTATTACATTCGTGGCATCAAATCTTCCGCCCATTCCTGTTTCCATAATTACAACATCAACATTATTGTCATAAAAGTATAAAAACATCATAACTGTGAGTATTTCAAATTCTGTTAAGTGCGTATTTAATTCTTTTGTTTTTTTGTATATTTTTTCAAAATATTTGGAAAAGTCTTTTTTAGTAATTTCTATGCCGGAGATTTTAATTCTTTCAGTATATTCATAGATATGCGGACTGGTGTATAATCCTGTTTTAAATCCTGCTTCTTGCAATATTTTGTCAATAATTGTGCAAACAGAGCCTTTTCCATTAGTTCCTGCAACATGGATGAATTTTAATTCATCCTGCGGATTGCCAAAAGCCTCTAAAACTTTAGATATTCTTTCAAGCCCCAATTCTATATAGAACATTCCTTTGGAATGGAGTTTTTCTATTGAATCATTGTAACTAATACTCATAGAACAATTGTACAATAAATGTTGATTTATATAGTATAATATTTATGGTGTAGTTTGAGGGATATTGGATGATTGATACTAAAATCAAACAATTGCGCGATGATTTAAATAAATATGCGTATAACTATTATGTACTTGATAATCCGCTCATAAGTGATTACGAATATGATAATTTGTATAAAGAGCTAGAGGCGATTGAAAAAGAACATCCGGAATTAATTACCCCCGACAGTCCTACTCAAAGGGTAGGTGGAATAAGTACCGGATTTAAGGAACATAAGCACAAATACAGACTATATAGTCTTGATAATACATATAATGCCGAAGAACTTCGTAAATGGTATGAAAGAGTTCAGAAGGAGTGTCCCGGGAAAGTTGAACTTGTGTGTGAATTAAAGATTGACGGACTTGCAATTGCTCTAACGTACAAAGACGGATATTTTGTACAGGGGGTAACAAGGGGTGACGGCATTATAGGTGAGGACATAACACCTAATCTTAAAACAATAAAGGCAATTCCATTGAAGTTGTTTACTCCTGCTGATGTTGAGGTCAGAGGTGAGATCTATATGCCAAAAACTTCTTTTGAAAAACTTAATGAAGAAAGCCTGAAAAGAGGTGAAAAGGTTTTTGCAAACCCAAGAAATGCCGCAGCCGGCTCGTTAAGGCAATTGGACAGCTCAATTACCGCAAAGCGAGATTTATCCATGTTCACTTATACCGCTATAATTGAAAGGGTAAATGGAGATAATGAACTGCCCCAAACACATTGGGATTCGATACAGTTTATTAAAAAACTCGGATTTAAAACAAATCCACATATTAGGCTCGTAAATGATATAGAGGGTGCAATTCAGTTTTGCAAAGACTGGGAAACAAAACGTCTTGATTTGGATTATGCTACAGACGGTGTTGTTATAAAAGTCAACCGTCTAGATTATCAAAATGAACTTGGATTTACTTCTCGTGCTCCAAAGTGGGCGACAGCGTTTAAATTCCCGCCAGAAGAGATATCAACAAAACTCCTGGATATAGAACTTGGTGTCGGGAAAACAGGTGCTATAACCCCTGTAGCCGTTCTAGAACCGGTAAGCCTTGCAGGAAGTGTTGTATCAAGGGCAAGCTTGCACAATTTTGATGAAATCAAAAGGTTAGATGTGAGGATTGGGGACAGAGTTTTAATTAAAAAAGCGGCAGAAATTATACCGAAAGTAATCAAGGTTTCTGATACAGAAGAACATAATAATTTACCTATTTACACTGCTCCTGTAGAATGTCCTGAATGCCGTTCTAAGCTTGTAACCAGAGAGGGCGAAGTGAATTTATACTGTGAAAATCCTGAGTGTCCTTCTATATTGAAGGCAAAACTTGAATATTGGGTTTCAAAAGAGGCTATGGATATAGATTTTATCGGCCCGCAGGTTATTTCACAGTTGTTTGATTTAGGATTGGTTAAAAACCCTGTAGATTTTTACAAATTAACCTATGAGGATTTTTTAAAACTTGATTTAGTAAAGGATAAATCCGCTACAAATATGTACATGTCTATACAGGAAAGCAGAAAGAGATCTTTAGCTAAATTTATTACGGCACTTTCTATTAAGATGGTCGGAAAAGAAACAGCAGATATTTTGGTGAGAGAAATCCCGTCAATTGATGAACTTCAAAATGCTTCTATTGAAACGCTTGCCGCAATCGATGGAATAGGTGATAAGATTGCCAAAAGTATATATGACTATTTTCATGATGAAAATAACTTAAATATGCTAAAAGAATTTAAAGAACTTGGATTCAGCTTTGAAAATACGGTTCTTAATAGGACAAACGAACTGGAAGGAAAAACCTTTGTTCTGACAGGAACATTAAACAGCATGACAAGAGACGAAGCAGGTGATAAAATAAAAATGAGGGGCGGAAAAACTTCCTCGTCAGTATCCAAGAAAACATCGTATGTTGTTGCTGGTGCAAGTCCGGGTTCAAAGTTAGACAAAGCGGAACAATTAGGTGTTATAATATTAAATGAGGATGAGTTTTTAAAACTTATAGGTGAAGGTTAATGAAACATAATATGAATGTTATAGAAATTAGAGGTATTAGAGGTTTAATAATTACAGGATGTGCCATTTGTTGTTTGGCTGTTGGATTTATAGGATTTCCGGGGTGGATATTGATGCATTTATGGAATTATTTAGCTTCTTTTGCAATGGACGTTCCCTCTATTGGAATTATTCAAGGTATTCTTTTATGGGGTATTGTTATTGCATCATATTTTGCATTTAGAAAAGATAAACTAATTGTCTGTGTAAAATCTCCGAGAGGTCTCAATGAAGATGAATTGAAGTCTGTTTTTGCAGACCTAAAGGAATCAACAAAAGAAGATATAATTTTAAAAACAATGCTTAAAGCACGAGAAGCTGAACTAAAGTATAAAACCGAACAAGAAAAAGAATCCGAAGAACAAGAAGTCGAGAAACTGTAGTTTTTTCTATATTTAAAACAGGACTAAGCTTGCCATACATATCCATAATCGTTTAAACTTTTTTTCGAAATTTGTTTTCTCAAGTTTTCTAAGTTTTCTAGTCCCTCTGAAGTTATTATATCGCTAACTTTAGGACTGCCATATTTTAAATATTTAGCTGTAACAATAGGAGAAAATTCAAACCCTTGTGCAGCAAGATTAAAATAGTCTGCAATAAACTCTTCTCTATTCTGTTGACTGTTAGGCATATAATAGTTTTCCGGATTTTTTTTGTAGTCTTTTGCTGCTGTTTTATAATATCTGTCAAGCTTTTTTGCCTTTGTTGGTTGTTTGGTTGACAAAATATTTTCTTGAGCCCGTTTATAGAAAGGATTGTGTTTAAAATAGCCTTCTTTATACGCACGCGCATAGTCACTTTTTAAGGCAATCTGCTCTTCCTTACTTAGATGACATAATGTATGTTCTTTAAATAAATTTTTTACCACGGGAATTTTTTTCAATAGTTTGCCAACGAAAAAAAGCCTGTTATCGTGTCCCATAGCAAATGAAATAGGGAAAAGGTGTCTCTCTAAATGTCCGGTTTCGTGAATTGGAACTCTAAAATCAAGGGTATTAATACATCTCGGGTTATAAATAATAGAACGCTTCATTTGCAGCCCGACTACACCACTTTTTCTGGGCAACATGTGTTCCCAAAATTCTATTTTTTTAGGCATTTCATAACCCTTTTCTTTCAGAAAACTATGAAATGCTTCTGTGAATTCGGTTGTCTGCAGTGTTTCTAATGTTTCTTTTTCAAATCCATTTTTTTTAACAATGGATTTGGCTGTATTTCCTATTTCAATCTTTGTGCAGGAATATTCGTTCAATCGTGCATTCCAATTTTTAGTAATATTGCAATATTGCTTGTAACCAGTTCTGTTGGTTGCAATTCTATTACATATTTTCCCAAGTTCAGTGAATAGATTGATGCTCATATAAATCCCCAATTTATCTATTTATATAAAGTCATCTTTTTTTCATAAATTGCCTTAATATTAAGATATTTTAAGAGGGGAGTAATAACTCTCATCCCCTCAATTTTTATTAATATAACAATTGTTTAAGGAATTTATGCGTTTACGCTTTAGTAACCACACATAACATTTTCAAGCTCTACCAGAGCTTTATTCAAATCGTCATTTACAATCTTGTAGTCAAATTCTTTTGAGCGTTCAATTTCTGTTTTAACCGTGTTGAGTCTTTTTTGAATTGCTTCTTCAGTTTCCGTATGTCGTCCTCTTAAACGTGATTCGAGTTCTTCATACGACGGAGGCAAAATAAATATTAAACAAGCTTCAGGCATTTTTGCTTTAACATTTAGTGCGCCTGTGGTATCAAGTTCAAGAATTAGGTTTTTTCCTTCGGAGAGCTTTCTTTCCACATAAGCCTTTTGAGTTCCGTACATATTGCCTGAAAACTCCGCCCACTCAAGAAATTCATCTTTTTTGATTAAATCTTCAAACTCTTCTTTTGAAACAAAAAAATAATTTTTGCCGTGAACTTCACCATCACGGGGCTTTCTTGTGGTACAAGACACAGATAATTTGAATTCAGGATGTTTATCCAAAAACATTTTCAATAAGGTTCCTTTTCCTACACCTGATGAACCGGATATCACAAATAATTTACCCATTTGCTCCTTTATTCCTCATATTCTTTTAAACTGGCATGGACATTTGTTTCATAACTTTTGTCAACCGAAATCACTAAATCAGTATTTTTTTCTTCTCTTTTATCTGGTTTTTTATTATTTTTATTATTTTTATTTTCTTTTGGTTTTTGAACTATAGGTTTTCCTGCTAAATAAGCATTTGCTATTTCCGGCAAGTCTGCTTTATCTGTGATAACTTCAATATAACAAAGTTTGTCCATAATCTGAGTTACTCTCAAAGCTTTGTCAAAATCGTCTTCTGTTTCGACTTTGGTAGCCCAAACATCACCTTTAAATGCACGTGCAAATTTCGAATAGTCAACTTGCATGATGTCATTGTACGGGCTATCAACTTTGCCGGATAAATATCTTTCTACTGTATATCCGTTATTATTTATAACTATAATTATTGGTTTGACACCGTATCTGCACATATTACCGATTTCCATTGCGGAAATTGAATGAGCCCCATCGCCTGTGATTAGTATAACTCTTGCCTTTGGATTAGCTATGGATGCGCCAAATGCTGCAGCTGTTGCCCATCCAATTGAACACCACAGAAGCTGTGTATGCAGGTCACTGTTTTCGGGTAATTTCATTGGTGCTATTCCGAATGGAATAGTTCCTGTTTCTGCTATTATGATATCTTCGCCTTTTAAAAATTCTTGTAATCTTGGATAAAAGTATTTTGAAGTAAGTTTATCCTTAGATTGTGTTGTTTGTTCATATCCAAACTCTTGTTTATCAATATCATAATTTTTATGACCGATTTTTTTCGCCAGTTCTCTTAAAACATCGGACATTTTTACATTATCATATCGTTCGCCCTCTACATATGTGTATGTTCCATATATAGCAATATGTGAATTGATTTTAAAAGGTAGTGGGTTGCCAAATGAATTAAGATCACCATATATTGCACCAACGGCAATCAAGCAATCTGTTTTTTCCAGGCGATCTTTTGCTAAGGAATTTCCGTATTTGGATAAATAAGTCCCAATATAATTTTCATTATCCATGTTGATAATATTTGCACCCATGAGAAAGTTTGTTACCGGTATTTTGGATTTATTAACGAAATCAACAAACTCTGATTTTGCATCAAATCTTTTTATGAGTGTATCCGCAACTATAACTGGATTTTTTGATTTATTTATTTTTTCGATAATTAAGTTAACAACAGTATCTAATGAATCCGGATTGCTAATCCAGTCATAATCCACACTGCGATTCTGAGTGTCTTTTAATGCAATATCTTCCGGTATTGCAATATAGACTGGCTTTCGTTCTTTAATAAATATTTTTAAGATTCGGTCAATTTCTATTTTTGCACTATCTTTATTTATAAATGCAGATGCCTCTGTTACTGATTTAAATGAATCCATAAAGCCATAAGGCTTCGGTTCCTGAAAATTATGATGGTATAAAGCCTTTCCTTTTAGAATTTCTGTTGATGGTGCACCTACAATGTGAATGACTGGTACATTTTCCGCATAACTGCCTGCAATTGCGTTAATTGCTGATAACTCACCTACCCCATATGTGGTTATCAATGCGCCAAATCCCTTTTGCCGGGCATATCCATCTGCAGCATATCCTGCATTAAGTTCATTTGTGCAGCCTATCCATCTCGTTTTAGGGTTATTTTCAATAGCTTGAATAATGTTAAAATTATAATCTCCGGGCAATCCGAAAAAATCACTAATACCAAGTTCTTCCAGCTTTTTTATTAAATATTCAATAGTATTCATTAAATATGTTCCTTAGACATTATATTTATGATATCAAAAATTGTTATAAAATATCAAGCAGGCAAGTATTTGGGTAAAAATAGTTTATTCTTTTTTAAAACCAATAGGAGAATTTTTCTTATTATCTCGCAATGCAATTGCATTAAGGATGTCTTCCGCAGTTATACTAAGGCTTTGAATATCATCCACGGTAACAGTATTATTTTCCATATTTTCAAATAAACCAGTACGTTCAATGGCTAAATCATGCGCTTGGCCAACTACACCTTCAATAGCGGATCCGGTATAGTTTAATTTTAGCATTTCTTCAAAGATTCCTTTTCGTTCGGTTTCGGAAATATCTAGCTTTAATCTTTTCGTATGAATGTTAAATATTTGTTCAACATCTTCAATTGTTTGAGGAGGCAATACTTCTATGTGAGTACCGAATCTTCCGTCTCTTTTCACGGCTGAATCTAAAACGGCAAAGTTGTTTGTTGCTAGAATCACAAATACTTGTTTGTCTTCCAATTTTATGTCGCTCATAAGTTGCAGAACTTTATTTAGTTCTTTATCGCCGTAGATATCTTTGCTGCCTCTGGCTTTGCATAATGCATCAGCTTCATCAATAAATAATATTGAAGGTTGTCTTCTAATCAAATCATCAAATAGCATTTGCCATTGTTTTTCGGTTTCTCCGACATACATATTTTCCATG
>JAEEGL012114122.1_pt1 | contig 45076 bp, 39 predicted proteins | sample 9134231 | NCBI WGS metagenome assembly JAEEGL01 (sample SAMN16246548, study PRJNA631951) | gut metagenome | biome: gut microbiome; feature: rumen; material: fiber-attached | host: Bos | place: Iran: Karaj | collected 2018-10 | reverse complement strand
GGGCCGCAGATTCTTCTTTTTTACGAACAATTCATCACATAACGAAGAGGAGTGCCTGCAGCGTCTCAGAAAGATCGGTTACGATAAGCCCGGTATGCGCGTGATCATATCATCACACGTTACGATAGATTACCTGAAACGCTTTCGCCCGGGAAAAAGCGTGTATCTTCTCGGGAACGAAAATCTGACAAATGATTTTCTGGAGGCAGGCATCACGCTTGAACAGGAAAATCCGGATATCGTGGTGCTTGGGTTTGATACCACGTTGGATTATGAAAAAATTAACAAAGCCGCACGTTTTCTGGCGGCGGGAAAAGAATATATGGCGACCCACCCGGACGATAACTGCCCGCTGAAAAACGGCTTTATGGTGGATACGGGTTCCATGATGGCGATGTTCCGCCAGTCTACGGGGCGTATGCCAGGTATCATTTTCGGAAAACCCTACGGCTATACGGTGGATTACGTTACGCATCTGATCGGATGTGAAAGGCACGAGATCGCGTTTGTAGGGGACCGGCTTGCCACGGATATCGCCATCGGCGCACAGAACGGATTAAAGACCGCGCTTGTATTTACCGGCGTAACCTCGCCGTCGCAATACGAGCGAAGCGGCATCAAGGCGAGCGCAGCGTTTGAAAACATCGGCGCGCTCGGCAAAGTTTTACTTGATAATTATACGGAGGGATAAATACTATGGCAGAAGAAATCAAACGCAGCTGGTACAAGGAAATGGCAGTTTATCAGGTATGGCCCCGTTCGTTTGCCGACGGCAACGGCGACGGTATAGGCGACCTGAAGGGCGTGCTTGAAAAACTGGACTATATCAAAAGCTTAGGGGTGGACGCCATCTGGTTTTCGCCTCTGTATAAGAGCCCGCAGAAGGATTACGGTTATGATATTGCCGATTACCGCGATATCCAGCCCGAATACGGTACACTTGACGATTTTAAAGCCGTACTGAAAGGCGCCCACGACAGAGGCATGCGCGTTATTATGGATCTTGTGGTGAACCACACGTCCGATCAGCATGAATGGTTCAAAAAGAGCATTGAAGATCCCACCGGCCCTTATCACGATTATTATTTCTGGCGCAAGGGCAAAGGCAAGCGTGCTCCCAATAACTGGATGAGCACCTTTGCGGGCCCCGCGTGGGAATATAACGAAAAGCTGGATGAATACTATCTTCATCTGTTCGCCATAGAGCAGCCGGATCTGAACCATGACAATCCGAAAGTGCGTGAAGAAGTAAAGGATATCATGCGCTATTGGCTGGATATGGGCGTAGACGGCTTCCGTGAAGACGTGATCACGTTTATCTCCAAAAAAGAGGGCCTGCCCTCCAGCCCGTATTATTTCCCGATCGGCACCGGCATCGAAAACTATATGCACGGTCCGCATCTGGATGAGTATCTTGCCGAATACCGGCATGACGTGCTTGATAAGTACGATTGTATGACGGTTGGCGAAGCGCCGATGATGACCACGAAGAAGGCGCTGCACCACATCGCCGAAGGCCCCGATCAGCAGCTCAATATGATGTTCCATTTTGAGCATATGGCGGCAGACTGCCTGTTTCTGAGCTGGATCAGAACCAAGTTTGACCTGAAGAAACTGAAAAAGGTATACACCCGCTGGCAGAAGGATCTGTACGGCAAGGCATGGAACGCCCTTTATATCGAGAACCACGATCAGCCCCGTATCATCAACCGTTACGGCAGCGTGAAATTCCGTGAAGAGAGCGCGAAGATGCTTGCCACAATGTATATCTGCCAGTCCGGTACGCCCTTTATCTATCAGGGGCAGGAGATCGGCATGCTCAATATGCCGCTTGATGATATCAACGATTACGTTGACGTTTCCACTCTCAATAACTATAAGGTAGCAAAAGCGCTTCTCGGTGAGAAGAAGGCGATGGATCTTGTGCATTACGCCTCCCGCGATAACGCCCGTACGCCGGTACAGTGGAGCAGCGAAAAGAACGCCGGGTTCACCACCGCTGAGAAGCCCTGGTTCTTTATCAATCCCAATTACACCGAGATCAACGTAGCGGCGCAGGAAAACGACCCGAATTCGATACTGAACTATTACAGAAAGCTCCTGAAGTTCCGTAAAGAAAACGATATAGTGATTTACGGCTCTTATGAAGAGTATTACGCAAACAGCAGCGAACTGTTTGTTTACGGACGTTTCCTCGACGATAAAAAGATGCTTGTGGTAAACTCCTTTTCTGAGAATAACGTGGCGTTCAGGGCGCCGGACGGCTTTGACCTCGGCAGCGGCAAACTGATGCTTTCAAACTATGAAACTTGCGGTGTTGTGAACAATGGTTTTACGATGCGTCCGTATGAAACGCGCGTTTATCTGTTTGATTGATATTTTTTGATTTGAAAGGATATGCTGCGTGATTATAAAAAAACAGGCGTATTTTACATCCGATAACAGAATCAGCAAAATCATGGCGCTCATTTGGCAGGACGACGCTTCCGTGCCGATGGGTGTTGTTCAGATCGTTCCGTCATTCGGCGACCATATCGGCAGATATGACGCGTTTGCCCGGTATCTTGCAGAACACGGCTTCCTTGTGTGCGGAGCCGATCATATGGGGCACGGCGGCAGCGTGCAGACAAAAGAAGAGCTGGGCGCGGTGAATCCCGACGCACATCTTACGGTGCTGCGCGATATGAATACGCTTCATCGTATTATGGCGAAGAAATACCCCGATATACCTTATTATATCATGGGCATCGGCGTGGGTTCTTTTGCAGCTCGCATTTATGCAGGTGCGTTTGCCGATCTGCTTACGGGTGCGGTATTTGTGGGCTGCGGTCAGATGCCTGATTTCGTATGGGCATTTGCCGATCCGCTCAATACGCTGCTTGAACGCCTGCCGAGAGAGCTTTCCTCCGCCGCAGCGCCGAACGTGCTTTTCGGAAAGCTTACGAAACGCGTTTATAAAGATAACAGCGAACTTTCGTGGCTCAGCAAAAGTGAAGAAACCCTTGTTGATTATATCGCAGATCCGTTAACAGGGTTTACGATGACGCGTGAACTTACCGCAGCCATGCTGCAGATTTTGCTGAAGGGAAGCGAACGGAAAAACGCGGATATGCTTCCCGCAGATTTTAAGGTGATGTTCGTTTCCGGAGCGAAAGACAGCATCGGGTTTTTCGGGCGCGGCGTGATATCCGCTTCAGATCTGTATGCGGCAGCGGGGCTGGATCCTGAAGTCATTTTGTACCCGACGGACAGGCATGATCTTCTGCATGAGTCTGACAGCGAAAAGGTTTTTGAAGATATTCTGAAATTTTTGAAAAAGTAATTCTTGTTTTAAGGTATAGTTTTATGTCACTTGTTAAAATGAAGCCGCTTCTTCTGGAGGCGGAAAAAGAAAACAGAGCCGTTGGAGCATTCAGTGTAGGCAACATGGAAATGGTAATGGGTGCGGTAAAAGCGGCTGAAGAGCTCAATACGCCCATTATTCTGCAGATCGCAGAGAAACGGCTGCACAATTCTCCGCTGGAGTTGATGGCGCCGATGATGATCAGTGCCGCAAAGCATGCAAAGGTTGATATTGCCGTGCATCTTGATCACGGCCTTACGGTGGAATGCATAAAGGCTGCTTTGGGATACGGGTTTACTTCGGTGATGATGGACTGCTCATTGCTGCCGCTGGAAGAGAACATCCTGCAGACAAAAGCAGTGGTTGCATTGGCAAAAGAATCAGGTGCAACCGTAGAAGCGGAACTCGGCGTTGTAGGAGGCAACGAGGGCGATACGGCAGAACATATCATTAGCTGTACAGATCCGGCTGTTGCCGCCCGTTTTGAAACAGAAACAGGTATCGATGCGCTGGCCGTAGCCATCGGCAATGCGCACGGCAATTATCCTGTGCTTCCGGAACTTCGTTTCGACGTACTTGAAGCAATCGATAAGGTAACGAGTATTCCTTTGGTTCTTCACGGCGGTACCGGCATTACGGATGAGATGTTCCGCAGGGCGATCTCTCTCGGTATACGAAAGATCAATATCGCAACGGCCAGTTTCGACGCGCTTGCAAAGGCATCAAAAGATTTTACCGCACAAATGAACATCCCCGATTATTTCGGGCTTTCGGAGGCCTGCGCGGAAGCTGTTTATAACAATGTAAAACGGCACATTCTTGTGTTTCATAACAGAAAAAATGAAAGGAAAAGAAGAGCAGAATGAAATACATCGAATTTGACAAAAGCAAAAAGTACGATCTGATCCTTGTAGGCCGTGTCGCCGTGGATCTTAACCCTGTGGACTATTATTGCCCGCTGAACGAAAGCACTACGTTCAAACGTTATCTCGGCGGCTCCCCGGCAAACATTGCGGTCGGGTTAGCGCGCCTCGGCAAAAAATGCGGCTTCATTGCCCGCGTTTCGGACGACCAGTTCGGTACGTTTGTTACCGATTTCTTTGATAATGAAGGCATCGATACTTCGCATATCGTTCGCTGCAAAAACGGTGAAAAGATCGGCCTTACCTTTACGGAGATCAAAAGTGAAACCGAATCCAGCATTGTGATGTACCGCAACGAGGCTGCGGATCTGAAGCTGGATCCCGCGGACGTGGACGAGGATTATATTAAGCAGGGCGCCGCCGTGCTGATCTCCGGCACAGCGCTTGCCGAGAGCCCCTCAAGAGAGGCAACGCTGAAGGCAATGCTGCTGGCAAAGAAAAACAATATTCCGGTGATCTTTGTTCTTGATTACCGTGCTTATAACTGGAAATCTGACGATGAGATCTCCGTATATTATTCTCTTGCAGCTGCCAATGCCGATATGATCATCGGTTCCCGCGTGGAGTACGATTTTGCCGAGCGTTTTGAAGGCCTTGACGGTACCGATCTTGCCTCTGCCTCTTACTGGCAGAATAAGGGCGCAAAGATCGTGATCGTTACCCACGGCAAAGAGGGATCCACCGCTTATACCTGCGACGGGCAGAGCTTTTCGATCCGTCCGTTCCCCGTAAAGCTACTCAAGAGCTTCGGCGGCGGCGACGGGTATACATCCGCGTTCTTGTTCAGCCTGTTTGAAGGCAAAGAGATCATCGATTGTCTTGAATTCGGTTCCGCATCTGCTGCGATGCTGGTCGCTTCCCATGCCTGCAGCCAGGATATGCCGAACGTAGCCCAGGTGGAAGCGTTTATCCGTAAAGAAAAAGAAGAATACGGAGAAATGGTAGCACGTGTATAATTCGGAATTCGGAATCCGGAATTCGGAATCATAAAAAGGGTTTTGAGTTCCATTTTCCTGATTCCTCATATATGGAGGAATTCAAATGTTTTTTTATCCGGAATTTGATGAAAACAAAAAAAAGACGCTCTGTGAAATGAACGGGCTGAACGGCGATATGCTGATGAATATCTATGTAAAGCGTCTTTCCGCAGGCGAGAGCATTAAACTGTGCGACGATAAAAATGAAACCGCCGTGATGCTTGTGGAAGGGGAAGTAACGTTTTCATGGGACGGCAGGGAAGAGACCGGTAAGCGGCTGAATCCCTTTGAAAAAAAGCCCTATGCGCTTCATGTGCCGAAAAACACTGCAATCTGCATTTCAGGTTTGGCCGACAGTGAGATCATCATAGAGCAGACGGATAACGATACCGATTTCGCGCCTGTTTTCTATACGCCGGATGATATTCTGTATCAGGAGTTCGGCAAAGGGCAGTGGGGCGGCGCCGGGCACCGCATCGTTTCAACGGTGTTTGATTACGATAACGCGCCTTATTCCAATCTTGTGCTCGGCGAGGTGTTTACGCAGCCCGGCAAGTGGAGCAGTTATCCGCCGCATCACCATCCGCAGCCGGAGGTCTATTATTACAGGTTCGATCATCCGCAGGGGTTCGGCGCATGCTATCTCGGTGAAAACGTATTCAAGAGCAAAGACGGCTCTTATGCGTGCATTCAGCCCGGCGACAGCCATCAGCAAGCCGCTGCGCCCGGTTATGAAATGTATTATGTATGGATGATCCGTCACCTTGACGGTGATCCGTGGTATAAAACAACGCGTATTGTTGACGAAGAGCATAAATGGCTCGTAAACGGATAATTCAGCTATGATTATTTTATCTACATATAAGGAGGTCATTATTAATGCCCAGAATGACGACTGCACAGGCGCTGGTTAAGTTTTTGGATAACCAGTATGTTTCTTTTGACGGCAAAGAGACCAAGTTCGTGGACGGTATTTTTACGGTATTCGGCCACGGTATCGTTGTAGGTCTCGGTCAGGCGCTGGATGAAGATCCCGGCGAACTGAAAGTTTATCAGGGGAAGAACGAGCAGGGAATGGCACACGTTGCCGCTTCCTATGCGAAGATGAACAACCGCCGTAAGATCATTGCGTGCGCTTCATCCATCGGCCCCGGTTCCGCCAATATGGTTACGGCTGCAGCCACAGCAACGGTAAATAACGTGCCGCTGCTTCTGTTCCCGGCCGATACCTTTGCGACCCGTCAGCCCGATCCGGTGCTGCAGCAGTTTGAGCAGGTGGATTCGCTTTCTATCACCACCACAGACGCGTTCCGCCCCGTTTGCCGGTATTGGGACCGCATTACCCGTCCGGAACAGCTGATGAGCGCCATGATCAACGCAATGCGCGTGCTCACCGATACAGCGAATACCGGCGCGGTTGCCATTGCCCTTTCACAGGACGTGGAAGGCGAGAGCTATGATTTTCCCGAGAGCTTTTACGCAAAACGCGTGCATAAGATCACCCGTATCGTTCCTTCTCCCGACGAGCTGAATGATATTGCCGAGGTGATCGCATCCGCCAAAAAGCCTCTTCTGATCGCAGGCGGCGGCGTGCGGTATTCCGAAGCCGGTAAAGCGGTTGAGGATTTCTGCGAAAAATTCAATATTGCGTTGGCTGAAACGCAGAACGGTAAATCAGCAGTGCTTTCTTCCCATAAGCTGAACCTCGGCGGCGTGGGCGTAACAGGCAACCTTGCCGCGAATACAATTGCCAAAGATGCGGACGTTGTGATCGGCGTAGGTACGCGCTTCTCTGATTTCACCACGGCATCCAAATCCCTGTACCGTGACGACGTGAAGTTTGTTACGATCAATACCGACCGTTTTGACGCTTATAAGCTTGACGCGGTGAAATGCGTTGCCGACGCCAAACTTGCCATTGAAGCCCTCGATGCGATTCTTTCGGCAAAAGACTACCGTGCCGCATATACCACTGAGATCGCCGATGCGAAAAAAGCATGGGATGAAGAATATGCCCGCCTTGCCGAATATCACTATGGCGTAGGTTTTGAACCTCTGATCAAGGCGCGTTACGCGCCTACCATTGAGGAATTTATTGCGCTTTACGGTTCCGCTCTGACCCAGACTGAAGCTTTGCTTGCCATTCGCAAACTGATCCCGGACGACGCCGTGGCGGTCGCTTCCGCAGGCTCTCTGCCGGGCTGCATGCAGCGGCTCTGGACCAGCGACGAGCGCGACAGCTACAATATGGAATATGGATATTCCTGCATGGGTTATGAGATCGCCGGCGCTCTCGGCGCAAAGATGGCAAAACCGGATAAAGAAGTGTATTCTTTCTGCGGCGACGGTTCTTATCTGATGCTCCATTCGGAGCTTCTCACCTCTGTTCAGGAGGGCAAGAAGATCAACGTAATGCTCTTTGACAACGCCGGTTTCGGCTGCATCAACAACCTGCAGATGGGCAACGGTATCGGCAACCTTGCAACGGAATTCCGCAAACGTGACGAAAACGGCGATCTGCTCGGCGATCTGCTTGAGGTGGATTACGCAATGAGCGCAGCGGGTTACGGCTGCAAGACATATAAAGCGCGTACCATGGAGCAGCTTGTTGCCGCGATAGAAGACGCGAAAAAGCAGACCGTTTCCACCCTTATCGATATCAAGGTCCTGCCGAAATCGATGACCGACGGTTACGGCGCATGGTGGCACGTGGGCATCGCTTCCACCAGCGCGAAAGAAAGCGTACAGGAAGCGTATAAGAATAAATCAGAAAATTTAAGCAAAGCGAGGAAATATTAATGCTGAACAAAGAAAAAGTGAAACTCGGTATTGCACCGATCGGCTGGACCAACGACGACATGCCCGATCTCGGCGCTGAAAACACGTTTGAGCAGTGCGTTTCGGAAATGGCGTTGGCAGGATTTACCGGCTGCGAAGTGGGCAATAAATACCCGAAGGATACCGCCGTTCTGAAAAAGGCGCTTGAACTGCGCGGTATGCAGATCTGCAACGCATGGTTCTCCGCATTTCTTACCACGAAGCCTTACGAAGAGGTTGAGGCTGATTTCATCAAGCATATCACTTTCCTGAAGGAAATGGGCGCAAAAGTAGTAGGTATTTCCGAGCAGGGGCATTCGATACAAGGCACGGATCTGCCGATTTTTGAGGCAAAATACGTTATGAACGGCGCAGAGTGGGATCTTCTTTGCACCGGCCTCAACAAACTCGGTAAAGTTGCAAAGGATATGGGTATCGCTCTTACGCTGCACCACCATATGGGCACCGTGGTTCAGACCGCGGCTGAAATAGACCGCATGATGGAGAATACCGATCCCGAGCTGTTCAGCCTGCTGTTCGATTCTGGCCATCTGGCTTACTGCGGCGAGGATTATATGGCCGTGCTCAGAAAATACGCTAAGCGCATCAAGCACGTACATCTGAAGGATATCCGCCCGGACGTGATCGCGAAGGTAAAGGCGGAGCATCTCAGCTTCCTGCAGGGCGTAAGGCTCGGCACCTTTACAGTGCCCGGCGACGGCGCGATCGATTTCGGCCCCATTTTTGACGTGCTTGCCGAAAACGATTACGAGGGCTACGTGCTGGTGGAAGCGGAACAGGATCCCGCAATCGCGAATCCGCTGGAATATGCCATCAAAGCGAGAAAATACATTGCCGAAAAGGCTGGATTATAAAAGGAGAGCTACCAATGCCTGAAAAACTGAAGTATTTCGTAAACGGTGAATACGTTGAATCAAAAGCCGAAAAGTATTATGAACTGCACAATCCTTCTACGGGTGAGATCACCGGGTATGCGCCCAACTGCACCCCTGATGAAGTAAACGCCGCCATCGCAGCTGCCAAAGCAGCGTACCCGGGCTGGAGCGCAACGCCGCCGATCAAACGCGCACAGATCTTATTCAAAGTACGTGAGTTGCTGATCGAGCATATGGAAGAGCTTACCTATCTCGTTGCAGAAGAAAACGGCAAGGTATGGTCTGAAGCGGAAGGCGACGTTCTGAAAGCGAAAGAAGGCACGGAACTTGCCACGCAGGTTACTTCTCTCATGATGGGCGAAAGCATTATGGATGCTTCCCGCGGGTTCGATACAACGCTCTACCGTGAGAGCATCGGCGTATTTGCCGGTATCGTTCCGGTGAATTTCCCCGCAATGATCCCCTTCGGCTGGATGGTGCCGGTTTGCGTTGTATGCGGCAATACCATGGTGATCAAAGCCGCTTCGCTGACTCCCAGAACCGCGCTTCGCATTGCCGGTCTTTATAAAGAAGCCGGTATGCCCGACGGCGTAGTGAACATCGTTACCTGTTCCCGCCATGAGATCGACCTGATCCTTGAGCATCCTGATGTAAAGGGAATCACTTTCGTCGGCTCTACGCCCGTTGGCAAACTGATCTATGAAAAGGCTGCCAAAAACGGCAAACGCGTTCAGTGCCTTACCCAGGCCAAGAACCATGCGCTTGTGATGAGCGATACGCCCATCGAACGTACCGTTGCAGGCGTTATCAATTCCGCTTTCGGCTGCGCAGGGCAGCGCTGCATGGCGCTTTCTTGCTGCGTTGTTGAAGAGGCGATCGCAGATGAATTCGTTGCCGAACTCAAGAAGCAGGCGTCCAAAATCAAAGTTGGCCCCGCGTACGATAAAACAAGCAAGCTCGGCCCGATCACCTATGAGAAACATTGGCATGAAGTGCTTGCCGATATCGATAAGGGTGTTGCAGAAGGCGCAGAGCTCGTTCTGGACGGAAGAAACTATAAAGTTGAAGGCTATGAGAACGGTTATTACGTTGGTCCCACGATTTTTGATAAGGTTACCGAGGATATGACCATCGGCCGAGACGAGGTGTTCGGCCCCGTGCTCTCCATCAAGCGGTGCAAGGATTTCAACGAAGGCCTTGCCATTATGAACGCGAACCCCTATGCTAACGGCAGTGTGATCTTTACACAGAACGGCTATTTCGCACGTGAGTTTGTCCGCCATACAGACGGCGGCATGGTCGGCGTGAACGTGGGCATTCCTGTGCCAATCGGATTCTTCCCGTTTGCGGGCCATAAGCAGAGCTTTTTCGGCGATCTGCACTGCCTCGGCAAAGACGCTTACCGCTTCTATACCGATTCCAAGTGCGTTACCACCCGCTGGTTCGACGAAGAAGAAAAGACAAACAAAAACGTTTCCACCTGGGACGGAACAATATAAAATATAATCACTTATCAGTAAAAAGGAGAACTGTAAATGCTGAATATTGGTATTATCGGCGCCGGCCGTATCGGAAAAGTACATCTTGAATCCATTTCTTACCACGTTAAAAACGCCGTTGTTAAGGCGGTTGCGGATCCCTTTATGAACGACGAGACCCGTGCGTTTATTGAGGGCTTCGGCGTTGAGAACATTTATACGGACTATAAAAAGATCCTTGAAGACAAGGATATCGACGCGGTCCTTGTATGTTCTTCCACCGATACGCACGCTTCCATTTCGATTGAAGCAATCAAAGCAGGGAAGCATGTTTTCTGCGAAAAACCGGTGGATCATTCCGTTGAGAAGATCCAGGCTGTTGCGGATACGCTTGCCGCGAATCCCGGCATTAAGTTCCAGGTCGGTTTCAACCGCCGTTTCGACCATAACTTTGCCGCCATCCGTGCGGCGTATGACGCAGGCAAGATCGGCGAGGCGCATATTCTGAAGATCACGTCACGCGATCCCGAGCCGCCCAACCCGAAATATATTGCCGTTTCGGGCGGAATTTTCCTGGATATGACCATCCATGATTTTGATATGGCGTGTTTCCTCACCAACGCGGACGTGGAAGAGATCTACGTGAACTCCGCCGTTCTGGTGGATCCCGCAATCGGCGAACAGGGCGACGTGGATACCGCGATCATTACGATGAAGATGAGCAATGGCGCGCTTGCGGTGATCGATAATTCCCGCCGCGCGGCATACGGTTACGATCAGCGTGCGGAGCTGTTCGGCTCCAAGGGTATGGTTGCAACCAGCAACGATACGCTTTCTTCCGCTGTGATCGCCGATGTAAACGGCGTTACGGGTGAAAAGCCGCTCTTCTTCTTCCTCGAAAGATATATGGCCTCTTTCAGCGAAGAGATGCGCCAGTTTGTTGACGCCTGCCTGAACGACAAAGAGGTTCCTGTGGGTATCCATGCCGGTATGCAGAGCGTTAAGATCGGCCTTGCCGCAAAGAAGAGCGTTGCAGAGCATCGTCCTGTAAGGCTTAGCGAGATTTGATTGCAGAAAAGATATTATTACGAAAAAGAGGTTTTTGTTATGGATAGAAGCCTGTTGAAAACAAACGCAAAGAAACAGCTCGGCGGCGGTATTTTCAAAGAAAACTGGCTTATGAGCATTGTTGTATTGCTTATAGAAGGCGCGATTCTTTCCGCAGTCAGCTTTACCGGTGTAGGTGCGCTTCTTTTAATGGGTCCGTTTATGTACGGCGTCAGCAAGATATTCTTAAATCTTGTTTACGGTGAAACGAAAATCAATCTGGATTCTTTATTCGACGGGTTCAGAGACGATTTCGGCGGAACGCTTCTTATAGGACTTATGGAAACCATATTCATCATGCTGTGGAGCATGCTGCTGATCGTTCCCGGGATCATAGCCTCTTACAGTTATGCAATGGCGTTTTATATCAAGGTGGATCATCCCGATTACGATTGGCAGGCATGTATAAAATCCAGCAAAGAGATGATGAAGGGGCATAAGTGGGAACTGTTTGTTCTTGATCTGAGTTTTATCGGATGGATCTGCGTTGGATTCCTTACGTTTGGCATCGGTTTGTTCTGGGTATCGCCTTATATGGAAGTTACAAGAGCGAATTTTTACGCGTATCTTGCAGCGCAATCAAATAATACTGCCGAAGAATGATTCTGTGCTTATGGAAAGGAGCAGATGATCATGGACAGAAAAATGCTGAAGTATAACGCCCGGCAGCAACTGGGCGGTGGGATCTTTCAGGAAAACTGGCTGCTCGGTCTGGTTGTAATGCTTATTTATATGTCGATCGCAGGTATGGCTGCATCGTTCGTATCGGGTATTACCGGAGGGTTTGGCGCCTTTTCAAGCGTATTTTCCTTTGTATCGTCAGATTCGTTTTCTTATACCGTAGAAGGTTCAGATATCCCGATATCCCAGGCTATGAGGCTGTTTATGCCGTTCTATCTCGCTTCCGTCGGTTCGGGGCTTCTGGTAAATATTCTGGTCGCTCTTCCTTTAACTTACGGTGTTGAAAAAACGTTTCTTGACCTTGTGATGGGCGGTGAAAAACCAGAGATCAATACGCTGTTTTCCGGTTTTCGCAAATACGGGGAAGTTGTATTGCTCGGCTTTATGAGATATCTGTTTACTTTTCTCTGGAGCCTGCTGTTCATTATCCCCGGCATTATTAAAACGTTTGCTTATGCTTTGTCGTATTACGTAAAGATCGATCATCCGGAATATACGTGGCAGCAGTGCCTGAAAGAAAGCGAACGGCTCATGAAAGGCTATAAGTTTTCTTACTTTGTTCTGATGCTGAGCTTTATCGGCTGGTACATCGTAGGCGCGTTTGCGCTGGGCATCGGCGGGCTTTGGGTATATCCTTACCAGTATTGCACCGAGGCCAATTTCTATGCATGGCGCGTTGCGAACGATACTAACGCACAGCCCGAAGTATATCAGGCGAATTACAGCCCTGTTGCAGACAGTAATGTTGCTGACGATGAACCGATCCCTCAGGCGGATGAAGAAGTGCAGAATACTGAAAGCTTTGATAACACCGCAGAACAGACGGTCGCAGAAGATTTCAGGGAAAACGCAGCTCCGGTCGACATCGGTCCGGCGGTATCTTCGGAACTGCCCGCTACGGATGAGATGCCTGAGACGATCGATTTCTCCGAGTCTTCAGAGATCCCCGAGGAATCCGTGATAACCGATGAGAATACCGATTTGCCGGATACTTCCTCGGAAACCGAAGAGTAAACCGGTACAGTAACAATTTATTTAAGAAAGCTGTTTTCCTGTGATGGGAAAGCAGCTTTTTGTCTTTATAAATAAAACAAAGATTTATTGAAGCAGCAACGGTTGAATCTGACGTCCCTGCAATGCCTCAATAATCGCATCTGCAGTGCGTGAAAAATCGGCAACAATGGAGTTCGGTTTTTCTTCAGGCGCGTCTTGCCGGTAAGGGACGAAAAACACGTTCTTGTAGTTTTGCAACATCGCTATGTTTTTTGCCGCGCCTGCAAGCGCGTCGTTTGAGGATATAGCGATCAGAAGAGGGCGAAGGTTTCTGAGATGTGATTTCGCAGCCATGGTTACAGGGGTATCGGCGATACCGGATGCAAGTTTCGCAAGCGTATTGCCGGTGCAGGGTTCAATTAAAAGAATATCCAGTGCTTTTTTTGGCCCTATTGGTTCCGCATCCGTAAGCGTTGCGATAATACGATTTCCGGTGATTTTTTCGATATCATTTCTGAAGGTTTCTGCTTTTCCGAAACGTGTGTCAAGAGAATAGGCGTTATAACTCATGATCGGCGTTACATTGTGGCCGGCGTCAACAAGCCTCTGCATTTCAGGCAGAACCCTACGAAAAGTGCAGAACGAGCCGGTAAGAGCAAAACCGACGTTAAGGGGATGCATTCTTTGTCACCTCCCGTTCTATGCGTAATATCGTTTCAGCAATGAATCTGCCTGCGCTTTCCGGCGCGTATTTACCGGGCAGCCCGGAGGCAAGATAATAATTCATTCCAAGTTTGACAGCGGCGTCGGCGTCGATACCGTAAGGCGCGCCTGCGGCTTCGATCAGAAGGCATTCGTGATTCAGGTTCCCAAGTTCGGTTTCGTGTATGATTTTGCTCGGTACGGTATTAATCAGCGCACTGAAACACTCTTTTTCATTTGTCAGTCTATCAAGCGTTTCAGCAGAGATCCCAACTGTTCTTGCTTTGGCACGTTGAACCGGATCCCTTGCGAACACAGTAATGTTTGCCCCCATCGTTTTGAGGCTGCGTGCCAGATAAAACCCGATCCGCCCGTATCCTGTTATTGCAATCTCAGCGCCGAACAGAGCGCAGGGAAGTTTGCCGATCAGAATGCCTGTAAGCGCTTCCGCTGTCAGCATGGCGTTATACAGTATCAGCGGCATATCTTTATAGTAATCTAAAATTTCGGCGCCTTTTTCCCGTAAAGAAGCTGCGGCAGCGGGGGAGAGCATTCCTGCAAAAATCCGTTGTTTTTCTGAAATGTTTTCAACAACGGTTTTTATCCGGATAGGGTTTTTGCTGAACGGCGCGTGGATCAGATCACCGTTTTTGCTGAACGGCAGGCCGAAAATAAGCGTATCCGCCTGTAATGCAGTTATCAGATCTGTTTCAGAAAAAGTGTGCGGTTTTTTTTCGAGAAGCTCTGATCCTGCATATTCAACGGGTAACCCCACAGAAGCAAGATGCAAAGCTGTATAATATAAGCGTGTGTCGCCGCCGATCACCGCATATTTCTTTTTTTGATTCATATGTTGTTTACCTCCTCACGGTAAGTATATGCCGGAAGGAAAGAAACGGTGCCGTATACAGGCAAAATCCACTTGACAAACACATGCTGTTATTTTATTATATAATAGTTATATTATTATTTTGCGAGGCAATGATATGTACGAAAAAGTATCAACAAACCTGAATTTCGTAGAACGCGAAAAAAAGATAGAGCAGTTCTGGAAGGACGAGCATATCTTTGAAAAAAGCATAGAATCCCATAAAGAAGACAAATCTTACGTCTTTTACGACGGCCCGCCCACGGCGAACGGCAAACCGCATATCGGGCACGTACTTACACGCTGCATCAAAGACCTGATCCCCCGTTACCGCACGATGAAGGGCTGCATGGTGCCGAGAAAAGCCGGTTGGGATACGCACGGCCTTCCGGTGGAAATCGAGGTTGAAAAGCTTCTGGGGCTCGACGGCAAAGAGCAGATCGAAGAATACGGTCTCGCGCCCTTTATTGAAAAATGCAAGGAGAGTGTGTGGAAGTATAAGGGCATGTGGGAGGATTTCTCTTCCACCGTTGGCTTCTGGGCCGATATGGAGAATCCCTACGTTACTTACCATAACGATTATATCGAATCAGAATGGTGGGCGCTGAAAACCATATGGGACCGCGGCCTGCTTTATAAGGGCTTTAAGATCGTACCTTACTGCCCGCGCTGCGGCACGCCTCTTTCTTCTCATGAAGTTGCGCAGGGCTATAAAACGGTAAAAGAGCGCAGCGCCATCGTCCGCTTTAAGGTAAAGGGTGAAGACGCGTATTTCCTCGCATGGACCACCACGCCCTGGACGCTTCTTTCCAACTCCGCTCTTTGCGTGAATCCGGGTGAGGATTACGCCACGGTAAAAGCAGCGGACGGTTACACCTATATCCTCGCAAAAGCGCTGCTCGATACCGTTCTCGGCCATCTTGCCGATAAAGAAAACGGTACCCCTGCATATGAGATCATTTCCGTATGTAAGGGCAAAGATCTTGAATATAAAGAATACGAGCCTCTTTATGCCTGCGCTGCCGAAGCAGCCGAAAAACAGCATAAAAAAGCGCATTTTGTGATGTGCGACGATTACGTAACGATGTCTGACGGTACCGGTATCGTGCACTGTGCGCCTGCTTTCGGTGAAGACGACGCCCGAGTCGGCAACCGTTACGATCTGCCGTTTATTCAGTTCGTTGACCTGAAAGGTTATATGACGGCGGAGCCTTTTATCGGCAGCCGTGCCAAACCCAGCGAGAAGGAGCTTAAAGAGGGCGTACAGAGTGCAGACCCGCTGTTCCTGAAAGATCTGGACGCCCGTGGCCTGCTGTTCAGCGCGCCGAAGTTCGAACATGATTATCCCTATTGCTGGCGCTGCGACACGCCGCTGCTCTATTACGCACGTGAATCGTGGTACATCAAAATGACCGCGGTGCGCGATGACCTTGTTCGCAATAACAATGCCATCAACTGGATCCCCGAAAGCATCGGCAAGGGCAGATTCGGCAACTTCATCGAAAACGTGCAGGACTGGGCGCTTTCGCGCAACCGTTACTGGGGCACGCCGCTCAATATCTGGGAGTGCGGCTGCGGCCACAGGCACTGTGTAGGCAGCATCAAAGAGCTGAAGGAAATGAGCGATAACTGCCCGGATGATATCGAGCTGCACCGTCCCTATATCGACGCTGTGACCATCAGATGCCCCAAGTGCGGCGGCGTGATGAAGCGTGTGCCCGAAGTGATCGACTGCTGGTTTGATTCCGGCGCGATGCCTTTTGCGCAGCACCATTATCCGTTTGAAAACAAGGAACTGTTTGAACAGCAGTTCCCGGCGGATTTCATCAGCGAGGCAGTTGACCAGACGCGCGGCTGGTTCTATTCGCTGCTTGCAATCTCTACGCTGATCTTCAATAAACCGGCGTATAAAAACGTGATCGTTCTCGGCCTCGTGCAGGATGAAAACGGCCAGAAAATGAGTAAATCCAAGGGCAATGCCGTAGATCCGTTTGATGCGCTTGCTTCCTACGGCGCCGACGCCATCCGTTGGTATTTCTATACGAATTCCGCACCGTGGCTCCCCAGCCGATTCCACGGAAAGGCCGTTATGGAAGGGCAGCGCAAGTTCATGGGCACCCTCTGGAACACCTATGCGTTTTTCGTGCTCTATGCAAATATTGACGCATTCGACGCGTCAAAGTATACCCTCGAATACGATAAACTTTCAGTTATGGATAAGTGGCTCTTATCCCGCATGAACACCATGGTGAAGACCGTGGATGAAAATATGCTCAATTACCGTATTCCCGAAGCGGCACGCGCGCTGGATATGTTTACGGATGAGCTTTCCAACTGGTACGTGCGCCGCAGCCGTGAACGTTACTGGGTATCCGGCATGACGCAGGATAAACTGAACGCCTATATGACGCTCTATACCGCGCTTGTTACTACGGTGAAAACCGCGGCGCCCTTTATTCCGTTTATGGCGGACGATATCTACCGTAATCTGGTTTGCTCTGTGGATAAAAACGCGCCTGAAAGCGTACATCTGTGCAGTTTCCCCACGGTTGAAGTAAACCGTATTGATGAAAACCTTGAAGCTGCGATGAAAGAAGTACGCACCATCGTTGAACTCGGCAGAGCTGCGAGAAACGGCGCGAACATCAAGAACCGTCAGCCGCTGAACAGCATCACGGTTGTAGGGCTGGACGCCATCGGCGAAGAATTCTCTGCGATCGTGCGTGATGAACTCAACGTGAAAGAAGTGAAATTTGCCGATAATTCCGACGGACTTCTTTCTTACACCTTCAAACCGCAGCTGAAAACGCTCGGCCCGAAGTACGGCAAGAACCTCGGCGAGATCCGCAATCTGCTTGCCGGGCTGAACGGTACCGCTGCGAAAAAAGAGCTTGATACCTGCGGGCACATCACGTTGTCGATCTCCATCGGCGATATCGAGCTTACGGAAGAAGACCTTCTGATCACCACGGAACAGGTGAGCAACGCGTTTGCCGTATCTGATAACGGCGTTACCGTAGCGCTGGATACCGAGCTGACACAGGAGCTGATCGACGAAGGTTTCGTACGCGAACTGATCTCAAAGATCCAGACCATGCGCAAAGACTGCGACTTTAACGTGACCGACCATATCGCCGTTGTGATCGACGGCAGCGAGAAGATCCGCGAGATCGCAGAGAAGTACGCTTCCGAGATCGGCGGCGACGTACTGGCAGACAGCGTTTCGCTCGGTACGCCCGAACATAACGCGAAAGAATGGGACGTTAACGGCGAAAAGGCTGTGATCGGCGTTCGTGTTGTATAAGAAGGGGAGCCTGATATTTATGAAAAAGTGTTTATCTTTGATTCTTGCCGTTCTGCTCGTGTTTTCCTGTACGGTTATATGCGTCGGTGCGGATGAAGCCCCTGTGGGCGAATTCACCGCTTTCTGCCAGAACGTTGCCGGGCTGCCGGATATCAGCTTTGTTTTCGGCGACGAGGTTACGGACGTCAATAATAACCAGAAGGTGATCGGCACGTTCGTTTCCGATCATGCGTATGACATTTTTGCAACGCAGGAAGATTTCGGTTATCACGATACGCTGGTTTCGGCGCTTCCGGATTACGTTTATCAGACTTATCATCACGGCGGCGTTCCTTACGGCGACGGAACGAACGTTTTTACCAGAACCATGCCGATGTATAACGAGAAGCATATCACATGGAACTCGCTTTACGGTATTGCGGACGACGGCGCCGATGAATTCTCACAAAAGGGCATCACTTACGTTTGCATTGAGGTCGCCGAAGGCGTATACGTTGATTTTTACAACATCCATGCGGATGCTTACGGCGATGAAGGCAGCGTAGCCGCGCGGCAGGATAATTTCCGTCAGCTTGCGCAGCGCATCAATCTGCGCACCGTTTCCCGGCCTGTGATCGTCACCGGAGATTTCAATGCTTTTGTATTCAACGATAACAGCCTGCTGAAAGAAACGCTGATCGACGGATGTGGGCTCAAAGACGCATGGACAGAGGTTTATAACGGCGGCGATTATACCGATTGTTCCTCGTTTATAGAATCAAACGGCGGCGTATGGACAGATAAATGGGGCGTATGGGATTCCGTTGAACGGTTTTTATATAAAGACGGCGGCGGCGTAACGCTTACGTGTACAGAATTCGAATACGTATGGATCACGAATGAAGACGGCAAAAACTGCTCAGACCACGCCGGTGTTTACGCAAAATTCTCTTTTAACGCAGAGAACGCGAAAGAAAGCATCGGGTCTGACCTTAACGTGGTAAAGGCCGATCCTCTTACCGAACTCATAAGACGTATCGTTTCGTTCTTTAAGGCACTGGTTCTCGGAATCAGAAATTTTGATAAGGTACGTGAATATTTCAATTTCTGATATTGATCATTATTCACAATATATTAATTGACATCCTGCGTTCATTTTTGTACAATAATATATATTTTTCAAAGGAGATGTGTTTATGAATTTGTCTTCGATCATTGATAACCAAAAGAAATACGCTGATTATATCGTAAAAGAAATCACGTATATCTGCAAAAACATCGGCAAGCGCGAGACCGGAAGCGAAGGGGAGAAGCAGGCCTGAGAATACATGGCGAAAGTTCTGAAAGAAGACTGCGGCGCCGACAGAGTGACCGTAGAGAGCTTTGAGGAGCATCCCGGTTCTTTTTACGGTTGGATCACCATTGATATCATTCTTTGCATGATCGCGATCGGTTTGATGTTTGTTGCGCCCCTTGTTTCCGCATTGATCCTGATTCTTGCCGTTGTCACCATGGTACTGCAGTTCGGTCTTTATAAGAAATTCGTTGATTTTCTCTTCAAGAAAAAGACCGGCCATAACGTTACCGCCATCAAGAGCTGCAAAGGCGAAGTAAAACGCCGCATCTTCTTCAACGGTCACGCGGACGCGGCTTGGGAGTGGCCGGTAAACTACATGTTCGGCGGCGTTGGTTTCGATATCCACATTTTCCTTGGTATCGGCAGCATGCTCTATTATCTGGTGCTCTCGATTATCGCCGTATGCAGCGGCCACTTGTTTGAAGGCGTAGACGGCACGCTGCAGAAATGCGCGCTTTGGGGCCTTATCTGCGTTCCATTCGTGCTGCTGCTCTTCGGTATGGTAAACTACAAAAGAGTGGTTGACGGCGCAAACGACAACCTTACCGGCTGCTATATGGGCATTGCTCTGATGAAGGCGCTGCAGGATGAAGGCATTGAGCTTGAAGACACCGAGATCGGCGTGATCATCAGCGGTTCCGAAGAGGCCGGCCTGCGCGGCGCACTTGCTTGGTGTGAGGCCCATAAAGGAGAATTCCAGGACGTTCCCACGTTCATTTATTCATACGATACCATCCACGACCCCAAATACCTGATGACCAACTACCGCGATCTGAACGGCACCGTTCCTTCTGATAAGGACGTTTCCGATCTGTTTATGGAAAGCGCCGAGCAGCTCGGCATTCCCTGCATCCACGGTATGGTCCCGTTCCCCGGCGGCGCTACGGATAACGCCGCGTTCAACAAAGCCGGGTTCCGGGCGACCGGTATTACGGGCCTCAACCACAAGCTTGAGCGGTACTATCATACCCGCCTCGATTCTTACGACAACCTCAACGAAAAAGGCCTTGCGGAATGCTTTGCGGTATCCGCGAAATTGCTTGAGAATTTTGTAAACGGAGCGAAACAGTAATGACAAAGAATTACAGTAAAATCATCTCTGTATTGATGGCGCTGTGTATTCTTGTCTCATTCAGTTTACCTGCAAGCGGCGCTGCTTCAAACAGCGCCGCTGCATCGTTTTCTGGTATCAGAGACAAGATGATCGCGCGCGAAACGGAAATACCTGTAACCATCGAAATATCGTTAAAAAACCTCCGCGAACAGTATGGCGAAGCGTATCTTCAACATCTCAATGAACCGATCAATAAGTATTTTTCGGAACTGTTCGCTTTCGCTTTTCAGCATGACGGTACGCTGAAAGGCGGAGATTATCTTTACAAACACGTAGGCCACCACGGGTATAATATCCCTCAGTTATCTATCGATCCTTATGCCGATACGATTCAAGTGGACGGATTTGTCCTGATGGAGTATTATACCACTGCAGAGCAGGAAGACGAGCTTGACGCTGCCATAGCGCAGGCGCTGGAAGAAATGAACCTCGAAGGCCTTACGACGTATGAAAAGATCGTTCGCGTATACGGTTATATCACAGCAAACGTTAAATACGATTATAAGAATCTCGAAGACGATTCCTATAAACTGAAGTATTCCGCATACGCCGCAATGGTAAACAAATCGGCGGTGTGTCAGGGATACGCGAACCTGTTTTACCTGTTCATGCAGCACCTCGGCATCGATTGCCGCATCATCACCGGAAGGGGTTTTGACGACGAAGGTGTAGACGAAGCGCATGCATGGAATATCGTGAAACTCGGCGATTATTATTACTATTGCGACAGCACGTGGGACGCGGACGGCGTGAAAACGCCCCGATTCCTACTGCGCGGCACTTCCGATTTCGAGAGACATCAGTCGGATAGCCAGTTTTTGACCGATGAATTCAAGGCTTCGTATCCTATTGCCGAGACCCGTTATATTCAGGGGGAAACGCCGGAACACAAGCACGTGCCTCAGGTCGTCCCCGCGGTTGCCGCAACTTGCAGTGAAACCGGCCTTACCGAAGGAAGCGTTTGCGCTACGTGCCATGAGGTTCTGGTTGAACAGACTGTAACCGAGAAAGATCCCAACAACCATGCCGATTACGGTACCGAAGTTATTAATAAAGAAAATGCGGTCTGCTACCGTGACGGTTATACCGGCGATACTGTATGTGCCCGCTGCCGTGCGATTCTTGAAAAAGGTGAAGTGATCCCGAAGGAAACCGTACCGCACAAATGGGATAAAGGCGAAATAACCGTGAAACCAACCTGCAGTACCGAAGGAACAATGCTTTTCCGCTGCACGGTAAAGAGCTGCTGCGCAACCATGGAAAAACCGATCCCTACGGATCCTGATGCGCATGTGTTTAAGGTTACGGTATATGGGCCTACGTGTACGGATCCAGGCTATACTTCGCACGCATGCACGCTTTGCAGGTACGGTTACTCTGATAATGAAACCAAGCCACTCGGTCACGATTGGGGCAAGTGGACGGAACTTGATGAATTACAGCATCAGCGTATCTGTAACCGTGATAAAACTCATATTGAGACAGAGAATCACGCTTGGAATAACGGTGAGATCACCACGCCTGCAACGGCAACCGAATCGGGCATCAAAACTTTTACCTGTACCGTTTGCGGTGCAACAAAGACGGAAGAGATCGGTAAGATTCCTGATGTAACGGTTTACAAACTCGGTGATCCTGATAACGACGGCCATGTGACCGCCGCAGACGCGCGCTTAGCGCTGCGCAGATCTGTGGATCTTGAAGATTTCGCAGCGGATTCTCCGGAGTACATTGCCTGCGACGTTGACCGCAGCGGTACGGTAACTGCAGCAGACGCTCGCCTTATCTTAAGAGCTTCGGTAGGGCTTGAAGAAATCGTTTGAGCAAATCTGTTTCCTGAATATTATATTGTAAAAAGGGCTTGCCTCCGTAATAGGAAGCAAGCCCCTTTATTTGGTTCAGTGTTCTTTACTCGGCTATACGTTTGCCGTCGGTGATCTTGATTTTGCCTACAACAGGCGCTTTGATCTCGCCAACGAAAGTGTCGTCTTCAAACGTGAAAGCGCCGGTCAGCTTTCTGCCGGGAAGCACAGAGATCGTACCTTCGCCGGAGATCGTTTTGCCGTCCTCTTCTTCTTTCAGGTTGAAGAAGTTGATTTTTGCTGATTTGAGAGCGCCGGGAAGGGAAACGTCGATTTTGTAATCTCCGTTCTCAGCTTCGCCGATCGTGAACTTTACTTCGCCGCGCGCAAGACGTACGTTGAGTTTGCCGGCCCATGTGCCGATGCCGATTTTTGCCATGTTATGTACCTCCGTAATTATTTTTTGTATTTTTTGCCGATCTCAAGGCCTTTTGCAAGCGCCCTGAGGTTCATTTCAAGGATCTCGGGCTTTTTCTCTTTGAATTTTTCTTCAAGAGAAAGCTTGAAAGCGTCTTCCGATACGATCTCGGTGGCGCCGATCAGAATGCCGATCAGAATGATATTTGCAGTTTTCGGGTTACCTACTTCAAGCGCAAGATCGTCCACGGCGGCGGAGATCACGGTAACGTTCTCGGGTTCGCCGGGGTCTGCGATACGGCAGGCGTTTGAAAGCAGTATGCCGCCTTCCTTTACGTCGTCGCCGTATTTCGCGAAAGCAAGCTCGTTCATAACGATCAGGTTATCGCAGAATTTCGGAAGAGGAGAAATGATCGGCTCGTCGCTGATCACAACGGTGCATTTTGCACTGCCGCCGCGCTGTTCGGGGCCGTATTCAGGCAGATAGGTTGCATGTTTGCCCATATCGATCGCGGCCTGCGCCAGCGTGATGCCTGCGCTCATGATACCCTGACCGCCGGAACCGGAAAATACGAAACTCTGTTTCATGCTTCATCCACCTCCGTATCTTTATATACGCCGGGTTTGAAATAGGGGATCGTGTTGGTGTTCATGTATTCAAGGGTCTGCAGGGGAGTCATGTGCCAGTTTGTAGGGCAGTTGGTGAGCAGTTCAACAAAAGTGAAGCCCTTGCCCTGTAGCTGCAGCTGGAACGCCTTTTTGATGCCTTTTCTGGCGTCGTTTACACCCTTGGGGGAGTTGAGCGCAAATCTCGCGACGTAAACGGGCGCTTCCAACGTGGAAATCAGTTCGCACATCTTCATCGGGTAGCCGGTGGTAGCGGGATCACGTCCGTAAATCGTGGTGGTTGTTTTCTGACCGATCAGCGTGGTGGGAGCCATTTGGCCGCCGGTCATGCCGTAGGTCTGGTTGTTCGCGAAAATAACGGTAAAGTTTTCGCCTCTGTTGGCGGCGCTCATGATCTCAGCAAGGCCGATGGCGGCAAGATCGCCGTCGCCCTGATAGGCGAAAACGAGACGCTCGGGATTCGTGCGTTTGATGCCGGTAGCCGCTGCAGGCGCTCTGCCGTGCGCAACACTAAGGAAGTCGCCGTTCCAATAAAGGATGTTCAGCGCGGAACAGCCCACGGAGATCACGTTCAGGGAATTATCGCCCTGACCGAGTTCTTCAATTACGTCGGAAACGAGACGTGTCGCAAGAGAATGCAGGCAGCCGGGGCAATAACCGCTGGGCGAGTCTGCGATCAGTGTAGAACGTTTATATTCAGCCATGATCATTCACCTCCGCTTACGATCTCATAGATCGCTTCATATACGCCCTCGTCATCGAGCAGACAGCCGCCGGAACGGCCGTATTCGTAAACCGGGCAGCGCTCCATAACCTGGAGTTCAATATCCTCACGCATCTGCGCGGGAATGGTCATCTCAACATCGATAACGGCCTTTACTTTGCTGTAATCAAGATTCTTTATGCTCTTTTTGGGGAAGGGGAACAGGGTGATGGGACGGATCATACCCACCTTGTAGCCCTGTTCGCGAAGATTCAGGATCGCTTCTTTTGCTACACGGGAGGCGATGCCATACGCCACTACAACGTATTCGGCGTCCTCAAGCATAAACTCTTCAACCTTAACGTCGTTTTCTTCCCAATCCTTATACATATCGCCAGCGGCAGCATTGATGCCCTCAAGGATCAGCTCGGTATAGATGGGTGTGATGTTTCCCTGCCAGTCGCGGCCGTTGCGGCGCGTAAGGCTCCATTCGGGCAGGTCTTCATCTTTCAGTTCTTTCATGGGAGGAAGCTCAACTTCTTCCATGATGTTGCCGAGGCAACCGTCCATCAGAACCAGCACGGGGTTGCGGTCGCGTTCTGCATAGTCCCATGCGTCGTAAAGAACGTCCACCGCTTCCTGCGCGGAATTGGGGGCGAACACCATGGCATGGAAACCGCCGTGGCCGAGCGCCTTGGTGGCCTGCAGATAGTCTGACTGGGCGGGCTGGATGGAACCGAGGCCGGGGCCGCCGCGGCTGATGTTCACGATCACGGCAGGCAGCGCGGCTGCGGCAAGATAAGAGATACCTTCTGCTTTCAGGCTGATGCCGGGGCCGGAAGAACTGGTCATGGCGCGGGTACCCATGGCGGCAGCGCCGTATACCATATTCACGGAAGCGATTTCGCTTTCACCCTGCACGTAAGCGCCGCCCACCTCGGGCAGACGCCAGGAGAAATACTCGGGGATCTCGTTTTGAGGAGTGATGGGATAACCTGCAAAGAAACGGCACCCGCCGCGCACAGCGGCTTCTGCGATCGCTTCATTGCCTTTCATAAAGCGTTTTTCTCCCATTGTTATTCATCTCCTTTCGCAGGCAGCTCGATGGCGCCCTCGGGGCACATGGTTGCGCATATTCCGCAGGATATGCATTTTTCCGGTGCATTCACAATGGGATAGAAATGGCCTCTCGAATTGCGTGTCGTTCCGGTTTCAAGGATCTGCTTGGGGCAGAACTTGATGCAGTACTTGCAGTCTTTGCAGAGTCTTGCATTGATTTGGATCACGTTTCACCAACTCCTTTTTACGCTTCTTCGTATAATTTATCGCCCGGCCGCTGCTGGGTCAGTTTCATGAAGTCGACCTTCATCAGCGGGGTCTGCGGTAATTCCTTCAGGAAGATGATCTCACGCGGGATGTAGAACTTCGAGAAATTATCTTCACACACCTTGCGGATCGTTTCTTTGTATGCTTCTTCGTCGCCGGGTTTATTGAGGGAGGCATAGAGCCTTACGATGCTTCTCTCGCCATGCCAACCCTGTACGGCGCAAACGTCTTTGATAAAATCAAGCTCGCCGAGCTTCTTTTCGATATCGTTGGGGTATACGTTATAGCCGGCGATGATGATCACGCGCTTTTTACGGCCGGAGAAGAAGAAATAGCCCTCTTCGTCCTTATACGCAAGATCGCCCGAAAGCACCCATTTCTTGCCGTTTTCATCTACGTACAGGCCGAGATCGTCAGGCCCGTCCTTTTTATAATAACCGCTCATGATCGTGGGGCCGGAAATGGCGATCTCACCGATCTCACCGAGAGGTACTTCTTTATGGTCGTCATCCCACAGCTGGACTTCGATACCGTCGATCGCCCGGCCGATGGAACCGCGTTTGTAATCCTTATTGGTTGTAGTGCAGCAAACGGAGCCGATCTCGGTAAGGCCGTAGCCCTGACGCAGCCGACCTTCAGCGCCCCATTTTTCAAAATAGGAATTGAATTCATCGATGAAAGCGTCGCTCACATCGTCGCCGCCGCAGAACATCAGACGGATATTTTTAAGCCACGGTCCGTCGAAATGCTTTTCGTTCATCAGCTTCTGGAACATCAGCGGGATGCCGCCGAAACCGACAACAAAATTCGTACGCATCAGGCGGTTGAAGATCTTGGCGTCGAACTGCATCATCGGAATGATACGTGCGGAATTGCAAAGCGCCATATGTATCGCAACGCAAAGGCCGAAGCAGTGGAACATGGGCAGAACAATGACCTCGGCCTCTTCACCGGGAATGCGGATATCGTCTATATTGGAGATCCGCTGCACCATTTCGTTGATAGCGCGGTTCGTAAGCTTTATGGTTTTGCTCTTGCCCGTTGTGCCGCCGCCGTTCAGATATACGCAGATATCGTCCGCATTGTTTACGCTGGGCTCAAATTTTGTATAACGGCGTACAGCGTCTTTATAATATGTAGCGTTTTTGTATTTCGGGAATACGCCTTTTACGATGCCTTCGCCGAGCTTCGAGCCGAAACGCTTGTAACCTTCGGAATAATCGGAAGAACAGCACACGAGACAGGGAAGCCCGGTTTCATTGATCGCCTGAATGTGATCTTTCGCAAGCAAATCCAGTACCATAACGCCCTTCGCGCCTACGTCGTCCAACGTTTCGATCAGAAATTCGGTGCTCATCAGGGGATGAACGAAATTGGTGATCACGCCGATCTGGTTCAGCGCATACCATGCGATGATACCCTGTACTGTGGTAGGCATGAAGACCGTATAAACGTCGCCGGGCTTTAACCCGAGGTCTTTCTGGAAATAGGCAGACAAGGCGTCAATGTCACGGAATATTTCGGAGCGATAGTATTTCACACCGAAGTGCTGCATCATATATACGTCTTCATATATACTTGTGCAGTGTTTCAGATACTCCGTGCAGTTGAAGTTTTGTACAGACGGTAACATTTAAATATCCTCTCTTCCTGAAATATTAAAAATGCATAATAATAATATATTTTTAACCTAATAAAGTCAATCAGCCGCACAAAAATATAATAAACTGGTTACAGATTATTCATAATTACAGTACGTACTTATCAAGCTCTTTCCGGCTGTCGATGCCGAGCTTGTTGAATATGTTGCGCAGATGCGCGCGAACGCTGTTTACAGTGATGCCCAGCAAGTCGGCGATCTCGTTGTTCGAATTTCCTTTGGAGGCCAGAGACGCAACGTTGAATTCAATGGCGGTGAGCGCGTCGGAGATCTTTTCGCCGGTAAGCTCGTTGTGGACGGTCACCCAACTGGAATGGTAACGGTTTGAGAGTTCCAGAATGCGTTTATACTCTGCGCTTTCTTCAAAACGAAGGCATTTTTCAAGCATACCGGAGAGCATACCGCGGTGTTCGGCGAAAGGCATAATAAGCTTATCGGGCGCAGCCAGCGACCAGGCGTGACGGAAAAAATACTCCGCTTTATCCCATAATTTGCGAAGCATATATCCCCGGCAAATGATCAGACTCAGATATATCTCAGAGATAGGGCAGGGCTTATCCATAAAAATGAGCGCCCCTTCCGCCATGCCTACAGCGCGGCCGATATCTCCGGTTTCTATCAGATAATGCGTATATGCGTAAAACGCCATGGGTTTCAGCGAATCGGGAACGTTGAACGCGTCGGCTCCCACCGGCGGAAAGCGGATCTCAGAGAAGTTGTGCAGCAGAATATTAAAATATATCATAAAGGTATTCGCTGTTGTCTTTACGGGGTTATCCGGTGGGATCAGATTACTCAGCATCTTTACAGAATTATAAAGCTTTATGATCTCAAGTATGTGTTCACCGGAAAGGGAAGAGATTGCCGTTCCGAGTGCGGCGGCAAGCACGATGCGTTCAGATGAGCTTTCGGATAACGTTTTGAATGCGGAATATGCGCCGGCGGTATCGCCGCGAAAGTACATAAGCTCGGCTTTTGCCAAAGCCTGACGTTCGGAATCAGCCTCATTTTTACAGAATTCATCGGCCTGTCCGGGTGAAAAATGCCCGGTTACAATCATAAAAGGGTTGTTTTTAATACCGGTTGACCGGTTATCGTTTTCAGACATTCAAAACACCCCTTGTAACTTTATTTAACAAAATCGTCATAATCATAACACATTTCATTATGCATGGCAATAGTCCAAAAAAAAATATGAACGGACCATATCAATATAGTCCAAAAAAATAAAAAAATGAGTGATGAATAAATTTATTATGTAATGTAAAATTTACATCAATGACAAATAATTATTAACTATTTGTTAACTATTCAAATTCTGAAAGGTGAGGATTTCATGGTAGAACCGAAAGACATGAGCTGTTATGCATATTACAAAGCCTGTACCGATGAGTACGGCGAGTATTACTGCCAGCAGCATCTTGGAAAAAAGTTTCTCAATACGCGTATCAACAGTGATATCGACGCGCTTGCAGGCTTTTTCCGTATAGAACTCGGTCTGAAACCCGGCGACGTTTATTCCGTATTTATGCCAACCTCCGTACAGAGCATTGCCGCGTTCTATGCGCTGAATAAGGTGGGCGTTATCGTTAACTTTATTCATCCGCTGCTGCCTCCCGACGTAGTTGAAGAAACCATTACTTCGCTGCATTCCAAGGGCGTGATGCTGCTTGACCTGCTTGCGAGAAAGTATACGGATATGCTGAACAGCCTCGGTTTGCCGCTGCTGGTATGCCATTCTTCCGATTATTCCAATCTCGCCGCAGAACTCGGCATCAAAGCGGGCGAGGGGATCCTCAAACGTGTTTTTCCGAAACTGAATAACAGAGAAGACTACATGAAAGCGGTAAACCGTTTCCGCAAGTGCAACGTAAAGGATCACTGCGATCCGGATGCGCCTGCCGTATATCTGAACGGCGGCGGTACCACCGGCAAGAGCAAGACCATCAAGCTTTCATCCCGCAATATCAACGAGATCGTTTTCCGTATGTCAAAACTGGACCGTATCCATCGCCCCGGCGAGGATTCCGAAGTTATCGTACTTCCGCTGTTCCATTGCTTCGGGTTGTGCGTTGCCGTACATATGCCCATGTGCAACGGCGCGCGTCTGATCCCGATGATGAACTTTGACGCAAAAATGTTCAACCGGCTCATCAGAACCAACTGCGTGGTAGGTATTCTCGGTATTCCCGTGATGTTTAAGAAGCTGATGGATGAAAAGCACTTTGATAATAAGGGACTCAAAAACTTGCGTCTGGCGTTCTGCGGAGGCGACGACGCGCCGCAGTATATCATGGACGATTTTAACGCGATCGTAGAAAAATGGGGCGCCACGGGACGGCTGCGCCAGGGGTACGGCCTTACCGAAGTGGGTTCCGTTTGCTGCGTAAACAGAAATGAAGAGTGGGGCAATAAAGACGGTTCTATCGGTTATCCGCTGGAAGGCGTTGAGATGGATATCTGGGACGATAACCAGAAGCCCGTTCCGCTCGGTGAAGTTGGTGAGATCGTTATTGCCGGCCCCACGATCATGATGGGCTATTATACCGAAGACGGACATAACGGCGAAGGCCTGTATACCGATGAAAACGGCAAAAATTGGGTGCTTTCCGGCGACCTCGGCCGTAAGGATGAAGATAACTATTTCTACTTCTCAGGCCGTAAAAAACGCGTTATCATCATTTCCGGTTATAACGTATATCCCAGCGACGTGGAGATGAAGCTCAGCGAGCTCAGCTACGTAAAGGAAAGCTGCCTTGTAAAAGGCTTCAGCAAAGACGGCAAACCGATCATCAGAATGTACGTTTCTTATAACGATAACGTTGGCGACCGCGAAGTTTACAAAAAAGAGATGATGGAACTCATCGAGAAGAAGTTCAGCAAATTCAGTCTTCCGAAAGAGATCATCGAAGTAAAGAAACTTCCCGAAACGCCTCTGATGAAGGTCGACTTTATGAAGCTTACGCAAAATTCTCCGGAAGAACCCGTATTCATTCCCACAGACGAAGAAAAGAAGAGTCTGCTTCCCGTAGAAATCTGATCATTTGCAAAATAAGGGCGCGTTGCAAAGTGTAAAGCAACGCGCCTTTTATCAAAAAACTGACCGGTAATTCCGATCAGTTTTTGTTTTTGATATAATCATTTGATCCATGCAAGGACCTGTTTCGGATCAGCAAGGATACCGTCAAGATGTTTTACGAATGGGATAATATCGTTAAAATCGATGGCACGGTGATCGAATGCGATGCACATGCCGAGCGTTTTGCGGATCGCGACCTCTTTTTCACCTTTATCGTTTTCAATAATAACGGGTTTATCCTGTGCGGCGTCAAGCCCGATGGCGCATACCTGACCGGGGAGGATCTCAAGCAGATTCAGGTTCCCGCGCAGAGAAGGATAGAGCGAGCCGAGATTTGAAACCGTTACCGTGCCGGGCATCAGATCGCTGGGCAGAAGACGGTCGGTTGCAGGAATGCTCTCATATTCGCGTTTCTTTTTGCCGCGAAGATGCTCCGGTCGGTTTGAGCCGATCTGATTGATCAAAATTTTGGCGCCCTGAGAAATAATATGTCCTTTTTTCATCATCTCAATGAGCTGCCCTTTTGCAATGTCGTACATGACTTCATTGGTGTTTGTGCTGTTTGAACGGCGCCGAAGGTCGATGATGTAATTTCTGAGATCCGACATGCTCATGTCGTTCACCTCGTGAAGGCAAACCGTCATCATCTCATCACTGGGGAAGATCATGGGCATCGAAATGGAGATCTCGTCTTTCGTAAGCACTTTGCCTTTCGCGGTAACGCGGTTATATACGATCTCACCGTTCATCGGCTTCGCGACCTTGAGCCCCTCTATTATGAGCTTAAGGATTACAACGTTCAGTGAAAGCCCCAAAGGCTTGATATCGCTTTTATAGATCTTATAGAGTTCCGTAATATCAGGCTCATACGTAAAAGATACGTGCGGAATCTCTCGCCAGGACTTGGTGGTCGTAAAGGCGACGATTTTTCGCTGAATGGTCAGCAGTTCAGTTTTGATCGGAAACATGTACCTGCACCTCATAACATAATATGTATATTTTACTGAATCATATTAAAAAAATCAATAAACGCTATTTGCAAAATAGGCGTTTTTCCGACATTGTTCTGCATAATACCAGGTATCTTCAAAAAAACTCAAATAATGTTTAAGAAAAGCAAGCAAAAAAATAAGACTGCTTTCGCAGTCTTAAGTTAAACCGAGCAATTGCCTTGAAATCATAAAATATACAACGAGGGATACGGCATCCACAATGGTCGTAATAAACGGGCTTGCCATTACAGCAGGGTCGAAACCGATCTTCTTTGCCAAAAGCGGAAGGGAACAGCCGATCAGTTTTGCGCACAGAATCGTAAAAAACAGCGTCATTGATACCACGGCTGCTACAGTCCAGCTGACTTCGTCTTTTCCCATAAGAAGATGATCGACGAGCATTACTTTGCCGAACGCGGCAATACCCAGCGTTATACCGCACATCATTGCAATACGGATCTCTTTCCATATCACTTTGAACGTGTCGGAAAATTCCACCTGGCCCAGCGAGATGCCGCGGATCACGGTAACCGAAGCCTGACTGCCTGAATTGCCGCCCGTATCCATCAGCATCGGAATAAATGCGGTCAATATAGGCAGTGCTGCAAGCGCGCTCTCGAACTTTGAAATGATGATGCCGGTAAATGTAGCGGAAATCATCAGCAGAAGCAGCCACGGTACGCGGGAGAACCAAATACGTGTAACGGGCGTCTTCAGATATTCGGTATCGTTGGGCGTGATAGCGGCCATCTTCTGGAAGTCTTCTTCTGTTTCTTCCTGTAATACGTCGATAGCGTCGTCAACCGTGATGATGCCCACAAGCCGCTCTTCGTTATCTACGACCGGCAGAGCAATAAAGTCGTATTTCGAGAACATCATCGCAATCTGCTCCTGGTCGTCCAGCGTGTTAACAGCGATCACGTTTTCGGTCATGATGTCTTCGATCAGCCTCTGCAGGGGAGCAAGCAGCAGATCTTTTACGGTAACGAACCCGATCAGATGGTTTTTATCATCGGTTACGTAACAGGTATAAATGGTCTCTTTGTCGATACCCACGTGCCGGATCAGATCGAACGAATCCTGTACGGTATAGTTCTTTTTCAGCCGGACAAACTCGGTCGTCATAATGCTGCCGGCGCTGTCTTCAGGGTATTTCAGAAGCTCGTTCACCGCTTTGCGCATATCCGGCGATGCGGTATTGAGAATACGCTTTACAACGCTGGCGGGCATTTCTTCGATGATATCTGCGGTATCATCGTAATAGAGCTCGTCCAGAGTGGCTTTCAGCTCCGCGTCGCTGAAGGCGCGGATCAGATATTCCTGCCTGTCGGGATCCATTTCAACGAAGACCTCGGCAGCCAGCTCTTTGGGAAGCAGCCGGTATAAAACGATCAGTTTTTCTTCCGGCAGTTCATCAAAGAATTCGTTGATATCGGCGGGCATCAGCTCGCCCAGAAACGCCCGGAGCCCCGAATAGTCTTTTTGCTCCAGAAGCGCCAAAGCCTGATCAACCAGGCTTTCTTTTTCGTCGTCCACGGTGTTGACCTCCTTTTAAGCTTAATAAGCGGTAGGGAAGGTAACACAAAGCCGAGCGAAGCAGAGTATTATTACTCTGCCTGATTACGCCGGAAAGGCCGCGTGAGCACCGCGTATGGGCACGTCCGCGTCCGCATTACAGCGCAAACTTCGTCCGCCGGAATTTGTGCTGCCGTCGCCTGTTTCCATAGTACTCACACTCCTTACCTTATATATAATTTTATTATATCCCGTTCTGTTTTTTTTGTCAATTACATTCATAAAAGAAAATCGGCGCCGGAGTGAAGAATCGGCGCCGTAATATTTATTGCGGTTTGACTGAGATATCATGCGCACGTATGCGCTTGTTCCAATCGTTGATTTGATTCAGATCGTAGAAGAACGGAGGTGAAGCATACTGCTTTGCTGCACTGCTGCCGTGGATGAGCCCGTTTACGATCGCTCCGAAAAACGGCGGACGTTTCATGCCGCGAGAGAGTTTGCCTATCAGCGCGGCGAAATTCATATTTCTGCCTGCGCCCGATAAATCGGAAGACTGAATCACGTCCTGTTCAAACAAAAAGTCCACACCGTAAGAGGGGAGTGTAAGAAGTGCGTTTTTCAGCCCTTCGTTCTTTGCGGTATCAGCGCCGAAAAGCATATGAAAATCGCGGTTATACTCCCACAGGATATCTGCGGTATATTGGTCTGATTCGGCGTGAAAAACGGTATCTGCAAGAAGACGCCCTGCTTCAATGGAGAGATCGATGCCCATGCCGTTCATCGGCGTTGTCATAAAGGCGCTGTCGCCGATGGCGGCGTAACCGTCGGCCACCATCAGTGTGAGGGGCCGCCGAACGGGGATCACGCCGTATTGCCCGCCGTGAAGGATCTCATCGCCGAACCAGGGATGATCCTGCCGGAACAGCGTGAGCTGTTCTTTAACTTTTTCAGGCGTAAGAGGAGACGTCCTGCCGATCAGAATATCCACCCAGTTATCAGAAGTATAAAACCAGGAAAGGCCAAGTTCGCCTTCGTGCCGCAGATATACTTCAAACGGCGCTTCGAGCGTCACATTCAGCGTTTTGTTAAAGTAAGCGCGGTATGCGTAAAATACGTCGCCGTATTTCGGCGTGTTTTCAATCAGGAAATGCTTCGGCAGATTGGTGCGCAGCGGCGAAAAGATACCGGCTGCGTCGATCACAAGATCCGTAAATACATCGCCGTTTTCTGTTTTTACGCCCTTAACCGCACGGCCTTCGGTGATGGGCCCGAGCACGGACGTTTTATAGCGAAACTCTACGCCGCTGTTTTCGGCGTTTTCAATGAGCATATTGATCAGGGGCTTTCGCCACATGATTTTCTGCCGGTTTTCTTCGTTATAGTTTATAACGACTCTTTTTCTTTTTGCCGGGCTTACAAACGCGCAGTCTCCGCGGTATTCCCAGATATCCTCCGGAAGATCGCTTTCGGCAATACCGAGTTCTTCTGCGAGCAAAGAGAATGTGAACCGGTCCTGCCAGTCGTGGCCAAGATCCTGTTTCGCGCGTTTTTCATAAACGGTTACTTTGTGTCCGGCTTTTGCAAGCCTTGCCCCTGCAACGAGTCCGCCGTGACCGGCGCCTGCGATCAGAATATTGCTCATACCATCCGCCTCCTTTTTACAAATCCTATTATAACGAACCGGTTGTTACATTGCAAGCTGTTTGCAAAAACAAAATCAAACATATCGCTGTTGCAAATCTTTAATGAATTTGGTGTTGACAAATCAGATGTTTTATTATAAAATCTAATAAAATTTCAGAAAGGACGCGATAAGTAATGTTTTACGGCAGCAATTCCGGCTTTTACTTTTATTATTTTAATAGCGCGATGGAACATTACATTATTACGGACTTCAGAAGCTGAAATTCAGATAGTGTTTTCTTCCACCGCTTATTAGTAATAATAGCCGGTGGTTTTTTTATAGAAAAATTCGAATGGGAGGCATGATGATGCACTCTTTGGAGAATGCAAGAACAGCGATCGACCGTGCAGACAGGGAGATGGCCCGTCTGTTTCAGGAACGTATGCTGGCCGTAAAAGAGATCGCCCGGTATAAAGGCGAAAACGGGCTTCCGGTTTTTGATCCGGAGAGAGAAGCGCAGGTGATCGAAAAGAACGCTGCGCTGATCGAAGACAAAGACCTCGGCGCATATTACATAAGTTTTTTGCACTCGGTTATGGATATATCAAAAAAGTATCAGAGCGCTTTACTCGAAGGAATGCGGGTCGCTTTCTGCGGCGTGGAAGGGGCGTTTGCAAACATTGCTGCAAAACGCATTTTCCCCATGGGGCGGCTTATATCTTATAACGATTTCGCCTCAGCTTATTCGGCTGTTCAGAACGGCGACTGCGACTGCTGCGTGCTGCCCATTGAAAACAGCACGGCAGGCGAAGTGGGGCAGGTCACGGATCTGATGTTTTCCGGTTCTCTCTATATCAACGGCGTTTACGCATTGCCGATCAGGCACCATCTGTTGGGTGTAAGCAACGCGCGGCTTTGCGATATCAAAAAAGTGATCAGCCATCCGCAGGCGCTGATGCAGTGCAGCGAGTACATTTCCGCTCACGGTTTTACTTCTGAAAACGCAGAGAACACCGCCCTGGCTGCACAGAAAACAGCACAGATAAACGATCCTGCGGTGGCGGCGATCGCGAGCAAAGAAACAGCCGAGCTTTACGGGCTGCAGGTCCTTGACCATGATATCAACGAACAATCTGCGAATACCACAAGGTTCGCCGTGTTTTCAAGATCCGTAAACGAGAACGTTACGGCCGACAACAACTTTATTTTGCTGTTTACGGTCAACAATCAGGTGGGAGCCCTTGCGAAAGCGGTGAATATCATCTCCGTACACGGTTTTGATATGCGCGTTCTGAGAAGCCGGCCTGTAAAGGACGTACCCTGGCAATACTATTTTTATGTGGAAGCAAAGGGCGATCAGGGCAGCGACGAGGGCGTAAGAATGCGCAGAGAACTCGCTGTATGCTGCGAAACACTGAAGATCGTCGGACACTACCCGGAAGAGATCGATCTTTCTAAATAATGGCGAAAGGATGCGTTATGAATATTCACGTTTCACTGGATAAAAACAGTTATGATATCATGATTGAACGGGGTATCCTGCGTCGCGCCGGAGAATTGCTCGACCTGAACCGTAAAGCGCTGATCGTAACGGATATCGGAGTACCTGAAAAATATTCCGAAACGGTGTGTGCACAATGTAAAAACGGGTACATCATAACCGTACAGCAGGGCGAACAAAGCAAAAGCCTGCAGACGTTTGAGCAGCTTCTTTCTAAAATGTTGGAGCTCGGATTCACCAGAAAAGACTGCGTGATCGCAGTCGGCGGCGGCGTTGTGGGCGACCTTGCGGGATTCACAGCCGCGAGTTATATGCGCGGGATCGATTTTTATAATATCCCGACCACCGTTTTATCTCAGGTGGATTCCTCCGTGGGCGGAAAAACCGCGGTAAACCTGAACGGCGTCAAAAACATCGTGGGCGCGTTTTATCAGCCGAAACGGGTCCTGATCGATCCGAACGTGCTATCCACACTTCCGAAACGGCAGATCTCCAACGGCCTTGCGGAAGCGCTGAAAATGTCGCTTACCTCAGATGCGGCGTTATTCAGGTTATTTGAAAATGAAGATCCTGTTGCTCATATAGAAGATATCATTGTTCGTTCGGTGCAGATCAAAAAAGAAGTGGTTGAGCAGGACGAAAAAGAATCCGGATTGCGGCGCATCCTGAATTTCGGCCATACTGTTGGGCATGCGATAGAAAGTGAAGAAGCTCTGAGCGGACTGTATCACGGCGAATGCGTTGCACTCGGTATGCTGCCGATGATCATAGATCCCGCACTTCGGGAACGTGTAAAAATAATTTACATAAAGCTTGATCTGCCGTGTTCGATCAGTTTTGATCCTGCCGCTGCCATGCAGGCGCTTACCCATGATAAAAAAAGCTTTGCAAAGGGTATTCAGGTAACCATGGTTGATCGCCCCGGTTCATATAAAACCGTCTCGCTTGAGCCTGAGGAATTTATCGAATTGTTTGAGATCATAAAAGAAGGTTGATTTTATGAAAAATACGTTTGGCAGCAGCGTTTCGGTAACGCTGTTCGGAGAAAGCCATAGGGAAACGATCGGCGCTGTTCTGGATGGGCTCGCGCCCGGGGTCGCCGTTGACGAGGCGTTTATCGCGCAGAAACTTACGCTGCGCCGCCCGCAGGGAAGCTTTTCAACAAAACGCGTGGAACCAGACCGCTTTCAGATCGTAAGCGGCGTCTATAGAGGCAGGACCACAGGTACGCCGATCTGCATTCTGATACCGAATGAAAACGTAAAAAGTAATGATTATACCCGCCTGCAGGAACTTGCACGGCCCGGCCACGCCGACTATGCCGCACGTATGAAATATCACGGGTTTGAAGACCGGCGCGGCGGCGGGCATTTCAGCGGCAGACTGACTGCGCCTCTGGTTGCAGCGGGTGCGATAGCGATATCCGCATTGCAGGCAAAAGGGATATTTATCGGTACACACGTTATAAAATGCGGTGGAATTTCAGACGATGGGTTCGTAGATCTGAATGAGGATATCGCACATCTGAACAATCAGACCTTTGCCGTATTGAATGAAACTAAAAAAGCGGAAATGATTTCCGCGATCGAAGCTGCCGCTGAGAAAAAAGACAGCATTGGCGGCGTTCTTGAAACGGCGGTTACGGGCGTTCCTGCAGGCGTCGGCGAACCCTGGTTCGATACGCTTGAAGGCGTTCTCGCGCACGCATTGTTCAGCATTCCTGCCGTAAAAGGCGTAGAATTCGGCGCAGGCTTTGCCATAGCTGATATGACCGGCAGTGAAGCAAACGACGCTCTGCGGGCCGAAAACGGCAAAGTAACGGCGTTAACGAATCATAACGGAGGCATCAACGGCGGTATTTCAAACGGCATGCCCGTTATTTTCCGCTGTGCGGTCAAGCCTACGCCGTCAATCGGGAACATTCAGGAAACGATCGATCTTGCAACAAAAGTGAATGAAGAAATAGAGATCGTCGGGCGGCACGACCCCGCCATCGTTCACCGTGCACGCATTGTGGTTGACAGCGTTACAGCGCTGGTTTTATGCGATCAGCTGGCGCTGCGTTACGGTACGGACTGGCTCGGAGGAAACGCATAATGGAATACGGCTGCATCGGTGAAAAGCTGCCGCACAGCTTTTCAAAAGAGATCCATGAGAAGATCGGCGCGTATAAATATGAACTAAAAGAGCTATCTCCTCTTGAACTTGGCGCGTTTATGGATGAAAAAGATTTTAAGGCCGTAAATGTTACCATTCCGTTTAAGCGCGCGGTGATCCCTTATCTTTATAAAACAGATCCGGTTGCGCAGAAAATCGGTGCAGTAAATACGATTGTAAATCGCAACGGAAAACTGTTCGGTTATAATACGGATTATTACGGTATGAAAGCGCTTTTTGCCCGTGAAAATATGGATTTTCACGGCAAAAAAGTGCTGATCCTCGGCACCGGCGGTACTTCGCGCACAGCGCAGGCTGTTGTAAAAGATCTCGGCGCCGCACAAATTATTGTAGTAAGCCGTAAAGTCCAGGAAAACACGGTTACCTACGAAGACGCCGTAAACATACATAACGATGCGCAGGCCATCGTCAATACGACGCCGGTAGGCATGTTCCCGAACATATTTGATGTGCCCGTTTCGCTTGAGCCGTTCGGCAGATTGGAATACGTTGCGGACGCGATCTATAATCCCCATCAGACCTGTCTGGTGCAGGCCGCTCTCAAAAAAGGCGTCAAAACGCAGACCGGGCTGTATATGCTTGTTTCACAGGCGGTGAGGGCTTATGAGATCTTCATGGATACCGACGCCGGAAATGTCACCGAAAGTATTTACAAAGAAATATTGGCGTCTAAACAGAATATCGTTCTTACTGGTATGCCGGGCTGCGGCAAAACAACCGTAGGAAAGCTGCTTGCACAGAAGTTGAACCGGCAATTTTTCGATACCGACGATTTGATCAGGGAAACTGCAGGACGTGAGATTACTGAGATCTTCCGTGAAAAAGGGGAGCCGTATTTCCGTTCTCTCGAAACCGGCGCGATCCGTTCGCTGGCTGAGAAGTTCGGGTGTGTGATCGCCACCGGCGGTGGCGCAGTCTTGAATCAGGAAAACGTTGACATGCTGAAGATGAACGGGCGTATCTACTTTTTGGACCGTTCTCCGGAACTGCTCATTCCCACAGCGGACCGTCCTTTGGCGCTCGACGCCGAAGCCGTTTTCTCAAGATACCGCGAACGGTATGAAATATATAAAACTAATGCGGATGAGACCGTTTCGGGCGACGGTACGCCCGAAAACGTTGCCGAAGACATAGAAAGAAGGCATAACAAATGAAACTTCTGATCATGAACGGACCGAATCTGAATATGCTGGGGATCCGCGAACCGGAGATCTACGGCAGAACGACGTATGCGGACCTCTGCAACATGATTCAGTCACATTGTGACGCCAACGGTATAGCGTGTGAACTGAAACAGTCGAACCATGAGGGCGATCTCGTAGATATGATCCAGCAGGCTTACGGCAACACAGACGGCATTGTTATCAACCCGGGCGCGTATACGCATACCAGCGTAGCGCTTTTAGACGCCTTAAAAGCAGTGGGTATCCCTGCCGTTGAAGTTCATATCAGCGATCCCGATGCAAGGGAATCGTTCAGAAAAATAAGCTACATCCGTTCTGCCTGTGTTAAAACAATTAAAGGCCACGGCATAAAGGGTTATCTTGAAGCTGTTGATTTCTTAAAAGGATATCTTGAAAAATGAGAATTGTTATTCATAGATCTGTTCCGTCCGGCAGTGTGATAGCGCCGCCTTCAAAAAGCATCGCGCACAGAATGATCCTCTGCGCCGCTTTATCGGAAGGAACAAGTGTTATCCGCAATATTGATCTTTCAAACGATATTTCGGCGACGCTTGACGCGATCTCAGCCCTTGGAGCATCATACAAGTATGATAAAGGGACGCTTTCCGTAACAGGCGTTGATATTGCGAGCCTTAGCATTCAGGAAGAGCTTGACTGCAGAGAATGCGGCAGTACCTTACGTTTTGTTATGCCTTTATGCATGATATCTGAAACCGGCGGTATTCTTACCGGCAGCTCAAGATTACTGGAGCGCCCGTTAACTGTGTATGAACAGATCTGCAGGCAGCATGGTATTACATATAAAAAAGATAAAACGTTCATTCAGGTCGGCGGCGGGCTGAAGAGCGGTACTTTTACGATCCCAGGTGACTTGAGCAGTCAGTTCGTATCCGGTTTGCTGATTGCGCTTCCGCTGCTGCAGGACGACAGCAAGATCATCCTTACCGGTAAAACGGAAAGCAAGCCCTATATTGATCTCACGTTATACGTACAGCGTTTATTCGGAATTAAGAATCAGTGGACAGACGATCATACTTTGTATATTAAAGGCGGGTGCCGGTATCATAAGGCAAATGTTGAGAACGAGGGCGATTGGTCCAACGCTGCTTTTATGTATGCGCTGAAATATCTCGGGTATGACGTCGCTGTAAAAGGCGTAAATGATAATTCTTTACAGGGCGATTCTGTGTGTAAAGATATTTTCTGTGCATTAAGGCAGGGAAGCGGGACCTTTGATCTGTCCGATTGCCCCGATCTTGCCCCGGTCCTCTTTGCGTTTGCTGCAGCAAACCACGGCGCCGTATTCACCGGAACCAAACGGCTTCGCATCAAAGAAAGTGACCGTGCCGCTGCCATGGCAGAAGAACTGCTGAAATTCGGCTGTAAACTGGCCGTAACAAAAAATACTGTTACAGCACCGGCATGTGAGCTACATGCACCGGAAGCCCCTCTTTTTGGCCATAACGACCACCGTATCGTTATGAGCCTTGCCGTGCTTTGCGCGTTGACCGGTGGCGTGATCGATGGCGCCGAGGCCGTAAATAAGAGTTACCCTCGTTTTTTTGAAGATTTACAGAGATTGAAGGTCGATTTAGAACATGAAGCTTGATATAAACACCAAAATATTGATCGTGGGCCTTGGGCTCATCGGCGGCAGTTACGCGATGGGGTTTAAGAAAAGGGGATATCACGTGGATGCGATCGATATCGATCCCGAGGCCATTGCATACGCGCTTGAAAACAAACTGATCGACCGCGGTTCCACCGAGGCAGACGCAGATATGATCGGGCTGGCGGATCTTTGCATTTTTGCCTTGTATCCTCACATATTTCCTGCATGGATCAAAGAACATCAGCACAAGTTCAGATCAGGCGCAGTGCTGTCTGACGTTACAGGCGTAAAATCGCCGATCGTGTACGATATTCAGAATACTCTGCGGCCGGACGTGGAATTCGTTGCCGCGCACCCGATGGCAGGCAGAGAAGTATACGGCGTAAAGAACAGTGACGACCTAATCTTTGAGCAGGCGAACTATATTGTGGTGCCTACGGACCGCAACACCTTCAACGCCATCGAGATGTGCAAGGCGATCGGTGAAACGCTCGGTTTCGCACGGATCTCATCGTTGCCGCCAAAAGCGCATGATGAGATGATCGGTTTTGTTTCACAGCTGACGCATATCATCGCGATATGCCTGATGACCTGTTCCAAAAGTGAGCATCTTGTGGATTACACCGGCGATTCCTTCCGTGATCTTACACGTATCGCCCGTATCAATGAAAACATGTGGAGCGAGCTGTTCCTTCTTAATAAAGACGCGCTTCTTACGGAGATCAAAACTTTCACCGATGAGCTCGGGGAAATATATGAAATGCTGAAAAATGAGGATGAAGAAGCGCTGAAAGAAAAAATGCGGCTTTCCACCGCACGCAGAGCGCTGTTCGATAAGAAATGACCGGAGGTAAAACGCCATGATGAATATGATTTTCGAAAGGAAACTGACCATCCCGAAAGAGGTAAAAGAAATGTATCCGCTTACCGCGGAACATAAGGCTGCCGTTGCAAAACGTGCAGCCGAGATCGAGGCGATCTTTACCGGCAAAGACGACAGGCTTGTTCTGATCATCGGTCCCTGCTCGGCCGATCGGGACGACAGCGTGATCGAATACATCTCCCGCCTGCGCGAGGTGCAGCAAAAGGTGAAAGATAAAATCTATATCATCCCGCGTATTTATACCAATAAACCGCGTACCACCGGAGACGGATACAAAGGCATGCTGCACCAGCCGGACCCTTCTGCAAAACCGGATATGTTCAAGGGGATCGTTGCGATCCGCGAGCTGCATATCAAGGCGCTTGAAGAAACCGGTTTCTCATGTGCGGATGAAATGCTGTACCCTGAAAACCACCGTTACCTGGACGACGTTCTCGCGTACGTTGCCGTTGGCGCCAGAAGCGTGGAAGACCAGCAGCACCGTCTTACTGCCAGCGGCATCGCGGAGCCGGTTGGCATGAAGAACCCCACCGGCGGCGATATCTCGGTGATGATGAACTCCATCACTGCGGCACAACACAAGCACACGTTTATCTACCGCGGTTGGGAAGTACATTCACAGGGCAATCCGCTGGCGCACGCCATACTGCGCGGGTACGTGAACAAACACGGGCAGAGCATCCCGAATTACCATTATGAAGATCTTTATCACCTTAACGAAACCTATGCTTCGAGCGGTCTGCAGAATCCTGCGTGCATTGTGGATACGAACCACGCCAACTCCGGCAAGCAGCCCTTTGAGCAGCACAGGATCGCCATGGAAGTGATCGGCAGCCGCAACTATAACGCCGATATCAAAAAGCTTGTGAAGGGCTTTATGATCGAGAGTTATCTTGTGGACGGCGCGCAGAAGATCGGCGGGGGCGTTTACGGCCAATCCATTACCGACCCCTGTATCGGTTGGGAGAAAACAGAACGTCTGATCTTTGATCTGGCCGAAAAAGCATAATAATTACGGGCGTTCTCAGATTTTTGAGAGCGCCCGCATTTCTGTATTTTTGACATTTATTCAATGTTGTTGACCACCGCGGCAAACAGCGGCGTGTTGCATTCGGAAAGAACGATCATCAGAAACGGCCGGTTCAGGTTCATGTCCACTTTATAGAATACAGGATCTCCCCAGCCGCCGCCCATGGTAGTGATAGACGCAGCGGAAATGCCTTTTTCGTTGACGTCTACCGTTACATCCTGTTTCGCTTTCGTGATAAAAAGATTTGTGCCATTCGTTGAACTGATAAACGGTATATCGGCTTTGTCCGCTTCAAAAGCGTCCGTAACCCCCATCGATGAAAGATACGGTTTCAGATCGTATGAAGACGTTATACTGAATTTCGGGACCGAGAAAGTGATCTCATATAAATCGTATCCTTCCGGCGGATTACTTGTGCTTACATCCCAACGGTTTTCAAAATACTCCATATACGCTTCGTTTTGGATCAGCTCTTCCAACGTCGTACCGGGATCCGGCAGAATGAAAGCGACGCCGGCGGTTACATTCGTAGGAAGATATCCGAATGAAAAACAGGAGCCTTTATAATATCCGCCGTAACAGGTCGTATTGTGCATATAGGTTGCCTCGGTATTACCGTTAATACCGTAAAAAGGTTCAACGGTGTTTTCCTCTTCATGAAAAGGCTCCATCCACGTCACCTTCAGATACAGGGTATTTATCATTGTAAAAATATCTGTGGGTGAAAAGCTCATATTTTCAACAACGTCTTTGAGCAAACCGCCAGTGTGATCGTTCATCCACGCGCGGTAGGCGCTCTGGAAGCCGTCGTCCAGCGGATCTCCTTTAAAAAACGACGTAAAATAATCGTTTTTCAAGATTTCTGCAACAGATGTGTCTCCGGTCACGGCAGCGTTGGAATTCAGCCAGAAGGAATTGGAAGGGATTACACATTCTTTATCTCCGGAACTACAATCACCGTAGGGTTTTCCTTTAACGTAAACGTTCAGCCAGACGGCGTGTGCCGTTTTCCTTAAGGACTCGATATCCGGAGCGCCGAGCAGGTCGAGGATCTGCGCGCGCGTGTCGCCGTCAGATATTTCCGCAAGGGAAGCAAGCGAAAAATAAAGGCTCAGCGGAGAGAATGCCGCGTTTTCTTCTGTACCGGACAGAAAAGATTTAAGCACCGCACGCGTATATTGCAGAGAATCTGTTTTCCCGTCCGCTCTTTGATATTGCATCGTATCTTCTTTCGTTCTGTTCCACACGGTAAGATCGTCGCATTCTTCGGGATAAACTGCTTCGGCAACGGCGTAACTCAGCGGATTTATTTGAGGTGAATCTTTTGAAGGTTCCTCTGTTTGATCCGTTTCCTGCAAATCTGCTGTTTCTGAAGGCAGTGAGGCAGCGTCGTTTGTTGTTGACGTATCCGGAGTAGAATGATCGGGAAGCAACTTCGGCAGTAAAATCACCGCAGTAACAGCCAGCGCAAGCACCGCGGCAATCGCCAGAGCGTTCTTCAATACACGGTTTTTCCTTGGTAGTTTATCTTTACCGTTTTCTTCAATATGTTCATCACTGATGTTTCCGATGGCATCGGAAAGCTGTTCTTTGTTCATTCATATCCCTCCCGTATTAAAAAGGATCTCAGTTTTTGTCTTGTTCTTGAGAGGATCACTTTTACGTTGGATTGGGTTAAATGTAAGCTATCGGCAATTTCATTAATACTTTCGGCGTAAAAATATCTACGTATAAAAATGTATCTGTCCCGGTTTGGCAGCGTATCCAGAAACCGGTCGATATCTTGCGATAACGCACGGAGCTGCGCTTCATCTGCAGGATCACCGCCGCCGGGAACACATTCTTCAAGCTCTTCCAGCGAAACGGTATATTCACTTGCGCCGCGTTTTTCAGCACTCTGTTTTCTGTAAGTATCGATACATATACGGCGCATGATTTTTGCAAGATAAGCGGAAAAATGCGAAGGCCGGTCGGCAGGAACCGCGTTCCATACGCGCAGATATGTTTCGTTTTCAGCTTCCTCCATATCCTGCCTGTTCTGCAGGATCGCTCCCGCGATGTGGAACAAAAACCGAGAATACTTATTCTTTGTCTCTGTGATCGCTTTTTCACATCGGTCCCAATACAGCTGAATTATATCGTTGTCTTCCATTATCATCCCCCGCAGCATCGTAAGACGTCTTCAATCAAAAAGACGTAATATATGACGAAAGGTTACAGAAACATCAACGAATATTTATTATGATCTCAGCAAGCTCGCAGAGTTCTTCATATGTTTTAATCGTACTGAACCGGTTGCGCAGTTTGTTCGAGCCGCGGATGCCTTTGGTGTACCACAGCGCATGCTTGCGCATATCAAACATGCCGAGCGTTTCACCTCTGGATTCACAGAGAAGGCGCG